>Ga0182746_1000073_pt1 | contig 189089 bp, 154 predicted proteins | sample eDN3rd30CBELigOP_FD_128881 | JGI IMG/M metagenome (GOLD analysis project Ga0182746, IMG submission 128881) | Enriched Organic Plus compost microbial communities from Emeryville, California, USA - eDNA 3rd pass 30_C BE-Lig OP (version 2) (version 2) ...
ACTAAATTCCAGCAGGTGACTTTGTAGCATTTGAAGTGCTCGAATCCGGTCAGCAAATGTGTATACAATAGCAGATACCAGACAAGAGTTTTTTCACCCAATTTAAGAAGGGTGTTTTCACGGATATTGCCAAATAACAGGCTATTTGAAATGAAAACCTCGTTTTTATTCACCCATTTTCGCACATCAATAAAAAAGGATGGAAGAAAACTTCCATCCTTTCTATTTATAAAACTATCTCTTCTCTCTTACTTCGCAGCCTTAAACTCCACTCTCCTGTTCTCAGCACGTCCTTTCACGGTCTTGTTATCTGCGATAGGCATAGTCTGACCATAACCTATTGTCACTAACCTGTCTGCACTGATGCCTTTCTGTACAAAATAAGCTTTCACTGCGTCTGCTCTCTTTTCAGAAAGTTTTTGGTTAGATGCTTCCTTACCTGTATTGTCTGTATGGCCTTCAATAGAGATCTTGATCTCCGGATGCTCGCTCAGGATAGTAACACCTTTGTCCAGCTCGGCTTTTGCTGCTTTGGTAAGTGTGGCGCTTCCGGAAACGAACTGCACTTTCTTCGCATCAAACTTGAATTGCTCCAGTGTGGGGCAACCAAAGTTTTCCGGCAGGCCTGGCTCAGAAGGACATCTGTCTTCTTCATCATTCACACCGTCTTTATCGGTATCAGGAACTGGGCAACCCTGGTAACGGGCCACACCGGCAACTGTTGGACATTTATCTTCTTCATCATTGATACCATCATTATCAGTATCAGGGATGGGACAACCCTGGTATTTTGCCAGACCAGGCACAGTAGGACATTTATCTTCTTCATCATTCACACCATCTTTGTCTGTGTCGGGGATGGGGCAACCATCATATTTTGCCAGACCCGGTACAGTGGGACATTTATCCAGGCTGTCAATGATACCATCGTTGTCGGTATCGGGCGGAGGCGTGGGTGGTAATGGCTTCAGCGCAACTGGTTCTGCTTTCTTGCCGATACGACCTGCGATCCCGATCTGGTACATAAAGTGGTAATTGGAATTTTCCCGGGTAACAGGAATGCGGTACTGGGAAGTAACAAACAGGTGGGCATCGTCATAAAAATTCACTTTCATGCCCACACCAGTTGGGATGAAAGCACCGAAATAGCTGCCACCATACATGGAAGCACCGACACCCGCGATCAGGTAAGGCTGCACCCAGTATTTTTCTGATACCATTTTAAAATTAAAAGAAGCATCGGCTTCCAGCAGGAATTTATCATTGCCGAACACCCGGTCGCGAAGGGCTTCCCTTACAAATGATCCTGCCAGCGTACCGGCAACATCGATATGCTTGTGCAATCCCTGAAAATATGAAACAGCCAGGCCTGGGGACATTTCCTTTGTTTTGGCCCATTGCTTATTCATCAATACATTGGATAAAGACTGCGCCCTGATGCGGCTGGCAGTCAGGTAGTCATTGAAGAAAAAACTCACACCGATAGCTGCCGGCCGGATCTCAGGATCCTGAGCAAAGCTGGCAGGGGACAAAAAACACAGAGCCATTAAGACGACTAAAATCTTCTTCATAAGCGATAAGTTTGGTTAATAAACAGGGCAAAAATAAATGGTATTTGACTTGAAAATAAATTATTTCCGTAGAATTCATGCCCTTGCAGCGAAAACCGGGCAAAATAACTCCCGGTTAATTACCCGTCAGGCTATTTACCGGGGAAATACCTGGCACGGATATATTTGTCCTCTCCATAAATATCATCATAAAAGGCAACCTTCCCGTTCTTGCCGTCAGCCGTAAAATAGCGGATGAATACAGGCAGCCGGTTCTTCACATTGATAGCATGTTTTTCCTTGCGCACAAGCCAGGTAGACATGGAATCTTCTTCTGCCGAGGGAATGGCGGAATACTCGTCTTCATCGTTATCATAACGGACAATATTATACGCCAGCTTTTCCCATTCCTGCACCCGTACACAGCCATGGCTTAAGGAACGCACTGCGCGGGCAAAAAGATAGCGCTGGTTGGTATCATGCAGGTATACGGCATATTTATTAGGAAAACTGAATTTCAACACACCCAAAGCATTTTCATCGCCACTGCCCTGCACCACTTTATAAGGAATGCCCTTGCTGTATTTCGACCAGTTAACACTGTCCGGGTCCACTTCATCGCCATTAGAATTGATAAGACTGTACCCTTTTTTGGCCAGGTAATCGCTATCCCTTTTCAATCCGGGCAATATTTCCTTTACAATAATGCTGTTGGGAATGGTCCATTGAGGATAGGTGATCAGGGTAGAAATAGAACTGGTGAGCAGTGGCGTGCGGGTCAGGGGTTTGCCGCAAATGATCTTTGATACGATCTCCACTGAATCCTTATGCAGCAGCTTCATATAAAAGCCCGGCAGGTTTACCCAAACATAACGCTCGGGCATTTGCTCCGGCAACATTTTATAACGGTCCATATTGATGGCAATGCTTACAAAACGGTCACGGTCGGAAATATTGAGCATTCTTACAGTTCCCTCTCCTGCTTTGCCATCATCCGTTATGCCGGCATGCTGCTGAAAACGTTTGATAGCCCGTGCCAGTTGCAATGAATCGGGCGGCAGGCTATCGGTGATATAACCGGCTTCCCGCATGCGGCGCTCAAGCGCCATCTTAAAACCCGGGTCTTTCGGCAAAGGCACGGGCGTGTACACTTTCTGATAATCGGCACTGTCCAAAAAACTGCGGATGCCTGCTTTCAATGCCCTGTACCCTTCATGTTGCGGCTCCAGCGCTGCAATAATGTTGGAAAGGGATTGTTGTTGCAAAAGCTGTAATTGCTGTACATAAAAATCGTCCGTAAGCACAGAGTCTTTACGCAGGCTGATACTGTCTTGCGGAAGACGGCCCAGCTTTACATCCTTTACAATATGTATAAAAGCATCTGTAAGCAGGATATCTGCTTTGGACCAAAGCACTGCGTCTTTTTTGTCCGTAGCCGATGTATCTGTTACGAGTTTATGGTAGATCAGCTCAAGCGGAGCAAGATGATAATCCTCCGGAAAAAGCCCGTACAGCCGCGCATTCCGGACCAGTTCCAACATGGAATCGCTCAAAGGCTTCCATTGCTGGTGGGGATTCCAGACAGGTGCGTAGCTGCTTTTTTCATATGCCAGCTTCAGGGGTGATAAAAAGGAAAGACGAAGCGAATCGTCAATCCGCCCTTCACTTGATACGGCATAATCAATGGAACCACGGACCAGTTCCGTTACCTTATTATTCAATTCTTCCGGGGAAATAACGATCTCTTTTTCCGGTGGTTTCTTTGCTTCATGGCAGGAAACCAGCATACTCAGTAAAACCAAAAGGGGGAGAACAAAGGAATACGAAAAATCTTTCTTATTCATAGCGGTGAATGCGTGCAACTGTAGATGAAACCAGGAAATCACTGGTTGCATACGGTATTTTAAATTTTAGCTTTTACTTTTAATCCGGTAAAGCAGTCAACAAGTTTAAAGTACCAGTATATGTATAACAAATTAAGCAATCCTTTCCGGATTCGGCTATCGGCATTTGTTATTTTTTTAACAATAGGGACTTCAAACCTGTTAGCCCAGGACAGCCTGCCGGGAAAACCGCCGGTCACTGATACCTGGAATAAGTATTTGTCCGAAGTGGCAACTGATACCGCCAAAAAAATGGTGGAATTAAAAAGCAGGGCTCCGGGCATCCTCTATGATCTGCGCTATGCTTCCACCAATAATTTCATGCACCGGCAAATGTATGTGCCTGCTCCTGCTGCAACCTTTTTGCGGCTTCCGGCAGCCGAGGCGCTCGGAAAAGTGCAGCAGGAATTATCGGCAGCAGGTTTGGGACTGAAAGTTTTTGATGCTTACAGGCCTTATTCAGTAACCGTGCTGTTCTGGGAACTGGTAAAAGATGAACGTTATGTGGCAAATCCGGCCAAAGGAAGCGGGCATAACAGGGGTATTGCGGTTGATCTTACACTGGTCCGTCTCTCTGATAAAACCGAATTGCATATGGGAACCGGTTTCGATAATTTCAGCGACACGGCTCATCATAGTTTCACGGATCTGCCGGCCGGCGTATTAAAAAACCGCCAGCTACTGCGGTCTGTAATGGAGAAATATGGGTTCAAAGCATTGGAAACTGAATGGTGGCATTATTCCCTGCCCGGAAGTGAACGTTTTGAACTGCTGGACATTCCTTTCCAACAATTGCAGCAGATTTACTGATGCATGATCTTTGCTTGTATAAAAACAACTACGTTAAAGAAAACACTTTCTCTACCGACTCAATATTGATCGGGCCATAGATATGCGGAAAAGTGTCCTGCACAGAAGGCGACCATTCCTGCACATAACGGCTGGTGAGTTTATCCGTATTTATTTCCAGCTTTACCAGGTTCTTTTTTCCGGCAAAATATCTTTCCAGCACACCTGCCACCTGGCGGTCTTCACTGCAATGAATAAATCCTTCTTCCTTCAATGAAGGAGCTTCATAAAATCCCTGCTGTTGAGCTTGTTCCCATTCAGGCGCAGTGGTAACATGATAAATGATCGGCATAATCGTTAATTGATTTCTTATAATGATACTTAGGATATAACACGTTTGCTATGCTGCTCCAGCAAATAAAGATCGACCAATGCTATTGCCGCTGCAGCTTCAAGTATGACCGGTGCCCGCAAAGCAACACAAAGATCATGACGGCCTTTGATGGAAAATTTTTCCACCTGACCGCTTTCCCAGTTAAGGCTGTTTTGCTCTTTCGGAGTAGAGGCGGTAGGTTTGATAGCAATGCGGAACACGAGTTCATTTCCATTGCTGATGCCACCCACAATGCCGCCAGCATGATTGGTACTGGTTTTTCCCTCCATGTTCTCAATGGGATCATTATGCTGCGAGCCAAACATTTTGGCAGCAGCAAAGCCACTGCCGAATTCAACGCCTTTCACCGCAGGAATGGCAAAAGCAATATGCGCGAGCTGCGATTCCACTGAATCAAAAAAAGGTTCGCCCAATCCCACAGGCAGCCCATTCACCCGGCATTCCACCAACCCTCCCACTGAATCTTTCGCATCAATGGCTTTCTGCAATCCTTTTTCCAGGTCAGTTTCACCACCGATCTCTGTAACAGCCGATTCAATGGTAACGCCGGGCATTAATTTCTTTGCAATAGCCCCTGCTGCCACCAATCCTGTTGTAAGTCTTGCACTGAAATGACCTCCGCCGCGATAATCTTCATTGCCGCCAAATTTTTGATGGGCCACCATGTCTGCATGACCGGGACGGGGAATGCTGCGCTGTTTTTCATAATCAGCACTGCGGGTATTATTATTTTCAAAAAAGATCATGATCGGTGCGCCGGTTGTTTTTTCATTGAACACACCGCTTTTGATAAAAGGATGGTCCGCTTCCTGGCGGGGAGTGGTCCCTTTTTGCTTGCCGCCTTTCCGTCGTTCAAGATCGGGCAACATATCTTCTGCTGAAAGAGGCAGGCCGGCAGGGCATCCGTCAATCACGATGCCAACGGATTCGCCATGTGATTCACCAAAAATTTGTACCCGGAATATGCGCCCAAAACTATTCATGGAATTTAAATTGATGATTTAAGGAAACGGTTGCTCCCAATGCACGAAGATCGTTGTAAAAATCAGGATATGATTTATTCACCGCTTCTGCATGCTCAATGGAAGTTTCACCGGTTGCTTTTAAAGCCGCCACAGCACAGGCCATTGCGATACGATGATCATGACGGGAACTGACAGCAGCCCCTTTCAACTCTTTGCCACCTTCAATATGCATGATATCACCATCGAGATGAATGACCACACCCATTTTGCCAAACTCTTCCTGCAAGGTCAGTCCTCTGTTACTTTCCTTATGCGCCAGCCTGCTAACTCCTTTTACTCGCGTCACTCCTTTGCAATAAGCAGCCAATGCTACCAGGGGCGGGAAAAGATCAGGGCAATCAGTAGCATCAAATTCAAACGCAGTTAAGACGGCCGGATGCAATTGTATTTCTTTCGCATCAATGGCAATACCTGCATTGGCCTGCATCAATGCCTGCACGATGGCTTTATCTGCCTGGGTGGAAGCAATGTCCAACCCTCTTACTGTGATAGGGCCTGCAATAGCACCTGCTACCAGCAGGAAAGCCCCTCCGCTCCAATCGCCTTCTACGGTGTAATGATGGATGGCTTCAGGAGAAGAAACGGAATCATCAAAATAAAACTCCTTGTAATCCCTGTTCTCCGGTGTTTTCAATCCAAACCTTTTCATTACATCCAATGTAAGATCAATATAAGGCCGGCTTTTGAGATCATTTACATGAATGGAAACATTACTGGCACCTGCCGCAGCATAAGCCAGCAATAAGCCTGTGAGAAATTGTGAACTTAATGAACCGTCCACGCTGATGGTCGCAGGCTTTAACGGGCCCTGTATCACCAGCGGGAGTTTACCCTCCCGGGTTTTTACTTTCACACCAAGCTGAGGTAATATCTCATCAAAGAAATCCATCGGTCTTGTCACCAAACTGCCGGAACCTTTGATCGTAATTTCTTTGTCACTAAGCGCCACCAGTGGTGTGAACATACGGATGCTCAATCCTGATTCACCACAATCGATGAATGGGGCAACAGGATGGATACCTTCACTGCTGAAACGTAACAGATCAGCAGCCTGCTCTTCCAGTTTTGCGCCCAGCCTGCCGATAATATCCATTGCAGCTTTATCATCATTGCTATGCCCGGGGTTGCGGATCTCACTGATACCTTTTGACACCAGTGCTGCGGCACATGCCCTTTGCATAGAGCTCTTGGATGCGGGGGCCTGTATAATGCCTTTCAAAACGGTTGGTTGTACAGTAACTTTCACGATGGTAATCCTTGAATGATTTTTTCTAATCGAACCAGCGGTATGCTTTGCACAATACCCTTCCCTACTTTTTCCAGCAACACATAGTTCATTTCTTTTCTTTCGCGTTTCTTATCCATTTTCAGCACTTCAAAAGCCCTTTGCTTATCAAAAGACATATAAGTAGGCAATCCATATTGCTCCAGCACCTTTACAACTTTGGCGGTTTGTTTGAACCCTGTAAGCTGTTCAGATATATGGCAGGCATAGGTCATGCCGATAGCAACTGCCTGCCCATGCATCAGTTCATACTGGTTTTCCAGTGCATGCCCAAGTGTATGCCCGAAGTTCAACAAGCGGCGAACGGATTTTTCAAACTCATCCTGCTGCACCACCCTGGCCTTGAGTTGTGCATTTCTTTGCAATAAAGCAGCGGCCAGTTTAGGTTTGGCCTGATATGTTTTCAGTGTATGGGATTCCAGTTCGCGGAACATGGCAGCATCTTTAATGCAGGCATGCTTGATGATCTCGGCAAAACCGTTTTCCCATTCACGCTGCGGCAGGCTTTTCAGGAAAAGCATATCATGCAGGATAAAAGAAGGCTGACGGATCACGCCGACCATATTCTTATAAACACCTACATCTATGCCGTTCTTTCCGCCTACCGAAGCATCTACCAGCGCCAGCAGGGATGTTGGAAGAAAACCAAAACGGATCCCGCGCATGTACACGGAAGCCACATAACCCGTAATATCAGTTATCACTCCTCCGCCAATGCCGGCCAGTGTCGTTTTTCTGTCGGCTTCCATTTCTATCAACTGACGGATGATATCATCCACAGTTGCCTGCACTTTATATGCTTCACCGGCTTTCAGCACAATTGTCCGCCATCCTTTGAACCTTTTTGCATGGGCATTGAATACATTTTCATCTGTAATCAGCACCGTAGCTTTTGGATCAGTGATCTTCTTCAATTGTGCAAAGCCTGCATCAAAATAAAAATCAGTGAACGAACCGGAGAACTTATATCGGATATGTTTCATCTTGATTCTGTTAACCTTTCTTATGCGTCCAGTACTTTCTTCTGATGGTTGATACTTTCCATGTGCACTGCATCAAAATACTTGGTGATAAACTCCTTGCTCAAACCGATCTTTTCACCTCTTGACAGTGCTTTTTCAATGATCTCATTCCAGCGGTTGGTTTGCAGGATGGTGATATTGTTCTCCTTCTTGTACTGGCCGATCTTTTCAGCGATCTTCATCCGTTGGGCCAGTATCTGCATCAGCTCATCATCGAGATGATTGATCTGCTGACGCAATTTTTCCAAAGCAGCATGATATTCTGCTGAGTTCACGTCTTCCTTTCTCCAGATGATCGCTTCCAGCATTTCTTTCAAACGCTCAGGCGTGATCTGTTGTTTGGCATCGCTCCAGGCATTGTCCGGGTCAACATGGCTTTCGATCATAAGTCCATCATAGTCCAGGTCAATCGCACGTTGCATTACCTCCTGCAGGATATCGCGGCGACCGCAGATATGCGAAGGATCATTGATGACAGGCATGTTCGGATGTTTCAGTTTCATCTCGATCGCCAGGTGCCACATCGGTGCATTCCTGTATTCTGTATTGCCATAAGAGGAAAATCCGCGATGGATCAAACCAATGTCTTTAATGCCTGCACGTGCTATTCTTTCCACAGCACCGGCCCATAATTCCAGATCTGGGTTGATAGGGTTCTTGATCAGCACCGGCACATTCACGCCTCTCAATGCATCAGCCACTTCCTGCACGCTGAAAGGGTTAACCGTAGTGCGCGCGCCCACCCACAACACATCCACATCAAATGTCAGCGCATCTTCCACCTGCTTGCCGGTGGCTACTTCAACCGTAGTGGGAAGACCGGTCAGTTTTTTTGCCTGCTGAAGCCAGGGAAGCCCTTTTGCCCCGATGCCTTCAAACATACCAGGTTTGGTACGTGGTTTCCAGATGCCCGCACGGAGCATGTCTACTTTGCCGGTAGCAGCCAGCCGCTGGGCTGTAGCCAATACCTGCTCTTCCGTTTCAGCACTGCAGGGTCCGCTGATGATCAGCGGTCTTTTCTTCCAGGCTTTTTGCACGGTGTCATTTGTTGTTTGTTCTGCTGTTTGCATATTGCTTATTGTTTGTAAAGTTATTGTTTATGTGTTATGTTCCGGGTAAGTTGCTTATTTGATTATCCTTTTTATCTGGTTGGCTTCCTCGATCAGTTGCTGCAATAATTTCCCATCGCCGTTCTCAATACTCTCTTTGAATTTGGTCAACTGAGCGATATGCTCTGTCAGCACATCCAGTACATTCTCCTTATTCTGCATAAAAATGGGCACCCACATGGCAGGATTACTTTTCGCCAGCCTCACTGTGCTTTCAAAACCGGCGCTCGCCATTTCAAATATAGCCTGCTCTTCTTTTTCTTTTTCCAGCACCGTATTGGCCAGTGCAAAAGAAGTGATATGTGAGATATGGCTTACATAAGCTGCATGCAGGTCGTGTGCATTGCCTTCCATTTCGAGCAGGTGCATCCCGATCTTTTTATACATTGCTTTTGTCCATTCCAGCGCGTCCCTGTCACTGTCATGCGGATTGCAGATGATCACAGCCTTATTTTCATAGGCGCCACGCACCGCCGCCTGTGGGCCGCTGTACTCGGTCCCCCACATAGGATGCGTGGCTACATATCTCCCCCTTTTGGGATGATCTTTTATGCTATTGATCAATTGAGCTTTGGTTGATCCGAGATCTATTACGATCTGCTGATCGATCTTATCCATGATGGAAGGCAATAATAGCACCAGTTTATCCACCGGTATCGCCAGCACCACCACGTCAGCACTGGCAATAGCTTCATTCATCGGCAACACTTCATCCACCAGTTCCAGTTCCAGTGCTTTTTCCAGGTGTTGTTCATTAACGTCCACACCGATCAATCGTGAAGAGATTTTCTTTTCGTGTAGCCGGATAGCCAGTGAGCCGCCGATCAATCCTACCCCAACAATGGCAATTCTCTTGCGTTCCATATTATTCGCTTTTTGCTTTGGATGCTTCGATCCTTTTTAATGATTCTTCAAATTTTTCTACCGGTGCGCAAAGGCTTACACGGATATACTTATCTCCTGCCTTTCCAAAAATGCCGCCGGGTGTGATGAACACATTGGCCTGGTACAGCACTTCATCACTCAGCTCAAATCCTGTTTTATACGTTGAAGGTATCCGTGCCCATACAAACATACCGGCCTGCTCTGTGGAGAAACGGCAATTCAGGATACGCAGCAGTTCAAACACTTTTTCCCTTCTTTGCCTGTAGATGGCATTTACTTCATCCTGCCAGTCTTTACCAAGTGTCAATGCTTTTGCGGCAGCCAATTGCAATGGAAGGAACATACCACTGTCCATATTGCTTTTAAACCGCAGCACTTCATCGATCCTTTCCTTTGCTCCGCATAATACGCCTATTCTCCAGCCGGCCATATTATGCGATTTGCTGAGTGAGTTCAGTTCGAGCACTATATCTTTTGCTCCTTCTACTGCCAGCAGGCTCACCGGTTTTTCATTCAGGATAAAACTGTAGGGATTATCATGGATAATGAGGATATCATGTTTCTTACCAAAAGCTACCAGTTCTTCAAACAATTCCTTTGTAGGCAATTGCCCGGTAGGCATCTGCGGATAGTTCACAAACATCAGCTTCACTTTGGAAAGGTCTTTTTTCTCCAGCCGTTTAAAATCCGGCACATAATTATGCTTCTCTTTCAGTTCATATTCCACACATTTGCCTCCTGCCAGTTTCACCGCACTGCGGTAAGTTGGATAGCCGGGATTCGGCACCAGCACTTCATCTTTTTTATCGAGATAGGTCATGCAGATATGCATGATGCCTTCCTTGCTTCCGATCAGCGGGAGTATTTCCGTATCAGGATCCAACTCCACACCATACCAGTTGCGGTACCAATCGCTGAATGCTTTTCTTAATACCGGTGAGCCCTTGTACGACTGGTAAGCATGCGTGTTAGGCCTGGCAGCTTCTTCCTGCAATACCCGTATCACCTCAGGATGCGGTGGAAGATCAGGGCTGCCGATGCCAAGATTGATGATCTGTTTGCCTTGTTTGTTCAACTCATCTATCTCCCGCAGCTTTTGCGAAAAATAATATTCACCAATACCTTCCAGTCGTTTTGCTGTTTTCATTGTAGTTATTATTTGTTCTTCGTTTCGCTTTTATTACCGTTTTTATAAAGACCGTATACTTTCAGTTCTGCAGTCAACGGCCGTATAGCTTCGATCACCTGGTTGAACTGATCTGCTGAATCAAATTCCATATCTGCATGAAAACTGTATTTGAAATCGCTGCCGGGAATGGGAAAGCTTTGCAGTTTGCTGAGATTGATGCCGCCTTCGGCAATTTTTGTGAGCACTTTTGCCAGGCTTCCTTTGGAGTGGTCTGTATGAAAATTTACTGAAGCTTTGTCGGCATTTGTTACAGGAGCAGCCATATCTTCCCGTTGCAGCACCAGGAACCGGGTATAATTATTTTTCATTGTCTGGATACCGGGAGCGATCATGTCCAGTTGAAATAATTCTGCTGCCAGTTTGCTTGCAATGGCGGCGATATGTTTGCTTTTATGCTGGCGAACATGTTTGGCGCTTAATGCAGTGTCTTCTGTTTCCACCAGTTTCCATTTGTATCTATCCAGGAACTCGTAGCATTGCTGCAACGCCATGGTGTGGGAATGCACTTCTCGGATATCTTCCAGCTTAACACCGGGATTCACCAGCAGGTTTTGCTTGATCTGTAAATAAACCTCTCCTGTAATGCGAAGATTTGATTTCTGCAGCAGATTATAATTGGGAAGAATGCTTCCTGCAATGGAATTCTCAATGGCCATCACTGCTCCATCACTTTCTTTTTTATTACCGGCGATCTTTATCACTTCGCGAAAAGTGGCGCAGGGGATCACTTCCACCTGTTTGCCAAAAAATGATTGAGCAGCCACCTGATGAAAACTGCCTTCATAACCCTGGATCGAAACTTTTGTTTGCATACGTTTTAAAACAAGAGTCCCGGCCTTTCAGGCCGGGACTCTTTTATCTTGATTTTAGTTGTTTCTATTAACTAAGGTCTCAAACAAAGCGTTCCCGGCCTCATTCTAAAGTAGAAAAAGAAGTAAAAATAAAATCGGGTATATGCTTTTGTCAGCGACATTGTTGAACAAATATAGATATCTATGGAATAAAAAAAAATTTATTCTCTTGATTTCCTCCTTCCGCCACCTGAATCTGCATCGTTCATGCGGATCTTGCGGCCACGATAGTTCTTGCCATCTATTGCTTTGATCATCTTTTTGGCAGCAGCGCTTTCTACTTCCACCCAACTGTTCATCTCTTTCATGTCGATGCGGCCCAATACATCTTTTTTCAGATCGCTCATATCCAGAATGAATTGCAGGAAGCTTGCTTTGTAAAAGCCATCTTTGGTACCAAGGTTTACGAACAAGCGTTGGTAATTCCCATTTCCTCCATAGCTTCTTCCTTTTGTGTCCCTGCTTGTTGCCCTCTCACCTCTTTCACTACGGCGATCATCACGCATGTTCAGGTCAGCAGCATTCTCATAATATTTAAGGAAGCGGTCAAACTCGAGTGCGGCCACGCGCTGAAGGATCTCTTCTTTGTCCACTTCTACAAATTTTTCACGCAACACCGGCAGGTATGCTTCGTACTCACCATGACTGATATCCGCCTGCAGCATTTTATCAATAAAATGAAAGAACTGCTTGCGGCAAACATCTTTGCCGGAAGGGATATCCATTTTATGAAAACGGGTATTCACCAGCTTTTCGATCTGGCGGAGGCGGTACACTTCTTTGGGTGTAACGATTGAAATGGAGATACCGCTTTTGCCCGCGCGTCCGGTACGGCCGCTGCGGTGTGTGTACACTTCTGTATCATCCGGCAATTCATAATTGATCACATGGGTGATGCCCTGCACATCAATGCCGCGGGCGGCCACGTCTGTAGCGATCAGTAATTGTATGCTCTTTTCACGGAAGCGGCTCATCACCTTATCACGCTGTTGCTGGGTAAGGTCACCATGCAATGCTTCGATATCATATCCCTCCCTAATCAGTTGCTCGGTGATCCCTTGCGCATCTGCTTTGGTGCGGGTAAAAATGATCCCGTAAAGGCCGGGATTGAAATCAATAACGCGCTTAAGCGTTTCATACCGGTTCACATGCTGGGTGAGATAATACTGGTGGTCGATATTGGCATTGCCGGCATTCACTTTTCCGATCGTGATCTCAAAAGGCGTTTCCATATATCGCTTGCTCACCTGCCTGATCTCCGGTGGCATGGTGGCGCTGAAAAGCCAGGTGCTCTGGCGGTTGGGTGTATTCTTTAAAATGAATTCGATATCATCTTTAAAACCCATGTTGAGCATTTCATCGGCTTCATCCAGCACCACGTAATGTATCTGCTCGAGATCGACTGCTTTTCTTTCGATCAGGTCGATCAGCCGGCCGGGGGTGGCCACTACGATATGCGTTCCTCTTTTCAGTTCACGGATCTGCTCACCGATGGAAGTGCCTCCATATACGGCTGTAACGGATATATGTGCTTTTTTAGGTTTGAATGAATTCAGGTCATTGGTGATCTGCAGGCATAATTCACGGGTAGGGCAAATGATCAATGCCTGTGGGTGACGGTTTTCCTTATTGATTAGTTGAAGCAGGGGCAGACCGAAAGCGGCCGTTTTGCCTGTGCCTGTCTGGGCCAGCCCAATAAAATCCTTGGTGCCCTGGAGCAGCACCGGGATGGCTTTCTCCTGAATAGGAGTGGGTTGAGTAAACCCTAATTGCTGGATAGCATGAAGTATTCCTTCTTCTATCCGTAACGATTCAAATGTAATCACTGATTGTATTGTTTATATATAAGGCGGCAAAGGTAAGAAATAGAGTCGGGAGTCGGGAAGCTGGGGTCAGGAGTTCGGTCAATGCCTAAAACAAGAAGCCGCTCCGGATCCCGAAGCGGCTTTATTGCTTGCCTATTAAAAGTCTTATTTTTTCAGAGAGTCTTTAACAGCAGTAACAGTAGAGTCGATTTTAGATTTTGCAGAATCTAAAGTGCTGTTAAGAGAGTCTTTTGCAGCGTTAGCAGCAGAATCAACAGCGTTAACTACAGAATCAGTTTTTGTTTCTTCGTTAGCGCTTTCGTTATTACAAGCTACAAATCCGAGGCTAGCTACAGCCAGTACGATGAAAAGCTTTTTCATGTTGTTTGTGAATTTTTTTATTTTTTTGAAATATTTCAGTGTTTATACTCAAAAGGAGAAAAGGTAACCCGCTATTTTTAATTTTTTTTCCAGGCAGCCGAAGGGTTACTATTTTTAAAAAAAAGTATTAAAAAACGGATAGTGAAAGAAGATTATTCTGAAAAGGTTTTGCTCCAGGGCCTGGCCCGTAACGATAAAAAAGCCGTTGAAACGATCTATAAGGACAATTATACAAGTATTCAGTCCTTGGTAATCAACAACAACGGTACGGCTGATGATGCAAAGGATATATTCCAGGAGGCGATGATCGTTTTATATGAAAAGGCCCGTTCCGGCAGTTTTGAGCTCAACTGCCTGATCAAAACCTACCTCTATTCAGTAGCCAGAAGATTGTGGCTCAAGCGTTTACAACAAAGCAGCCGTTACAACGGCGATATTGGTCACGCAGAAGCCATTGTGCCGGTGGAAGATGATATTGAAGAGCATGCCCGGAGAGACCGGGAATTTGACATGATGGACAAAGCCATCAGCAGCCTGGGGGAACCCTGCCGGAGCCTGCTGGAAGCCTTTTACCTGCAAAAGAAAAATATGCAGGAAATTGCATCCGGGTTTGGTTACACCAATGCCGAGAATGCGAAAACACAGAAGTATAAATGCCTGATGAGGCTGAAGAAAATATTTTTTACGCATTATAAAAACGGACACAGTGATGAATGAGAATAACAATGATATCATGATCCTTGATGCGGTGGAACGCTATATCCGTGGAGAAATGAACCCCGACGAAAGGCTCCATTTTGAAAACCTCCGTAAGACCAACAGCGAAGTTGACCAGCTCGTAGTAGAACATACATTGTTTTTGCAGCAAATGAACCGCTTTGGAGAATGGAAGAAATTTCAATCCACCCTGCAGGACGTACATACCGACCTGGCCCAACAAGGCAAGATCTATGCAGATAAACTGAAAGGAAAAGCGAAGCTGGTTTATTTCTGGAACCGTTCCAAAAGGGTTACCGCCATTGCCGCTTCCATTGCAGGCATCACAGCACTTACCATCAGCGCACTGATCTGGTCTATCTCTCCTAAAAACAATGTGCAGCAATTGCAGGCCCTGAGCCGCGATCTGCGGGAAATGAAGAAAGAACAGCAATACCAGAAATCGGTAGTGAATAACCTGCAGGACCAGATAGCGCCTTCTCAGGCAAAGCCGGCGCCTAAAGTGTATAAATCAGGTGGTACCGGATTTATCATTGATGGCAAAGGATTGCTGGTCACCAATGCCCATGTGGTAAAAAATGCGCAGAGCATAGCCGTACAAAATAAGAATGGCATTAATTACAGCGCCGTGCTTGTTTATTCCGATCAGGAAAAAGACCTGGCGATCCTGCGTATCGATGATCCCAATTTCAAGCCGATGGCTCCCCCGCCCTATGCTATCAGCAAATCATCAACTGACCTGGCAGAGCCGATCTATACATTAGGTTATCCGAGAGATGAGATCGTGTATGGACAGGGCTATCTCAGTGCCAAGACCGGTTATAATGGCGATACATTAAGCTGCCAGCTTTCTATTCTTGCCAATCCGGGCAACAGCGGCGGCCCTGTACTGAACCAAAGCGGAGAAGTGGTAGGCATATTGAGCACCCGAGAAGCAGAATCAGTAGGTGTGGTATTTGCCCTTCAGTCGAAACATATTTACAAAGCGCTGAATGATATGAAAGCAAAAGATTCTTCTTATCAGCGCGTACGGCTTTCTTCCAAATCCTCTATCTCTTATCTTGATCGTACTTTGCAAGTGAAGAAGATAGAAGACTATGTGTTTATGGTGAAAGCTAATTGAGGGATGGCCGATGTGTGGGTGACACTCCTGTTGTCACCCCGGCCCTGGTTCAGGTCACATACAAGTTTAAAGAATATAAGAGCCGGGGTCTCCCCAATGTTGAGGAGACCCCGGCTCTTAATGTACTATTCCAGTTATTTTTTTAAACGAGGGCCGGGGTGACAATGGAAAAGGAATTACTGGTATTAAAGGCCATCGCCCAACAGCGCTCACTTCCACAACCTCTCCGGATACTCCCCTTTCGCTATCAGGTCATTCAGGCTTTTCTCCACAAAAGGAGCATCTTCCTTATAGGTAACGCCAAACCAGGAAGAAGTGGTGGGAATGATCTCCACGCGTCCGCCTTCTTTGATGAACTGATCAGCTACAATAGGAATGAAGAATTCTGATTTGAGCTCTGTTCCGGATTGCTGAAGGAACTCGCGGAATAATTTTTGGGTATACGCAAAGAATGAAGGATCGAAGCACCAGAAGTTCATCGATACCCTGGTATCAAGCGCCAGTTCTTTTGGTTCCAGGCCATCATCAACGAGTATATGGTTTCCTTTTTTGGCAATATTGATACGCTCGGTGATAGTGGCGAGGTTGCCACTTTCATCCAGTCCGCAAACGCCTCTGTTTACCGTGCCGTGATCAGACAGGGTTTTCAGCAGATCATATCCAACGATCGCATAATTTTTCTCTGAACAATCATGGATCAGGAAGTCGGCTGCATTTTCAAAAGCATTATGCCCGTAAAAATCATCCGCATTGATAACGGCGAATGGTTCATTCACTACTTCTTTGGCACAAAGCACTGCATGGGCAGTTCCCCATGGTTTTTTCCTGTCGGCCGGTATATCAAAACCTTCTGTGAATGCTTCCATATCCTGGAAAGCATATTCCACTGCGATCTTTCCCTCCAGTTTGGGATCAAATATATTTTTGAAGTCCTCCGCAAAATCGCGGCGGATAATAAAAACGATTTTTCCAAAACCGCTGCGGATGGCATCATAAATAGAATAATCCATGATTGTTTCTCCGCCTGGTCCAAAACCCTGTATCTGTTTCATACTACCATAGCGGGAAGCCATGCCTGCAGCCAGGATCACTAATGTTGGTTGCATATTCCTTTCTTATTTTGCGCCGTAAATTAAAGTAAATTCGTTAAGAGCGGTAGTAATTTTATGCTTTATTCGTTGCCTGTGCAAAATATAACGGTGGATGATCTATCTTCTTTTTACCAAAAAGATATAGAAGTAGCTATTCTTCGCCTTGATAAGCTGCATCCTGTTATTTCAGGCAATAAATGGTTCAAGCTCCGCTTCTATCTTGACCATGCAGTGAGGCAACAGAAAAAGGGCTTGCTTACATTTGGCGGCGCCTGGTCCAATCATATTGTTGCAACAGCCGCTGCCTGCCGCTTGCAGGGCCTGCAATCGATCGGTATTATCCGTGGTGAAGAACCTACCCTTTATTCTGCAGCGCTGGAAGAGGCAAAACAGGCAGGTATGCAGTTGCATTTTATTACCCGGGCTGATTACAAGGAAAAGAAAATTCCGGCAAACATCCATATAAGCGAATACCTGTTAGTGCCCGAAGGAGGCTATGGAGAAGAAGGAGCAAGGGGTGCATCCACCATACTGGAAATACCCGATCATTCATTCACCCATTATATCTGTGCAGCCGGCACCGGCACAATGACGGCCGGTTTGATCAATGCAGCCCCTGCCGGCAGCGAAGTGATCAGCATCAGCATGCTGAAAAATAATCATGAGCTGGAAGGAATGATCACCCGGCTGTTGCAGCCTGCACACAGCAACTGGCAATTGCTGCATGAATACTCTTTGGGCGGCTATGCCAAACATACACCGGCTTTATTGCAGTTTATGAACGAGTTTTATAAAAGCACCGGTATCCCTTCTGATATCGTTTACACCGGCAAATTGTTTTATGCCGTATCAGATCTTATAAAAAAATCATTTTTCCCGGCCGGGAGCAGGCTGCTCGTGATCCATAGCGGAGGGCTGCAGGGCAATCGCTCCCTGGCAAAAGGAACGTTAATCTTTTGATATTTTATAGCATATATTCACAGAGCCTTATCTTTGCCGGCAACAGATAAGAATCCATATCCTTTTTCGTTTCTTATAATACATGATGCGCAAACTGATCCTGTTATTTTTTCTGGCCTTGACTGTTGTGGGTAAATCTTTATCTGCGCAGGATACCCTCCCCAAATTTTCTGTAAAAAATATTGGCAATAACCGTATTGTTATAGGTTGGGTGAATAAGTTTGAGAATATCAAGCAGATCAGCATCCAACGTTCATTCGACAGCCTGAAGAACTATAAGACCATCCTTTCCGTTGCCGATCCCACCACTCCTGAAAACGGCTATGTGGATACCAAGGCCAGTAATGACCGCATGTTCTACCGGCTTTATATTATGCTGGATAAAGGCGTTTTCCTGTTCAGCGACCCTAAAAGGCCTGTGCTGGATACGCTTATAAGCAAAGACAAGCCAACAAGATTACAGAATGGCAATTTCACCATGCCTGTTTTTGACAGTGCGAACGGAAGGCCTGTTATTTCCAACAATGGCCCCAGAGGTGAAATATGGGTGCCTTCGAAATATGTATATACCTACAAAGACGGTTATATCCGCATCAGCCTGCCTGATGATGATAAAAAATACAGCATCAAATTCTTCAATATGGATAACGATCTTTTGTTTGAGTTGAAAGACATCAAGGAAAGAAACTTCAAGATCGACAAATCCAATTTCTACAGATCAGGCTGGTTCAGGTTTGAAATGTATGAGAACGGGGAGTTGAAAGAGAAGAACAAGTTTTATCTGCCCAAGGAGTTCTAACGATCAACTCACCAGGTGTGATTGAAACACCTCTTCAAAATTCCTTTTCACCTTTTCCTTCACTTCCTGCATATCCACTTTGCGGCCAAGTTCTTTTTCAATGGATGTTACCTGCTTGTCTCTAATGCCGCAGGGAATGATATTATCGAAATAAGAGAGGTCCGGATTCACATTCAATGCAAATCCATGCATGGTAACCCAGCGGCTGCTGCGAACGCCGATCGCACAGATCTTTCTTTCCATTCCTTTTTTATCTGCATCGATCCATACGCCGGTCTCTCCTTGCGAGCGGCCTGCTTCAATGCCATATTCAGCAAGCGTAAGGATGATCATCTCTTCAATATTGCGCAGGTATTTACCGATATCCGTATAATATTTTTCAAGGTCAAGAATAGGATAGCCCACCAGTTGCTGCGGGCCATGAAAAGTAATATCCCCGCCACGATTGGAGTGGTAAAAGCTGATGCCCTTATTGAGCATTTCTTCTTCGTTTAATAAAACATTGGCAATATCACCGCTTTTGCCAAGCGTATAAACCGGAGGATGCTCCACGAAAAGAAGATAGTGTTCCGTTTTTAGCTGAGCAGCCGCATCCTTTTGATCACGGATGGCTGCTTTAATGCGCACGGCTTCCTGCAAAAGCTGTTCCTGGTAGTCCCAGGCTTCTTTGTACGCCATCTGCCCTAAATCTCTGAATTGTACTTCCTGTTTGTCCATAATTAAACCTGCAATTTACCAACAATTTTTCATCCTGTACCTTTGCCAGAAATCGACGAATAATGCAAGCTCACGCGAATAACGCTAACAAGGCGAATGATGCTAATACCGCACCAGACAATACAGAGACGAGCGAAGAGCTTTACGAACGGTTCAGCTTCAAAACGGACAAGGGGCAGGAACCGCTCCGGATAGACAAGTACCTGATGAACAGGATTGAAGGCGCTACGCGCAATAAGCTGCAACAGGCGATCAATAACGGGCTGGTGCTGGTGAACGGAAAAGAGGTGCGGCCCAATTACAAGATCAAAGCGCTGGACGAGATCATCGTATATTCCGATATGAGCCCGGAAGACACAGATGTAGTGCCGGAAAACATTCCGCTCAATATCGTGTATGAAGATGCCGATCTCATGCTCATCAATAAACCTGCGGGCATGGTAGTACATCCCGGCAGCGGCAATTACACCGGCACACTGCTTAATGGAGTGGCCTGGTATCTGCAGCAGCAACAGCCGGGACTTACAGAAGATGCGCTCCCCCGCTTCGGACTGGTGCACCGGATCGATAAAAACACCAGCGGCCTGCTGGTGCTGGCCAAGACCGATAAAGCCATGCGGCACCTGGCCAGGCAATTCTACGACCATACCATTAAGCGCAAGTACGTGGCGTTGGTATGGGGCGATATAGAAGAAGATGAAGGCACCATTATAGCACATGTGGGAAGACATTTGAGATTCCGCAAACTGTTTGAAGCTTATCCGGAAGGAGATCATGGCAAGGAGGCGATCACTCATTACAAAGTGATGGAGCGCTTTAATTATGTAACACTCGTGCAGTGCATACTGGAAACCGGACGCACCCATCAGATACGTGTGCATATGAAGCATATAGGCCATCCATTATTCAGCGATGATTTTTATGGCGGTGATAAGATTGTAAAGGGTACTGTGTATACCAAATACAAACAGTTTGTAGAAAACTGTTTTGCTATTTGTCCAAGACAGGCTTTACATGCAAAAACACTGGGCTTTATTCATCCTACGACGGGTGAAGAAATGAATTTTGATACAGAGTTGCCGGCAGATATGGAACAGGTGATCGAGAAATGGAGAAAGTATGTGGGCACGATCGGGAACAGGATGGAGGTATAAATATTATTTAGAAGAGGGAGTATCGCAAAGGGCGCAAAGGATACGCAAAGAGCGCAACGAATATTATGATCAACGTTGCGCTCTTTGCGTATCCTTTGCGCCCTTTGCGATACTTAATATTTATTCTGCTTTAAAATCAAACAATGTCGCTGTAAACATCCCCCTCTCCCGTTTTTTAAAGATCACATCCCAGTTGCCGGTATATCGCAATGTTTTTGGAACAAGGTATTCGCCGAATTTTGTCATTTCCACTTCCATCTGCACATCAAAATCATAAACGCCGGCATCATAGCTGAGTTTATAATTGCGGGCCATTACTTCCATCGTCTTCGCATCAAACCAGGTAACCATATTGTCGATAACGATCCTGTTCCTTTTACCGCTCGAAAGGTCTTCTTTTGCTTTTACGGTGAAGAGGTAAGCCTGCTTTCCTTCATAATCCACCTGGTCAATGGAAAAATCGTAAAGCTCCGCCACATCAGGATCGAAGATGTTGATCTTTTCCCCAATGAACGGAATGCCGGGTATTTTTTTGCCTGGATTAAAGAACAGCATTTTCAATTGTTCCTTATGCTTTTCTGTACCGCTTTTTCCTTTGGCAGAGAAAGACGTGCCAGCTACTATATTGTTCTCACCACAAACTTTGCCATTGGTAAAAAACAAACCGGCATACAGTTCTGCTGTATAATAATTGTAGTTCCTCTTCTTGTCATAAAAATCACCCTGGGTCGTTTCAGACACCACTTCCATGGTGCGGCAGCCATAAGCCCTTGTTTGAACGGTTTTGCTTTGCATGCCAGCTTTTCCATTCCCTTTCTTATCAACAATGCGGATATCATTGAGCGATGTAAACCCCAGCACATGTAAATTCTTGAAAGCTTTGTAAAAACTGGAATCGTTTTTCACCCGTTCCATAAATTTGGGAATATTCACATCTGTACGGACCACCACTTCCGAAAGATTGATCATTTTAGCCAGCCTTTCATTTTCCAGTGAATCTTCCTGCGTTTGCGCATTGCAGGCAAATGATAAAAACAAAAAGGCCAGGCATAGTTTAACACGTTGCATGGCCTGCAAGTTACAGCCGCATCCCCGAACAACAAAGCAAGTACCCGTTCTGTTAGTTACCGACTCAGCCGAAGAACCACCTGGCTCAAACTTACCCGGGGAACATCATTTTATAATCCACATTCACTTTCCCTTTGGAAATATCAGTGAGTTTGCCCTTCATCAGTTTTCTTTTCAGGGCAGAAATATGATCGATAAAAAGCTTACCCTCGATGTGATCATATTCATGAAGGATCACACGGGCGGTAAGACCATTGAATGTTTTTTCCTGAGGCTGGAAATTTTCGTCCATGTATCTGAGCGTAACGGACTCGTTGCGATAGATGTCTTCGCGGATTTTGGGAATGCTGAGGCAGCCTTCATTGTACGACCATTCTTCTCCATCCAATACCACAATGTGGGCATTGATAAAAGTGGCTTTAATGCCCGGAGCATCGGGGTATGTAGCCTTTTCGTCTTCTTCCATATTGGTAAACATCTGTTCCGTGTCTACCACAAACAGACGGATAGAACGGTTGATCTGCGGAGCAGCGAGCCCCACGCCATTGCTTTCATACATGGTCTCCCACATATCTGCAATAAGCTTTTCCAGATTAGGGTAATCCGGTGTAATATCATCAGCCAGTTTCCGCAATACCGGGTGGCCATAAGCTACAATAGGTAAGATCATCTTTAAACTACTTGATTAAAACAAGGTGCAAAAGTACGCGATCTCACTTAAAATATTGATATGAATAAAACACAAAGGCTTATAATCAAATAGTTATGTACCAAAAAAGTCAGGCAAACCCTGCTTTAAAGGGGTCATACAGATCGCATGTATTCCTGTAACATGATAGTGGCAGCAATCTCATCCACCAGCGCCTTATTCCGGCGTTGCATTTTGCGGAGACCCATTTCCAGCATGGCGTCTTTGGCCATTTTGGAAGTGAAGCGTTCGTCCACTTTTTTGATAGGCATGGAAGGGAAATTTTTCTGAAGTTCTTTGATACATTTTTCCACCAGGGGCGTGGCATGCGTATCGGAATCATCCCAGTTTTTGGGTTCGCCGATAATGATCAGTTCCACCTGTTCCCGGCTGAAATAATCTTTCAGGTAAGGAAGCAACTGTTTGGATTCAACGGTGGCAAGGCCGGTGGCGATGATCTGCAAAGGATCGGTGACGGCAAGGCCGGTGCGTTTAAAGCCGTAATCAATGGCGAGGATTCTGGGCATGGTGCAAAGATACCTAACGGGGAAAAACACGAAGAAAGAGATCGGCAATAACAAACAAAGCAAAAACGACAGAGGCTATGCCGTTGGCAGTCATGAAAGCGAGGTTCACTCTCCGGAGATCATTGGGTTTGACAATGGAATGTTGATAGATAAGCATACCGGCAAATACAGCAACGCCGATCCAGTAGAGCCAGCCAAAATTTCCGAGATAGCCTGCTGCAATGACGAATAAAGCGCTGAGAACATGCAGCAATTCTGAAACTCTCAATGCTTTGGACTTGCCCAGCCAGGAAGGAATTGAATATAAAGAATGGCTTTTATCAAATTCTTCGTCCTGCAATGCATAAATAATATCAAAACCACTGACCCAACAGATAACAGCAAAGGAAAACAGCAAGGGAAGAAGCTGAAACTCGCCGGTTACTGCAAGATAAGCCCCTATCGGTGCAAGAGACAACCCTACGCCTAAAACCAGATGACAGAGAGGAGTAAATCTTTTTGTATAACTATATCCTAACACTACTAATAAGGCTACAGGAGAGAGATAAAAGCAAATTTTATTGATAAAGAAAGTACAAACAATAAACAGAACAGCGCTTATGATCGTAAACAACAATACATTGTTTGCCTTTAATATACCGGCCGGTATTTCCCTGATCGCGGTGCGGGGGTTCAGGGCATCGAAACTTCTGTCGAGATACCGGTTAAAGGCCATGGCAGCGCTGCGGGCAAATACCATACAGGCTATTACCAACAGGAACCGGATGATCACTTCGTTGCGGGAAGAAGGAAAACCGGCAGGCCAGTTTTTAAGGTCAGGATAGGCAATCTGCCAACCCGGTATTAAAGAACCTCCATACTCCGGATTTGTGATCAAAAAAATCCCCAGAAAAAAGCCTATCAATGCAAAAGGCATCGCAAAAATGGTATGCGAAAACTTTATTAGACTGAGATACTTTTTAGCAGTAGTCATCCGGCAAAGATAAACCAATCCCCCAACCGGTAAACAACGTTTAAACATTAAACTTTTAAACATGAAACACTTAGACCTTTCACTCCTTCAGCCTCCCTCTCACCAGTTCCCAAAGCACCACTCCTGCTGCCGTGGCTATATTCAGGGAATGTTTCATTCCCAATTGCGGTATTTCCACACAGGCATCGCACAAAAGGATCGTGGATTGCTCCACACCCGTCACTTCATTGCCCAGCACTACGGCTATCTTCTCATCCAACGCAGGTGCAAGCGTCTGCAAAGCCCGGCTTCCTTCGGCCTGTTCTATTGCATAAATGGTGTATCCCTCTTCCCTTAACTGTGAAATGGCCTCAGTCGTTGTGGAAAAATGCCGCCAGTTCACCGTTTCTTCCGCACCCAAAGCTGTTTTTTTAATCTCTTTATGCGGAGGCTTTGCCGAATAGCCGATGATATAGATCGCTTCCACCAGGAAAGCATCAGCAGTACGGAACACACTGCCAACATTATACGCACTACGAATATTTTCTAAGACGACGATAATGGGAGTTTTCTCCGATTGCCTGAATTCTTCGACCGATTTGCGGCCCAGTTCTTCCATACTCAATTTTCGCATAGCGCAAAAATAATTCACACCCGTTAGAATACGGTTCGTTCATGGCAGCAAAGCAATTATATTTGTCGCCCATGGCGAAAAGCAAAACAGAGGAAACCCCGATGATGCAGCAGCACCGGGCCATTAAACAGAAATACCCGGATGCCGTGCTGCTTTTCCGTGTAGGCGATTTTTATGAGACCTTCGGACAGGACGCCGTGATCGCTTCACAGGTGCTGGGCATCACCCTTACCAAAAGGAATAATGGCGCTGCCGCTTCACTCGACCTGGCGGGTTTTCCCCATCATTCTATCGACACTTACCTGCATAAACTGGTAAAAGCCGGTTATCGCGTGGCTGTTTGCGATCAACTGGAAGATCCAAAACAGGCCAAGGGCGTTGTGAAAAGAGGCGTTACTGAAATGATCACGCCCGGCACTGCCCTGAATGATAAATTGTTGGAACACCATAGCAATAATTTTCTCGGTGGTATCCATTTTGCTGACAACGATCAGTATGGTCTTGCTTTTTTGGATATTTCCACCGGCGAATTCCTGATCGCTGAAGGCGACCGTGAATATGCTGATAAACTGCTGCAAAGCTTTAAGCCCGCTGAAGTGATCTTTCAACGCCATCGCCAGAAAAATTTCAAAGAATATTTTGGCGGCAGGATGTATACCTACACACTGGATGAATGGATATTCGATGCCGGCTATGCGGAAGACACATTGCTCAAACATTTCCAGACCCATTCACTGAAAGGATTTGGTGTGGAAGAAATGAAGAATGGCCTTATTGCTGCCGGTGCCATCATTCATTATTTAAAAGATACCGAACATCCCAACCTGCAGCATATTACTTCGCTGCAGCGGATCGACCGCGATGATTTCCTGTGGATGGACCGCTTCACGATCCGCAATCTTGAACTGGTATATGGCGCTTCGGAAACAGATCATACTTTATTAAGCGTGCTGGACAATACTGTTTCTCCCATGGGCGCACGCCTGCTGAAAAGATGGATCGTTTTTCCCCTGAAAGATATTGCCAAGATCAATGAGCGGCTCGATCTGGTGGAATGGTTGATCAAAGAAACAGATACACGCAATAAGTTATCGCAATCCATCAAACTTTGCGGTGATATAGAAAGGCTGGTCGCGAAGATCCCTACAAAAAGGATCACCCCGCGTGAAGTGCTTCAGCTTGCAAAAGGATTGAAGCAGGTTGAGATCATTAAACAAACCTGTCTTTCATCAGGCAATGATTACCTGAAACGTTTGGGTGATGCATTGAACCCCTGCCCTTATATCGCCGACAAAATATTCAAAGAGATCATCGATAACCCTCCTGCGCTGGCGGCAAAAGGCGGCATGATCAATAATGGCGTGGATGCAGAGCTGGATGAATTGCGGCAGATAGCCCATAGCGGCAAGGAATACCTGGCAAAGCTTCAACAAAAAGAAGCCGAACAAACCGGTATCAGTTCCCTGAAGATCGGTTTCAATAATGTATTCGGTTATTATCTTGAAGTAACCAATTCCCATAAGAACAAAGTGCCGGCTGAATGGATGCGTAAGCAAACACTGGCCAATGCAGAACGGTACATCACTCCCGAACTGAAAGATTATGAAGAAAAGATCATGGGAGCAGAAGATAAAATATTACAGAACGAGCTCAGGATATATGAACTGCTGCTGAATGAATTGTTTGACTATTTAGCACCTGTTCAAACCAATGGAAATATTCTTGCTATTGTGGACTGCCTTTGCTGCTTTGCACAAAATGCCATTCAGTACCACTATAAAAAACCACAGTTGCATGAAGGCATGGACTGGAAAGTGAAAGAAGGAAGGCATCCTGTAATAGAAAGGCATTTATCCATTGGTGAAACCTATATCCACAACGACCTTGAGCTGAACAAGACCGATCAGCAGATCATTATCCTCACCGGTCCCAATATGAGCGGTAAATCAGCTTTGCTCCGTCAAACCGCATTGATCACGTTGATGGCGCATATCGGTTCTTTTGTACCGGCAACCGAAGCAAAGATCTCCCTCACCGATAAGATCTTTACCCGCGTTGGCGCTTCAGACAACCTGAGTGGCGGCGAATCTACTTTTATGGTGGAAATGAATGAGACCGCCAGCATCATCAACAACATCACAGCGCGAAGCCTGATATTGCTGGATGAGATCGGCCGGGGCACTTCTACCTATGATGGTATCTCTATTGCATGGAGCATTGCCGAACATTTGCACAATACTCCGCATCAACCCAAAACTTTATTCGCCACGCATTATCATGAACTGAACGAACTGGAAGAAAAACTTGACCGCGTAAAGAACTATCATATCACCAATAAAGAGATCGGCAATAAGATCGTGTTCCTGCGCAAGCTGGCTCCCGGCGGCAGCACACATAGTTTTGGTATCCACGTAGCCCGCATGGCCGGTATGCCTCCTTCCCTGATCGAACGGGCCAACGAAATTTTAAAGCATCTCGAAGCAAAACATCTTGACGGAGAAGATACCGGCACTCCGGCAAAAGACAATGCCCGGTCAAAAGTCAAATCCCTGACCGCTCCACAGTTCCAGCTATCCATTTTTGATGCCCATTCCCAAACTTTCGGTGATATCCGGGATTTGCTGGGCACTATTGACATCAACCGGCTCACACCCGTAGAGGCCCTCCTCAAACTTCAGGAAATTAAAGACTTACTGAAGTAACAAACATTATATATAAATTATTTGACAATAATCAAAAACTCCGGGCTTCCCGGACACTGGTAGGTTTTGTTTTCATTGGAAATCATACATTTATTTGTAAATACCTATTTACACTAAGCAATAACCCCTATTTTAAATCGTTAAAATAGATTAATAACAAACCACCTTCCAATGAAACCAATTCTACCTGTTTTGGCTTTAGGCCTCCTTTTGCCCTGCCTTGTCTCTGCCCAACCCTGCTCACCACAGGGAGACCAGGTTACTTACGGCACAAATAACGTCTGGATCGGTTACTTGTACGACAACATGAACTTCACCAGCTACAGAGGTTATGTGACCCAGGGCAATGCCGGCAGCCCCAATTTTGATCAGAACTTTGGCGGCGATAACGGCAACTACAACACCAATGGCTGTTCAGTGAGCCTCTCTACTTTCAGCGCCCGCTACCGTTTAAGAAAAACATTTACTCCCGGCTACTATACCTTTCTTGTGGGAGGAGATGATGGGTATCGCCTGAGCATTGATGGCGGTGCCACCTGGATCATCGATCGATGGTACGATCAGTCTTATGCTACCGCTTCCACCACGGTAGCTATGAACGGTACCTATGACCTTGTCCTTGAATATTACGAGAACAATGGCTCCAACCGTATTTCCTTTTCAGTAAGCTACGAATGCATGGGCAGTGAAGACCCTTCTGTTTACGGTACCAACAATGTATGGAGAGGCTATGTATACGATGGCAACAATTTCGATTCGTACAAAGGAATGGTAACGGAAGGCAGCAGCACCTCTCCCAATTTTGATGAAAGCTTTGGAGGCAATAACGTATCTTATCCTACCAGCGGCTGCAGTGTGCAAACTGAAACATTCAGCGTACGCTACCGTTTAACAAAAAACTTCGCATCCGGCAGTTACCGTTTCATTGTCGGAGCTGATGATGGGTACAGGTTAAGCTTCGATGGTGGCAGCACCTGGGCCATTAATAACTGGGGGCTACACTCCTACACATCGTCCACCCTTACCACCAATCTTTCCGGCGCCACCAATATGGTACTTGAGTTTTATGAGAACACCGGCGATAACCGCATCAGCTTCGACATGCAGCCGATGGTTTTATTACCCGTAAGCCTGCTTTCATTTTCAGGACAACAAAAAAATGGTTCCGCAGAATTGAAATGGCTGATAACAAGAGACAGTGACCCTGCCTGGTTCGATGTGCAACGCAGCAAGAACGCTTCTTCATCATTCAGCACCGTGAGCAGGTTGCCGGGGCAGGCCAGCACAGTATCCAACAATGATATCAGCTACCAATACAATGATCAGCTTCCCGGTCCGGGCACTTATTATTACCGTTTAAAGATGACCGATCTTGGCGGCGCAGTTACTTATTCGCCGGTGATCATGGTACAGACCGGCGGTAATCAAACCGGTCCCGATAAAATATTCCCCACATTGGTGACTAATAATATACTTTACCTGCAAAGCGGTCGCAACCTGCAGCAGGCCTGGTATACCATACATGACCTGAATGGTAGATTGGTGTACAGAAAAGCACCGGGCAAGCTCGACGCCGGCCAGGTGATCAATGTTTTTTCCGGCAGCTCTCCTTTATCAAAAGGTACTTATATCCTGAGCCTGCGGGATGGGGACGAGGATATCAGCCGTCACCGGTTTGTTATTCCCTAAACTGGTTGTTTGTTAGGGTCCAGTGCAGTACCGTTTACACCAGGGGAGATCGAAAGATCTTCCCTTTTTTTATGGAGGAATACATGAAAACCGGCAATTACAATTTCTTCTTATATTTACTATAAATCACACAACCATGAAATTGTTCAAACTAACTGCTTCGGCCTGTTTATGTTTTACCCTGTTCATGGGCCTTTCTTCCTGTGAAAAGGATGAAGAGAAAGATAAAGTGAACCTTTATGTTAAAACGGATATTCCCGGCAGCGGTGCACAAATAGCTCCTACGCCCAGCCCTTCAGCCGGCACAGCTAAACTATCGGTCGACTACGACAAAAGGACCAGGATACTGAACTATGCCATTACCTGGAGCGGGCTTACAGACAGCGTGATCGCCATTCGCATTAATGGGCCTGCACCTGTAGGTTACAGTGCGTTCAGAACGCCGTTCAATGTAGCAGCCGGTGATTCTTCCAGTTTCAACACGACCCCCTATATTGTATTGCAGCAAGCTACCGGCAGTTCTCCACGCGCCATGGCCGGTGCAAGCGGATCTTATACCGGCACTCTTACTGTTGATGACTTAAAAGTGAAGGAACAGGACCTGCTGAATCAATACTATTATGTAACGCTTCACACCAAAACGATCCTTCCGGTGCCGGGAGCCGCCAGGTTCCTTTTCCGTTGGTTCGGAGAAGTAAGAGCACAGATCGTGTTTCAATAAATCTTTAATAAAGAACAAAGCCCATTGAATGATCAATGGGCTTTGTTCATATACTGGTCACTTCAAACCACAATGGCTGCTCATCATTCCATTCCCCGTTATAATTAATGGACAACTCCTCTCCCGCCTGCACCGGCCTTACCGTACGAATACTGATCAGGGCATTTTCAAAATCCATTTCATACTCACAATTGGAGGCATAGGAATGATTGTAAAGAGGCACATATCCCAAAGCCATGCAGCACCGGTCTTTTTCATATCCCCATTCAAAAATATAATCGTGCAGCAGGGTCTGGTCAAGCAGTTTCCGTTCCTCCTTGCTCATGATAATAACGGGTGATATTTCCACCACCGTGCCTGCTTCAATATATTCTGAACTGAATATACCCCTGCCATGGCTACCTGTATCGGCTATGAATAAAAAAGGAAGTATCATTTACAGCTATTAATTGCAGGCACGAAAATCGCATATTTCTTAACACAGAAGAAAGATTGAGTTAGGGTTCTAAGCCCTGTACTTCGTATTTTTGAGCCATGGCTGAAGAATTTGATGAACAACCTTCATTAAGCGAACAGTTTGAAGCCGTCATTAAAACGGAAGACAAACTTCAGATCAGGGAATTTCTAAATGATCAGAACATCAGTGATGTAGCTGATCTCGTATATGAATTTCCGGATTTTGAAGGCCAGATCATTGCCAATATGTCGGTACACCGTGCAGCCAGTGTGTTCAAGATCCTCGAATTCCCCACGCAAAAACGCATCATCCAGATACTGCCTCCCAACACGGTTGCTTCCCTGCTGAATGAATTGCCGGCCGATGACCGTACCGATTTCCTGGAAGAGCTTCCCAGCAGTGCTGTCCGTGAATTGATCAAACTGATGGACCCCGAGGAAAGAAAGATCACCCTCTCTTTGCTTGGCTATCCGGAAAACAGTATCGGCCGGTTGATGACCCCCGATTATGTATATGTGTACCCTGATAACACTATCGAAGAAGTATTCGCCACCATCCGTAAATATGGCAAAGACAGTGAAACGATCAATGTCATTTATGTGATCAATGAAAAAGGGGAATTGCTGGATGATATCCGTATCCGTGATTTCATCCTTAATCCTCCCGACAAAAAAGTGCGTGAACTGATGGATGAGCGCACAGTAGTGGCATTGAATGCTTATGATGACCAGGAATCAGCCAGTGAGGTATTCAAGATGAACAACAGGGTAGCATTGCCCGTGGTCAGCAACAGCAATAAACTGCTCGGCATTGTTACCATCGATGATATGTTGTGGGTAGCCAGTGAAGAATTCAGTGAGGATATCCAAAAGATCGGTGGTACGGAAGCGTTGGAACAGCCTTATCTTGAAATGCCGATCTTTCAACTGTTCAAGAAAAGAGTGGTATGGCTGGTCGTATTGTTCCTCGGAGAATTACTGACAGCTACTGCCATGGCTTATTTTGAAGATGAGATAGCGAAAGCAGTTGTGCTGGCATTGTTTGTTCCCCTGATCATTTCCAGTGGAGGCAACAGTGGTTCACAGGCATCTACACTTATCATACAGGCAATGGCCGTAGGCGAGATCACGATTGCCGACTGGTGGCGTGTAATGCGGCGTGAGATCATATCCGGCATACTGTTGGGCACTGTACTGGGCATTATCGGTTTCCTTCGCATATTTGTATGGCATTCCTTTGCACCGCATCTATATGGCGAACACTGGATGATGATCGGCGTTACGGTCGCACTCACTTTATTAGGTGTGGTGCTTTGGGGCACACTGGCCGGCAGCATGCTGCCCATGATATTAAAACGATTGGGTGCAGATCCGGCGGTTTCCTCAGCACCCTTTGTAGCCACGCTGGTAGACGTAACAGGGCTGATCATTTATTTCTCCGTCGCATTCCTGATGCTTAACGGAAGCCTGTTGTAAGCATTCACCATTTAATTATCTTCTCTGATTTTAACTATCCGGAGATTGGCACCTGACAATAAACACAGTTTGGGTGTATGGGGTAAAATCGTGAAATTCGCAATAATTGATTTACAAGATAAAATAAAGCAAACATGTGTGGAATTGTTGGATACACAGGCCCCCGTCAGGCATACCCGATCATCATCAAAGGCCTTAAGCGTCTTGAATACCGTGGGTATGACAGCACGGGTGTGGCTTTACAGAACGGGCAGTTGAAAGTATACAAGAAAAAAGGCAAGGTAGCAGAGCTGGAAGAAACGATCGTTGGTGAAAACCTGAATGCCCATACAGGTATCGGTCATACCCGCTGGGCCACGCATGGTGAACCGAGCGACCGCAATGCGCACCCTCATCAATCCGCCAGCGGCAAACTCGCCATGATCCATAATGGCATTATTGAGAACTATGCGCAACTGAAGAATGAACTGGTGAAGAAAGGATATGTTTTCAAAAGTGATACAGACACAGAAGTGCTGCTGAATTTTATTGAAGAGATCAAGCTCAATAATAACTGCTCACTGGAAGAAGCTGTAAGAGTGGCATTGAAACGCGTGGTAGGAGCTTATGTGATATTGCTGCTTGATGCCGATGAACCACAAACCATTATTGCAGCACGTAAAGGAAGCCCGCTGGTGATCGGGATCGGCAAGGGGGAACATTTTCTTGGCTCCGATGCTTCGCCTATGCTGGAATACACCAAAGAAGTGGTGTATGTAAATGATTACGAGCTGGCCATTATCCGCCCTGATGAACTGATCCTGAAAAATCTTGGCAATGAAAAGCTCACCCCCTATGTGCAGAAGCTCGATCTTGAACTCGCGGCCATTGAAAAAGGCGGTTATGACCATTTCATGCTGAAGGAGATATTTGAACAGCCCCAAACGATCTATGATTGCCTTCGTGGCAGATTGGATGCCAATGCTGGCACCATCACCATGAGCGGCATACAGCAATATGCAGAGCAGATCACCAAAGCCAACAGGATCGTAATGATCGCCTGTGGCACCAGTTGGCATGCAGGCCTGGTGGCTGAATACATATTTGAAGAACTTTGCAGGATCAATGTGGAAGTGGAATATGCTTCTGAGTTCCGCTACCGCAATCCTGTGATCAATGAAGGGGATATTATCATTGCCATTTCGCAAAGTGGCGAAACTGCTGATACATTGGTAGCTATTGAAACAGCCAAAGCAAAAGGAGCTATCATTCTTGGTGTAGTGAACGTGGTAGGTTCCTCTATTGCCCGTGCTTCACACGGTGGAGCGTATACCCATGCAGGCCCGGAGATTGGCGTAGCCAGCACAAAAGCTTTTACAGCCCAACTGGCCGTGCTCACCATGATCGCGTTAAAGATCGCTCATGTGAAAGGCTCTGTTTCGGAAGAACGGTACCGGCTTTTATTAAAAGAACTGGAAGAAGTGCCGGAAAAAGTAGCGATCGCTCTTCAGCAAAGCGAACACATCAAACAACTGGCAGAAAAATATAAAGACGCCACCGATTTTTTATACCTGGGGCGTGGTTATAATTTCCCGGTGGCATTGGAAGGCGCGCTTAAATTGAAAGAGATCTCTTATATACATGCAGAAGGTTATCCTGCTGCAGAAATGAAGCACGGGCCAATTGCCCTTGTAGATGAAAAACTGCCTGTTGTGTTTGTTGCCACCAAAGATGCTTATCATGAAAAAGTGGTCAGCAATATGCAGGAGATCAGGGCGCGGAAAGGAAAGGTTATTTCGGTGATCACGGAAGGCGACACGATATCTGCTGATCTTTCGGTGGATACGATGGCCATACCTGAAGCAGATGAGATCGTTGCGCCCATGATCAATGTGGTGCCGCTTCAGTTGCTGGCCTATTATATAGGAGTAGCAAAAGGATTGGATGTGGACAAACCAAGAAATCTTGCCAAATCCGTAACAGTGGAATGATGCCTGGCTTAATCTGCTAAAACAGCCTCTGCGGAAACAGTCTGCAGGTTTAAAACAAATCCATGAATAAGATCAGTAAAATACCGGTAACCGGGCTTGGCTATAATTTTGTGAACCCCGGTTATCTTCCCCACGGCGAAAATGAATATTATCTGCGGGAGCAGCAATACAAAGGCGAAAGGAACTGGAGGAATTTAACTGAAACGGAAATAAAACAGTTGGCCGCCAACGGCAACACTTCAGACAACTGGCAAAATGTTCTTGTATCGGAAATATTTGATCCCTCGCTTATAAAGCAGTGCAAATTTTACGGGCTGGTGCGTATCGGCAAACTGGAGCCTTTCTTTCTTGAATTCCATGATGTACGTTTACCTGTAGGTTTATACAATAGCTCTATCATCAGTTGCGATCTTGGCGACAATATTGTGATAGACAATGTGAACTATCTCAGCCATTACATTATCGGGAGTGAGTCCATTCTTATCAACATCAATGAGGTCAGCGTTTCTGACCATTCCAAATTCGGGAACGGTATTGTAAAAAGAGGCGAGAAAGAATCTGTCCGTATCTGGATGGAGCTTTGCAATGAAAATGCAGGCCGCAGCGTGTTGCCGTTTGATGGCATGCAAACAGGCGATGCCTGGTTGTGGACCCGCTACAGAACAGATGAGACCCTGATGCAGAAGTTCAGGGAATTCACCGAAAAGAAATTTGATGACCGCCGCGGCTATTATGGCACGATCGGCGAAAGGTCTGTTATAAAAAACAGCCGGATCATCAAAGACGTGATAATCGGCACAGATGCTTATATCAAAGGAGCGAATAAACTAAAAAACCTTACCATCAATTCATCTGCTGAATCACCTACGCAGATCGGGGAAGGATGCGAACTTGTCAACGGTATTATTGGTTTTGGCTGCCGGGTATTCTACGGCGTAAAGGCTGTCCGCTTTTTCCTGGCTTCGCATTCGCAACTGAAATACGGAGCAAGGCTGATCAACTCTTTTTTGGGAGATAATTCTACCATCTCCTGTTGTGAGGTATTGAACTCATTATTGTTCCCTGCACATGAGCAACACCACAACAATTCCTTTCTTTGTGCCTCCGTGCTGATGGGTCAAAGCAATATGGCTGCAGGTGCTACGATCGGCTCCAATCATAATTCCCGTGGTGCAGACGGGGAACTGATAGCAGGCCGCGGATTCTGGCCGGGACTCTGTGTAAGCCTGAAACATAATTCCCGCTTTGCATCATTTACCCTGATCGCAAAAGGCGATTTCCCGGCTGAACTGAACATTCCTATCCCCTTCTCTCTTATCAGCAATGACGTAAGCAAAGACAGGCTGGTGATCATGCCTGCCTACTGGTTTATGTACAATATGTATGCGCTGGCCCGCAATTCCGGGAAATACGAAAGCCGTGACAAACGCAGCTTTAAGAACCAGTACCTCGAATATGATTTTCTTGCTCCCGATAGCGTGAACGAAATTTTCGATGCCCTGCAATTGCTGAAAAAAGCTACCGGTGAAAGCTGGAAAAACACCTCCCGCAAACCGCTGAGTGAAGCATCTGCCATAAAGAAAGGCGAAGAATTGCTGGAGAAGAAAACCTCGCTCAACAAAACCGAGATACTGATCAGCGGTGTGGAGAACACGTCAAGAAAAGCAGTGCTTGTTAAAGTAACCGAAGCCTACCATATTTTTAAAGAGCTGATCGTATACTATGGTATTACACAATTGATCAGCCTTCTGGAAAAAGAACCTGGCCTTTCTTTCGAAAGCCTTATCAAAAAACTGGGCAAGGTTGAGCGCCATTCATGGACCAATATCGGTGGCCAATTAATGCCGGTACCTGTTATCAACCAGTTGATACGCGGTATCCATTCCGGCAAGATAGATAGCTGGGACGCAGTGCATGGTTTTTACCACAATTGCAGTGATACCTATCCATTGCAAAAAGCGCAACACGCTTTTGCTTCCCTGCTTGAAATAAAAGGGTTGAAGCCAGGCGGGTTCACCAAAAAGATATTACTTCAATGCCTCGATGAAGCGCTCGCTACAAAAGAGTGGATGGTGAAAGGGATCTATGAATCACGTGCAAAAGATTATGAAAGTCCATTCCGCCAGATGGTGTATGAAACAAAAAAGGAAATGGAGAAAGTGATCGGAAAACTGAAGGACAATACATTTATCGTTCAGCAGGAAGCAGAGTTGCAGGAATTCCGTAAAAAAGTAAAAGCCTTTCGCCACGGATTAAAATAAGTACTTAAAAAAACACTCCCCCTTCAATCTTTCTTTTCCTGAAACTCCTGCTATCCAGTATATGCCTTTTACCAATCCCTGTACAGACAGATAAAGAGTTTCTCCGGGCTGAAACAACCTCCGGTTATATGATCTCACCATTCTCCCACTTGCATCAAAAATGAAAAACGAAATATTGCCCGGTAATGAATACACGTTAACCTTCAATTGATCTCCTTCGATACCTGAAAGCCTTAGTCCTGAAGCAGCCCCTTGTTTATTAAGAACCGCTACCGTTTTACTAAAACTGGTTTCACCACTTGCCTCTATTAATTTTAATCGGTAATAATTTTCTCCCTTTTCAGGATAGTTGTCAGTAAACTGATAAGCACAAGCCGTATTATTCCCATAAACATCCAACAGTCGCCTGAATAGTTGATCATGACCGGCACGCTGCACTTCGAACCGAAGCCCTGCCGCCGGGCAGATACCCGTTTTCCAATGCAAGAATGACCGGCCATTATTAAAACTGCCGGTGAAAGATTCTATCCTTACCGGTAAAGGATTCTGGGTTTGATCTATTGTTGAACCAAGGGTAAAAGCGCCAAATTCTTCTATATCCGTATCGCTGATGAATGTGCCGGTAGCGTACGGTGGCAAAGGCATTCCTGCTGTATGAGTATTTCCACCCTCACTTATCCATTGTCCGTTATCCGCTCTTGCCACCACCAATGCAGGCAGGTTATAAGCAAAACTGGCGGGAGAAACAGCCAGTTTGATCTTCCGGGAAGAACTACCCATAATCCTTGAAAGATTCCAGTATTCCACATAACTAATATGATGAATAGGCGCCTGGCAAATATTCCCCAGGCCCGGCGTTGATTGAGGATTGGCTCTTTTATATTCTGCAAGGAATTCATCTGTTCTCAATCCTCCACCACTGATACCAATGGGTGCATAAATCCCTCCGATCCCAAGCGGAAAATCAAAACCTGTATTGCCGATCTTTTTCATAGGCCCTTCGATAAAACTCAAAGAAGAACCACCGGAACAAATAGCGTCTGCTCCCACTGAAAGAAGGGCAGTGGAAGAAGTATATATTTTTCCCCGCATCAATTCCAGTTGATAGGAGATCAATAAAGGGGAAAGCAGCGTTATGCCTGCCGGATTATCAACAGCAAGTTTAACTTCCTGTGCAATATTGCCTGTTGAAAGAACGGATTGCGAAGTTGTTCCGTTCAACACGATCCCCGACCCCGTTGATGTTCCTGTTTCCGTGATCAGGCCGCGATTATCAAGATCACCTTTTATAGCAATGATCGATTTATTACTGCCATTGGCAATATTAAAAATGCCGCTCTCCTGCACCAGGCAATCTCCGCCAATATGAAAACTATCTGTATTGGCTCCATAGGAAAATACTGTATTGGAACGTATTTCCATTCCTCCGCGGACAGTAACAGGATTGACACCTGCACCGGTATACGTTCTCAGGCTGCCGGAAGAAGATGCTGAGAAAACCAGCCTGCCAAAAACCCGGTTGCTTACCGACACTGTATAAGAAGCTGTGCCCGGCACATCAAATTCAAAGATGCCTTCTTCCGTGCCTGCTGCATCCGACAGGCGGCTTACCAGGTAATCTGTATGCCCTCTCGTGGTTTGATGGACATAATGGCCTCCATCATTGATTCTGAAAAAGCCGGAGCTTGTCACCGTTACAGGTGTTCCCATTGCAGCGCCTGAGGCATTCCGGAAAACGGCTCCTTTATTCAATACAAATACATCACCCGGTCCTGTAAGGGTAAGTGCCGGTGAAGCCGTATTAATGGATGGTAATATACAGGTAATGATCTGCGAGCTGCCGGGAGAGATGATCAGGGAAAACAGACTGACTGCATGATCACCACCGGGAAGAAATACAGTAAAATCGTCATTGATATAGGTGTTATCCAATATCACTTCATCTTCCGGACCGGGCAATCTGTCCTGGTCCCAGTTAACCGGAGTGGCCCATTGTCCATCACCGGCCTCTCCATCCCATTTAAGGATAGCTGCGTGACAACAATCGATCAACAATAACAGCAGCAGATTCAATAGCCCCTTTTTCATTTTACACTATTTTAAATTTCCGTTTTAGTTGAACGGACGTTGAAGGTAAAATGCGGGCAAAGCTCTGCAAGGGGAAAAAAACGAGGATTTATTGTAAAAAAAACCTCCCGCAAGCGGGAGGAAATTTCTTAGAGAAAAGATCTTAAGAAAATTATTTCTTCAGGGAATCAACAGTTGCTTTCAGTGAGTCAGTTGCAGCTTTCAGTGTATCACCAGCAGCATTGGCAGCAGCTTCAGCAGCTTTATTGAGGCTGTCTGTACGTAAAGAGTCTGCTACTTTTTGAGCGTCTTCAGCCGAAGTTGCAGATTCGTTGTTACAAGCTACTACGATAGCAGCGATAGCGAAAATTGCAAGTAATTTTTTCATTGTGATGGGTTTTAAAATTTGTTCGCAAAGGTAATAGCCGGATTCAAATAAACAAATTCTTAACAGTATTTTTACTGAAAAATCAGGCAACCCGGCTTCCTAACTCCTTGTTTTTCACTTTTTCCTGAAGAAAAGCCTTACCGGCACCCCTTTCAGATCAAACTGCTGCCTCAACTGGTTTTCGAGATAATTCTTATAAGGTGTTTTTATATCATCGGGGAAATTGCAGAAAAATGCAAAGGAAGGAACGGCAGTGGGCAACTGCGTCACAAACTTGATCTTCACCGCATGCCCCCTTACTACCGGCGCATGATAATTTTCCACCGCCTTCAGCATGGCCTCATTTAATTCGGAAGTAGGGATTCTCCTGCGGCGGTTCTCAAACACTTCCAATCCCACTTCAATGGCTTTGAATATCCTGGTCTTTTCTTTGGCAGAAATGAAGAGGATAGGAACATCACTGAAAGGGGCCAGCCGTTTTTTCAAAGCGGCTTCATATTCTTTGGCTGTATTGGTCTCTTTTTTTACCAGGTCCCATTTATTTACCAGCACCACCACTCCTTTCCCCTTGCGGACGGCCAGGCTGAAAATGTTCAGGTCCTGCGCAGTAATACCCTTCTCCGCATCCAGCAATATAAGGCAGACATCTGCTTCATCCATTGCTTTGATGGCCCTGATCACGGAGTAGAACTCAAGGTCTTCATGCACTTTGGTCTTCCGGCGGATACCCGCTGTATCGATCAGTATAAATTCTTTCTGAAATAAATTATAATGCGTGTGAATGGTATCCCGCGTGGTGCCGGCAATATCGCTCACGATCGTTCTTTCCTGGCCGATCAATGCATTCAGCAAAGAAGATTTGCCCACATTGGGCTGACCGATGATCGCAAACTTTGGCAATGCGTTCATCTCTGCAGTTTCTTCCGCTGCATCATCTTCTGTTTTGATCATGTCTGCAATGGCATCCAGTAATTCACCGGTGCCACTGCCGCTGGCTGCTGCAATAAAAAAGACATGTTCAAAGCCGAGACTGTAAAACTCTGATGCTTCCAGCAGCCGCTCATTATTGTCCACTTTATTGACGGTCAAAAAAACCGGTTTGGTGCTGCGCCTCAGCACATGCGCCATTGAATCGTCCAGTTCCGTCATACCTGTTTGCGCATCTACCATAAAAATGATGGCATCGGCTTCATCCACTGCGATCAGTACCTGCTTGGCGATCTCTTTTTCAAACACGTCCTCACTGCCGGCTACAAACCCGCCCGTATCGATCACGTTAAAGGTTTTTCCATTCCAGTCGGCAACACCATATTGCCTGTCGCGCGTAACGCCGCTTACATCATCCACGATCGCTTTCCGCTGTTCAAGCAAGCGATTGAAGAAAGTGCTTTTGCCTACATTGGGCCGGCCTACTATTGCTACTGTAAAACTCATATATATCTTGATAGTTATGATTTGTTCTTAAACCCTCAATATCCATACTCCTTCAACTGTAATTCATTTTCCCTCCATTTCGGTTTCACTTTTACAAAAAGTTCCAGGAATACCTTTTGCTGTAAAAATGCTTCGATCTCTTTTCTTGCTTCCGTGCCCAGTTTCCTGATCATGCTTCCTTTTTCGCCAATGATAATGGCTTTCTGGGTTTCGCGATGAACGATGATATCGGCCACGATCTTGATCAGTGTTGTTTTCTCCTTGAACTCTCTTACCAGTACTGCAGTGTGATAAGGCACTTCATCTTCCACCAGTTCGTATATTTTTTCCCGGATCATTTCTCCTACAAAAAACTTGGTAGGCAGGTCCGTAATATCATCGTCGTTGTAAAAAGGATCTCCTTCGGGAAGCAGTTCCAGTATCGGTTTCAGGAAAGCCTTAAGGTTGATACCACTGGTTGCGGAGATCTTGATCGTTCCTTTACAATATTTTTTTACAGAAAAGAAAGCAACAGCTTCCTGTATTTTCTCCTGCGGGGCACGATCAATTTTATTGATCACTACCAGGGCAGGCACTTTAAGGCGAAGCGCTTCAAAGATGGTATTGCACTCTTCCCAGTTTTCGTTCACATCCACAATGAGTAATGCAAGATCAGCATCTTCCAATGCGCTTTTCACTGCCTGCATCATCTTTTCATGCAATTTGTATTTTGGTTCGATGATGCCGGGCGTATCAGAAAAAATGATCTGGTAATCTTTTTCCGTCATGATCGCTTTGATGCGGTGACGGGTCGTTTGCACTTTCGGGGATACAATAGCAAGTTTCTCTCCCATCAGCGCATTCAGCAGTGTGCTTTTCCCTGCGTTAGGGCGACCGAAGATATTGACGAAACCTGCTTTCATTATTAATTAAAATTACTTCTATATTAACCACAAGGGCTCGCAGGCTTCGGATAGCAAAGGAGGTAATCAATCCATGCCAGTTGACTGCAACTGCCCAGGAAAAAATCAAAAGTCCGCCAGTTTTGGCGGACTTTTCGTTTGTTGCGAAGGGGAGGATCGAACTCCCGACCTTCGGGTTATGAGCCCGACGAGCTACCGCTGCTCTACTTCGCGATGTGGGTTGCAAAGGTAAGGCTATAATTGTTACCAGCCAAACAAATATGGAATTATAAAAGCAGAGGGCGTATTATAGCTGTGAACCATAATACGCCCTCTGCATCAATATTATGCAAACTTATCAGGAACTTCTTTTCACACTGCTTGCTCCGCTCGTGCGCACGTCGCGGATCACACCGCTTCCTTTATAATGCACATCACTGGCACCACTGGCAATGACAGATAATTCTTTAGTGACCTGTATACGCACATCACTTGCTCCGGAAACATCGGCAGTGCAGTAATCAGCCGAAAGGTCAAACCCTTTGAAGCTGCTGGCGCCGCTGGCATCGATATCCAACTGGCCTACATTACCGGTCAGTTTTACATCGGAAGCACCACTGATATTAAATTCGAGCTTGGATATATTTACCTGGCCTGCCAGGTCGCTGGCTCCGGAAAGTTCAATCTTCGCACCATCGGCTTTCCATACACCAACAATGTCCACATCACAAGCGCCGCTTACGTCCAGCTTGTCCAATTGTTTAAAAGAAATATAGGCTTTGAGTTTACGGTTGCCCCTGCCCCAGCCTTTTTTGGGCTTGTAGTTAATATCCAGCACCCCGTTCTTCACTTCCACTTTTATGTCTGCCAGGTATTCAGCTTCTCCCGCACTTACAGCCACTGATTCCTCAGCGCCCTGGGTGAGATACACATCAAATGCGCTGGACAAACGGATCACTGTGAAGTTCTTAGCTTCCCGCACCTGGGCATTCGGGTCTTTTATAGTAGGCTGTTGGGCCAGCACAGCAGGGCCAAAAGCCAGGAACAATAATGAGTAAAATATCTTTTTCATAAACCAAGTTGTTTGAAGTGTTACGCAACGTGGATCAAAAAAGTTACACCAAACTGGAATTTTCCTAATTTTGCCCCAGATCTTACACAGTGAAAGCTTGTAAGTTTTCAGCGTTTCCCGGGGTGTTTGCAGCCAGTGGCTGCGATCTGAGATTATACCCGTAAACCTGATCAGGGTAATGCCTGCGCAGGGAAGGAGTCTATCGTATGTCCTTTCTCCCACAGCATTTCCCTCTCATTTTTTAACCGTTTAAACTAAAAAAATGAAGAGGATTGCACTCATCTCATTTTCGTTCATGGGCTGTTCAGCCATTATGGCCCAGCAACAAGCAAGTACAGACAGTTTTTATTCCCTGGCACCCGTTGAGGTCAGGGCAATCAGGGCGGGCGAAAAAGCGCCCTTCACCCGGTCCAATCTCAATAAAAAAGAGATCGGCAAGCTGAACCTGGGGCAGGATATTCCTTTTATCCTCAACCAGACGCCTTCTGTAGTAGTTAACTCCGATGCCGGCACAGGGGTTGGCTACACGGCCATGCGTATTCGCGGCACGGATGCCACCCGCACCAATATTACGCTCAATGGCATCCCATTCAATGACGCGGAAAGCATGGGCGCTTTTTTTGTGAACCTTCCTGATTTCACGTCATCTGTCAATTCGATCCAGGTCCAGCGCGGTGTGGGCACTTCTTCCAATGGAGCTTCAGCTTTTGGAGCAACGGTCAGTTTATCTACCAACGAACTGAACAAAACTTCCTATGGAGAGATCAATAACAGCTATGGTTCATTCAACACCTGGAAGAATACGATCAAAGCAGGAACCGGCCTGATCGATAATCATTTTACACTTGATGCCCGGCTAAGCCAGATCACCAGCGATGGTTATATTGACCGCGCCAGCAGCCACCTGCAATCTTTTTATTTGTCAGGCGCCTATATTGGCGACAGGTCATCGCTCCGCTTCAATGTTTTTTCAGGTAAAGAAAAAACCTACCAGGCATGGAATGGTGTGCCTGAATCAATGCTGAAAACCGACCGCACCTATAATTCCAGCGGCACTGAAAGACCAGGTGCTCCATACGATAATGAAACGGACAATTACCGCCAAACCCATTACCAGTTATTCTTTGATCATGCATTAAATAACAAATGGCATTTCAATACGGCCGTTTTCCTTACCAGGGGATTGGGCTATTATGAAAATTATAAAGGAGGTGAAAAATTCGCCAAATATGGATTGCCTGACCTGGTGATTGACGGGCAAACCATAACAAGAACAGATCTGGTCCGTCAAAAATGGCTGGACAATTATTTCTATGGCCAGATACTTTCCACTCAATATAAAAGCGATAAGCACACGCTTACCATTGGCGGCGGGTGGACGGTATATGATGGCAATCACCATGGCGATGTGATCTGGGCCAAATATGGTTTTGATCAGGGCCTCCGCTATTATGACCTGGATGCGAAAAAGACCGATATCAATGCTTATGCAAAATGGCAGTATCAATTTACCAATGCCCTAAGTCTTTTCACCGATATACAATTCCGGCATGTTCAGCATAAGATGGATGGATTTGCAGAACGCCCTACCCTGTTCATCAACCGGAAATTTGATTTCGTGAATCCCAAAGCCGGTCTTACTTATGCAAAGAACGGATGGCAAACTTATCTCAGCTATGCACTGGGGCAAAAAGAACCCAACCGCGACGATTTTGAAGCCAGCCTTATCAATCAGCCAAAGAAAGAAATGCTGCATGATTTTGAAGCAGGCATTGAAAAAAAGACCAGCCGTTTCCAGGCCGGAGCCAATTTCTATTATATGCTGTACAAAGACCAGTTGGTGCTTACCGGAATGATCAATGATGTGGGGGCCTACACCCGCGTGAATGTTCCCAACAGCTACAGAGCAGGCATAGAATTGCAGGGCACTTATTTATTCAACTCCTGGCTGAATGCCAGTGCCAATCTCAGTTTCAGCCGCAATAAGATCAAAAAATTCACCGAATATCTTGACGACTATGATGGCAATGGAGAATGGGTAGGCCAGCAAAGCGTAGAACATACCAACACGACCATCGCTTTCGCTCCTGCTGTTGTTGGCGGTGCTTCATTGAATTTTCTGCCTGTAAAAAATCTGGAGATAGGTTTGCTGGGGAAATATGTGAGCAAGCAATATCTGGACAATACACAGAATGAACAACGCAAGCTAAATGCTTTTTATACACAGGATGCACGCGTCATTCTCACGTTAAGAAATAAGATATTCTCTGAATGGAATATCATTGGCCAGGTCAACAATGTATTCAACCGGAAATATGAGCCCAATGGTTATACCTATGCTTATGTAAGCGATGGCACCATCACTGCGGATAATTATTATTTTCCGATGGCAGGAACGAATTACATGATCGGTGTGAATATCAAATTGTAAAAAGGATTGGATCTAGAGTCCGATTCCCGCTGTATGTCACCCCGACCCTGGTTCAGTACACGTACAAGTTTAAAGAATACAAGAGCCGGGGTCTCCTCAATATTGAGGAGACCCCGGCTCTTAGTGTACTATACTTGTTAACTTCTCAAGCCAGGGCCGGGGTGACATACAGCGGGAATCGGGCTCCTGACTCCAAAAACTCCAACCCCCGAACAGCCTCCCGGTTATTTTATCTTTTCCTGCCAGTTCAACATACCACCAACAAGATTTTTGGTGTTCGTAAAACCAAGCGTGTCGAGGATCAAACAGGCCTGTCCGCTGCGGTTGCCGCTGCGGCAGTAAACGATCAGTTCTTCATCTTTGAAGGGTTCGAGTTCATCCACCTGCATGGTCTGCACTTTGCCAAGAGGATAAAGCAAACCGCCGATATTGAATTCGGCATGCTCATGTGGTTCTCTTACATCAACTATATTCAGTTTTTCGCCGGCATCGAGGCGGGCTTTCAGTTCTTCGGCTGTAATTGTTTGCATAATATCTTGATTAAATAGTTATTGCTGCTGAATGGGCATTGCTGCTGTATCAACAACGATCACCGGTTTCTCCTTTTGCAGCTTGATATCGATCATCTGGCCTGAGCGGATATAGCGGAATTTATGTTCTTCATCATACCGCTCCGGGCGCTGCCAGTAAATATACGCATTGCAGGAGTCTTCGATTCCTTCAGCGATCACCGAGCCAATGGAGATGCCTTGCGCTTCTGCAAGGGTCTGCGCTTCGCAATAAGTTAAACCGATCAGCACGGGCACCGGGAACTGCCTGTCGCCCACTCCATCACCCAATACCAGGGATATGACGCTGCCCATTCTTATTTTATCGCCGGGACGGATGATATTGCCATTATAGCGTTGCTCCAGCACCGCATTTTTGGCAAAATCCGGGCGGAAGGTTGTATCACCCACGCGCAGGTTGGCATTTTTCAAAGCCATTTCTGCACTGCGGTAGCTATAGCCGATCAGGTTGGGCATTTCCACCATGGGCGGTACTGCACGGTTAATAGTGAGATATACTGTACGGTTCACCTTTACCAGTTCATCTGATTCAGGGATCTGTTTCAATACCGACAAAGGTTTGGCTGTATCAATATAGAGCGAATCCTGGACCACCACTTCAAAGCCTGCATTTTCCAGTATATTCTTTGCATCCTCGTATGTTTTGCCCTGCACCAGCGGCACAGATTTGGCCTGGTTATGATGGGTAAGCCAGTTGAGCGAAAAAATGAAAATGAAGAAAATGATCAGTGCAACAATGATCGCTGCCAGGATATTGGCCCATAAAGGGCGATGGGTGATGAATTTAAACATTACTCGATCTTGGGGTTTATGCATGAACGCTGATACAGGTCAATTTATTAGTGCCTCTTCGGTAAGTTTGGTATAAAACTCTGTAAGGCTCCATCCCATAGCTATAACCTGCTGCGGCACTATACTGGCCTCACTTTGTCCCGGAATGGTATTTACTTCCAGCATAAACGGCTGCTGGCTTTCTTCATTATAAATAAAATCTATCCGGACCACGCTCTTGCAATTGAATACCGTATATATTTTACGTGCGGCTTCCCTGATCTTATCGGCAATGACCTCATCTACCACGGCCGGGGTCGTTTCTGTTGATTTGCCCTGGTATTTGGCCTCAAAATCGAAGAACTCTTTACTGTCATGCGCTTTCACCTCTGTGATCGGCAGCACAATGATATTGCCTTTTGTTTTAAAAACGCCCACGGTGAACTCACGGCCCCTGACCATTTCTTCCACCAGCACCTGGTTGTCTTCCTTAAAAGCTTTTTCGATAGCAGCAGCCAGATGCTCTGATTTATCAACGCGGCTCATGCCTATGCTCGATCCGCCATTGTTGGGTTTTACGAATACAGGCAATTTCAACTTATCGGCCACTTCGCTGGCAGGCAACGGTGAATGTTTGAAAAGATGGATGGAATTAGCCACAGCAATGCCGGCCATCCTGGCCACGGCCACTGTATATCTTTTATTGAAAGTGATGGCAGAAGTAGCTGCATCACAACTGGTATAAGGTATGTTCAGCAAATCGAAATACCCCTGCAGTTTGCCATCCTCACCCGGCGTGCCATGCATGCCAATGAATACTGCATCGAAAGTGATCTTCTCATTGTTTACCCGCAGGGAAAAATCATTTTTGTCAACATTTATTTTTTGACCGTCAGCAGTTTCATAAAACCAGCCTTCGGGGTTAATATCTATTTGATAAACATCAAAAAGTTGCCTGTCGAGATGATTGTTGATGGTAACAGCGCTTTTATAGGATATTACTGCTTCGCCTGAATATCCGCCCGTTACCAGGGCTATTTTTTTCTTCTTCATTATGGATTGATTCAATTCAAAAGTAAAAATTCAAAAGTAAAAAACCCCTTAAAAGCAGTTTTACTTTCGAATTTTGATTTTTGCCTTTTGCATTGAAAATTAAATAAGAAAGGTGAAGGCCGTTTCTCCTTCACCTTTATACGACGGGAAATATCACCCGCCAAAGCTTAGCAGACTGGCTGCTTTATTAGGTATTTCTAAGATAGAAAAAAATCAGGCCTGGCTTACGTTCCAGCCGGTTTTTTTATACACATTTCAGATGTGCAATTTCTCTTTTTTGGCCATCAGCTCTTCCACGGTCTCCTGGTACATTTCGTCGGGCACACAGCAATCGACCGGGCAAACGGCTGCGCATTGGGGTTCTTCATGAAAACCCTGGCACTCAGTACATTTATTGGGTGTAATATAATAGGTATCAACGCTCAACGGTTCGTTTTTCTGGTCGGCGTTCACTACAGTGCCGTCCAGCAGGGTGAATGATCCTTTTACGGAAGTGCCGTCCGCGATCGCCCATTCCACACCGCCCTCATAGATAGCATTATTAGGGCATTCCGGTTCGCAGGCCCCGCAGTTTATACATTCATCTGTGATCTTAATAGCCATACAATTATGATTAAATGAGTAGAAGTATTTTTGTGTCACAAAAATACTCATTACGAATGAATTTACAACAAAGGACAGGACTGCTTGATCAACTCGGACAATACATGCTTTCAGCTAATACGGAGTGGCAGGCCATCAAGGAAAGGGCTGCCAGGGAAAACGGATGGTTCACTCCTGAATTCATTGAATTGGCCATCCGGCAGGTGGCCCGCTCTTTTCTTCAAAAAGATATCCTGGAAAAATGGACGGCTTCTTATCACCTGCCAGCCGAAAACCTCCATCCCAAAACAGTTGGCATCGTAATGGCCGGGAATATCCCCCTGGTGGGCTTTCATGACCTGCTTTGCGTTTTCATCTGCGGACATAAAGCCATGGTCAAGACCTCTTCCAAAGATCATGTTCTGCTTCCCCACCTGGTAAAAAAGATGACAGAATGGGACGCTTCTGTAGCCAATGATATTGTGTTTGCAGAACGCCTCAGCGGTTGCGATGCCTATATCGCCACAGGCAGCAATAACTCTGCTGGTTATTTTGAGTACTATTTCAAAAAATACCCGCATATCATCCGGCGCAACCGGACTTCTGTGGCAGTGCTTACAGGAAAAGAATCCCCCGAAGAGCTTGAACAACTGGCTGATGATGTGTACGCCTATTTCGGGCTGGGTTGCCGTAATGTGACCAAACTGTATGTGCCGGAAGAATATGATTTCACTTCTCTTTTGAACATCTTTAAGAAATATAATTATCTCTCCGATCATCATAAATACAAAAACAATTACGATTATAACCTGGCTCTTCACCTGCTCAATAAGAAATATTACATGAGCAATGAATCGATCTTGCTGGTGGAAGATGTTTCTCCTTTCTCACCCATCAGCCAGTTGAACTATGAATATTATAAAGACAAAAATGAGCTGGCGTCCGCTCTTCAGGAAAATGAAAGCCTGCAATGCATTGTTGGGCAGGAATATACTCCGTTTGGCAGTGCGCAATACCCGGGCATTAACGATTATGCGGATGGAGTGGATACAATGAAGTTTCTGGTTGATCTTTAAGGGTATCGCCAAGAACGCAAAGGAGGCGCAAAGAGCGCTAAGGATATTGCGTTGCGTCCTTTGCGCCTCCTTTGCGTTCTTGGCGATACTCACGGCTCTATTCTTTTTCTCCCTAATTGTTAATAAATTTGTAGGGAAGTACGAAGCCCTTAGTAAATGATTTGTTAAACTAAACCACTGGAAAAGAATTAGGAGTGACAGTTTGTTACTTTGTATAGCAAAGGCATACTATTTGAAAATACAGATAACGGAATAGATAAGCTGAGCAATATCTTACACAAAAAAAATTGAAAAAGAATATGAAATGGAAACAACTCTTGTTGGTGGTAGCAGTCAGCGCTTCATCAGCCGTTGGCAGTGTTTGGGTGTATGGAAAACTGAATGAGCCTAAATCTGCCCTCGTGGTGGCAGCAGATGGCAAGCTCCCTGTCAATTATGCAGGCTTCACTGAAAACATTGCCGGAGCTCCTGCAGATCCGATTGATTTCACCAAAGCAGCCAGTGCTGCAGTACCGGCGGTGGTACACATCAAAACAAAAATAGCCGCAAAAAAAATAAGCAATGGCCTCCGCGGCCAGGGCAATTCAATGGATGATTTCTTTGACCAGTTCTTCTTTGGCCCGGGTGGCGGCACCATGATCCAGCCTGAACAAAGAGCTTCCGGCAGCGGCGTGCTGCTGAGCGAGGACGGATATATCGTTACCAATAATCACGTGGTATCCGATGGAAGGGAAGGTGTGGCAGAAGAGATCACCGTTACTTTAAGCAACAAAAAATCTTATCCCGCCAAGGTCATCGGACGTGATGCCAGCACCGATCTGGCCGTACTGAAGATCGATGCTACCGGTCTTCCTTATATGATCTATGGCAATTCAGACAATGTAAAACTGGGTCAGTGGGTACTGGCAGTGGGTTATCCTTTAACACTGGAAACAACTGTAACTGCAGGTATCGTTAGCGCCAAAGGCCGCACCATCGGTATCAACAGCCGCCAGAGCAATTCACCTGTTGAATCATTCATTCAAACAGATGCGGCCATCAACCAGGGCAATAGCGGTGGTGCGCTGATCACTCAGGAAGGGCAACTGATCGGTATCAACTCTGCTATCCTTGCACCTAATGGCACTTATGCCGGTTATGGTTTCGCTATCCCGGTCAATATCGTGCGTAAAGTGGTAAGCGACCTGATCGAATTTGGCGATGTGAAAAGAGGATACCTCGGTATCTCTTACACTACCAGCTCTTCAGCCAATGAAAGCCTGGTAAAACAAGCCGGCCAGAAAGATGGTCAGGGCGTATATGTGCAAACAGCGCCTGCAGATGGTGCAGCAGCACAAGCCGGTCTGAAAAAAGGTGATGTGATCACTAAAGTAAATGGCAATTATGTATCAAGTGGTATTGAAATGAGCGGTCACCTTGCAAGCCTGAAACCCGGCGAGAAAGTTCCGGTGACTTATATCCGCGGCGGAAAAGAATATACAGCGAATGTTATACTTAAAGCAACAGCCAGCAAACTGGAAGATATCAGTTCTACAGAAATAGTTGGCGACAGGCTCGGTCTTGAACTGGAAAACCTCGACAGCAAGAAAGCCAAAGAATATGATATCACCGGTGGCGTAGTGGTCAAGAAGATAAAAGAAGGCGGCCCATTCAGCGGAACAAGAATGGAGCAGGGCTTTATCATCACTACTGTGAACGGGCAGGATATCAAGAATGCGGATGAACTGGGCCGTTACCTCGAAAATGGTACCGGCAGGATCAAACTGGAAGGCATTTATCCCGGTTATAACGGAACATATACTTACCAGGTGAAACTGGATGATGATTCCGATAATTGATCTATCGCTATAAATTTAAAAGCCCCGCAGTAACGGGGCTTTTTCTTTGATCATTATTTTTCATACACTTTATACTCCCAGGCTTCCAGCGAAAAACTTTTATCCTTCGTAAAATCATTTGCCGCACCGGTAAATACATTTTTGAAAGCACCACTCACTTTATCATCTTCGATAGCAAAATTCAGATTGGGCTCATAAGAGAAATTGATCACCACCAGCACTTCCCTGTCGCCGTTCTTTCTTAAATACACAAAAGCATGTGCATCATCCGAAGTTTTGACACGATGTGTTTGCACAGCAGGATCGCCACCCCGCAATGCAGGATGAGTAGATTTTAAATGCAGCAGGGTCTTGTAAAAATTGTGTAATTGATTTTCGCCTGTCCATGGGATAGGGTCTTTTTCAAAAAAAGCAAGACGCTTGGCCAGCATCGGCAGTTCCTGGCCGCTATAGATCAATGGCACACCATTCCAGGTGCAACTGAATACGGCCAGCGCATGGGCCATATTACCATATTTTTCATACTCCGTACCATTCCAACTGTTCTCATCATGGTTGGTGGTGAACCAGGCACGCATGGAAGAATCGCCAATGGCGCTGTATTCCTGCAAAAGAGAATAGAGCGAATCGAGCGATTGATGTTCCTGGTAAAAATGACGGGTCTGGTGCATCCATTTCCAGGTATAGCTGGCATCAAATACTTTTCCATAAGCAGGGTCCTGCAATTCATCAAATTCTCCCAGCCAGAACAGGGGTTTCAACGCATCTACCTGCGGGCGGGCTTCTTCCCAGAAATCCACCTGCACCCAGCTTGCCAGATCACAACGAAACCCATCAATATCTGTTTCTTTCACCCAATACTGCATTGCTTCGATCATTGCTTTGCGCAGTGCGGGGTTGCTGTAGTTCAGCTCAATGATATCATCCATGCCACTGGCAATTTTGAAATCATTGGTAACCGGATCTTTTTCATAATAATCGGGATGCTCTTTCGTCCACCGGTGGTCCCAACCGGTATGATTCGCTACCCAGTCGATGATCACTTTAAAGCCCATGCTATGGGCCTGCTTTACCAGGTTGCGGAAATCATCCAGGGTACCGAACTCGGGGTTGATCGCTGTATAATCTGAGCAGGCATAAGGACTGCCCATGCTTCCTTTTTTGTTTTTCTGGGCAATTGGTGTAATGGGCATAAACCATAAGGTTTCCACGCCCATATCTTTCAGCCGGGGCAATTCTTTCGCAAATGCATTGAACGTTCCTTCTTTCGTGTACTGGCGTACGTTCACTTCATAAATATTCGTCGTATGTGCCCATTCCACGGGTCTTCGGTTATCCATTGATCCGGAGTTTTTGGTTGAATGTTGATTGCAGCCAAGCAGTGCCAAAAAAGCCAATACTGCCAGTAGTCTGTTTTGCATGTCAATCGTTTTGGTGAAACTAGCAACTAATTGTTATCTAAGGAAATCTTAATTCAACGCGTGGAGACCCCGGATCTTATATTCTTTAAATTAGTCAGTGAACTAAGTCGGGTCCGGGGTGACAGGCAGCAAGTGAACTGCCGACTCTTAATTATCTTTGCAGCATGAAAAGCTTCGACGTCCCTATCATCTATCGCAGCCCTCTGATCTCCGCCATTAAAAAAAAGCGGAAGGAGATGGACAAGCTGAAAAAGGATTTTACCCCTACCCTGCTTGATTTTGGCCCGGTACAGATTTATCTCGCCCGCCATTTCGGTTTTTGCTATGGGGTGGAAAATGCGATCGAAATTGCTTTCAGAACGGTTGATCAGAATCCCGGCAAACGGATCTTCCTGCTCAGTGAAATGATCCATAACCCACAGGTAAATGCCGATCTGCAATCGCACGGCATTACATTTTTACAGGATACTTATGGCCAACAACTGATCCCTTTTGATGAGCTGAAACCTGATGATATCGTTATCATCCCGGCCTTCGGCACCACACTGGAAATTGAACAAAGACTGAACAATACCGGCATTCAAACAGAAAAATACAATACCACCTGTCCTTTTGTAGAAAAAGTATGGAACCGGAGTGAAGCCATCGCCAAAAAAAATTATACCATCATCATTCATGGCAAACCCGGTCATGAAGAAACCCGGGCCACTTTTTCACACGCTGCCAGCAATGCACCTTCCGTAGTGGTAAAAGATATGCAGCAGACGATTGAACTCGCTGCCTATATCACCGGCAAAAAACCTGCAGGGCAGTTTTATGAAGAGTTCAAAGAACAGTACTCCCAGGGATTTGATGCAGAGAAAGACCTGCAACGGATCGGCGTGGTGAACCAAACTACCATGCTGGCCAGCGATACGCAGGCTATAGCCGATTACCTGAAGCAGGTCATGGTCGGTCATTATCAATTGGAGGAGAAAAATATTGCTGAACGGTTTGCCGATACCAGGGATACGCTTTGCTATGCCACCAACGACAATCAAACTGCAGTGGCCGGCATGTTGCACACCGATGCAGACCTGGCCATTGTAGCAGGAGGATATAATTCATCCAACACTTCCCACCTGGTAGAACTATGTGAAGAAAGGCTGCCGACTTATTTTATCAATACAGAAGAAAAAATACTTTCTGCCAAAGAGGTACTGCATTATAACTTCCATACAAAACAGGAACTGCTGACAGCTAATTATCTTCCTGCAAAATCTCCTGTTAAGATACTCATCACCAGCGGGGCTTCCTGCCCCGATGCCATAGTGGAAGGGATCATCAATAAATTGATCAGCTTTTTTCCTGAAGCAAAGAAAGTGAGTGAACTGCTGGATGAAATGAAATGATAGATGACAGAAAGCCCGTCATCTATCATCTGCTGTTATTACTTGTAAAGTTGGTCATAATACTCATGCGCCATCCTGTTGCTTTCGAACTGGAAGCGCACATCCTGCATGCTGTTCTTCATCAACTGGCGCCAGGTGGGATAATCATCATAATATAATGGAAGTATTTCCTTTTCCAGGATATTATACAATTGATCGAGATCATACTGGTCCTGCTCATGCACGGTCATCTGCGCATAGTTTGCCTTAGGCACCACAAAGCCATTATGTCCATGATTGATGAATTCCGGGATCCAGCCATCATCTGTAGAGAAGTTGACAGCGCCGTTCATGGCTGCCGTCATACCGCTGGTGCCGGAAGCTTCGCGTGGCACGCGGGGATTGTTGAGCCAGCAGTCTGCTGCCTGTTTCAGGCGCTTGGACAAGCCCAACTCATATCCTATCAGCACGGCAATATTTTTATAACGCTTGCTGAGATGCACCAGTTGATTGAAATCACTGATAGCAGGGTGATCAACAGGGTAAGGCTTACCGGCCCAGATGATCTGTACTGGATATTTCGTACTGGAAAGCAGCTTCTCAAACCTCTGCTCATCTGTAGTGATCAATCCTGCCCTTTTATAACCAGCAAAACGGCGGGCCCATACGATCGTGAACACATCAGGATTAAATAATTTACCTGTCTGGTCGGCTACAATTTCAAAAGCCCTTCTCTTCAGGTATTTTTTGCGGTCATCAATACCATAATCATCGCCTGCTTCCCGGAAGCGGTACAATTGTTTATCGGCCCAGTAGCGGTAGTTCTGTGCATTGGTAATGGAAATGATCGGGCACACACCGGGATATTTGGCCCACATCTCCCTGGCCACCACACCATGCAATTGCGATACGCCATTGGCAATATGCGCAAAACGAAGCGCTACCAGGGAATGGTTGAACGCATCATCATAAATGCCGGTGAGCTTGCGCACTTCATCGATGGAAAGCCCGCAGAAATAACTCATTTTATGACAGAGGTAGATATCATGCTTTTCATTGCCGGCTTCTTCAGGTGTATGCGTGGTAAACACCAGTCTTTTTCTTACGTCCTCAATATTCTTGAACTTATTGTAGAGATAGAAAGCAGCAGAAAGACCATGTGCTTCATTGAGATGATACAACTCTGGGTTAAAACCGATAATATCCATCAGCTTTGCACCGCCTACGCCCAGCAGGATGAACTGCGCCACTTTGGTAGCCACATTGGCATCATACAAGCGGTGTGTGATGGTTTGCGACACATAATCATTTTCCGGTACATCTGTGCTAAGCAGGAATAAAGGTGCTGATTTGAAAGTTTCAGGATTCAGGTAATACACTTTTACCCAAACCGGATGTTCATGCACATTGATCTGGAAACGGATGCCGGTATCTTCCAAAAAACTGTATTGCTTTTCATTCCAGGCCACATCCAGTGTTTGGTCCTGGTTGCGTTCCTGATCATAATAACCATACTTCCATAAAATACCAATACCTATTAAATTCTGCTTCAGTTCATAAGCACTCCGCATATGCGAGCCTGCCAGAAAGCCCAATCCGCCACTATATATTTTCAGGGGTTGATGCACGGCAAATTCCATGGAGAAATAAGCGACACGTTTGGCATAAGGATGTTCTACAGGGTAGGGTACCGTAAAATTGTTAAAACTCATATTGTGTGTTTTTTACACGATGGCGCAAGATAAGACTAATTTGCCCAAATTGCCCGCGAGCCTCAAAAGTAGGGCCAATAGAAAGTATAATCAATGTTTTGACGCCGCTATTTTTTAACCTGTTTGTACAAGTTTCCCACAAGTTTTTCGGAGAATAAGCTGATAAATTATTTACGTGTCGCGGTAGTTTTTTTAGGTTTGCTTTCCTTTTTCTTTGGATACGCTCCATCAAAGGAACAGCGCAATCCCCTCCGCGATCCGCAGCCTTCCAGTTCTTTCAATGTTACAGCAGCATTGGAAAAAGTGAATTGCAGTGAACAGGGATCGCCGGCTTCCCGGTAAATGGCTTTGGTAGGCGATTGCAGGATGGCTTCGCCTTTTAATTCACCGGAACAATCGCCTTTTTCAAAATGTATGAAGAAACTGACACGGTCTTTTTTTCTTCCATCGCGGATGGATACGAGGTTCATTTTACCGCTGCCATAATCTGCAGAATATTTCAGCTTGCGCGGAAGCGTATCAATCGGATTGATCAGTTCTGCCACTGCATCATCCAGCGGATCTGTCATGATCAGCATAAAGTTTTTCGCATCATTGTTCAGCACATACACATCTTTTCCTTCACTGATGCTTCCTCCGGAATTTTTTCGCCAAACCGATTTGGTAATGGTAAGCTTTTTATCGATGGAAGATAATTGTTGAGTGGCAGGGTTAACATCCAGTTTCAGCAGCGGCATGCCGGCAATGAACTGTTGTTTTTTATCAAAAGCCAGTATAAAAGCGGCCCGGTTATTTCCATTGATCACTTTTGCCAGCAAATACGTTTCCGTATTCTTCATTTTACCCAGGGGATAGATCTTTGGCTGGTTCATTTTGCCCATTGAAGCAGAAAAAATGGAATCGGGTACAAACTGACTGAATATTTTATAGCTGATCCGCAATGAATCATTGTCCTTTTTCAGCAGGCTGGTATCAGCTACCTGGAAAGGAAGAGTGGTTTCAGGGAAAAAATCAATAAAATCAGCAATTTCAACCGGCTCATCACCAGATAAAGAGGGCTTCTTTGATGGTTTGCATCCCGACAGCCATGCCAGGGATAAACAAAAGAACAAACAAACGAAAAATGACTTCATGGGTTATCCGTTGGTAGGGCAAATTAAGGCTTTTCCGTGGTATGCTTCCTCTTGCTTTCTTCATGGTTTTAATTTAGATTTGCCTAAAAAATTATTTAGCCGTGCTGAACTATTCAACCAGCGAAGAGAATTATATAAAAGCAATTTATCATTTACAGCGGGAAGGGCCTGTTACCACCAATGAACTGGCAGCAGAATTGAACACCCGCCCGGCTTCCGTTACCGACATGATGAAGAAGCTGCGCACCAAAAAGCTGGTGCATTATGAAGCTTATAAAGGTTTCCGGCTCACGCCTGAAGGAAGAAAACTGGCCCTGATCATTATCCGCCGGCACCGGTTGTGGGAATTTTTCCTGGCTGAAAAATTAAAATTCAGTTGGGATGAAGTGCATGCAGTGGCAGAAGACCTGGAACATGTGAGCAGCAAAAAACTGATCGATAAGCTGGACGAATTCCTGGGCTTCCCCCGCTATGATCCACATGGCGATCCTATTCCCGATGCCAATGGTAAAATAGAAACAAGCAAACAGGTCTGTCTTATCGATCTGCCTTTGAATAAAGCGGCCATTGTTTGTTATGTAAGCGATCAGTCCACCGAAATGCTGGAACTGTTAAGCCATAAAAAGATCGGCATAGGCACGCGCCTCGAGATAAAAAAGAAATTCAGTTTTGACCAATCGCTGGAGATCAAAGTCCGGCAGCAATCCGCCACTACCATCAGCGGCGATCTTGCAAAAAACATTTTCGTGAAATACGATGAGTAAACAACATCCTGATGTTTCCCTGAGTGAAGTACATGAATCCGTAGATACCACGGCCACCAACCGCCCGGTATGGAAACGCATCTTCTCTTTCTTCGGCCCCGCTTACCTGGTAAGTGTTGGCTATATGGACCCGGGCAACTGGGCCACTGATCTTGCCGGTGGCAGCCAGTTTGGTTACACCCTTATCTGGGTATTGCTGATGAGCAACCTGATGGCGCTTTTGCTGCAAAGCCTTTCTGCACGCCTGGGTATTGTAAGAAGAAGGGACCTTGCACAAGCCAATCGTGAAGTGTATCCGCGGCCGGTCAATTTTGCATTGTATGTGCTGGCAGAAATTGCCATTGCCGCAACAGACCTTGCTGAAGTGCTGGGTATGGCCATCGGCCTGCAACTGCTCACAGGCATTCCTCTTTTATGGGGCGTTCTGATCACTGTACTGGACACTTTCTTATTGCTGTTGCTGCAACGCCTCGGCATGCGCAAAATGGAAGCGTTCATTGTAGGATTGGTTTTTATCATCGGCGTTTCCTTCCTGATCGAGATCATTCTTGCCAAACCGGACCCGGCGGAAATAGTAAAAGGTTTTGTGCCGCATATCCCCAATGATACGGCCCTGTATATTGCCATCGGCATTATCGGTGCCACCGTAATGCCGCATAATCTTTACCTGCATTCAGCACTGGTGCAAACCCGGAAAATAAAACGCAATAAGGCAGGAATAAAAAGGGCGCTGAAGTTGAATTTCATCGACAGCGCAGTAGCGCTCAATCTCGCCTTTCTTGTGAATGCAGGCATTCTTGTATTAGCTGCTGCTGTGTTCTTTAAATCGGGCAGAACAGATGTGGCAGAAATAAAAGATGCTCATATTTTATTGGACCAGTTGCTGGGCTCCAAAGTGGCGCCTGTGTTATTTGCTGTGGCATTAATAGCAGCAGGGCAAAGCTCTACTGTTACTGGCACCCTCGCAGGGCAGATCGTGATGGAAGGTTATCTCCGCCTTCGCATCAATCCCTGGATGCGGCGATTGCTCACCCGGTTGATCGCCATTATTCCTGCAGTGGTCGTGATACTGATAAATGGTGAGGACAATATTGATCAGTTGCTTATTCTCAGCCAGGTGATCCTTAGCCTGCAACTCGGTTTCGCCATTATCCCCCTTATTCACTTTGTGAGTGACAAAAAAACCATGGGCAGCTTTGCGATCGGCCCGGTGGTACAGGTTACTGCATGGCTGATCACCGCCATACTCGTATACCTGAACCTGAGCATGGTAACAGGGCAGGCAGCCGATTTCTTCGGAGTGCCCGGCCACTGGTTCGGCAAACTGATGATCATTCTTTCAGGTCTGATCTTCGTAGCGCTGCTGGTCATATCCATCGTTTATCCTTTGCTCAAAAAAAGATGGGTACAAATGCAGGTGCAATTGCATCCCGAAGCAACCGTATTGCACTCCCTGGAAGTGCCGGCCTATTCAACCATTGCAGTAGCGCTCGACTTCAGTGAAAATGATCAGAAACTACTGGCTCATGCACTGGGCCAGGGCAGACCTCAAACAAAATATGTGCTCGTGCATGTAGTGGAAAGTGTTTCCGCCCGTATTTATGAGCAGGACAGTGATGACCTTGAAACAGAAAAGGACAAGGAGCACCTGGCTTTTTATGCGCAGCAATTGCAGGAAAGAGGATTTACGGCAGAAGCAAAAATTGGTTTTGGAAGCCGTGCACGGGAGATTGTAAGACTGGTGAATGAATCAGGAGCCGGCATGCTGGTGATCGGCGCGCACGGGCATAGCGGGTTAAAGGATTTGTTGTATGGGGAAACGATCAATACGGTGAGGCATGAATTGAAAATACCTGTGCTGGTGGTTAACCTATAATTCAGGCAGCCATATTATTGGTGGGATTATTCCGCAAAAGATGCTTAAACCTGCTGAACGTTTCAGGTTTGATGTTCAAATAAGAAGCCAGGTATTTTTGCGGCACACGGCGCATCAGTTCAGGGTTCTTGTGCACAAAAGCCAGGAAGCGCTCACGCGGCGTCATCTTGATCATTTGCATTTGCCAGATATCGCTGATGATCATCATGTGGGTGATCACCAGGCGGCCCAGCCGTTCCATTTTTTTGGATTGGCTGTACAGTTCTTCCAGTTTGTCCTGACGGATGGAGATGACGGTGGACGGTTCAATAGCTTCCACAAAATATTCAGAAGGGCGGCGGCTGAGAAAAGATTGCTGGCTGAGAATGATCTGCCCTTCTGTTGAGATCTGGATATTGTTCTCGACCTTGCTCGTCTTGTAATATTTGCGGACAATGCCTTTGGTGATAAAGTTGAAGTAATTCTCTATCTCCCCTTCTTTGACCAGGAATTCTTTTTTGCGGAAACGGCGCAATTTGAGCAAGGGCTGAATGCTCTTTTCAAATTCCTCGTCAGTTATTGCGACGAATTTGCGTAGAAAACTTAAAAATAATTTGACGTTTTCCATAATGCCATAAGCCCATTCGTGTGTAAAAGTTACGTAAAAAATATACGATCCGAAACAACGCCCGGACTATTTTTTTCCTTTCCTGCAGGGCCTTCAGAATTGCTGGTTGAATTAGACCCGATATATTGTAGCTTTGCGACCCTGTGACCCCGGCAAGGGGATGAATTTTAAACTCAAAACCTAGCTTTATTATGGCCCAAAAGATCAAAGTTGCCAATCCAGTAGTTGAGCTGGACGGAGACGAAATGACCCGCATTATCTGGAAGTTCATTAAAGACAAACTGATCCTCCCTTATGTGGATGTTGACATAAAGTATTTTGACCTTGGCGTGGAGCATCGCGATGCGACTAACGACCAGGTTACTATTGACGCAGCCAATGCCATCAAACAGTATGGCGTAGGCATCAAGTGCGCTACCATCACTCCTGATGAAGAAAGGGTAAAAGAATTCAAGCTGAAGCAAATGTGGAAGAGCCCCAATGGCACTATCCGCAATATCCTTGACGGTACCGTATTCCGCGAGCCGATCGTAATCAAGAACATCCCGCGGCTGGTTACTACATGGGACCGCCCGATCATTGTAGGCCGTCATGCTTTTGGCGACCAGTACAGGGCCACTGACTTCGTTGTTCCCGGCAAAGGAAAGCTCACGGTTAAGTTTGAAGGAGAAGACGGCAAAGTGATCGAACATGAAGTGTACCAGTTCAAAGGCCCCGGCGTATCCCTCTCCATGTACAATACCGACGAAAGCATTGCAGGCTTTGCCCGCAGTTGTATGAACATGGCCCTGTCAAAAGGATGGCCGCTCTATCTTTCTACCAAGAACACCATCCTGAAAAAATACGATGGCCGCTTCAAAGACATCTTCCAGGACATTTATGAAAAAGAATTCAAGGCCCGGTTTGAAAAAGCAGGCATTGTGTATGAGCACCGCCTGATCGATGATATGGTGGCCAGCGCCATGAAATGGAACGGTGGCTTTGTGTGGGCCTGTAAAAACTACGACGGTGATGTGCAGAGCGATTCAGTGGCACAGGGCTTTGGTTCACTCGGCCTCATGACTTCCGTACTCATTACGCCTGATGGCAAAACCATGGAAGCAGAAGCAGCTCACGGAACAGTTACCCGCCACTACCGCGAGCATCAAAAAGGCAACCCCACTTCTACCAACCCCATCGCATCCATTTTTGCATGGACAAGAGGGCTGGCTTTCCGCGGCAAGCTGGACAATAACCAGCCGCTGATCGATTTTGCCAATGCACTCGAAGCTGTTTGTATTGAAACAGTAGAAGAAGGCAAGATGACCAAAGACCTTGCGATCACTATCAAACCAAAAGTGGAACATGGTAAAGACTATCTGTACACACAGGAATTTCTGGATGCGATAGATGCGAATCTGAAGAAGAAAATGGGGCTTTAAAAGCTTTCATTTTTCACAAATATTAACGGCCAACCTTACCAAGTTGGCCGTTATCTTTATCTTTCCTTTATGCAACTCCTTTCCCTCGCCATAGCGCCCGGTATTGCTATCTGCCTTTTCATTTTCCATCGCGATGCATATAACCGGGAACCCAAGCTGAACCTGATCGTCAGTTTCCTGCTGGGCGTTTTAGCAGTATATCCTGCTGCTTTGATCGAGAGAGGGTTGGTCTCTTACAGCAACAACAGTATTGGTGGTGTATTCATTACCGCCTTTTTATTTGTAGCACTGGTAGAAGAGCTGATGAAGTTCCTGGCATTGCGCTTTTATGCTTATCCCCGCAAGAGCTTTGATGAACCGCTTGACGGCATCGTGTATGCAGTGATGGTGAGCATGGGCTTTGCCACGCTGGAAAACATTTTGTACGTATGGCAATCAGACCAGTCGGGGCAGGGTTATCAGGTGGCATTTATGCGGATGTTCCTGGCAGTGCCGGCCCATGCCACATTTGGCGTATTGATGGGTTATCATGCAGGCAAGGCAAAATTTGCGCAACACAATAAAACAGGATTGCTGCTGTTGGGATTATTCTGGGCCACCCTGTTCCATGGACTGTATGATTTCTTCCTGTTCCTCCGTGAATCGCCCGACGTAAAATATTTTATTGCAGACGGGCTGTTGCTTGCGGGTGCAGTAGCTTCCTTTATCATCGGCATCCGGCTTAGCCTGATCCATCTCAAAAAACACCGTAAGCTTTCCCAACAAACATATAATCCGATGGTGACAATGAGCCTGCGCAAAGCATATACACACGATATACCGCTTATCCGCGACCTGGCATTCAGGATATGGCCAACTGCTTACGGTCAGATCATATCAAAAGGACAGATAGATTATATGCTCGACCTGATGTACAGTGAACAATCCCTGGAAAAACAAATGCAGGAAGGCAATGAGTTCATTGTAGCTTATGATGGTGTGGAACCTGTCGGATTTGCATCTGTTGGACTGATTGGACCCGGGGTATATAAACTCCATAAACTGTATGTGCTGCCTTCACAGCAAGGACGCGGCACGGGCCGTTTCCTTATTGAACATGTTATCAAAGCTGCAAAAGCAAAAGGTGCGCATGCGCTTCAACTGAACGTTAACCGCCAGAACCCTGCAATTGAGTTTTATAAAAAAATGGGGTTCTCTATTATCAACGATGTGGAGATCGATATCGGGAATGGGTACCAGATGGTTGATCACGTGATGGAAAAACGATTTGAAGGGGTATAATAAATGATTGGCGTAGGAGGTATCGCAAAGGGCGCAAAGGATACGCCAGGAACGCAACGTTAACCTTATTCTTTGCGCACCTTGCGTATCCTTTGCGCCCTTTGCGATACTTTTTATTCATTGCAGCGCAGATACCTCTTTGGGTCTACCGGCGTTTCAAAATCATATACCAGCAATTCAACAGGCTCTCCCGGTTGATTGTAACCCAGTGCCTGCCCTGATCTCACTCTTTGGTTGGGCTTTACTGCAACAGTACTGATGCCGCTTATCCAGAACCAGTAATCCTGATGATAGTACACAATTTCCCATTTCCCTTCCTGGTCACGCTGCACTTTACTGATCACCGCATCCATGGAAGCTTTTACCACAGTGTCGGTATTGCTTGAAAGCACCAGTTTCAGTTCTTGCTGGCCATCGCCCCTTTTTTCTTTGGGTGTTATATCCGTGGCTTTATGAAGTATGCAGGAAAGTACCAGGGAGTCTTTTGGTTGCCGCCTGCCTTTTTGTGCGGAAGAAACAGCAGGCATCAGCAGTGATGTCATCACAACGGAAGTGATAAGAACAGATAGTTTCATAATGTATTGGATAATGAATAAATAAAAGCTTAATGCTCGTACCCGATGGAGAGCTTTTTGGCCATCTCTGCGCTCATTCCTTCTGCAGAAGTGCCATAGCCTGTCACCAGCACTCCTTTTTTGCCGGTACTGCTTTCAATTCCATATACCACTGCTTCATCGGCAGGGTCGGTATTCCCTTCAAAACGGTATACTTCAACGATCTCAAAATCATTGATATCATACTTATCGCCATGGCAGATCAGGCAGTTTTCAGACAGGTTGAAATCTGTATCATAACCTCTTGTTTTTAAACCATTCACGGCTGCTGAAACGGTATCATATACGTACATGTCAGGGAGCTTTTAGGTGTAACCAAAGTTAGGACAAAGATTCTTATCAACAGCCTGCCTGTCTATTAGGGTTTTATAAGGGTATCCTGTACCTTTGCACGCAAAATCAAATACAACAAAATGTCTACAGTATCAAAATCCATTGACTTTTCATTACCCTATAAAGTGGCCGATATTTCATTGGCTGAGTGGGGCCGCAAAGAAATACGCCTGGCCGAAGCAGAAATGCCCGGTCTGATGTCCATCCGTGCTGAGTACGGTCCTTCCCAACCGCTGAAAGGCGCAAGGATCGCCGGATGCCTGCACATGACCATTCAGACTGCTGTGCTGATCGAAACACTGGTGGCACTGGGCGCTGAAGTAAAATGGAGCTCTTGCAATATATTTTCTACACAGGACCATGCTGCTGCTGCTATCGCTGCTGCAGGTATCGGCGTATTTGCCTGGAAAGGCCAGACACAGGAAGAAGCTGACTGGTGTATTGAGCAAACCCTGTTCTTCGGTGGCAAGGAAAGACCCCTGAACATGATCCTGGACGATGGTGGTGACCTGACCAATATGGTGTTGGACACTTATCCTGAACTGGTACAGCATGTAAAAGGTATTTCTGAAGAAACCACCACTGGTGTTCACCGCCTGTATGAAAGAGTGGCTAAAGGCACTTTGCCAATGCCCGCTATCAACGTGAACGATTCAGTTACCAAATCCAAATTCGATAACAAATACGGATGTAAAGAATCACTGGTCGACTCTATCCGCCGCGCTACAGACGTAATGCTGGCCGGTAAAGTAGCCGTGGTAGGTGGTTATGGTGATGTAGGTAAAGGCTCTGCTGCTTCACTGGCAGGTGCCGGTTGCCGCGTGATCGTTACCGAGATCGACCCTATCTGTGCGTTGCAGGCTGCGATGGACGGTTTTGAAGTAAAGAAAATGGTCAATGCTGTTAAAGAAGCAGACATCGTTGTTACAGCTTCCGGTTGCCGCGACCTGATCACCGGTGAACATTTCAAACTGATGAAAGATAAAACCATCGTTTGTAATATCGGCCACTTCGATATCGAGATCGATATTGCCTGGCTGAACAAGAACTATGGCCATACCAAAGACACGATCAAACCACAAGTGGACATCTACAATGTAGACGGACATGATGTGATCATCCTGGCAGAAGGCCGCCTGGTGAACCTGGGTTGCGCTACAGGACACCCTTCCTTTGTAATGAGCAACTCTTTCTCCAACCAGACACTGGCTCAAATAGAACTGTGGAATAACCACAAGAACTATGAAAACAAAGTGTATGTGCTGCCTAAACATCTGGATGAAAAAGTGGCCCGCCTCCACCTCGGAAAGATCAATGTGGAACTGGATGAGCTGTCTCCTGCACAGGCAGAGTATCTTGGTATCGGCAAAGAAGGTCCATACAAACCTGAACACTACCGTTATTAATAACAGTAAATATTTAATGCGAAAGCCATCTGTGCAAACGGATGGCTTTTTATATTTGCGCACCATGGCATTACTTGAAAAGCAACTCGTGGTGAAGGAATCCGCCCTCCCTAACTCAGGCAAAGGCCTTTTCACCAAAAAACCCATTCCCAAAGGAACATTGATCGTAGAATATAAAGGACGCGTTACCACCTGGAAAGAAGTGGAAGGCGAAGAGAATGGTTATATCTATTTTGTCAATAACCGGTATGTGATCGATGCCAGGCCTTATAAGGCAGCACTGGCAAAATATGCGAACGATGCCAGGGGGCTCTCAAAAGTAAAAGGGCTTTTCAATAATTCCGAATACGTGGAAGAGAATGGCAAAGTGTATATCAAGTCAAAGAAAGACATTCCTGCCGGTGCTGAGATATTTGTAGGATATGGAAAGGAATACTGGGACACGATCCGCCATAATATCAAAATAGATATTGCCAATAAGAAGGCGGGAAGAAAATAAGAATAGTATCGCAAAGTGTGCAAAGAATACGCTAAGGACGCAACGCCGACCTCATAATACTTAGCGTATTCTTTGCGCACTTTGCGATACCCACACCATACATAAACCTTTCTCTGTATATTAGCCCACCAAAAAAATATGCATGAGACGAATCATTCCCCTTATTCTGTTCATGGCAGCCGGTTTTATTGCCTCAGCGCAAGCACCTGCCAACTACAGTAATTTCAATCAGCAAACTGCCCGCCTCAATACCCTGGCGAAAAGCTATCCACAGTACGCGCAACTGCGTTCGCTTACCAAAACAGCCGGAGGCAAGGATATATGGCAGCTTACTTTAGGTTCAGGCAATATGGACAGCAAACCCGCCCTGCTGATCGTAGGCGGCACAGAAGGCCAGCATTTGCTGGGAACAGAACTGGCCATCGGCTTTGCAGAAGACCTGCTGAAAAACAGCGGTACGGACAGCATCAAAGCCCTGCTGAACAAAACAACTTTTTACATTTTCCCCAACATGAGCCCCGATGCGATGGAGCAATACTTCAGTTCCCTTCGCTACGAACGCCAGGGCAATGCCACCAGTACAGATGATGATCGCGATGGCAAGTTAAATGAAGATGGATTCGATGATCTCGATGGCAATGGCAAGATCAACTGGATGCGGGTGGAATCGCCGGTAGGCCTTTACAGACCCAATCCCGATGACCCGCGCGTGCTTGTAAAAGCAGACCTGAGCAAAGGCGAAAAAGGCATGTATGAACTTTTTACCGAAGGCCGCGATAATGATAAGGACGGCAACTTTAATGAAGATGGTGAAGGAGGTGTATGGTTCAATAAAAATTTGACTTTCAAACATCCTTCTTTCACTCCTGGCTCTGGTGAATATGCCGTTTCTGAAAAGGAGACCCGCGCCCTGCTCGATTACCTGTATGAGCGCTTCAATGTGTATGCAGTAGTAAGTTTCGGCAGCAACAACAATCTCAGTTCACCCTATACCTTCAACCCTGCCGCTGCCTCACAAACGATTACTACAGGCTGGCTGGAACCAGATGTCAAGGTCAATGCAATGGTATCTGAACTCTACAATAAAGAGACCGGCCTGAAAGACGCTCCCAAAACAACAGCCGCAGGTGGTGATTTCCTTTCCTGGGCTTATTTTCATTATGGACGGTACAGCTTCAGCACACCGGGCTGGTGGGTACCCAAGACAAAACCTGATTCCACTAAAAAAGAAAAAGCATTCACTGTGGAAGATCCGGGTGCCAATTACCTCCGCTGGGCTGCAGGCCAGGGAATAACCAATACTTATACAGAATGGAAATCTATACAACATCCCGATTTCCCCGGCAGAAAAGTAGAGGTTGGCGGCCTTGATCCTTTTGTGCTCACTACCCCACCCTATAATCTGACCGGCGACCTTGTTAAAAAGAACAACCGCTTTTTGGTGAAGCTGGCCGGTTATCAGCCTGAGCTGGACATACTGAATGTAAAAACAGAAAAATTGGGCAGTGGCATTACCAGGGTAACGATCGATCTCGTGAATAAAGGCGCACTGGCTTCCCATACCAAACTGGGCGAAAGGAATTACTGGGTAAAACGCATCCGCGTAAAACTGAATACCGGCAATAACCAATCGGTGGTCAGTGGTAAAAAACTGCAGACCCTTACTGCATTGAATGGTTATGGTACAGAACAACTGACCTGGCTTATCAAAGGTTCAGGTAAACTGAACATTGAAGCAGGAAGCCCTACCACCGGTACCAAAACAGTTGATATCACCCTTTAATGTCCTTCAAAACAGATCAACATGAAACGCACTCTTATACATACAGCCGCTTTAATGATGACAATGGCTTTTACTGCCATTATCGCTAAAGCGCAAACTCCGGCACAGATATTTAAAGCAGCCGGCTCGCCAGCCCATCCTAAAGTAGCCATAAGCTGGAATCATTACAATGACCATGCTGGCGTTACTGAAATATGCAAAAAGATAGCAGCAGCTTATCCCGATCTTGTAAAACTGGAATCGATCGGTAAATCCTACAAAGGCCGCGACCTGTGGTGCCTTACCATTACTGATTTCAAGAAAGGCGATGCATCCAAAAAACCGGCCATGTACATCGATGGCAATATCCACTCCAATGAAGTGCAGGGTACTGAGTTTGCATTATACACAGCCTGGTACCTGACTGAAACATTCCAGAACACCAAATTCATGCAGGAACTGCTGGCAGATAAAACCTTCTATATCGTTCCAACTATCAATCCCGATGGAAGAGACAGTTATTTCCATGCACCCAACACCGCCAGCACACCGCGTTCCGGCGTGATCCCGGTAGATAATGACCGCGATGGTGAAGTGGATGAAGATGGCTATGATGACCTGGATGGCGACAATGAGATCTTGATGATGCGCCGGAAAAATCCCAACGGACGCTACCGTGTCGATCCCTCTGACCCCAGAAGAATGATACAGGTTGGCCCTGACGAGAAAGGCGAGTATGAATTACTTGGACTGGAAGGAAAGGACAATGATGGCGATGGATTGGTAAATGAAGACGGTTACACATTTGAATATGATCCCAACCGGGATTGGGGCTGGGGCTGGCAACCTAATAATATCCAGAACGGTGCTTATAAATATCCTTTTTCCCTCCCGGAAAACAGGGCCGTAATGGAATTCGTGATGAAGCATCCCAATATTGCAGCAGCACAGTCGTACCACAATTCCGGCGGCATGATCTTACGCGGCCCTGGTGATCCTACTGATCTTGTCACATACAATCCGCAGGACGTAAGAGTATATGATGTTATTGCCAAAAAAGGAGAAGAACTGATGCCGGGTTACAGATACCTGGTTGTGTACAAAGACCTGTATTCTGCTTATGGCGGAGAGCTCGACTGGTTCTATGGCGGACGCGGCGTGTACACTTATTCCAATGAATTGTGGACATCCTATTTAATGTTCAACAAAGAAGGTGGTGGCCGGGATGATAATGCTTCCTACCAGTTTGACCGTTATCTTTTATTCAAAGATGCTTTTGTTGACTGGCATGAATTTGATCATCCGCAATATGGAAAAATAGAGATCGGCGGATTCAAAAAGAATTTCGGGCGCGCACATCCGGGCTTCCTGCTGGAAAGTGATGCACACCGCAATATGTCGTTCTCTGTATATCACTGTTATCATACACCTAAGCTCAATGTGGATACACTGATCGAAAAAGATCTGGGTGATGGATTAAAACAGGTTACTGCAGTGATCACCAACAGCAGGATAATGCCTACACACAGCAGCCAGGACCTGAAATACAAGATCGAACGTCCTGATTATATCAGCATCAGTGGCGCAAAAGTGATTGCAGGCATGGTCGTTAACAATGCTGATCTCGATATCAGCACAGAGCAGAAGAATGATGCTGCTACCATTGAGGTAAATAATATTCCCGGCCTGAGCAGTGTAACTGTAAGATGGATCGTACAGGGCAATGCCAAATACACTGTTACAGTAGACAGCCGGAAAGGTGGTACAGCCAGCCGGTCAAAATAATTTAGTCGTCAACATATCATTTAAAAAGCCCGCTATCTTGCGGGCTTTTTTCGTTCATCGAACACAATAAACAGACCACTAACACTTTGCACTTCCCTGTCAGAATAACACGCATTTCTGCCAAAAAACACTGCCTAATTTTCAGTCATTTATTTTGCCCGATAGCTGTATGGTTATCATCCATATAGCTCATTATCGTAGATTTCCTAAGGTCTTGAAGCTATGACATCCCGGATCTGCCTATTACTTTTGACCCGCTAAGTTCATTCACAAGTACAGTGCACCGGCATTCAGAAAAACCAGATCGTCCGTACCCCCCGGTCCTTGCCTGTACCTTCTTCCAATATTCTACGACAGAACGCTTCCTCCTTCCTATGCTGAATCAGTTACCGTAATCCAAACCCTAGGGTCGGCATTGTTTTACCCAAAATGAAAACGATGTTGAACAGGAATTTTATTAAAAAAGGCATTTTTATCAATGGCCTGTTGATGGTGATGGCGATCATCACTACTTCAGCAACCCGCCTGTATTCAGGCAGCCGTGTGTTGCCGGCCAGCAATGATACTGCTCTTCAGTGGTTGAAATTCGACTCTGTAATGCTTGAGATCAGCGGCGCTTCTGGTGATGAGCTGTCTGATGCTCCTTCTATCGAATTAAATAATCAGGCGGAAAAGTTTGTGACCGACTATATCGAACGCAATAACCGCGAATTACAAAAGATCAAAGACCGCAGCGAGACATGCTTTACAGTAATGGATGATGTATTTACTGAACGCAATATGCCGCGCGAGTTGAAATACCTGGCCGTGATCGAATCACACCTGAAACCGGGGATCGTTTCAAAAGCAGGAGCAGTAGGTGCATGGCAATTGATGCCGGTAACAGCCCGTCACTTTTCTTTAAAGATCACCTCAAAATATGATGAGCGTACCAACGTGCGCAAGAGCACAGTGGCTGCTGCAAAATACCTGGCTTATCTCCATAAGATCTTTGACGACTGGCTGCTGGTGATCGCTGCTTATAACAGTGGCCCTGGCAGAGTATTGTCGGCCATAAAAAAATCAGGCAGCCGTGATTTCTGGAAATTGCAGCAATACCTGCCTAAAGAAACAAGAATGCATGTAAAAAAATTCATCAGCGCTCATTATTTCTTTGAAGGCGAAGGCAGCGTTACCACGCTTACCCGTGCAGAAGCAAATGCATACAGAAAACAGATGACCGACTATGTTGCCAATCAGAACAAACGACTGGAAGATCTGCAACAAATAAGGGCTGAAGAAAATATCAATGATAGCACCGGCACTATCGCCGGCAATCCATAATAGTCAATCAACTGGCCGACGGCCAGTGGTTGTTGTTTGTCCGGCCGCTTGCTGTTTCCTGCTATACCGGGAGTTTAGGTTTGAGTGTTTAATGATACTCCCGGATAGCATGCAACAGTAAGCGGCTTTTTATTTTGTTAAAGAACAGGCAGCCAGGTGCAAACATTTTTATGTGTACAGGAAAATCAGTAAATTAAACTATGATAACCGCTATCAGTTTACGCAGGCTGCTCCTGCCTGCTCTTCTTATCAGCAGCTTCACAAGCCTGGAAGCGCAGTTGGATACTGCAGTTGTCCGTCAGAAAGTGGAAGCCAGGAAGTATACTTTTGTTGCACAAAATGCCATGCCCATGCGTGGACGGACAGTGCAATTGACCAGCTTATATGATCTAAGGGTAACCGGTGATTCAGTTATAGCTGCTCTTCCCTATTATGGCCGGGCTTATTCTGCTCCTCTTAACCCATCTGAATCCGGCCTTAGCTTCACTTCTGTGTCTTTCGACTATCAGGTAAAGTACCGTAAAAAAAGATGGGAGGTTTCCATAAAGCCAAAAGATGTGCAAAGGGTAAGTGAAATGAACCTGACCATTTATTCCAACGGCAGGGCTTCATTGCAAGTAACGAGCAATGACCGGCAACCCATCTCTTTCAATGGAGTACTATCATCCAAATAAATACCATGCGTTGTTTCCTGTTCCTTTTTGCTTTTTTGCTGCTGCTCGCTTCCTGCACCACGCAGCGTTATTATGTTGTCCGGCATGCTGAAAAAGCAGCTACTACTGCGGGCAGTACTATGTCCCGCTCCGATCCGCCATTAACAGATACGGGGAAAAAGCGCGCAGAAGATCTCAAAGAAGTGTTGAGATCAAAAAAGATCGGCTATATCTTCTCCACCAATACGGCCCGCACCAGGGAAACAGCGGAGCCGACACGGGCTTATTTCGGGCTTACAACCGAAACATATGCTCCAATGCCGGATGATGCATTTATCAGCCGTTTGAAGACTTTAAAGAAAAATGCCCTGATCGTAGGGCATAGTAATACGGTAGACGATATCGTGAACAAACTATCCGGGACCAATTACCTGTCTGATCTGCCGGAGACGGAATACAACCACCTTTTTGTTGTAATTAAAAAAGGCAGGAAATGGAAATTTGAGAGCTTGTATTATGGCAGTAATTGAGTGGCGCCTGCTTACAATTTCACGGCCGTTCCCGTAGCGATCACCATCAGCATGCTTCCGCTGCCGCCAACTGTTTCAAAATCCAGGTCCACGCCCAGTATGGCATTGGCTCCCCTGCTTCGTGCTTTTTGTTCCAGCTCCCGCAAAGCATCTTCCTTGGCTTCTTCAATCACCTTTTCATAAGTGGCACTGCGGCCGCCAAATACATCCCGCAGGCCGCCCAGGATATCCTTAAAAATATTGGCCCCGATAATGCTTTGGGCATTCACGATCCCAATATATTCCCGCACAGGACTTCCCTCCACCACATTGGTTGTTGTAATGATCATTTGGTTAATTTTTATATATCAAATTTAGCTTTTACCGGCTTTCCTGCTGATAAGTGTGATGACCGGTAGTTTTAAATTTTTTCCGGTACAGCTATTTCTGCAAATTTGCTGCTCAAATTACCGCTCATGAAGTCCCTTTTCCGTTCTGGTTTGCGTGGCCTTGTACTGGCCGCTGTTTTATTGCTTAGTAATTATGCCTTTAGCTGGGGCCTTACCGGCCACCGCGTTATCGGTGAAATAGCACAACAACACCTGAGCGGGAAAGCCCGGAAAGAGATCAAAAAACTGTTCGGAAAGGAATCACTGGCCTGGTGGTCCAACTGGCCGGATTTTATCAAATCCGACTCCACCTGGAATCATGCTTCCCACTGGCATTATGTTGATCTGCCGGGGCATACCTCTAAAGACGCTTTTATTGACCAACTGAAAAAATTGCCGGGAAAGAATCTCTATACCCAGATCCCGGAGCTGATGGCCCAACTGAAGAACAAAGAACTTCCCCTTCAGCAAAGGCAGGATGCACTTCGTTTCCTCGTGCATCTTGTTGGTGATCTTCATCAACCGCTGCATGTTGGCCGTGATGAAGACCAGGGCGGCAATAAGATCGTTGTATACTGGTTTGATAAAAAAACAAACCTCCACACTTTGTGGGACAGTATGCTGATCGATTTCCAGCAATACAGTTACACTGAATATGCCCGCCTGCTTAATAATACTGCCGGCAAGGAGCAGATCAGGCAATGGCAATCCGGCTCACTGGAAGACTGGTTCTATGAATCGCATGTAGTCTCAGATTCTATTTATGATGCCACTCCTAATGAATCAAAGCTGAGCTACAGGTACAATTACCAGTTCCAGCATGTGCTGGATGAGCAATTGCTGAAAGGAGGCCTGCGACTGGCCGCCTTGCTGAATGAAACCTTCAAATAGGTTTATTGCAATAAGGTTTTTGATTCCTTATTGATGCAGTTCACTACATCCATCAGGGTTTGTTGTTGCGCAGGTGAAAGACCGACAGTAAATTCCTTATCGTCATTTCCCTTGAAAATAAAATGAACTACTTTCTGCGTAGCCATTTTATTCAATGCAGTTGGGGTAACAGTACCATTCCTGAATTTGAAGTGAAAATAACCATCGCAATTCATGCTGCCTGCATTGCGGAAAGTGGTTTTGGCACGGGTATTTTCCCAGAAGATAAAAACGGTTGACATATCATTGAAGCATTTCCCGTTCACCTCAAAAAAGAAATCGATCTCTTTCTTATCAGCATCGATGGTGAGGGTAGCTCCCTGCAGCGTGAGTGCGCCGGACGACAGTTTGGTTTCTTTTGTATAAGGGTCTTTTTCATTGATCAGTTTGCATTCCTGGGCACCGGCCATCAGGGGCAGGAACAGTAACATGGAAATGATTAGTTTCATCAGGATAACATTAAATTTTTATTAAGCGAATGTAACCAGAAGCCTTTCCGGCTGCGGCTAAAATACAATTTCACCTGTTCCCTCCAAAATAAGCCCTGTTAAAGTCTTTTGCCGTGAAAGCAACTTCCGGCAGGGCTTTTCCGATACAATAAAACCTGCCTGAGCAGGGCCTTTGTACACAGAATAGTGTTATATTCATAACCCATCCCGGACTAAAACGCTGAAGAAGTGAAAAGAGGACTGCTCATATTGCTTCTTACAACATCTTCCCTTCTTTGCAGGGCCGACCATATAACCGGTGGTGAAATGTATTATACCTATGCCGGCAGTTCCAATGGCCTGCATATTTATAACGTAACGCTCAAACTTTTTATGCGCTGCAATTCCGGCCGGCAATTCCCGAACCCGACCGTGATGTCTGCTTTTAATAAAGCTTCCGGTTCACGCGTGCAGGACATTACGGTGAATATCAGCAACCAGGAAATAATCAGGCTCTCCAACCAGGATGCCTGCATCACCGATCCGCCGGACGTATGTTATGAAGTAGCGTATTATCACTTTACTGTTTCGCTTCCTGCATCCACAGACGGGTATACGATCGCCAGCGAAGTCAATTACCGCATAAGAGGTATCAATAATCTTTCCGCAGGCAGCCAGGTAGGCGCCACTTACACCTGTGATATTCCCGGTGCAGCCAATGCGAATAATCACAGCGCCCATTTCACCGGTTCAGACCTGGTAGTGGTTTGTGCCGACAATTATTTCTCTTACAGCTTTGCTGCAGAAGACGCCAATAATGATCAGTTGGTTTATTCCTTTTGCGGAGCCTATATGAGCACCACGGCCGGAGTGAATGGTGTGCCGGCAGGTAATCCTCCCTATAGCTTTGTACCTTATGCTTATCCTGAATTCACGGAAGCATCTCCATTGGGGCCTAAAATAAATATCGATCCCTCTACGGGTCTGATCACGGGTGTTGCCCCTGCACAGGGCATTTACGTAGTAACGGTTTGCGCTTCCGAGATCCGCAATGGCGTAGTGATTGCCACACAGCGAAAAGACCTGCAGATCAATATAGCAGATTGCAGTATCGCTGCCGCCACCCTTGAACAGGATTATATGCTTTGCGGTGATACACGATCTATAACTATCCAGAACCGCTCCACCAGCCCCCTTATCGTTTCATACGATTGGGCAGTACTCAATCCCGGAGGCGCCAGCATATTCACTACCAATACTCCGGCATTGAACTACACTTTCGCTGCTAACGGAACATACACTGTACAACTTATCGTGAACAAAGGCCAGGCCTGTTCCGATACCAGTCATGCCAAAGTGTATGTATACCCGGGACTGGAACCTGGTTTTTCTGCTACGGGCATCTGCATCAGGAAAACAACTTTGTTCAATGATGAAACAACTCTTGTATCAGGTTCGATCAATTCATGGACCTGGGATTTTGGGGACCTTTCTTCGCTTATGGACGTTTCCAGTCAGCAGCATCCTTCTTATAACTATTCATCAGTGGGAGATAAAACGGTCCGGCTTATTGTTACCACCACAGATGGTTGCCGCGACACCATTGATAAGATCATTACGATTATTGACCGGCCGCCTATCCATCTCGCCTTTGCAGATACACTGATCTGCCTGAACGATCAGTTGCCTTTGCAGGCAGATGGCATGGGCGACTTTACCTGGAGCCCGGGCAATTTTATTTCCGCCACGGATATTCCCAACCCGGTTGTATCACCGCCTGCTACCACCTGGTATTATGTGGAATTGAATACGGACGGTTGTGTGAACCGTGATTCAGTTCTTGTACGTGTAGTGGACCATGTAAGTCTCCGACCAATGAATGATACCACTATCTGCAGCGGCGACACGATCAGATTGCGCCTGGAATCCGATGCATTGCAATATGCCTGGACACCTGCTGCACAACTGATCAACCCCGCTGTTCAGCACCCGCAGGCCATTACACCCATCACAACTGATTACCAGGTTATGGCTGTTATAGGCGGATGTTCTGCCAATGCCTCCATACGTGTTACTACTGTTCCCTATCCATTGGCAAGAGCGGGTGCAGATACCGTGATCTGTTATAATACCCTGGCAGCTTTGCATGCTTTCACCGATGGGGATTCCTGGTCGTGGTCGCCGGCCGCTTATCTGACCAATGCAAGTTTGCAAGACCCCATTGCCTATCCTCCCCGTACCACACCATTTGTATTCACAGCCTATGAAAGCACGCGTGGTTGCCCAAAGCCCTCCAGGGATACGGTACTGGTAACAGTGCTTCCGGAAATAAAGGCGTTTGCAGGACGTGATACGATCGTTATAACCGGTCAGCCTTTGCAATTGCAGGCCAGTGGCGGTGAATCTTACCTCTGGTCGCCCTCCTATTCTTTATCGGCCAGCAATATTGCGAATCCGATCGCCATTTTCAGCGAACCCGCAGAAATGATCCGTTATAAAGTGAACGTATACAACAGTGCAGGTTGTTATGATTCAGCCTTCATTTCAGTAAAAGTATTCGCCACCCTTCCTTCCATCTTTGTGCCTACGGCATTCACCCCTAATAACGATGGCAAAAATGATGAGTTGCTACCGGTGATAGTTGGAATGCAGAAGATGGAATACTTCAATGTTTACAACCGTTGGGGCCAGTTGGTATTCAGCACCTCGGTGAATGGCCATGGCTGGGATGGGCGGATCAACGGGCAATTGCAGGGAACCAATACCTATGTCTGGATGGTAAAAGCCATCGATTACCTGGGCCAGCCTTATTTCAGGAAGGGAATGGTGACACTGGTCCGGTGATGGCTGTGTTTCACGCGCAATGTTTATTTTTGCCTCTTCAACAAAACAACAAAGCATGGCAAAATCCAGCAAGGCAAAAAAGGCGATCATTACCGACAAATCTTTTACATTCTTAAAGAACTATATCAATAATGCTTCACCGGTAGGTTTTGAGACCTGGGGGCAAAAGCTTTGGCTGGAATACCTGAAGCCATATGTTGACACGCATTATGTAGACCCCTATGGCACAGCAGTAGGTGTTATCAATCCTGATCATCCTTTTAAAGTAGTGATAGAAGCCCATGCTGATGAGATCAGTTGGTTTGTGAATTATATCACGCCCGAAGGGCTGATCTACCTGAAAAGAAACGGAGGGGTCGACCATCAAACAGCACCGGCCTCCCGCGTGCTGATACACGGTAAAAAAGGTATTGTAAAAGCAGTATTCGGCTGGCCCGCCATCCATACCAGGATCGGCAATGACAAAGAAACCCAACCCAAGACCGAAAACCTCTGGCTCGATTGTGGTGCACGCAGCCGTAAAGAAGTGGAAGAGCTGGGTGTTCATATAGGTGCTGTGGTAACTTACCAGGATGGGTTTGATGAACTGGCAAACGGCAATTATATAGGCCGTGCTTTCGATAACCGGATCGGCGGTTTTATGATCGCTGAAGTAGCCCGTTTAATTAAAGAGAACAAGAAAAAACTTCCTTTCGGACTGTATGTGGTAAATGCTGTTCAGGAAGAAATTGGATTGCGCGGTGCTGAAATGATCGCGCGTCGTATAAAACCCAATATCGCTATCGTTACCGATGTAACTCATGATACGACTACTCCAATGATCAATAAAAATATTGAAGGGGATGTATCTACCGGTAAAGGGCCTTCACTTGCTTATGCGCCGGCCGTGCATAATAAATTGTTGGGATTCGTGGAAAAGATCGCTGCAGATAAAGGCATACCCGTGCAATGGCGTGCATTGAGCCGCAGCACCGGCACAGATACGGATTCATTCGCCTATGCCAATGATGGCTGTCCTTCCGTGCTGATCTCCATACCGCTGAGGTACATGCACACTACTGTAGAAATGCTGCATAAGGATGATATTGAAAACACGATCCGGTTGATGTATGAAACCCTGGCGGAGCTGACCCCGAAAACCAACCTAAGCTATCTGTAACACAGATCATTTATTATACTTACCCCGGCAGCGGCAATAAATTATTGCCGCTGCTTTTCTTTTTAAAATAGAACCCTCTTTAACCTTACCATCCGATCCGTTCTCCAAATTTTCCTAAACCGAAATACTGGTTCAGCGATATATTGAGGCCAAACTGGTTAAATGCCGTATTGTTCTGGTATTGCGAACGTGCATAGCGCACCTGCAGTTTATTCAACACCAGCGAGACGCCCATCGAAAAACCTGTCAACCCATTACCTGAATTACCGATACTCAGTTCCTTTCTCCGGAGATAATTATAACCCATGGCCAGCTCCACTTTATCGCCCAGGTAAATATTGGCTGCCAGCACAAAGTGGCGGAACAATTTATCAAAGCTGAACCTGCTGCTTCCATTGCTAAAGCCATTGCTGTTGTTGAACACTGTATCGTTATAACTTATATCGAACTGATGAAGATGGTGTGCCGTAACGGAAAAACCAAAAGGAGAGTTCTGCAAGCGCTTGCTCAATCCTGCCTGCAGATCAAATGGCAGATCGTCCGGATCAGTACCATCATATTTTTTCAATTGTGTGCCCATATTTTTCGCCACCACGGACACGGAAAGGGCATTGGCCGTGTCATGATACAAAACCCCGACATCCGCCGCAATCCCGCTCGACCGGTATTGCCCGTAATTTGAATGAATGAATTTGACGGTCATCCCATATTGCCAGCGTTGCAGGTAACGCCGCGAAGCGGAAACCTGCATCACCCAATCAGTTGGCCGGAAGCTGCCCAGCAAATTTCCCGCTGCATCTGTTTGCGATAGCGTGCCGTAGTCCAGGTAATTCAATCCCCACAAAAAAGTAGTGTTCAGCTTTGCATGATGGTATCCCAGCGACAGATGATACGCATTTATCCCGTCATAAAAATTGTTGAAAACAGTATTCATCTGTGTATGCATTGCCTGGCTAAGCAAAGCAGGGTTATTAAATGCCAGTCCTACATCATTGGACACCGATGATACATTCACTCCTCCCATTGCTGAGAGCTGGGGAGTATTGGGCAGCTTAAGAAAATTAAACACAGAATTGCCGCCCAATGTCTGGGCTTGCAGGCTTCCGGAAAAAAGCAGGCAGCATATGATGAATCTTCGTTGCAAGAGTACGAAGATAAGCGTTGGCCCTCTATACCAGCGCCAACTCCAGCACCTGTGCCATCGTTTTCACATAATGGAACTGGATACCTTTAATAAAATCAGATTCGATTTCCTGCACATCCTTTTCGTTCTGCCAGCAAAGAATGATCTCTTTTAAACCGGCGCGTTTGGCAGCCAACACTTTTTCCTTGATGCCTCCGACCGGCAACACCTGACCACGCAGGGTTATTTCTCCGGTCATGGCAAGAAAGGGTTTTACCTTTCTGGCGGTAAGTGCCGAAGCTATTGCCGTCATCATGGTAATGCCTGCACTGGGACCGTCTTTTGGTACAGCTCCTTCAGGCACGTGTATATGGATATTCTTCTTCTCGAACAGTTTTTTATCGAGGGGAAATTTATTTGTGTTTGATTGCAGATAAGTAAGCGCCGTGCTCGCACTTTCCTTCATCACGTTGCCGAGATTACCAGTCAATTTCAGTTCGCCTTTTCCATCACTCAGGCTTGCTTCGATAAACAGGATATCGCCGCCAACATAGGTCCAGGCAAGCCCAACAGCCACGCCGGGAATATTGGCTGTTTTATACAGTTCGTTGCTGTATCTCGGTTTGCCCAATATCTTCTCTATATCTTCTGCTGTAAGCGTCGGCTTAAGCCTGCCTTTCATGGCCAGTTGCTTAGCCTGGTAACGCATCACGGATGCCATATGCCGGTCCAGTTCACGGACACCGCTTTCGCGAGTATAATCCTGTATCATTTTTTCCAGCACCTTATCACTGATCTTGAAATTGGAGTTCTTCAATCCGTGCAGCTCTTTCTGGCGGGGAAATAAATGACGTTTGGCGATCTCCATCTTTTCTTCCACGGCATAGCCGCTGAGATCGATGATCTCCAGCCTGTCGCGCAAAGCCGGTTGTATGTTCTGGATATTATTGGCCGTAGCTATGAACAGCACTTTGCTGAGATCATATTCCAGTTCAAGATAATTATCATAGAAAGTGTTGTTCTGCTCAGGGTCCAGCACTTCCAGCAAAGCACTGCTGGGATCGCCTCTGAAATCATTGCCTACTTTATCTATTTCATCCAGTATCATCACCGGGTTGGAAGTTTTTACTTTCCGCAGCGATTGAAGGATGCGGCCGGGCATGGCGCCGATATAGGTTTTGCGGTGGCCGCGTATCTCACTTTCATCATGCATGCCGCCAAGACTGAGACGTACGTACTTCCGGCCAATGGCATTGGCAATGCTGCGTCCGAGGGAAGTTTTACCGATACCGGGAGGGCCGACAAAGCAAAGGATCGGGCTTTTCATATCGCCTTTCAGTTTCAGCACTGCCAGGTATTCCAGTATGCGCTCTTTGATCTTGTTCATGCCGAAATGGTCCACATCAAGCGTCTTTTTTGCTTTTTTCAGATCATAGGAATCTTCCGTGGTTTCATCCCAGGGAAGATCGAGCATGAGATCGATATGATTGTATACTACCGAATAATCAGGTGTGGAAGGATGCATCCGCTCCAGTTTTTCAACCCCTTTTTTAAAAGCTTCTTTTGCAGCGGCAGGCCATTTTTTTGTTTCGGCCTTTTTCTGCATTTCTTTTATCTCCTGGGCATTGGAATCGCCACCCAGTTCTTCTTTAATGCTTTTCAACTGCTGCTGAAGAAAGTATTCCCGCTGCTGTTTGTCGAGCTCAGTCCTTGTTTTGGTAGTGACTTTATTTTTCAACTCTGCGAATTGCAATTCCTTTTGCAGCAATTGCATCAGTATATCTGCACGTTCCCGGATATTATTTATCTCCAGCAGTCTTTGTTTTTCACCGATCTCCGTGTTCAGGTTGCTGGACACAAAATGGATCAGGAAAGACGGGTTCTCGATATTCTTTAAAATGATGGATGCTTCAGTGGGGATATTGGGAGAAAGCTGGATGATCTCTGTTGCCAGGTCTTTGATATTGGAAACATAAGCATCAAAATCCCCGTCCTTCGGCAATTCTTCTTCTTCCAGTTTTTGTATCCTGGCTTTGAAGTAAGGAATTTCTGCAACGATGGCCTGAATGGTGAAACGGCTTTTGCCCTGGATGATAATCGTGGTGCCGCCATCGGGCATTTTGATCTGCTTAACTATTTTGGCCACTGTGCCCACCTGCTCCAGGTCTTTCACAGCAGGGTCTTCCACAGAACTGTCTTTCTGCGCCACCACTCCTATCAGTTTGCCGGCCTTATAGGCATCATTCACGGCATTGATGCTCTTGTCGCGTCCCACGGTGATGGGCAGCACAACACCCGGAAATAAAACAGTGTTCCGCAAAGGCAGAAGGGCTATCTCATCCGGTATTTCAACGGCGTTGGTATCTTCCTGTTCGCTCTCGTTCAGTGGAATTATTGGTAAAAAATCCATTTCGTCTTCTGGTCTCAATAAAAATTTTTCAAAGCTCATAATCAGATCTTCTTTAGACAATATGTCATCCTCCCGGACCGGATGGTAAAAATAAACCGGGAAAGTATGTTGTCAAGTATCATGCCGCCGGAAAAGGACTGCCAAACCTGGTATGGTCCAGGCCGTTTTATTTTCAATCCCGCCAAAAAAGGGGCCGGCCAGGCAATAGGCCGAAAAGTACAGCAAATCCTGCTGTTTTTCCAAATGAAACGGAGTTAAAAATTTAAGGGTTTAAGAGTTTAAAGGTTGAATGTTTACCGCGGACCCTTAAACATTCAACCTTTAAACTCTTAAACCCTTAAATTCCTGAGCATTCAGATTACCTGGTTCACAGCGCGAACCCGAGAGAGACCTGGAATCCCTGGTTCTTCCACTTGTCCTGGTTGTCAATATCGTTGATATCATTCAGGCCGATTATGTAACGGCCGCTGATCCGGAGAGCGCTCAGATTAAGTTGCACCCCACCGATCATCGAAAAATCCCCGTCGCTGAAAGCTTTTCCGCCATTCTGCAATAAAGTTTTGCTTTGGTCCATCAGGATGCTGAACTGCGGGCCTGCCTGCAGGCTCAGAAAATTCCCGATCAGTTTATAATTAAGCAGGATCGGGATAGAAAGATAATTGAGCTTTACCTTGCTTTGGTCAGAATTAAAAACGTTTTGATAAACGTGATTGACATTGCTGTCAACGGTAGTGCTGTACTGGTTGAATAATACTTCGGGTTGCAATCCGAATTTTTTACCCAGTGCTATTTCTGCAAAACCACCCAGGTGGTAGCCGTAGGAAAACTTGTCTTTGAATGAATGACCATCCACTTTGGTAATATTGGCCCCTCCCTTAAAGCCAATATGAAACTGCGCCATCATGGATGATGATACAAACATGGCCGCCAGCAGCGGTAACAGGAATTTTGTTTTCATACTTTTTTTATTTTTTGTTTCAAAAAAGTCAAGGATGATGCCATCCAGGAACGCCCGTTGTTAAATAAGCTGTAATGCTGCTTAAAACAGTTTATCAAACATTGTTATTGCTGCACGATTGTGAAGGTTTATTTAAAACAGGTATTAGTAGACATAACAACACTGGATGAAGATTCCCCTATTGCACAAAGGTTAAAGTGTATTAACAGATTTTTACTAAGATGTGGTGTATCGCGAAGAACGCAAAGGATACGCAAAGTGCGCAACGTTGCGTTCTTTGCGTCATCGTTGCGCACTTTGCGATACTATTAAGTTTATACCAATTCCAGCATAGTGATCTCCGGCAATATCCCTACCCTTCCCGGATAGCCAATAAAACCATACCCACGGTTCACATACAATTTCTGTTTGCCCTCTTCATACAGGCCTGCCCATTGCCTGTATACATATTGCACAGGACTCCATTTGAAGCCTGGCACTTCCACACCGAATTGCATGCCATGCGTATGACCTGCAAGCATCAGGTCCACATCTGTATATGATGTCCTTACTTCGGCATCCCAGTGAGAGGGATCATGGCTCATTAATATTTTAAAAGGATAAATATCTGTTCCCGCATGCGCTTTTTTCATATCGCCATATTTGGGAAAGTTTGCCTTGCTGCTCCAGTTCTCAATTCCCAGCAAAGCGATCGTATCATCTCCTTTCTGAAAACTGACATGTTCATTCATCAGCAGGCGCCAGCCAAGTTCAGCATGCACCTGTTTAAGCCGGGCGAGATTCGCTTTTTTTTCTTCAGGGCTGTCCCATTCCATATAATCGCCATAATCATGATTGCCCAGGGTGGAATAAACACCCATGGGTGCGTTCAATTGATTGAACACGTCCATATAATCTTCCATCTCATCCGCTTTATTATTCACCAGATCGCCGGTGAAAAGAATGATATCGGGCTTTTCCTTCATTATTTTTTCAACGCCTTTCTGTACCGCTTTTTTGTCGGTAAAGCTGCCCGAATGGATATCAGAGATATGAGCGATCTTTAACCCTTTGAAAGATGCCGGAAGGTTGTCAAATGCCAGTGATACTCTTTTAAGCTGGTACCTGTATTTATTTCCGAACCCGTATATCAGGGAACCAAACAATCCACCGCCTACCAGCATGCCTGTCCATGACAAGAAAATGGAGCGGGATATTTTTTCGCCCTGTTGCAGGGTTTCGCCTTCAGTATTGGAAAAAAACAATTTGCCGGCTGCCCATTGTATCCCTCTCCTGATATCATCAACCAGGAAGAATATGGCGGCCAGTACCTTTGCGAAGAAAATACCGGCGATCAGGGCGAAAATGGTACCGCGGACCAGTTTGGACTGGTGGTCAAAATGCAGGTAAGGCAGAACGAGCAGGGTGATAATGGCCGCGGCAGAAAGCACCCAATAGCTATAATGGACGATCATACGGGTGCGGGGGCCGGCAGGGGAACTTACCACTTTTACTGCCTGGAACACATAGAAATCGAGCAGCTCCATGAAACCGATCAGGATCCACCAAAAAGGAGAGTTTCGCATAGTTAAGCTTCAAAATTAAAGATCAGGACTTTACGGATAGTTTTTTGCTGAACACTTATTTTTGCCGGATAGTTCACTAAATGGGCAAAACTAAATTTTGCGGTCTACCCTTCAGACGGCAATTTTACCCTGAACAAAACAATCTGGTATATCCTTATGGCAAGAATCATTGGTGTGGCAAATCAAAAAGGGGGTGTGGGTAAAACTACGACAGCTATCAACCTGGCTGCCAGTTTTGCCGTGCTGGAATACAAGACCCTGCTGGTGGACGGTGATCCGCAGGCCAACAGCACCACGGGTGTTGGTTTTGACCTGCATAATATCACCCAAAGCCTGTATGATTGCATGGTGAACCAGGCACAGGCAAAGGACGTGATCCTGAAATCAGAGATCCCCAATCTTGACCTGCTGCCTTCGCATATTGACCTCGTGGGCGCGGAAATTGAGATGATCAATTATCCCAACCGCGAAACCGTATTAAAGAACATGCTCGATGCGGTGAGGAATGAATATGATTTTATTATCATTGATTGCTCTCCCTCGCTGGGCCTGATCACGGTAAATGCCCTGACTGCCGCCGACTCGGTGGTGGTGCCGGTGCAATGCGAGTTCTTTGCCCTGGAAGGGCTGGGCAAATTGCTTAACACGATCAAGATCGTGCAAAGCCGGCTGAACACGGCACTGGTGATCGAAGGCATCCTGATGACGATGTATGACGGAAGGCTCCGTCTCTGCAACCAGGTAGTGAGTGAAGTGCGCCGCCATTTTGATGATATGGTTTTCAGCACCATCATTCACCGCAATGCCCGCCTGGCAGAAGCGCCCAGCGTAGGCAAACCCGTGATCCTGTATGATGCACAAAGCAAGGGTTCGATGAATTACCTGAACCTTGCCAAAGAGATCCTGCAGAAAAATGATATGACGAAGATCAAAAATGACGAAAGAGTGCTGGAAATATAGTGTTAAGTCAGGTATATGCCGCTTTATTGCATAGTTCAAAGGTTTAAACGTTAAACCGGGCAGCATATTGAAGTTGACATAACAATAAACTGCAAACCATCCATGACGACCCCTAAACAGAACAAAGAAGCTCTCGGCAAGGGAATCCGCTCCCTTCTGCAGGGTATTGACAGCGACCTGAAAACAGGTGCAGGAAACCTGAAACCCACCGTTGTGGAAACCGCAACTGCCACCAGCCGTATTTCGGTTGAGCACGTAGAGCCCAATCCCAAACAGCCCCGCCGTGATTTTGATGAGCAGGCATTGAAAGAACTGTCTGAATCCATCAAACTGCATGATATTATCCAGCCCATTACTGTTTCCAAGCTGCCATCCGGCAAATACCGCCTTATATCTGGGGAACGCCGCTGGCGCGCTTCCAAAATGGCCGGCCTTAAAGATATACCTGCTTATATCCGCCAGGCCAATGATGCCGAGCTACTGGAACTTGCCCTGCTGGAAAACCTGCAACGCGAAGACCTGAATGCGATGGAAGTTGCCCTAAGTTACAAACGGATGATGGAAGAGCTTAGCTACACACAGGAACAGGTAGCAGAAAGAATGGGAAAGGACCGCAGCACGGTAGCCAATTTTATCCGCCTGCTCAAATTGCCTCCCGATATACAACTGGCTGTACGCAGTGGCGAGCTCAGCATGGGGCATGCACGCGCACTTATTAATGTGGACACAGTAGATAAGCAACTGTATATCTATAAAGAAATAAAAGCCAAAAATCTGTCTGTAAGGCAAACAGAAGCCCTGGTACGCAATATGTACAAACAGGGTGGCGCTGTTAAAAAAACAACAAAAAACACCCTTCCGTCAGCTTACCAGAAAATTGAAGATAACTTAGCCTCTCATTTCAGCACCCGCGTAAAGCTGAAGCATAGCCGGAATGGCAGCGGACAGATCACCATTGATTATTATTCCAAGGAAGAGCTGAACAAACTGCTCCACCAGATGGATGTCAAAATAGGATGATAGCGGGAATAAGTAATATGCAGAAAATGAGGAATAAGACATTTTACAGGGCCTCCTTTTTATTACCGGTATGCTTAATTCTTATACCTTACTTTTCCGTTGCCCAGGTAATTGATTCCACAAAAGCAAAACCTGCACTGGCAGTAATAGATACCATCAACCCTGTTCCGCCAGCAAAAAAAATTAGGATATACAATCCAGGTAAAGCAGCTCTACGTTCGGCCATCGTTCCGGGGCTGGGGCAGATATACAACCGCAAATACTGGAAAGTGCCAATCGTATATGGCGCTCTGGGTACCACGGCCGGTATTTTCATTTACAATCTTCAATGGTACAAGCGCACACGCTATGCTTATAAAGCAGTAGTGGACACAACCGGTGCTGCCTGGCCGGATATCCATCCTGATCTCCAGTTTTTAGTTGACCGCAAAGACGCACAGAACCTTTCTTACCTGCGCGATCAATACCGCCGCGATATTGATTACTCTGCGGTGTTCTTCCTCATCTTCTGGGGACTTAATGTAGTAGATGCCGCTGTAGATGCGCATCTCAAAGGCTTTGACGTAAGCCCTGATCTCACACTTCATGTAAAACCGACCCTGAGCCAGATGGCATTTACGAATGGGCCTGCACTGAGCCTTGTTTTTGATATTGGAAAAAAGAAACCGGCTTTGGTGACTTCGAGGTTTTAAGGTCGTTGGCCGATGGCCGTTAGCACGCAAACCGGAACCAGTAGTTCCTTTTCCATTGTCACCCCGGACCAGGTTTAGTACACTTGCTACTATAGTTCGCTAAGATCCGGGGTCTCCCCCATCTGCAGTATTTTCTAAGCAATAACGCCTTCCAGATTTGAAGCAAGTGCTGCGCGGGGAGACCCCGGCTCTTATATTCTTTAAACCAGCACATTTACTGAACCAGGGCCGGGGTGACAATGGAAAAGGAACTACAGGCCACAACTTGTGCATTGACAGCCATCCGTCAATGCACAACCGCCAACGTTTTCTATATTTGCAGACTCAAACAAAAACAAACATGCGCATTGCACTGCTTGGCTACGGCAAAATGGGAAAAGCTATTGAAGAGATCGCTTTGGAAAGAGGTCATGAGATCGTATTGAAAGTAAACGAAGAAAACCTGGAAGATTTTACCCGCGACAACCTGCTTCGTGCAGATGTAGCTATAGAGTTTACCAACCCGCACAGTGCTTATGAAAATGTGCGCCAAACGATCGGGTTTGGAGTGCCGGTAGTGAGTGGTTCAACCGGCTGGACAGAAAAGCTCGGAGAGATCGAAGAGTATTGCAAAAAGCAGAACGGAACTTTTTTATACGCAAGCAATTTCAGTGTGGGGGTCAATATCTTTTTTGAACTGAATAAAAAGTTGGCAGCGCTAATGGCCCCGCACAAAGAATATTCCGTGACCCTGGAAGAAATTCATCATACCCAAAAAAAGGATGCACCCAGCGGAACGGCCATTACACTGGCAGAACAGGTGATGGCGGGTATTCCAGGCAAAAAGAAATGGGTGAATGAAGCCAGTACTGATCCCAGTGAACTGTCGATCATCAGTAAACGGATCGATCCTGCACCCGGTACCCACACCGTGAAATATTCCTCTCCTATCGATGATATCGAAATAATCCATACGGCTCATAACCGCAAAGGATTTGCCACAGGAGCCGTTTTAGCCGCAGAGTATATTCACAGCAAAAAAGGTATCTTTAGCATGCGCGAAGTCCTCGGACTTTGACCTGTTAAATACCTTTACTATGAAGAAACCCTTTGCCTTAATGGCGATGGTCTGTCCTTTATTGTTGATGGCACAGAAGAGAACGCCTGCCATCGACAGCCTGGAAAAGCTGCTTACAACACAAAAGGGTGAAGCCCTTGCCGAAACCTGTTCCAATCTTGCCTGGGAATACCGGCTGGTTGACCGGGAAAAAGCCATTGCATATGGCAACATGGCTCTTGAAAAAAGCCAGGAAATTCCCTCCCCTTCTCATATTGCACAGGCCTACAATGATCTTGGCATTATCTATTTTGATAAGGAAAGATATGATACTGCCATAGACCTCTACAATAAAGCACTGAGCATCCGCCAGGACCTGAAAGATGAATCAGGCATCGCCAGGCTCCACAATAAGATCGGGATCGTTTATCAGAAACAAGGCAGGCTGGATGAAGCCCTGGACCACCAGTTGAAAGCCCTGGAGCTTTTTGAGAAGCATGGCGATGAAAGAGGCATTTCCTATTCACTGAACAATGTCGGCCTCGTTCAGCAGGACCTTGGCAGAAATGCAGAAGCCATCAAATACCACGAAAGGTCTATTGCCTTAAAAGAAAAAATGGGAGACTCTTATGGATTGGCCGGTTCTTTTATAAACCTGGGGGGTATTTACCAGCAACAAAAAAACTATCCCGAATCAGAAGATTATTATAAAAGGGCTGTAAGCATTTCGAGAGAAATTGAAGACAAAGACTATCTCTCCAACTCGCTGAATAATCTTGGGAAATTATATTTCCTGACAAATGAATTCAATAGGGCGCTGCCCCTGATCCGCGAATCACTTCAGTTGTGCAAAGAATTGGGCGACACCAAAGGCATGGTGAACGGCCTGATCAACCTGGGCGATGTGTACACAGCAGAAAAAAAATATGACAGCGCAAAAATCATTCTGCAGGAAGCATTGGGCAAAGGGCAGGCAGCGGTCAACTGTGCACCTGAAGTAATGCAGGCATTGCTATCCTTATCCATGCTGTATGAAAAAAGCGGCAATAGCCAGGCCGCACTGGACATGTATAAGCGATATTCGGAAACAAAGGACTCCATGTTTACCGAACAGCTTGGGCAAAAAGTGGCGGAGATGGAAACCCGCTTCAAAACTGCGGAGCATGAAAAGACCATCCAGCAACAACAATTTGCCATACAACAGAAAAATTACTGGCTTGCTGCAGCTATCATCGTTTTGATGTTGGGCACACTGGCCGTTTACTTGTTTTACCGCCGCTCCAGGCATCGCCAGCAAATAAAACTGCAGGAAGAGATCAACCGGCAGCAGGAACTGGCTGCAAAAGCAGTGATCATTGCAGCAGAGGAAGAAAGGCAGCGTATTGCGCGCGATCTTCATGATGGTATAGGGCAGATGATGAGCGCTGCAAAAATGAATCTCTCTGCTTTTGAACTGAGCCTGCCACCGGAGAGCCTGCAGCACCAGGCTTCACTGGAAAAGATCATCAGCCTGGTGGATGAAAGTTGCCGTGCGATCCGTCAGGTGTCGCACAATATGATGCTGAGCACTTCTTCAAAAAAGAATCTCGAAGAAGCCTTAAAAGATTTTATTAATACCATTGATCCAAATGTGCTGAATGTGCATCTGTATACGGAAGGGCTTGAAGAAAAACTGGACCCCAATACAGAGACCATGCTTTACCGCATTATACAGGAATGCGTCACCAACGTGATCAAACATGCCAATGCCACCACGCTTGATATCACTATCCTGAAAGATGCGGATGGGATCAGTGCCACTATCGAGGATAACGGAAAAGGATTTGATGTAACAGACAAAGAAAGATTCAGCGGCATAGGACTGAAAAACATCCATACAAGGGTGGAATACCTGAAAGGGACCGTTGACACGGATTCAGCACCGGGAAGAGGCACAGTAATAACACTACAAATACCCTTAGGGGCTTAAAAATAAACAGCAGTTTCTTTTAGTTTTCACTTAATCATATTATTTTAACTGCACTACCACCATGCTCAAAAAAGATCAAATAAGCATCGCTATTGTTGACGACCATCAGATTGTGATAGATGGCTTGCTGTCTATGCTTAGATACAATGAGCGCATCAAATTTATTATCACCAGCACCAATCCCACCGAGGTCATTTCCATACTCGAAGAAACTCCTGTCGACATATTGCTTACCGATGTAATGATGCCTGTGCTGCGGGGAGATGAACTGGCAAGGATGGTAAAACAAAAATTTCCAGATATAAAGATCCTGGCGCTTTCCATGAGCGGGGAAGGGCAACTGGTGAACCAGATGATCGAAGAGGCCAATATTTCTGGTTACATGCTGAAGAATATCAGCAAAGAGGAATTGGGCAAAGCCCTGGAAAAAATAGCAGAAGGCGGTATCTACTTCAGTAAAGACGTGATTGAAGAATTGCAACGCGACGACCAGCGCAGAAAACAAAAGCAGGATGCCCATCTCTCCGAACGTGAAATTGAGATCATCCGCCTGATTGAAAAAGAATACAACAACAAAAAGATAGCGGAAGAATTATTCATCAGCGAAAGAACCGTGGAAACCCACCGCAAAAACATATTGCGCAAAACACGCACCAGTTCTGTGATAGGCCTCGTGAAGTACGCGTATGAATACAAACTTATTTAAGATCAGAATGCTTTCCGCTCAGGGCAACCCAGTATTTCACAAAGCTTATTTTCCAACTCAGGGCCGCGAAGGTTTTTGGCAAGGATCTTTCCATCAGGCCCGATCAGAAAATTCTGCGGGATGCTTTGCACGCGGTATTGTTGTGCCACGGCATTATTCCAGAATTGCAGATCGCTTACATGGGTCCAGGTGAGGCGGTCATCATAAATCGCCTGCAGCCATTTATCTTTTTGTCCCGGGCGGTCGAGTGAAACACCCAATACGGTAAAATTCTTATTATTGAATTTCTGGTAAGTGGCTACCACGTTCGGGTTTTCCTGGCGGCAGGGCCCACACCAGCTTGCCCAGAAATCAAGCAACACATATTTACCACGGAAAGAAGAAAGCGATACAGGATTGCCGGAAGTATCTGCCTGTGTAAAATCTGCAGCCACGCTTCCGATCGCGGTGATCTTTGCTTCCGCAATGGTTTCCTTCAGGAAGTTGCCATACATATTGGTTATGGCAGCAGGCTTTAACTGATCGAATCTTTTTTCAGCTAACAATATATCATCATTCAACTGGAAAGTGGCAGCCAGTAAAAAAGCGCTGACAGGAGATGAAGTGTGTTTGGCCACGAATCGATCTATCTCAGTTTGTATCGTGTCACGTTTTTTAACAGCAGCATTCATCAGGCTGTCTGAACGCTGGCCATATTGCAATTGCTGGTTGATGGCCATCAGTCTTTTGAAGATGGGATCGAATATGCTCTGGAACTCTGCAAAGTCTTTATGTGAAGCAGAACCGGTGATCTTCAGCTTATCTGTCTGGCCTGCTTTGCCAGTGATCTTTACAGTGGAATTGTCAAGGAAAGTCATCAGGGGCTTATCTGCTCCCAGGCTCATGTTCACGAGTGCCGGCTCTTTAAGATCACCGCGCATTTGAAAACGCTCTCCTTTTACAATGGCATACGCCAGTGTATCTGTAGGATTATTAACGTCAGTAATAAACACCGGAGTGCTGTCTTTCAACCCCTTTATCTTACCTTTTACAACAAGTTTATTTTGCGCTGTAGCTACAAAAGAAATAAAACACAAAAACAATGCACTAAGCTTCATGGATACATGCTTTGATGGCCCCAAAGATAATAAAATGATACCGGATGCTATGTTAAAGCATCCCGCTTATAATACAGTTCTCAAAAATTCCTTGATTGTATTTTCCTCATTCCCGGTGTTCTGTAACGCCTTCACAAAGGCGCTTCCAATAATGGCACCATTAGCATGGTGACAAGCAGCTTCAAAGCTTTGCCGGTCGCGGATGCCAAAGCCTACCAGCACAGGATTGGTCAGGCCCATGCCAGCCAGCCTTTGCAGATAAGCATCCATATCTGTCATATTTTTATCACTTCCTGTGGTGGAAGAAGAAGAAACAGCATACAGGAACCCGCTGCTGAGCTTATCCAGTTTTCTTACCCTCTCTTCACTGGTTTCAGGTGTTACAAGAAAGATAAAATCCAGTCCGTATTTTTTGATGATCGCGCCGTATTCGGTCTCGTACTCATATTCCGGTAAATCAGGAAGGATGAGTCCATCAACACCAACCGCTGCCGCATCAGCACAGAATTTTTCAAACCCGTATTGCAATACAGGGTTCATGTAACCCATCAGTATTACAGGAATATCGGCTTGTTCCCGAAGCCCTTTCAATTGTTCAAACAATCTTTTAATGGTCATTCCATTGGCCAGCGCAATGGTGCTGCTATGCTGGATCACCGGCCCATCGGCCAGCGGATCGCTATAGGGCATACCCAGCTCCACCAGGTCGGCGCCGTTTTCCTGTAGCGACTTAATTACCCGCAACGTACTGTCTGGTTGCGGATAACCAGCCGTGCAATAAATATTAAGGACTTTCCTGTTCTTGCGTTTGAATAATGCAGCGATCCTGCTCATGATCATATTATTTGTCTGAAGGAATGATCGTGTAGATGTCTTCATCGATTTTTAAAATAGTGTACCGGGGATAACTGTCAATGTCAAGCGTGACCTGGAATACAGCCGGCTGGTAGCTTCCGGAAGGCAAAGGGAAATGAACCAGCACTGTATCGCCAACTCTTTCAGACACTACAGAGGCTTTATCATAATCAGCCGGCAGGCATTTTTCAAACTCATATCTTTCTCCGCCAAAATTTGAATTGAGACGGAAGGATGGCTGAATGGAAAGACAATCATTTGCTTTCTTTTCCAGTTTAACTTTATGCTCTACAAAAGGTTTTCTGTTGCAGGCAAGCAGAAAAACAAGAAGGCCGGTGATAATGATATTGCGCATAGGTTTATTTTATATACCGCATATATGTTGCCAGATCTTTATCTCCTCTCCCACTTAAACAGATCACCACTTTATCAGCCGCTTTGAATGATAATTGATTTAAAGCAGCCAGTGCATGGGAACTTTCCAGTGCCGGAATAATGCCTTCCTGTTTGGCAAGATTGAAGGCAGCATCCACCGCTTCCTGGTCGGTGGCACTCAGGAACTGTGCCCGGCCGGTTTTAAATAAATGTGCATGAAGAGGACCGATACCGGGATAGTCAAGGCCCGCAGAAATGCTATGCGGTTCCACCACCTGGCCGTCTTCTGTTTGCATCAGCAGGCTTTTGCTTCCATGCAAAATGCCGGGCCTCCCTAATTGAGAAGTAGCTGCACTCTGTCCGCTATGTATCCCCAATCCTGCAGCTTCCACTGCCACTAACTGAACAGATGTTTCATCCAGGAAATGATAGAAACTGCCGGCAGCATTGCTTCCTCCGCCCACGCAGGCGATCACATAGTCCGGCAATTCATTACCGGTTTTTTCCAGCAGTTGCGACCTGATCTCTTTGCTGATCACGCTTTGAAATCGCGCTACCATATCAGGATAAGGATGCGGCCCTACCACACTTCCAATAATATAATGAGTGTCTTCGGGATGATTGATCCAGTCGCGGATCGCTTCATTTGTTGCGTCTTTCAGGGTTTTGCTGCCGGAAACAGCAGGAATGACCGTGGCTCCCAGCATTTTCATCCTTGCTACATTGGGCGCCTGGCGTTCGATATCTTTTTCGCCCATGTACACGATACAGTTCAATCCTTTAAGCGCACACACTGTTGCAGTGGCTACACCATGTTGCCCGGCACCTGTTTCAGCAATGATCCTTTTTTTGCCCAATCTTTCTGCCAGCAATATCTGCCCGATGGTATTATTGATCTTATGCGCGCCGGTATGGCACAGGTCTTCCCGCTTGAGATAAACCGTGGCACCAACCTGTTCGCTTAAACGTTTAGCGAGATATAAGGGCGTAACCCGGCCTGCATAATCGGCCAGCAGGCTGTTAAACTCATCTTGAAAGGATGGACTGGCTATGATATCGAGATAGCTTGCTCTCAACTCTTCCACGTTCCTGTGCAGCATCTCGGGAATGTATGCACCACCAAATGGCCCGTAATAACCCTGTGCATCAGGCGATGTAAATGTTTGACTCTTCATTTAATTCTTTATTAAACCTTCAGGTATTGCGAAGTTTATTTACAAATGCTCTCACTTTCTCCATATCCTTTACACCGGAAGTGATCTCGAACCGGCTGTTGATATCTATGGAAAATAATTTTTTACCGGCTTCTTCCTTTTCAAATTCTTTGAGTTTTTCTTCATCGCCGGGTTCAATGCCGCCACTGAGGAAAAACAGCTTGTCGAAATTGACCTGCTTCAGCACGTTCCAGTCGAATTTCTTACCCGTTCCTCCATAACCAGCACCCATGGTATCGAACATGAACATATCACAACCATCATGGAAAGGACGGATGATCCATTCAAGCGGATCATTTTCTGCTACACGGAATGCTTTGATCACTGTAACATAGTTTGCTACCTTCTCACAAAAAAAAGCCGTTTCATCGCCGTGCAATTGCACCATATCAAGCCGGTAGCTTTCTACGGTCCGCATCAGTTCTTCATAAGGCGTATTTACGAACACGCCCACTTTGGCAATACGGCCCTTGATCTGTTTCATCTTTTCCGGTGAGATCTTTTGCCCCATGTAGCGGGGTGATTTCCGATAAAAGATAAAGCCGGCAAAATCCACTCCCATTTCATCGAGAGCATTCACCTGCTCAGGCAATGTCATTCCGCATACTTTGATTCGCATAAGCTCTTGCTTTTAGACTTTACAAAATCGGCAAGCAATTGTTCGGTGTTATCAATGGGTTTTGAGCACATTTACAAATTCCTCGAACGCCTTCCCCGGATGCGGTTCTTTCATGAACGTTTCTCCGATAAGAAATCCTTTAAATCCTGCTTGTTTTAAAGTTATGATCGTTTCAACATTGCTGATCCCGCTTTCTGCCACTGCAGGTTTGCCTGTCGGGATCTTATTGATAAGCTCCAGTGAAATATTGATATCTACTTCAAACGTTTTCAGGTTGCGGTTGTTCACGCCTACCATGTCCACTTCATCACAAATATGGCTCAGCTCTTCTTCATTGTGTATTTCCAGCAATACTTCCAACCCTATGCTTTTGGCATACGTGGCTAAGGATTTCACTTCAGCAACATTTAAGCAAGCTGCGATCAGCAGGACCACATCTGCACCAAATGCTTTTGCTTCGGCAATTTGCCAAGGATCAACAATAAAATCCTTGCGCAACACAGGTATATCTGATACCACTTTGGTCTGGATCAGGTCGTCCAGGTCTCCTCCAAAAAATTCTTCATCGGTAAGCACGGATATGCCTGCAGCACCCATCGTGTTGTAAGCTGCTACAACAGGTTCCACTTCCAGTTCTTTTGTTTTGAACCAGCCCTTGCTGGGGCTTTTCCGTTTAAACTCTGCGATAATGCCGGTGCTGCCTGGCGCCAGCAGGTTCTGCACAAGTGAACGATTGGAAAATTGCCAGAAAAACCCATCCCGCTTAAACCGCTCTATGCTGCTAAGTGGTTTGTATTTTTCAATTTCTTTCCTCTTGGCGGCAATAATGGTATCAAGTATGGTGCTCATTGTAATGCGATTAATTGTTGTAAACATTGATAAGCTTTTCCGCTTTCCAGGCTTTCCACGGCGGCATGATAGGCATCATCATACTGCTCGTATTTGCCTGTGCAATGCAGGGCCATGGCTGCATTGGCCAGCACCACGGCATTCTGCGCCCAGGTGCCTTCTCCTCTTATAATGGTGGAAAATATTTTAGCAGCTTCTTCCGGTGTGCGGCCGCCATGTATATCGGACGCTGCCACCATCCGCTTGCCTAATTGTTGCGGTGTCATGATCTTCTCGCCTTGTTGTGTGATCACTTTGGTGTCGTTGGTAAGCGAAATCTCATCATACCCATCAAGGCTATGAATGATGGTAAACGGCTTGCCGCTGAGTTGAAGGAAATAATTATATACCCTTGCCATTTCCAGGCTGAATACACCTACCAGTTGAAAAGCAGGATTTGCAGGGTTTACCATTGGCCCAAGCATATTGAAGAAAGTGCGCATGCCCAGGTTTCTCCGGATAGGCCCCACGGTTTTTAATGCGGGATGAAAAAGCGGCGCATGCAGGAAACAGATACTGGCTTTCTCTATTTCTTTTTGCAACTGACCGTTATCCTGTTTGAATTTATAACCCAGTTGCTCCATTACATTGGAAGCGCCACTTACGGAAGAAGCGCCATAGTTGCCATGCTTTGCTACGGGCTGGCCGGTGCCTGCCACAATAAAACAACTGAGTGTTGAAATATTGAACGTGTCTTTCCCATCTCCGCCGGTGCCCACAATGTCAACAGTTTCGTATCCATCCAGTTTTACCGGCACACAAAGTTCCAGCAATGCATCCCTGAACCCCTGCAGTTCTTCAATAGTGATGCTGCGCATGAGATAGACGGTCATGAAAGCGGTTACTTCATGCTCATTGTAAACACCCTTTCCGATATTCACCAGCGCTTCTTTGGCAAGTGAACGGGTGAGCGTTTTATGTTCAAAAAGGTATTGTAAGATTTTACGCATTTATATTTTGCATTAGTAAGTTTTCAATTATCGGTATAGAGTATCGCCAGGAGCGCAACGTTTGCGCAAAGGACGCCACGTTGCGCTCTTTGCGTGATCGTGGCGTCCTTTGCGATACCTACACCAGCCAATTCCTTAATATTTTCTCTCCCTCCGGCGTCAACACACTCTCCGGATGAAATTGCACTCCCTTCACATCATATTTTTTATGCTGCATAGCCATAATAAGATTGTTATTATCCCTTGCTGTTATTTCCAGTTCTTCCGGCAACCCTTCTTCAGCCACGATCCAGCTATGGTATCTTCCCACTTCAAATTCATTGGGCAGACCTTTGAACAGGTCTGATTTTGCGGCTGTCAGTTTCACCGGAGTAGCTACACCATGATACACCGTGCTCAGGTTCTCCAGTTTACCTCCAAATGCCTCACCAATGGCCTGATGCCCCAAACACACGCCCAGTATGGATTTGGTAGCTGCATATTCCCTGATCAACGGCAACAGCAAACCTGCTTCCGACGGTATGCCCGGCCCCGGAGAAAGAATGATCTTATCATACTCTTTTACTTTTTCCAGTGCTATCTGATCGTTCCGGTAAACATCTACCTGTTGGTGCAATATTTTTTCTACCAGGTGCACCAGGTTATAGGTAAATGAATCATAATTATCAAAAACAAGGATCTTCATACTCTTTTATTACGGATATATTCCTGCTCAAAAATTATTGTATCGTTTCTGCAAAGCTCACTGCTTTTTTCAATGCACCGAGTTTGTTGTTCACTTCCTGCAATTCGCTTTCCGGTTGTGAAGCAGCCACCACACCTGCACCTGCCTGGTAAAACAGGGTATTGTCCCGGCTCAGGAAAGTGCGGATCATGATCGCATGATTGCAACTGCCATCAAATCCCATAAAGCCAATCGCACCGCCATAGTAGCCACGTGAAGTGGGCTCATACTGATCAATCAGTTCCATGGCTTTGAACTTGGGCGCTCCGCTCAATGTACCTGCAGGAAATGTTTTGGCTACCAGTTCAAACGGGTTGCTGTTTTTCTTTACAACGCCGGTCACCTCACTTACCAGGTGAATAACATGGGAGAAGAACTGCACCTGGCGGTACTGCGCTACAGACACGTTGTCGCAAACCCTGCTCAGATCGTTCCTTGCCAGGTCAACCAGCATCACGTGCTCCGCATTCTCCTTGGCATCCTTTAATAAACGTGCAGCAGCCTGTTCATCCAGCACATCATCACCCGTTCTTTTGAATGTGCCGGCAATAGGATGCACAATAGCTTTTCCATTCCGGATCACCAGTTGCGCTTCAGGCGATGAACCCATCAGTTTATAGTCACCATAATCAAAAAAGAAAAGATAGGGGGAAGGATTGATGCTGCGCAAAGCGCGGTATACGTTGAACTCATCACCGGTAAAGCCCTGTTTGAAGCGGCGGCTCAATACGATCTGGAACACATCGCCCCTATGGCAACTGGCAATTCCTTTTTTCACCATTTCCCTGTATTCATCATCCTTCATATTGGAAGATTCTTCTCCGACTGTATGAAAAGGATACACCGGCACGTCCTTACTGCGGATCAAGGATTCAAGTAGCGGCAGTTCGCTTTCCACTCCTGCTACCTTGTTTTCGCAGATAAACAGTTCATCTTTGAAATGATTTACCGCTATCACGTATTGATACAGGCGGTAACGCATCAGCGGGACAGGCGATTTTATTTTTTTACCGGAAAAACGGACCGTATCAAAAAATTGCACTGCATCATAGGTGGTGTACCCGTATAAGCCCTGTGCAAAACGCGCTTCTTTTTCAGCAGAAGGTGTTATGGAAAAGCGCTGCATGAATTCCCATAAAATACCCGGCACAGCGGCCGCATTACTGATAGCCACTTTCTGAGGTTCCTGGCCCGGCAGTTTGAATTCGATCGTTTCAGTGGAACGGATCTCTATCCCTGCAATGGCGTTGATGCAAATAAAAGAGTAGCTGTTTTCCGCTGCATGGGAATCCGTGCTTTCCAGCAGTACCGTATCCCGGAAACGGTCGCGCAGGCGGAGGTAAATACCTACAGGTGTGAACACATCTGCCAGCATCTTTTTACAAGTGGTAGTAAGCGGTATTTTTTTCATATAAAAGAAAAGCCCCGAACAGTGTCGGGGCTGGATATGTTAAAGAATATACACAGTAATGACATTACAAACCCCGTTCAGCGTTTGTTTGCCACCACCATTGAATATTTACTTGTTGTTTTCTCATTTCATTGCAAATATGTAGCAGCAAATCCATTTAAACAAAAAAAATTTCAAAGGCCTTATCTTGCGGCAAGTTAGAGCGGATTATGGCGTCTAACAAAGAAGCGTCCCCGATCGTTCACAGGCATTCTTATTCCTAATCTTTCCATTCAAAAAACCAATACTGCTATGCACACAAGAAGAATCTCCTTATTGTTTTCCGTCCTTTTTCTTGCCTGTCAATCCTATTCGCAGGATGATGTGGCATACAAACTGCCTCCCAAAGACATTGCCGACATGGTGCTGGCCAAACCCACTCCCAATGTCAGCATTGATGATAAGGGAGAATGGATGCTGTTTACCGAAAGCAACAGTTATCCTTCAGTGGAGGAACTGGCAAGGCCTGAATTGAAGATCGCCGGTCTTCGTATCAACCCTGCCAACTATGCGCCCAGCCGTCAGAATTTCATCAATAATCTTTACCTGAAAAATATCGGCACAGGTAAGGAATTCAAAATAACCGGCCTGCCTTCGCCTTTATATGCAGGCAGTGTGAGCTGGAGCCCTAACAATAAAAAAATTGCTTTCACACACACTACCGCCAACCGGGTAGACCTTTACGTGATCGATCTCGCCACGCAAAAAGCTACCCATATCAATAAAACCCCATTGAATGTAGTGGGTGGCGGTTATCAGTGGTATGATGACAATACCCTGATCTACCGCACCACGCTGAAGCCTCCTACTGCGGCACCGGTGAAACCGCTGGCGCCCAAAGGTCCTACCACACAGGAAAACTATGGCAAAGCTTCTCCACGCCCTACTTACCAGGATATGATCAAAAGCCCGTACGACGAACAGTTGTATGAGTTCTTTGCCACTTCACAACTGGTGAAAAACGTAAATGGCGTGGAAACAAAGATCGGCGCACCGGCTATCTACAGCAGCATCCAGGCTTCTCCTGATAAAAAATACCTGCTGGTACGCACATTGAAAAAGCCATTCTCTTATCTCGTTCCTGCTAATGGCTTTCCTTCCACTGTATCCATAATCGATCTGCAGGGCAAGCTCGTAAAGAAACTGGCTGATCTGCCTTCTTCTGAAACAGCTCCCGGCGGCAATGATAATGTACAAAACGTGGCGCGTGGATTTGACTGGAGAGACGATGAGCCGGCCACTATTGTATGGTGTATGCCACTCGATAGCGGTCTTATCAAAAAACAGGCAGAGTATAGAGACGCTGTATATGCACAGTCTGCTCCCTTTACTGCTGAACCCAAAGAGCTTTTCAAAACAAAAATGCGTTTCCGCAATGTGACCTGGGGTGATAAGAACCTGGCCCTGGTAACAGAAGGGTTGACCGGCAAACAGACTGTTCAGCTCGACCGTTACAATTCAGTGACCGGCGACCTGGAAAAACTGATCACCCGCAACACAACGGATGCCTACAGCAATCCCGGCTTCCCTCTTACTGCACCCAATAGCTTTGGAAAGAATGTATTGATCACCGTAGACAATGGCAATAAAATATTGTTCAACAACACTACCGGTAGTTCCCCCAAAGGCGATCTTCCCTTCCTTCTTTCTTATGACGTGCATACCAAAAAAGCCGATACGCTCTGGCGTTGCCAGGAAGGTTATTATGAAACAGTGGTACGTGTGCTCGATCCCAATAAGCTGACCCTGATCACCCGTAAGGAAAGTGAAAAGGAAATGCCTAATTACTGGTTGAAGAACCTGAAGCTGCGTGTGGCCGACCGCCAGCTTACTTCTTTCACCAACCCTTATCCGCAAATGGAAGGAGTGACCAAAGAAAAAATAAGATATAAGAGAGCAGATGGCGTTGACCTTACCGGCGACCTCTATCTTCCCAAAGGATACGATGCCAAGCGCGATGGCCCGCTGCCTGTATTCATCTGGGCTTATCCTGCAGAATATAATTCTGCTGCAGATGCTGCACAGGTGCGCGGCAGTGAACACCGCTTCACTTTAATGAATTATGGTTCACCCATTTTTTATGTAACACAGGGTTATGCCATTCTCAATAACGCAGAAATGCCGATCGTAGCTACTGATAAGGATAAAAAACCCAATGATAATTTTATTGAACAGTTGAAGCTGAATGCCGAAGCTGCCATCAATAAACTGGCTGAAATGGGTGTGGGCGATCGCAATCGTGTGGCAGTAGGTGGCCACAGCTATGGCGCATTCATGACCGCCAACCTGCTGGCCCATACCAATCTTTTCAAAGGAGGTATCGCCCGTAGCGGTGCATATAACAGAACGCTTACTCCATTTGGCTTCCAGAATGAAGACCGCACTTACTGGCAGGCGCCTGATCTTTACAATGACATGAGCCCCTTCAGCTATGCTGATAAAATAAAAACGCCTTTGCTGCTGATCCATGGTGATGCGGACAATAACACCGGCACCTTCCCTATCCAGAGTGAAAGGATGTTCAATGCTATCAAAGGTCATGGGGGCACCGTAAAATTCGTGAGCCTTCCTTATGAAAGCCATGGCTATGCCGGCCGTGAGAACATTCTGCACATGCTGAATGAGCAATTCAACTGGCTGGAAAAATATGTGAAGAATGCACCGAAGAACAACGAAAAAACAACTGAGCCAAAAGCGTTTTAAGGATAGATTTTTAGCGGATAACCTGAACTAACAGGGCCACCTGATCTTCCGCGGGCCGACTATCAGTAGTCGGCCTTTTTTATGCAGTTATTCAATATTCATTTATTCTTGTATATTAGGACCTCAGCACCTTATGTATGGGTTTATATGGTATCCTTCTTAAAATTAAGTTAAGCCCCGCTCCTGTCGTACCTTTACTCCATCACCACCGTCATAGCATCATAAACCCGGATTATGATCAGATCGTTACTCATTCTTGTCTTTCTTTCAGCAGCAGCCGGCCTAAAGGCCCAGCAGGTAGACAGCATTTATTTTCACCTGTATACAGACAGCCTGAAAAAAGGAACACATAACTATATCAATGTGGATGGCAAACTATCCGATGGCAGATGGCAGCCCCTGACGGCAAAGGAGATCAGTTTCTCTTCTTCCAACTATACATTCAATGGCAATGAGCTTATTCTTCCGGCAGAATGTGCCGTAGAAAAAGTGACGGTGAAAGCTGTACTAAAAGCCAATCCTGCTATATGGAAAGAAACGACTATCTGGATCAAAAAGAACCCCGATCCCGATCTGCCTACCAAAGAGGAGATATTACGGAATGCCAATCAGCGTAAGAGACGACATTGACCCCATAAAACAAAAGCCTTCCCTAATGGAAGGCTTTTTTATAAAGTTGCCGGTCTTGCCTGGCCTGAATTCAATTAAGCTGTTTTCTTCGCATCTTCCAGGAATTTTGCCAGGCCGATATCTGTAAGCGGATGTTTCAGCAGGCCCAGTATGGAATCGAGCGGACAGGTGCACACATCTGCACCGGCCTCTGCGCATTTAACAATGTGCAGCGCGCTGCGGATAGAAGCAGCAAGTATCTCTGTTTTGAATCCCTGGATAGAATAAATATTAGCGATCTGCGCGATCAGTTCAACACCATCCCAGGTGCTGTCGTCAATGCGGCCGATAAAAGGAGATACATAAGTAGCACCTGCTTTAGCAGCCAGGATAGCCTGCCCTGCAGAAAATACCAGGGTGCAATTGGTGCGGATACCATTGTCGGTAAACCATTTGATCGCTTTCACACCGTCTTTGATCATGGGCACTTTCACCACGATATTGGGGTGGATAGCAGCCAGTTTCTTGCCTTCTTCAATGATGCCGTTGAATTCAGTGGAAATAACTTCTGCACTGATATCGCCATCCACCATTTCACAGATGGTCTTATAATGATTGAAAACGGCTTCCTGTCCTTTGATGCCCTCTTTGGCCATCAGTGAAGGATTGGTGGTTACACCGTCGAGAATACCTAATTCATTTGCTTCCTTGATTTGAGCGAGATTGCCCGTATCTATAAAGAATTTCATCGTATTGATTTAAATTGTTAAGTGTCGGTCTTAAAATGCGTCAGCAATTTAACGCCTCTGGCCGGAAAATTTTTGAAGATACGATATTTAGCTGGTAATCAGCTAATTTAATAAAAGAAAAAGGCAGGCTACTCACATCGCACCGCTACAACCACTTATCCTTGCTGCCTTCCGGCCCTGGGGAGGTTCAGCAGGAGCTGGTCGTGTAAGACCTGCCGGCCGCAAAGATAGCGGTTAGGAGGTTAAAATAAAAAGCCACGAGGTAAAAGTTTAAGGGTTTATTAAAGTCCGATAAAAGAATTGAGCTGCGTCATCCCGATCAATTCATCTGCGCGTCCGCCAAAAGGCCTGAAATAAACCAGCACCGTGTAATTGTTTTCCGTATTGGTAAAATTCCCTTCGGTATTGTCCAGCGGAAAACGGCTGCCGCTTCTTTTTCCTGCATCCAGGGTGATATACTCATAGTTGTAGTATCCCTGTTTCAGAAAAAGTGTGCGCTCATAAATTCCTGTCGTTTCATTAAAGATCATTTTCGATTCTTCACTGGGAAGATAATTGGTGAGCTCGCCAAACACATACACGTCCTTGCCGGGATAAGGTTTATTGCCTGGCGGCACAAATGTAAAATGCACATAAGCGTAATCGCTTTGCCAGTAAGGATTGTAGCCATCCCTGTTTTCCAGTATATACTGTCCGTTGATGTCTTTATAATAGATATACACTTGTTGCCGCCGTTCAATATCCGGCCTTATATACACATCTGTCCGGTCTTTTATACTGTCATCCTGCAACCGCTGCATTCTGTCGGTCATCAGCCGCAGGCTGCTGAGATCGATCCATCGCCATTCGCGTCCGGCCTGGAAAGTGGTGGCATCATCGTTGTATTCATAATAATTCCCACGGTAAACAGTAGGCTTCTCCACCAGCGCAGCCGTAGGCCAGATATTATTTTGCAGCACCACTATTTTCAGGTCCTGCGGCGATGTTGTATTAATGCGTGCATTCGCTGTATTCACCGACACCATTACACGCTGATCAGTGAGGAAATAAGCTGAATTGAATGGTTGCTTGATCTGCGCTGCTATGGATACTTTATTGTCCACTACAAGAAAACGCTTCGTAAAAAACAGATCGGAAGTATCATTATTGCGGAACACTTTCAGCAGGTAATTGCCTGAGCGGGTGGGAACAGAACTCCTGTCGGGCACAGTGGCCTGGTAATGCGTATAACGGGTGAGCGCAATGGATGAATTGCGGTAGGTAGTAATGCGGGTTGATTGAAAACCCCGGATATAATCAAATGACTGAAGCTGGGAAGGCGTCCAGTCTGCATTGCAAAGCTGAAAAGTATAATAAAGGCTTTTTACATCGGCATCCAGGTCATCGAAATGCAGTTCCAGTTGATCGCTTCCATTCAATGTGAGTATCGGATAAGCCAGTTGATTGCCGGATTTAAAAAGTTTTACAGCATGAATGGATGGTTGATAAACATTATCGGGCAACTGGGCATTTGCTGTAAAAAACAGGAATAAAAAAATTGGGCTGAGGATCTTATTCATCGGCAATTTTTTAGCTGAACATTCAATATGGTAAAATTCGGGCAAAAAAGGCCATAAACTGTTTTTACCCTTATTTTTGTTCGTAACAAAGACAAACAAAATAATTTGAGGGTTGCAGGCTTTATAGCAAACCGTATCGCATTTAACCAGCAGCGGTCCTTTTCCCGGTTCATCATCCGGCTTTCCATTGCCGCCACCATTATCAGCGTTGCCGTGATGATCATTACGCTGGCGTTTGTCAATGGCTTTCAGGAGCAGGTAAGCCAGAAAGTGTTCAGTTTCCTGGGTCATCTCCGCATACAGGAAAAACAACCCTTTAAAGCACTGATCGCAGAAGAAACTCCCATTGAAAGAAATGATTCACTTGTTGAAGCTGTCCGTCAATATAATGAAGTGCAAAGCATTCATCCTTTTGCCACCAAATATGCAACGCTGAAAACACGGGAAGATATTGAAGGGGTTTTGGTAAAAGGGGTCGACAGCACCTATGATTTCAGTCATTTCCGCCAGTTCATTCTTTCCGGGCGTCCCCTCCTTTTCAATGACAGCACTTACAGCCGCGAGATCATGATCTCTGCCTATACGGCCAAACAGTTGAAGCTATCATTGAATGACCGCATTCTTATCTACTTTATCCGCCCCGATGGCTCTTACCGCCCCGACAGGCTGACGGTATCCGGCATTTACAAAACCGGTATTGAGGAATATGATAAAACCTTTGCGATCGGAGATATAAAACTGATACAGCGTCTTAACGACTGGAGCAGCAATGAAGTGGGCGGCTACGAGATCTTCCTGAAAGATTACAATAAGATGGATGCGATGGCCGCAGACATTTATAATATGGATATTTTCCCGCTTACCTGGGATACAAAGACGGCCAGGGATATTTCACCCAATATCTTTGACTGGCTTTATATACAGAATAAAAACAGGAATGTGTTGCTCGGGCTGATGATCAGCGTGGCATTGATCAATCTTGTCACCTGCCTTATCATCCTGGTGCTGGAAAGAGTGCGGATGATCGGCGTGCTGAAAGCCCTGGGCGCTACCAACTGGACGGTGCAACAGATATTCCTTCGCCATTCACTTTTTATTACCATTACGGGTATTGCCCTCGGCACTGCATTCGCTTTGGGGTTCCTTTATCTTCAGCAGGCTACCGGCTTTATCAAACTGGAAGAAGAAGCTTATTATCTCAGCCAGGCTGCCGTAAGGATCATCTGGTGGCAGGTGGCTGCTGTATGCATCGGCACCTTACTGATCTGCTTCCTGGTGCTGATGGTACCAACGATACTGGTGAGAAGGATACAACCAGTGAAAGCGATACGGTTCAGCTAAACCAGATGCGACACAATTATTCCCGCCGCCACAGCAGCATTCAATGATTCAGCCTTCCCTTTTTGCGGAATAGTGATCCTGACATTTACCTGTTCCATCACGGAAGCACTGATCCCTTTCGACTCATTGCCGATAACTATAATGCCTTCTGAAAGCTTTTTCATTTTAGTAATGTCCTGCCCTTCCAGGGCTGCGGCATAGATCCTTGTTTTTTTTTGCGTGGCCAGCCATGCAGGCAGGTCTGTATAATGCAATTGCACCCGGGCAATGCTGCCCATAGTCGACTGCACTACTTTGGGATTGTACTGATCAGCACATTCATGGCTGCATACGATATGTGCGATCCCAAACCAATCGGCTATGCGGATGATGGTGCCGAGATTGCCCGGGTCCTGTATGGTATCCAACGCCAGGATAATGTTGCCATTTACCGCAGGCGTGGCGGATGAGGGGAATTGTTTGATCACGGCCAGCACCTGGTTGGGTGTGTGCAATTGTGAAATTTTCGATAATTCCTCTTCGCTTACCTCTGTGATGAGGGAAGCATTATACCTCCCTTCATTTTCCCTGGTCCAGGATGATAATGCATATACCTGGCTGACAGTGTCCGGAACAGTGTCCAGCATTTCAGCCACGATCTTCGGGCCTTCTGCGATAAAAAGCCGTTCATCATCCCTGTGTTTTTTCTGGCCTAAACTTTGAATATATTTGATCTTCGATTTACCCAGCATTGTCGCTTGATTTTAATTATGTTATCCGGTAAGCCTACCACCCATATCAACCTTCTGAAAGTAATTCTTACCGGATTCGTTTTCGTGTTTTTTGCTTCCTGCACCGTCGTTAAAAAATACCAACCCGGAAAGCCTTTTGTTTATAAAACAAATATCAACTTAATAGGCAATTTTTCAAAAGCGGAAAAACAAAACCTGATCGTGGGCCTTGAAGGGCAGTTGGATGACAGCATGCGGGCAAGAAAACTGGACAAGCTGCTCTGGAGCACCATGAAGCAGCCACCGGTGTATGACAGCATCAACGCAGACAATTCCATTGTGTTCATGCGTGCACTGCTGAGTTCATTGGGCTATTTCAACGATTCGATCTATTATACAAGTACTGTTAAATTCGAGAAACCTGATCAGTACAAGACCACTGTTGATTTTTTTGTAAGGCCCGGCAAGCAGGTAAAGTTGGATTCCATCACCTATAATCTGCGTCATACGGATCTGCAGTTCTTAACCGATTCAACAAAGCCGCAGGCCATTATCAAGAAAGGCGATCCGTTTGCCAAATCCCCTATTTCGGCAGAGTTTGACAGGCTAACTGAATTGTATCGCAACACCGGTTATTTCCGTTTCAGCCGCGATGAACTGGTGGGTATCTGGGATACGCTGGATGTGGCATTGCTTCAGCCTACGCTCGATCCTTTTGAGCAACTGGAACTGCTGCAGAAATTGCAGGAACGCCGCAATAACCCCACCGCCAATCTTGAAATACGGCTGAAAAGCATAGACAGCACCAAACTCGTAAAATATTATATCGGTAACGTGACCGTATATCCTGACTTCGGAGCCGACACGGTCGGATTTACGCCGTCTGTTGTGGAAGTGGGAGGAAAAGACGGCCAGAAAGGAATAAAAATAGTTCAGCATCACGACCGCTTCAAACCAAAAATATTCCCGTCGAATATTTATTTGCCAGGCGACAGTGTTTACCGTTTGCGACGATATCTGCGAACGATCAACCGGTTGAATTCACTCGGCACGTGGCGCACCGTAAGCATTGACCAATTGCCACGCAAGGGACAGGATACGATTGATTTTGTGGTCCGGCTTACCCCTGCAAAAAAATATTTATTCGACACCAACCTGGAAGGAAGCATTAATCAGAATGCCTTTTCAGGAAATATCCTGGGCATTGGTGTGAACGTCGGCTTGCAGAATAAGAATTTTGCCAAAGCTGCCAATATAGCCAACAGCAACCTGCGCTTTGGTATTGAGCTTGGCAATGCGAGCAGTCTTGGCCAGTTTATCCAAACCCAACAGATCGGTTTCAGCCATTCGATCTATATGCCCAGGGCCATCCCGAATTTTGGTTTTATACCGGAAAATCTGAAAGACAATTTCAAAACGGTACTCAATTTTAAAGCAGCGAATACTGAAAGGCGTTGGTTGTATAACCTTACCACATTGAACGGTTCCTGGGGATATGAGTTCCAGCGGAGAAGAATGCTTATTTCTGTTAAGCTGCCTAACATCGAATATTCTTCCCTTATCAGAAGGGACAGCCTGGATACATTGATCAAATACAATCCATCGCTGCGAAATATTTTTACCGACGGTTTTATCTCTTCTGTGATCGGAAGCTTTACATTGAGTGGGGGAAGTTCCAACCGCCTGAATGTGCTTCGTGTGAACGTGGAAGAGTCCGGATTGCTTACAGGCATGATCCGCAATTCCTTTCTTGACAAACAGCTTTACCGCTTCCTGAAACTGGATGCGGAGTTTGCTTATCTTATGCGCTTCCCCAAATCAGCATTGGCCTTCCGCTTTTTTGCGGGTGCGGGCTATGAATTCAATTCCACGCGCGACACTGCCAAGCGGCATAATCTTCCTTTCTTCAAAGAATATTTTGCCGGAGGCCCCAACAGTATGCGCGCATGGTCGTTGCGGCGGCTTGGGCCCGGTTCCAGCATTAAAGAATTCAATGGCGTGGGCAGCACGCCCGACCGCTATGGCGATATACAACTGGAAGGCAATATCGAGTACCGGTTCCCGCTCGGTACACCATTTGGCGTTAAGGTAAACGGAGCTGTATTCACTGATATCGGGAATGTATGGTATATGAAATCAGCGCCCAACAGGCCATCAGAAGAAGTGTTCAAATTTGACCGCCTTTGGAAAGACCTGGCCGTTGGTTCAGGAGTGGGCCTGCGTGTTGATTTCAACTTCCTGGTAATACGGTTTGATTATGCTTATAAAGTAAAAGATCCCAGTCCCGCCCCTGCCGATGCAGCAATACAAAACAAATGGTTTGGCTATAAATTCTCCAAAGGCGATCAGTTCCAATTGGGCATTGGCTATCCCTTCATCTTTTAATGAAGCGATGCTTCACGTTTGATCTCTTCTTCCAGTTCTGCGGGTGTGATGGCTTTGTCTAAAGTGAATTCGCCGATACGTGTACGGCATAAGCTGCTCAGATAAGCACCACAACCAAGCGCTGCACCAAAATCATTGGCCAGGCTGCGTATATAAGTGCCGGTGGAACATACCACTCTGAAATGAACAACAGGCAGGTCTATCGCCGTGATCTCAAATTCATGTATCGTTACTTTTCGCGGTTCTATCTTCACTTCCAGTCCTTTTCTCGCCAGTTCATACACTCTTTTTCCATCTATCTTAATAGCAGAATGCGCAGGCGGCACCTGCATGATCTCACCCATAAAAGAAGAAGTGGCCGCTTTGATCTTTTCTTCAGTAATGCCTTCCAGCGATTGGAAATTGCCGGGCTCGCTTTCGAGATCATAGGTCGGCGTAGTGGCGCCGAGGGTAAAAGAACCGGTATATTCTTTTTCCTTCGCCATATATTCATTGATCTTTTTGGTGAATTTACCAGTACATACGATCAGCAAACCGGTAGCCAATGGATCAAGCGTTCCTGCATGCCCTACTTTTTTGATCTTTATGAGGTTGCGGATCTTTCTTACTGCATCAAATGATGTCCAGCGAAGAGGTTTATTGATAAGAAGGACGCGGCCTTCGGCGAAACTGTTCATGCGGCAAAGATAAAGAGAAGGAAGAAGCTGCTATATAGACATTCTCGTCTTTAACTCCAGGTATTTATTGATCGTATTCACCGTTAAATTCTCGGGAGATGATAAAACCGAGAGAATGCCATTTTTCTGAAGTTCTTTTACCATCAATCTTTTTTCAAATGCAAATTTCTCTGCGATGGTTTTGATATAAATATCTTCGAGCGTGGCTGCTTTCTGTTCGGTCAGCGCTTTTAATTCGGTGTTCTCAAAGAATACGACGAGCAGCAGATGATAACGTGCGATCTTGCGAAGCGCCGGCAGTTCGCGCTCCAGGCTTTCCATTGATTCAAAATTAGTGAACAGTACAAGCAAACTGCGGTTGGTGATACGGGTTCGGATAACGGAAAACAGTTTTTCAAAATCCGGTTCCAGGAAACGGGTTTGCTGCTTGTACAATGTTTCCAGCACCAGGTTCATCTGGGTGGGCTTTTTATCTGCCTGCACAAAAGAGTCCAGGTTTTCTGCAAAAGTGATCAGCCCTGCTTTATCCTGCCGCACCAGCGCCACATTGGATAAAACCAGTGAAGCATTGATCGCATGGTCAAGCAGGGTCATTCCGCTAAAAGGCATTTTCATCACCCTTCCTTTATTGATCATGCAATAGATCTGCTGGCTGCGCTCATCCGTATAATTATTCACCATCAGCGCTTCCCTGCGCGCAGTAGCTTTCCAGTTGATGGTGCGGTAATCATCACCCCGCACATATTCCTTGATCTGTTCAAACTCCATGCTATGCCCCAACTGGCGCATGCGGCGAACACCCAGTTCCTGCAAGCGGTTGGCCACTGCCAGCAAATGATAGCGCCGCATTTGAATATAGGAAGGATATACTTTAACGGTTTGGCCGGCAGGAAAAACATATTTCCGTTTCACCAGTTGTAGCGGCGCGGTCACGAACACGTTGATATCATGAAACACATATTCGCCGCGCGTGGTGGGCCGTAGGAAATAAACGATCTCATCGGTTGATTGCCCTGCGATCTTCAGCTTTCTGCGCCAGTTCCGCTCCTGGAACTGATCAGGCAGTTCATCAATTACGCCCAGGCTTGCAGGAAAAGAATAATTATTATGGATGTTTAATACCACTTTATTCTCATCGCCTATACTGAACCGGTCAGTTGTCAGGCGCTCTGCCACGATCCCATCTTTTTTCCCATACACCAGCAATGCATCTATCACCACCACAATGGTCAGCAATAAAAGCACCAGCCCTCCTATCCTGAACAAAGCAGGCTGGAAATAGCTCATCACAAAGATCACCGATACCAAGCCGGCGATATAGTAGACAAGATTGTTAAAGTAAAATGATTTGATCAAACCAGTTATTTTATTATCCCTGATTAACGGGGCACATCCTGCACCTGTATAATCTGTTTTATCACTTCGTCTTCCGTTACTCCTTCCATTTCTTTATCAGGAGCAAGGATGATGCGGTGACGCAATACCGGTGTTGCCACTTCCAGTATATCTTCAGGTGTCACAAAATCACGGCCCTGCATGGCTGCGATCGCTTTGGCAGCATTCATGATGGCCAGCGAAGCACGCGGTGAAGCGCCGAGATAAATGGATTTATGATTACGGGTCTGATGCACCAACCGGGCAATGAACTGCAATAATTTTTCTTCGATCAGGATATTCCTGATCTGTGTGCGAAGGTTGGCGATCTGGTCGGCATTCAGCACCGGTTTCACCAGTTCATCTATCCGCGTATTGCCTAATTGATGAAAACGTGTAAGGATCTCCAGCTCCTCCCCTTCATTGGGATAGGGCACCATGATCTTGAAAAGGAAACGGTCGAGCTGCGCTTCAGGGAGGCGGTAAGTTCCTTCCTGCTCCACAGGGTTTTGGGTGGCAAGCACCATGAAAGGGCTGGCCATTGGATAAGTTTTGCCATCTACAGAAGCCTGTCTTTCTTCCATTACTTCCAGCAGGGCCGATTGTGTTTTAGCCGGGGCGCGGTTGATCTCATCCACCAGCACGATATTGCTGAATACAGGACCTTTCTTGAATTCAAACGCTGCTTCTTTAGGATTGAACACAGGCGTACCCAATACATCGGAAGGCATAAGATCAGGAGTGAACTGGATACGTGCAAAACCAGTGTCCAGGCTGCGGGCCACAAGTTTTGCCGTCAGTGTTTTGGCCACGCCTGGCACACCTTCTATCAGTATATGGCCTTCGGCCAGTAAAGCGGCAATGATCAGCTTTACCATTTCATCCTGCCCTACGATGATTTTTTTGATCTCGCTCCTGATCGACATAACGGCTTCATTCAATGCAGTCAGATCAGTGCGTTGCTGAAACAATTCTTCTTCCATGCTTATGCTATTTTATAAAACGATTCCAATTGTTTATGAAATGATACCAGTTCCTTATCAGTTGCCGCGCCAGCTACATTCAGGTGATTGATAAAAGAAACGATCTCCCGGATAGGTCCTTCTTCCATCCCTGTTTTAAAACGCAGGTGCTGTATAAATTCATCATTCAATTCCGAAGTGGGCAGTTTATAACGCGTTCTCACATGCTCCAGGAAATAAGCCGCCATTTTCCGGCAAAGATTGGTATGATCACCTTTATCATGGTATAAGCGGCCGATGGTCTTTACAAAATCGAGTGACTCATTTTTCGGTTTATTGATCACTGGAATGGGGCGTTGTTTTCTCCGCATTTCCAGCAACACATAAGTCAGCAGTGCCAGCAAAGCCGTGATCAATCCCCAGCGAAGGCCCGGATAACGAAAGAACACACTTAACCAGTTGGATTTCTTTTCCTGGTTATTCTCCCGCCCTTTCGCAAGGAAATATTCATCCCACACCACCCTGGTCGTATTAGGTGAGATCACCGACAGGGCTTTCTCGTAATACTCCATATTATTCTTATACAATAAAAAATAATTGGTGAAGGCCATCGGTGCAAGATGCAGGAAGAAATGCCCTTTGCCGGCACTCAGCTTAATAAAATTGGGATCGCTTTTTTCATCGTATCCAAGCACGGTTGTTGTCAGCGTATCATATTCATAAAACCTGAAATCATATTTCTTACCGGGATAGGCAAACCATTGCGGCTGCCGGGCCACGGGTATATCCAGTGCCACCCTTAAGGAGTCCTTTTCATTTATCTTCAGTTCCCCATTAAAATCCACCGGGTAATAGATATCGCATTTGACCATTTTTTCTACCGGGTAAGAAACTTTCATCGTGCTGACGAATACATCATTGCCTCTCTTGATGAATTCAAGCAGGCTTTTCATTTCTTCATCTTCTGCATTGAAAAAAGGAGAAACGATCAGCAGGGCCTGTCGCTTGCCGTAAGGAGAAAGCGAGTCCCAGTCGCCGGGCATCCGCTTGTCTGAACCCACAGATGCTTTCGGAAAAATATGTTTAAGGTTTTCATACGCCACAAAAGTGCCATAAGGTATCTTATCCCTTTTGCGAAAAGTAAGCCTTTCATCCAATACCCGGTTAGCGGCATTGTTGCCTGTAACAAACAGGAAAATGATAGCGGCCACTACCAGCCCGATCAGTAAATATGATACGCTCTTCTTCAATGATCAATACAGTCTTTTATCAAAATTTTCAAATTCTTTACGGATGATGATAAACTTATCCTGTTCCAGGGGAAACTGTCCATACCAGCTATATTCATAGTGGCGTGTGAGCCGGAAAAAATCAGCATAATAGCCTGTCGGCTGTAACTGCGCCAGGTAATCGAAGTTGGTACGGTCCTGTGTGTAATCAATAATATTCCTGTCGGCCAGGTTGCGCAACAATCGCAGGAAGAGCAATCGCACACCAAGGCGGTAATTGCCCGATGCCGCAGCTTTGTCCAGTTCCTGCTGGTAATTGATAGCGAAGATATCGTCCAGTTCCGTTTCGTTATTATCTATTTCACCTATGTACCTGCTTTTACGGAAAATGCCCACATTGCTGTTGGAAAGAAAAATAATAATGAAGGTGATAAACCCTGCCACCACCACGATCCAGGATATCGTTTGAAAAGCCGGATGCATGATCAATGGCTCCTTTCCGGTATCCTGTTGTTTTTTTTCTTTTTTGAATGATTGATTGGCATACCAGAATGCATCATCTTCCTTTTGCGCTTTTTTTGCAGCAGGGTCGAGATGACGCACCTGTATGGAATCGTTCTGCCCAAGCCAGGCGGGAAGGAATGCTCTTGTCTCTTCTTTTTCTCCGTCTGCTTCGGCTTCTTCGTCTGTGTATTCTTCTTCTGCAGGAGGAGTTTCTACCATTCTGGCAGTGTCAAGGTCAGTACTGAGCAAACGGGTACTGTCCTGTTGCTGTGCCTGTGTAAACAAAGGCAGGAACAGCAGCAGGATGATCCGGTTGCATATTTTCAAGGGTAGTATGTTCCTGTTATTGCAGCGCATCTGTTGCATGGGTTACACATCTTCCTCCAACAAGTCAACTTTCCTTTTTCTTCCCAGTTGTATCGGGTAAATGACAAAATACCATATAACAAAAACAACAGATAAGGAGGTGATGATGGTGGTGAATATGGATATATCGTTGTACAATCTTGTGATCACGCCTTCAAAAAAAGCGGCGAGGCCGAATACCGGCATTAAACCGATCATTATCTTAACGCCATCTTTGGCGCCTTGTTTAAAAGAACTCAATCTTTTTACCGTTCCCGGAAACAAAAAGCTTTTTCCCAATATAAGCCCGGCAGCGCCAGCAATGATCAGGGCGGTCAGTTCAAGGGTACCATGCACAAATACCACGAGGAAAAACTGAAGGCCCAATCCTTTTGATGCAAAGAACTGATCAAAAATGCCGACCATGGCAGCGTTTTGCGCCAGCATATAAAGGCTGGGAATGCCGGCAAAAATACCAGCGGCGAACATCATGAGTGAAACACGGATATTATGGATCATCAGGTTGAGCCAACTGAGTACCGGGTTGCCGGATTCGTAAATGCCGAAAGGATTTCCCTTGTCGATATTGTCCAGTGTTTTATCAACATACCCGTCGCCAAAAAAGCTCCGTGCCACTCCTTCATCCTGCTTTGACACGAAAAAACCGATCCCGAAAAAAACGATAAATACGATAAAGGAAAACAATACGGTACGGTGATGCTTACGGATGGTAAGCGGCAGATCATATTTCCAGAAAGTGATCAGCCGGTTGCTTTCTTCTTTACGGTTTTTATAAATGCTGAGATAGATCCGGGAAGCCTGACTGTTGATATAGCGGGTAACTTTGCTGGTGGGATAAAAAGTTTTGGCATAAGCCAGGTCATCTACCAGTTGTGTAAACTCCTTCGCCATTTCATCTGCATCAGCCGGAGGATTGTGCTGGTTTTTCAACCATCTTTCCCGGCTTTTCTTTATAAATAGGGCTTCTCTCAAGAGGTAATGTTGTTTGGCTTGTAAAATACCATTTTTTTTGGGATGCCTGTGGGAAAATAGCTACCTTACTTTCCGAACAAATCCGCTGCTGCAGATGGCCCTGATCAAAGTACCTACCAGTTTTAATATTGAAGTCGAATTTGAGATCCCTGAATTTTACAAGCGGTTGTTTTCCCTGCTGATCGATGTGCTTATGGAGATCATTTACCTGTTCATTGCCACTAAGATCATGCGCGCCATTACTGAAAGCTATGATTTCACTGATGAAGATTCCATGTATGATCTGAGTGCGATCGGCATGTTGCTGATATTGCCTGTGCTGGTTTACCACGTAGTGCTGGAAATAACGATGAACGGGCAAAGCATCGGTAAAAAGATCATGGGCATACGCGTGGTGAATGAGAACGGCGGAAGGCCGGGCATCAGCCAGTTCCTGATCAGATGGCTGTTACGCGTGTCTGATCTGTGGATACTCGCCATACTTTTTATGCTGTCGACCAGAGGAGTGGCAGGAAGTGTTGAGACAGGCTTTCTTTTGCTGGCAGCCCTGGTATTTCTGGTAACGGATATCGTGCTGGTTGTTTCATCCAAAAAAGGACAACGCATTGGTGATATCCTGGCAAAGACCATTCTTATCCGCATCAATTCCAAAGCAAGCATAGAAGAAACCATTTTCCAGGAAGTGGAAGACACTTATACACCTTCGTTCCCTGCGATCATGCAGCTAAGCGACCGTGATATCAATGCGATCAAAAGCATACTGGAAACATCGCGGAAGAAAAATGATTATTCCATGGCAATGGCCGCGGCGGATAAGATCAAAAACCACTTGCAGATCAGTTCAGATCTTGATGCATATGCTTTTTTGGATGTGTTGCTGAAGGATTACAATTATCTCTCGGTAAAATAACTGACCGCTTTTATTGCATTGCCGTACGTGTGCCCAATACCATCGCTGCCAGTAACAGCAGCACAAAAGCAATGATCAGTATAATCGAGCAGGCCATAAAATAAGCTTTGAGATTGCCAAAGCTGCTGTTCAGTTCAGACTGGCTCAATCCTTCCACCCCAGCTTTTGCCTGACGGGCAAACCGGTAAAGAAAATAATTAATGAGCAGGCCTATAGCAATTGAAAGAAGCGAAGAGAAAACTTCTGAACCACTGGCACTTTCCGTAAAACTCATATTAAAGCCTTCGGCCCGGTTGAAAGAAGCGGGTCTTTTTCCCCGGAAAAGATCGATAATGCTTAAAGCATATCCGATCACAGATACAACAACGATGACCATGGCCCAGCCTGACATGGAGCGGAGGTATTGCTTTGCCATGGGATCGATCGTCAGATCACCGAAAAGATCGGAAGACTGTTTTTCCTGTTCTATCATATAAAAAATTTACCGGCCAAAAAATCCTATTAAAGCAAATAAAAGGAAGATCACTCCAAGCACTCCCATCATGGCCAGGTAATTCCTGAAATGGCCCAGGCCGATATTGAACAATGCCTGGTCTTTCTGACGGATACCGGCCCTGATGGAATTGGCTCCCTTTATCAGGAAGGTCATCAGTATCGCACCGATCACTACAGCGATCACGAGGCAGACTGCCACCACCACTTTCACTACGCGGGTTGATTCAGCATCCATTTCTTCATACGTGAGGAACCATGAATCGAGCTTATTCCAAAGCATGCCAAACATGAGCACCGTAATGCCCAGCGCGATCAGAACGATAAAGCCCAGGAATTTGGCCCAGCGGGAAGCTTCTGTGAGCTGGGTAGATGCCTGCTCATCCACCTGCAGGTCCAGAAAAGATTGGTTATCCTCCATCATAGCTGATTTTGTTATCTAAATGTAACACTTAATGCGCAATGATAAAACAGGGTCAGTATGCCCTTGCAAACAATACACGCTGCGTTGAAGGCTTACCTGTAAGGATACATGTCCCTTGTTCTGCAACATTGTTCAGCGGTATGCAACGGATCGTTGCTTTTGTTTTTTCTTTGATCGCTTCTTCTGTTTCAGGCGTTCCATCCCAGTGCGCTGAGATAAAGCCGGCTTTTTCATCCAGCAGTTTTACAAACTCATCCCAGGTATTGGCAGGGGTGATATGTTCATCCCTGTAAGCTTTGGCTTTATTGAACATCGAGTGTTGTATGTCAAGCAACAGGCCATCTACATATTGAGCTATGCCATCCAGATCTATCGTCTTTTTCTCTTTGGTATCGCGGCGTGCTATTTCCACCACATTTTTTTCCAGGTCGCGTGCGCCCAATGCCAGTCTTACCGGCACACCTTTCATCTCGTATTCAGCAAATTTCCAACCTGGCCTTGCATTATCGCTATCGTCGTATTTTACCCGGACGCCAAGGTTCTTCAACTGAGAAGTGATCTCTGCGGCTTTGGCATCGATCAGCTTTTTCTGGTCCTCTCCTTTATAGATCGGCACGATCACCACCTGCAGCGGAGCCAGCCTGGGCGGCAACACCAGTCCGTCATCATCACTATGCGCCATTACCAGGGCACCGATCAAACGGGTGCTCACGCCCCAGCTTGTAGCCCATACATATTCCAGTTGGTTTTCTTTATTGGAAAACTTTACATCAAAGGCTTTGGCAAAATTTTGTCCCAGGAAATGGGAAGTGCCTGCCTGCAACGCTTTGCCATCCTGCATCAACGCTTCAATGCAATAAGTATCTTCTGCACCGGCGAAGCGCTCATTGGGGGTTTTCACTCCTTTCACTACCGGCAGGGCCATATAGTTCTCCACGAAATCGGCATATACATCCAGCATTTTCTTTGTTTCCTCTACAGCTTCCTCGCGGGTAGCATGTGCTGTGTGCCCTTCCTGCCACAGGAACTCTGCCGTGCGGAGGAAAAGACGGGTACGCATTTCCCATCTTACCACATTGGCCCATTGATTGATGAGCAGTGGCAGATCGCGATAGGATTGTATCCAGTCTTTATAAGTGCTCCAGATAATCGCTTCGCTGGTAGGCCTGATCACCAGTTCCTCTTCCAGTTTTGCTTCCGGGTCAACCACCAGTTTCCCTTTGGTGTTGGCATCCGCTTTCAGCCGGTAATGGGTAACGATCGCACATTCCTTGGCAAAGCCTTCTGCATTCTTTTCTTCGGCCTCAAACAGGCTTTTGGGAACAAACAGGGGAAAATAGGCATTCACGTGGCCGGTGTCCTTGAACATTTTATCCAGCACGTCCCGCATGTTTTCCCATAAAGTGTATCCGTAAGGCTTGATCACCATACAGCCTCTTACAGCAGAATAGTCTGCCAGGCTGCCTTTGATGACCAGATCATTGTACCATTGGGAATAATCCTGTTCCCTGGAAGTGATTTCTTTACTCATATAGTCCTAATTATTATATTGTTCCTGTTAGTAATTGCTGGTGCAAACACCCTGCAAAAATCTTTAAACTATCATTAACACCCGACCACATACTATTTCACACCGACAAACGTAACTTCGGTACACAAACGTTTGCGTAGAATTTAAGTCGCACAAAAGTAGTAACTTCGATTTTAAACTTCATAAACCCTTTTGCCATGAGAAAATATATTTTATTCCTGGCTTTGGCAGCCCTCGCTTTAGGCAGTTGCACTACTGCTTATAAGACCGGCCAAACCCCGGATGATGTATATTATTCACCTGTGCGCCCGCAGGATGAATATGTTGTAGCACAACAACAGGACGACCGTTATTATTACGGAGGCAGCCAGGATTATTATACAGACAGATACCTAAGAATGCGCCTGAACGATCCTTACCGTTGGTCGGCGCTGGATGATTATTACTTTAATAATCCATACGCATATAATTATTATGGCATGTACAATAACTGGTACAGCCCATGGAACAGTTACTGGGCATGGAACAGCTATTGCAATCCATATTATATCAGTCCCATTTTCATCAAGAACCCTGTCCGCTTTCAGCAGGTACCCAGCAGGGCGGTGGTATTTAACCCAAAAAGTTACCTGAACAGTACACCGCAAGCCAGCACTAGCAATTTCAAGAACAATGCTGCCGGTGGTTCTTATTATAATCCAAGCTATAACAACAGGGGCGGAAATACCCGTTACAACAACAGCAATAATAGTTCCCGGAATTATAACTACTCCAATTCAAACAGCAATAACCGTAGTTATACTCCGAGCAACTCAACACCTACACGCAGCTATACTCCATCGTCAAGCAACAACTCTTCTTCGAGCGGACGTAGCAGCAGCAGTAGTAGCAGTAGCACTGCGCCCACAAGGCCTCCAAGATAAGCGGCGCTTGTGAACAGATAGTTTGGTTTTTATCTGCGGATAATAACAGCATCACTTTATTTGAAAGGAGGAAATGGACATTGAGTGCAATACTTAAGGGTTTCCTTTAAAACGCTAATTATGCGAATAGTTCCAATAATACAAATGGCTGGAATAGGGGCGCGAATTGCGCAAATGAGAACACGGACAGGATTGATCGTAGCATTTATCATTTCTTCCAACGTACTGTTTGCACAGATACCCGAAGATGTTTTAAAATATTCCTGGCAGCCGGTTAACGGTTCTGCCCGTATCAACGCTGTGGGTGGAGCAATGGGTTCTTTGGGTGGCGATATTACTGCCACTTTCGCAAACCCTGCCGGACTTGCTTTCTTTAAGACATCTGAAATTGTATTAAGCCCTGGTTATTCTTTTCTGAATAATAAATCCACTTTCCGCGGTACCAAAGCAAGTGAGAAGGATAAATATTTCAATCTTGGCGCTACAGGTTTTGTATCCGGATGGAAGGGCAATGGCAAATGGACCAGCCAGGCCATCGGGCTGGCTGTAACAAGAACAGCGAATTTCAGCAACCAGATATCTTATAAAGGTCAAAATGATTTCAGCTCCGGAGCAGAACAATATGCAGCCGAAGCAGCAGGCAGCGGCCTTCCCCTGGTTGATATTCCCGGCAGCAATGCCGTATCGTTCGGCACACGCATGGCCGTCTGGAATTACCTGGTTGATACGGCCCAGTTGCCCGGCCATACCGGCCCGGACGTGATCAGTATGGCCATGTGGGATGCGTTGAAGAATGGAGGCGATTTTCTGGTGAACCAGTCACAGTTTACCGAAACAAGTGGTGGCATTACTGAGATCGCACTGGGCTATGGAGCCAATATGCGGGACAAATTCTATATCGGTGGTTCTGTCGGGGTGCCGATTATTAACTATGAAAAGAACACCCGCTTCCGTGAAGAAGATGCTACAGGCAATGCTGATAATAATTTCAATTTTTATGAATTGAATGAAACCAATAAGACCAAAGGTGTTGGTATAAACCTGAAACTGGGTGTGATCGCCAAGCCTGCTGAGTTCATCCGTCTTGGTCTGGCTATACACTCTCCTACCTGGTACAGTTTGGAAGATTCCTACTATGGAACCATGTCGGCCAACCTTGATAAATACCGCACCACACCCGGCACCACCACTGTCTCCTCCACTACGCTCAACGGGAATGTTATTCCTGTTTACAAATATGAGCTGGTTTCACCCTGGAGATTTATGCTGAGCGGCTCTTATGTATTAAGGGAAATAGAAGATGTAAGAAAACAAAAAGGGTTTATCACTGCAGACGTCGAATACGTGACCTACAAATCCAACAAGTTCAGAAATGCAGAGGATTATGATGACGGAGGATATTATGATGCAGTGAACAGCACCATGAAAGAGTATTACAAGAATGCTTTCAATTTCAGGGTGGGTGGTGAATTAAAATTCACTACCATTATGACAAGACTTGGTTTTGCTTATTACGGAAATCCTTATGCAGACAGCGAACTAAAAGCAAACAAAATGTTCCTCAGCGGAGGATTGGGTTATAGAAATGCAGGCATTTTTATTGACCTCACCTATACACATGCTTTACAGAAAGATGTGAACTTCCCTTACCGTTTGCCTGATAAGGCCAATACTTTTGCAAATGTAAAAGGTACAGGAAGTAATATTATGTTGACATTAGGATTCAAGATCTAACTAACTTAAATGAATCCTTCCCGTCTTACCGGTAAGACGGGAAGGATTCATTTAAAAAGGTTCTTACTCTACTGATCAGTAAATACTAATCATCTCCTCCTTCATTGTTGTCCCTCTTCTTGTTAGACAAAGAGAAATCGGATTTGCCGAATTTATAACTGAAAGTTAACCGGAAGCTTCTCACACTCCATCTCCGGTAAGAGTCCTGATAAAAGTTTTCTGTATCATAGATCGTTCCCCAACGACGGGAATTGAATACATCATTTACGCTGAATGTTACGGTGGCTTTATTGTCTTTGAGAAAGTCTTTGCGCATTGCAAAGTCCATGCTGAACTGCGGTTTCCTTTTTCCCTGCGGTATCACTTCGGATGATTCGTATTCACTGAGCAGTTGAAAGCCGAGTCCATTGAACAGCGAAGATTTCTGCGTTTCGATCTTGTAATTCATGGTCAGCTTGGTTTCCCAGTTAAATCCTTCATTGCTTAGATCAACATCATGGATACGGGCTTTCACTGTCCGGTATTGCAGGTTCACTGTAGGAGTAAGATCAAAGTTCTTACCGATATTTTGCTGCACGGTAAACTCTGCGCCATAGCGGTTGGTAGTGCTGGCATTCACGAATGTATTCAGAATGGCATTGGGGCTGACACCGGCATTCTGCAATTGCTCATATTGCTGTACGGTGATAGTGTCGCTGAATTCCGTGATATCGTCCGGGTTGTTGCGGAAATAAAGTACGGCCAGCCAGTTGCCGGATTTATAGTTATGGCTGTAGTTCAGCTCGAATGAATTGATGAACTCCGGTTTCAGCAAAGGATTTCCCTGACGAAGGTTGGCGGGGTCATTGATATCAATAAACGGATTGAGCTGCCAGAAACTGGGGCGGCGTATCCGCCGGGAATAGTTGAACTGCAACTGATCTTCTTCACCCAACTGGCGTGTAAGGAACAAACTGGGGAACAATGCATCCCAGATATTCTTGATAGCTGAAGGATATTCATAACCGAATTTAAAAGCACTGTCAACCAGCAGTCCTTTAAAACGTGAATATTCTGCACGCAAACCGGCCTGGTAAGAGAATTTGCCGATCTTGTTTGAATAGGTAGCGTACAGGGCATTCACCATTTCCCTGTATTCATAATTATTGCTGAGGGGCAGTTTCTGTGCCTGTCCGTTATTCATTGCAAAAGCATCAAACCTGCTTTTGAAAAGATTGTGATAGCTCCTGATACCGCCTTCGATCTTTCCGTTCTCACCGATGGGATTGGCGTAATCTGCCTGGAAGATCACCTGATCAGTGGAACCGCGGCCGCTGTTATTTACCAGCGAAGAAGGCTGATAAGGGCTGCCATCGGGATTGGAAAAAGTATTGATGATATCGGACCGTTCGCTGCTGTTGCCATAATTGTAGTTGACATCCACTGTAAATTCATGGCCAGCTTCAGGAAAACTATGCTTATAGTTCAGGTTGGTCCCATTGCGTTTAAAATTATTACGTCCTTCTGCCAGCCTGTTGCCATTGTGAGACAGCACCTGGTTTACATCAAGGTATTCCTGTTGCTGGTTCTCTTCATATGTAAACCTGCCTGTACCGAATTGCTGGGTAAGACTGATCGTATTGCGGTTATCAATAAAATAATCTACCCCTGCCCTTAAAGAGCCAAAGCGGCGCATGCGGTCGTTGGTTGAATATTGATTGAAATAATCTTTGACAGCACCGTTCTCCTTATTCTGCCTTCTTGCTTCTGCTTTCGCTTTGCCTCCTGATTGATTATATCCACCGCTCAGGAACACATTGAACTTGCCCTGCCGTACATTAAGATTTACGTTGCCTGTAGCAATATCAGGAATACCCGCACCTGCCGTGACCAGGCCATTCAACCCGACCCGTTTATTTTTTTTCAGAACGATATTGATAATACCGCCGGAACTGGCCGCATCAAATTTGGCAGAAGGATTGGTGATCAGTTCTACTCTTTCAATATTGTCTGCAGGTATCTGGTCGAGCGTCAGGATAGTAGGCCGTCCATCCACAAATACCTGTGGCGTACTGTTCCGCAACTGTACATTGCCATCCACATCCACCGACACGGAAGGAATATTTTTCATGAGGTCAATAGCCGTGCCGCCGGAAGAAACAAGGCTTTTCGATGCATTGAACACTTTACGGTCGATACCCATTTCAAGTGCAGGCTTGCTGGAAGTGACCACTACTTCGCCAAGTTGCTTTGCCTCTGCTTCAAGACTGATATTGCCGAGGTCCGTCCTGAATTTGTTCTGCTCATTTCCTTTTCCATATTCCGGGGTAATGATCTGCTCCCAGGTAGCATAGCCAATGGCTGAGATCTGCAAGCGAAAGCTTTTCAGTGACGGCAGTTGATCAAAATTGAAATCACCATTGGCTTTGGTGAGCATACCTGTTATCAGGCTGTCTTTATTGGACGAATCGGCAGCGAACAATTGTACGGAAGCCGCTTCAACGGGCTTGCCGGTATTCTTATCAAGCAATTTTCCATACAAACGGTTGGAATTGATACGAAGGGTGGTTGCATCATTTGGAGGCTGCTGTTCTCTGTCTATCTGGGCATTCAGTTGAAATATAGTGAAGGCAGAAAAAAATAAAAGACAATACTTCATGATCACAGTTTGGTATTCGGTGAATAAGTAAGACGTCATTTGAAGGGTGAAACTTTTGTTTTACCCATTAAAACTCAGAGGGATGTTGCAAAAGCCTTTATCTCCTCGAACTGGCGGGGGTTGAACCAATGAAAGGCTTTATCTTTTTTAAACCAGGTCATTTGCCGTTTTGCATAGCGTCGGGTATTCTGCTTGATCAGTTCAATGGCCTTTTCAAGGGTAACATGGTGATCCAGGTAATCAAACAGTTCTGCATACCCCACTGTTTGCAATGCATTTAAATGTTGATAAGGGAGCAATGATCTTACTTCTTTCAGTAAACCGCTCTGCATCATATCATCTACCCTTGCGTTGATCCGCTGGTATAATTCTTCCCTGGGCAATTCCAGCCCGATCTTGACGATATTAAAGCCCCTTATGGTTGCTTCTCCCCTGTGAAAATCAAAAATAGAACGGCCTGTGGCTTCCACCACTTCCAGTGCCCGCATCATGCGCTGGGGATTCTTCATTTCCCCTTTTTCATAAAAAACAGGGTCTTTTTGCTGCAATTGCTGCTGCAGCCACTGCAGGCCATGCGTTTCATAGGCCTGAATAATGCGGAACCTGATATCGGCAGGCACATCAGGCACAGCATCCAACCCTTCGCAAAATGCTTTGATATAAAGGCCTGTGCCTCCTGCCATCACCACTACATCGTGGGTAGCAAACAGTTCATTCACCTTTTGCAGTGCATAGGTTTCAAAACCGGCTGCGGTCACTTCGTCGTGAATGCTGTGTGAAGCAATAAAATAATGGGGCACCTGCTGCAATTCTGCTTCAGAGGGTCTTGCTACGCCAATGGATAGTTCTTTAAAGCATTGCCGGCTGTCTGCCGAAATGATGGCTGTCTGGAAATAAAGGGCAAGGTCTATTGCAATAGCTGTTTTCCCAACAGCAGTGGGCCCTGCTATAATGATGACGGTTTTCACGCTTCTTCATCTTCCCCCTGTCCGTCTTCTCCAAAACTGAGGTCTTCCCCATCCTCATCTTTTTCACCAAATCCATCACCTACCGAGTTGAGGTCATATTTCTCTTCCACGTCCGCAAATTTTTCACCCAGCAAACCTTTTGTGCCGTACTGGCTGGGGGCAATGCCTTCCACTCTCACGGTAGACGGATAGCTGATCTTGGGGTTTTCTTCTTTCGATACATTGATCAGTTCTACGAGGAATGTCCAGTTCTTATTGAAATCATAGAGATAAATGAATTTCTGGTTGGGGTCCCTGATCTCCGAACCGATAGTGGTTTCCTGCATCAGCAATGGAGGGGCCTTATATTCCTTGTCATATTTTTCCAGGCTGATCTCCCGGCCACGCTGCCAGTGGTCATTGCTGCGGAAGAAAGTAGCTTTATGTTTGCTGTCAAACTCATACGATTTCAGGATCGTTTCATGCAATTCCTGGAATGTTTGCGTATGCCGGATGGCCACATCACGATAGATGCTTTCATCCTCTTCAAAATAGATCCTGAATTTAAGAATAGCCATAACGCAAATTTATGGTTTTTTAAGTTTTGCCTTCTATTGCTGAGCAACCCCTATTTCTTTCGCCTTCGCGGTCACAAATTCCAATGCAGCCTCATATGTGTTGGGAATAATACCATCCAGTATGGCATCTTTCAATGCATCTTTTAATATCCCAACAGGTTTGGAAGGTGGCAACCCGAACAGGCTCATGATCATATCGCCACTGAGCGGAGGTTGCCAGTTGCGGATATGATCGCTTTCTTCCACTTCCTTGCAGCGCTGGCGCACAAGCTGGAAATTTTCCAGGTAGCGTTTCACTTTCTGCTTGTTCTTGGAAGTGATATCTGCTTCGCAAAGCATCATCAGCGATTCAAAATCTTCTCCTGCATCGAACAATAAACGCCTGATAGCCGAATCAGTAATATTTTCTTTGGTCAGGCTGATCGGGCGCAGGTGTAATTCCACCAATTTTCGCACCAAACGCATTTTTTCATTTTGCGGCAGTTTTAGCTTGCCAAATATTTTCGGCACCATTCTTCCTCCCACCGCTTCATGGCCATGAAAGGTCCAGCCATGGCCTTCTTCAAAACGTTTGGTAACGGGTTTGGCAATATCGTGCAGAATGGCTGCCCAGCGCAACCAGAGATCATTTGTTTTAAGCGCAATATTATCCAGCACCTGCAAGGTGTGATAAAAATTGTCCTTATGCCCATGCCCGTCTTTATACTCAGCCCCGGCAAGGTCTACCATCGGCGGAAAAATGATCTGCAACAATCCTGTTTTATACAGCAGGTCAAACCCGATAGATGGTTGGGGAGATAAAATAATTCTATTCAATTCATCTGTGATCCTTTCCTGTGAAATAATGCTGATGCGTTTGGCATTGCGGGCAATGGACTGCAATGTTTTTTCTTCAATCACAAACTGCAATTGTGAAGCAAAACGGATAGCGCGCATCATCCGCAAAGGATCATCGCTGAATGTCTGGTCAGGTTCGAGCGGTGTTTTGATCAGCTTTTCCTTCAGGTGCTGCTGTCCGCCAAAGGGATCTACCAGGGTACCGTAATCATCCCTGTTCAGGCTGATGGCAAGCGTGTTGATCGTAAAGTCGCGGCGGTTCTGATCATCTTCAATCGTGCCGGGCTCCACCTCGGGATTGCGGGATTCAAAACGATAACTTTCTTTACGCGCACCTACGAATTCCACATCAAAAAAATCATCTTCATTCGCGGTACCGAGATTCACTTTTATATGTGCTGTGCCAAAGGTTTTAAAAAAGCTGACTGTTGGTGACGGATCAAAGTTCCGTGCTACTTCATTTGCCAGTGCAATGCCATCTCCCACACACACGATATCTGCATCTTTGGTGGGCCGGCCAAGCAGTTTATCTCTCACAAATCCACCAACGAGATAAGCGGGAACACCAAGTCTGGCGGCTGACGCAGCTATTTTTTCGAGTAAGAAAAGTTCTTTGGGCGTGCAGGTGATATCCATAAAGGGCAAAGATAAGTGTTGGGAGTTTGCAGGTCAGTACCTTATAGCTATCCATTAAATAAAATCTCTCAAATTCTATCTTGTCATTCAGTAAAAGAAATTTGCGATTTGCTCTGCCTGCTTCAACACTGATTTAAGTGATGATTGAGCAAGTCGAGACCTACTTTATAAGGCATCATAATTAGATTTGACTATCAGACCATTAGACGAATTTCTACTTTCAAAAATTTTATTCACCTTGAAATATATTCATTACTTTTCCAATAATTTTTGTGCATAAAATTTGTTCTTATAATGTAATTTTGCGCACGATAAAAACTTAACGTATGTCCAAGCAAAAAAAACAGAAATCTGAGCATGATTTTCTTAAGGAATACGAGAAAGTTATGAAAGGTTGGAACAACCAGCCAATCTTCCCTACGGACCAACAGTGGTCCAGCCCTTCTGACTTCTTTGTAAAGTTTTCTTTATATAAGGAAACCTCTACTGGTCAAACTTCTTCTACGACACCCCTCGTCAATTCAATAAGCAATGCCTAATTGGAGTGAAGTCTTGAAGGAAATCCAGGTATTGGCACAAGCCAAAGACCCAAATGCCTTAGATACAGTAAGGCGCAAGTATATCGCTGCCATTCACAAGAACACTGGCAGAAATACAATTGCGTATTATTCCGGGTGGCTTCAAGGCAAGAACCCTTTCGATTCTATGGTGAACGACAAGGATAAAAACGGCTTTATGCTCAACGTTCATAAACTTGATCGCTCTAAAGGGTTGGATCTAGTCTTGCATACGCCTGGAGGAGATTTAGCAGCCGCAGAAAGCATTGTAGACTATCTGCATTCAATGTTTGGAAAAGATGTCCGAGCCATCATTCCTCAAATCTCTATGTCAGCAGGAACACTCATTGCTTTGTCATGTAAAGAGATTGTGATGGGCAAACAGTCCAATTTGGGTCCGATTGATCCTCAAATGGGTGGGGTTGCGTGTCAAGCTGTTCTCGACGAATTTGAGCAAGCTGTTAAGGACATTAAAGCTAATCCCAGTTCCGCACCTTTATGGCAAACAATAATCTCAAAATATCATCCCACGTTTCTTGGCACTTGCCAGAAAGCTATTGAGTGGTCCGAAAAGCTAGCAGAAGAATGGCTAACAAGAAATATGTGTGATGGAAACGCTACCACTGCAAAAAAAATCCTCAAAGAGTTTAGTGATCATAAAACAAATAAGTCCCATGCTCGCCATATAGCAAAAGATAAGTGTAAAGAATTAGGTGTAAAGGTTATTGACATGGAAGCTGATCAAAACCTTCAGGACTTAATACTAACGGTTCATCATGCATTCATGCATACATTTTCGCATTCCACGGCTTCAAAGATTATAGAAAATCACTTAGGACTTGCATATGTAGAGAAAGAACCGATTAGAGTCCAATAAGTACAGCCACTAATTTCTTCACAAGGGAAAATTCTATTTGTCCATCCGGGGAACTGGATAGCCATAAATGATGATCAGTGCTAAACTCTTCTAAGAGCCGGGCCTGCTCTTCTTTGATGATTGCTTTACTTTCGAAGTCTGTTTTAACCGTTTTACTTGTTGGATAGCGTCCGCATAGGAAATTGCGGGTTGCTGTGCAATGATCCGACTGCCCTTCAAGGAGAGTTCCTGCAGTGATATTTTTAATTTTACGTCGGGTATCATCCGGTAACATTTGATGCAAATTTACAATAAAAAATCGGCCGGAAGAACTGCCAGCGATCTCGCGGGTAACCAGCCTCCTATGAGCGTATTACAACCGGCGCTCCATTTTCCCAACGAATAATAGAAGAAGGAACGGCAGGCTTAACATCATCCTGTCTGTATCGCACCACATAATCCACTCCGTTTTTTATAGCCGGCGAAACCGCAGCAAATGATCCCGGTGATGGCTCCCCTGAAATATTGGCCGAAGTGGACACAATAGGTTTGCGGAAGCGTTTGATGAGATGACGGCAAAATGGTTCCTGGCAAATACGTATGCCGATACTGCCGTCTTTGCCGGTAAGATTATCAGCAAGACCGATAGCACCATTGTATATAACGGTAGTTGGCTTGTTTGTTTGCTGCAGGTAATCGAACACGGCAAGATCAGCGCCAGCCACATATTTCAACACGTCCCTTTCTTCTGCTACCAGGATGATCAATGCTTTCTCATCGTGCCGCTGCTTCAATGCATACACTTTTTGCACGGCAGCGCTATTGGTGGCATCGCAACCAATGCCCCATATTGTATCGGTGGGATAAAGGATCAGGCCTCCTTCTTCCAACACCTTTAAGCAATGTTCAAGATCATGCTGAAAATCCATCATATACTTTTATAAACATCCATTACGGAACTGACATATTTCTGTGGTGTAAACCGCTGGGCATAGTTCCAGCCTTTTTCCCGCATGGACGCTGCCAGTTCAGGAGTGGTATATATCTTTTTCATGCCTTCGGCGATTTCTTCGGCGCTGTTGGGGTCCACATACCAGGCTGCATCACCGCCTACCTCAGGCATGCAGGATACATTGGACGTGATCACCGGCAACCGGCTCCATAACGCTTCCATGATGGGCGCGCCAAATCCTTCAAAAAAAGAAGGATACAACATGGCTGTTGCCAGTTGGTAGATGCCGGGAAGATCTTCTGTTTGCAAATACGTGGGATCGGTTTTGGATGCCGACATTTCAGAGAGAAAAATGATTTTTTTCTCCAGATTATTCTGTAAAATAAAATCCTTCACTTTGGTGTAATACTTACCGCTTCCCCTGCCGATCACCACTAAGGGTATGTCCATTTCATTGCGGAGCAGGAATATAGCCTTGCACACATTCAGCATATTTTTCCGCTCGTTGATCGTGCCAACGGAGAGAAAGAATGCTGGGGGCAGATTATATTTATGGGCGATCTTCTTTTTTTCCGCTTTTGCTATTGTTTCTCCGAATAACGGCGAACAACTCTGATAGCACACATCTATTTTCTGGGGCGGTATTTTATAAAAATCAATGATGTCCTGCCTTGTCTGCTCGCTGATGGCAATGATCTTATCAGCATGCTTGCAGGCATATTTGTATTTGTAGGTGTAGATCTTTACATCAATAGGATTGTATTGTGCGGGATATCTTTCATGAATGAGGTCATGAATAGTGACCACGGATTTAGCGCCTGTTTTGCCGATGCCCACGGGTATTTCATGACTGAGGCCATGATAGAGATCTATGCCCAGTTTTTTAATGTCTTTTGTCACCCAATTGCTTCTCCAGGCTGAACGGAATAAAGTGGCAGGAAAACCGGAAGGCAGCACTTCTGTGATCTGTGGTTGCCGGAAGGCATATTTGCCGGAAGGTTTGGGATTAAAAAGGAAATATTCATTTTCCGGGTAGTAATCGACCAGCAACCGGATCAGTGTGCGGCTGTAATAACCGAGACCCGTATTGTTGTGGTAAGCCCGCTTGGCATCAAAACCTATCCTCATAGTATGCGAATGTCGTGAATGGAGGGATAATTGCAAAGCTACATTCCTTACTTTTGTCAATAAAATCATAAGAATGAAAGAACTGATACAGGAAGCATGGAACAATCGTGAATTGCTCAAAGAAAACAAGTACAGCGAAGCGATCCATTCCTTTATTGAAGATCTGGACAAAGGAAGATACAGGGTGGCTACGCCAACGGAAACAGGCTGGGAGATCAATGAGTGGGTAAAGCAGGCAATACTGATGTATTTCAGTATTCAGCCAATGCAGACCTGGGATGTAGGGCCTTTTCAATTCTATGATAAGATGTTGCTGAAAAAAGGATATCAGGACCTTGGCGTAAGGGCGGTCCCGCATGCAGTGGCAAGGTATGGAGCGTACATAGCGCCCAATGTGGTGCTGATGCCATCTTATGTAAATATCGGTGCTTATGTGGACCAGGGGACCATGGTGGATACCTGGGCTACTGTAGGCAGTTGTGCCCAGATCGGAAAAAATGTCCATCTCAGCGGTGGTGTGGGTATTGGTGGCGTACTGGAACCATTGCAGGCTTCTCCGGTGATCATTGAAGATGGCTGTTTTATTGGCAGCCGCTGTATTGTGGTGGAAGGTGTAAGAGTGGAAAAAGAAGCCGTGCTGGGCGCCAATGTTGTTTTAACGCAATCCACGAAGATCATTGATGTCAGTGGCAGCACTCCGGTGGAGCATAAAGGACTTGTGCCGGCAAGAAGCGTGGTGATCCCTGGCAGCTATCCTAAAAAATTCCCTGCGGGAGAATATCATGTTAACTGCGCATTGATCATCGGGCAGCGTAAATCAAGCACGGACCTGAAAACAAGTTTGAATGACGCGTTGAGGGATTTTAATGTGAGCGTTTAAGCTGTTTCAGACCAGGTATTTCTACACATTTCAGGCCATATTGGTCTTACCGGCTGTAGGATTGTTGCAACTTCCGGAAAAGTTCTTTTTGCTCAGAATTGAGATTTTGCGGGATACTCACTTGTATGGTCAGCAGCAGATCGCCTGAAACACCGGCATGGTTGTATACGGGCATACCCTTGCCCTTGATCCGGAGGGTTTTGCCATGCTGCATGCCGGCAGGTATCTTTATTTTCAGGTTGCCGGCAAGGGTTGTCAATTGAATATCTCCTCCCAGTACCGCTGTAAAAAGGTCGATCGTCAGCGACTGCCGTATATCATTGCCTGTTCTCTCATACAGGGGATGTGGCATTATCTGGATGGTAAGATAAAGATCACCGGGTTTGGCATTTTTTCCACCCGGTTCACCTTTTCCTGCCAGCTTTATTTCGAGCCCGTCATAGGCCCCCGGCTTTAGTTGGATGCGTATTTTCTCACGATTTATTTCGAATACTTTAGCAGCGCCCTGGAAAGCATCTTCCAGGCTGATAGCGATACTGCCACGGATATCTCGGACCCTCGACTTCCCCCTTCCGGCACGGGAAGAGCTGCTCCGGAAAAAATTCTCAAAAAGGTCAGAATAATCGCCTCCGCCCGGCCCGAAGAATTCAGAAGGATCGCCTTCAAATTCATAAGTCTGCCCGCCGCCAGGTGAGCCCTGGTACTGGTAACTGCCATTCCCCTGCCCTTCTCCCATCCGGTTCCAGTTTTCGCCAAACCGGTCATATTTCTTTCTTTTTTCCGGATCGCTCAGCACTTCATAGGCATCATTGATCTCTTTGAATTTTTCTTCTGCTTCCTTATTACCGGGATTTTTGTCAGGATGGAACTTAACAGCCAGCTTGCGGTAGGATTTTTTGATCTCCTCTGCCGAAGCTGTTTTGCTTACCCCCAATATGGAATAATAATCTCTGGCCATGGCTTCTCGTTTTTCAATAGTTGTACCAAAAACATTTCCTGCAATAATGGCGGATTTTAATAAAATTGCCCGGGCTGTTCACGATAACTTTAACTGTAACTTTGCGTTCACAGCTTTTATCGAAGGTTTACTTTATATTGCCCGCGAAAATTCAAACGATAAACCCATTGTAACTACTATGCCAGGAACAGAATTGTTTGGAGCGGAAGAAAGAAAAGAGGTGAACGATGTATTGGACACCGGTATCCTTTTCCGCTATAACCATGATGCACAGCGCAATAATATCTGGAAAGCGCGTGAATTCGAAGAAGAAGTAAAAAAAGTCACTAAAGCAAAATTTGCCCATGCGGTTTCAAGCGGATCAACGGCCGTCTCCTGTGCACTTGCTGCTGCGGGCATCGGTGCCGGTGATGAAGTGATCGTTCCTCCTTTTACATTTATTGCTTCAGTGGAAGCCGTGCTTTTTGCTGGCGGCCTTCCTGTATTTGCAGAAATTGATGAAACCCTTTGCTTAAGTCCTGAAGGAATTGCAGCGGCCATTACTCCGCGCACCAAAGCTGTTTTGCTGGTGCATATGTGTGGAGGAATGGCACGTCTTGATGAGATCGTTCAGCTTTGCAAAGAAAAAAACCTGGTGCTGATCGAGGATGCCGGCCAGGCTTTCGGCTCTTCTTATAAAGGCAGGTCTGTTGGTTTATTTGGCAAAACAGGCAGCTACTCCTTCGATTTCTTCAAGATAGCTACAGCCGGTGAAGGCGGTGTGTTTGTAACGGATGATGAGCAATGCTATATTCATGCAACAACTTATTCTGATCATGGTCATGATCATATCGGCAATAATCGCGGTATGGAAAACCATCCTATCGTTGGGTTCAATTTCCGTATCGGTGAGCTCAATGCCGCAATAGGTCTGGCACAAACGCGCCGTGTGCCTTATATCCTTCAAAAGAACCGTGAGCATAAGGCCTTCCTGACAAAAGAACTGGGTAAAATCCCCGGTGTAAGTTTTGCTGAGCTGCCTGATCCTTCCGGCGATTCAGCTACTTTCCTCAATCTGTTTTTGCCCGACGAAGCCGCCGCCAAACGCGCTGTGGAAGAATTTAACCAGGCCGGCATAGGGGGATTCAATTACTGGTTTGTTAATATGTACCATTTCATCAACCAGTGGACACATTTGAAAGAAATGAAAACAGCCGCCCCGCTTCCCGTGCAGCTATTAGGAGCACCGCAGGATTACAGCGCAGTGAAATTGCCTAAATCACAGGAAGTGATCGGCCGGCTTATTTCATTCGGCATACGCGTTACCTGGACAGAAGAAGAATTAAAAACTCTGGCCGGCAAAATAGCCGGTTGCATACAAAAAGCTTTGTCACCCATTCATGCATAAGAATTTTAAAGGCATAGAAAAAACCGTTTTCGGACGGGGAAGCTTTAGCCAGCTTGGAGATATCCTTGAAGAGAAAAGAGGTCTGAATGATAAGTTCATGCTCTTTGTCGTTGATGAATATTTTAAAGGGAAACCACTGGAAGCACGAATACCTGCGAAGCCGCAGGATATTGTCATCTTCATCAATGTAGATATTCATGAACCTACAACAGAACAGATAGATAACCTGCGCGACAGCATTCTTCAGCAAAAAGGATTGCCTTCAGCAGTGATCGGTATTGGTGGCGGCAGCATTATGGATATTGCCAAAGCTGTGTCGCTGATGTTTACCAATGAAGGTTCATCCACGCTTTACCAGGGATTGAACCTGATCAAAAAACCAGGCATTTATCATGTAGGTGTTCCAACAATATCAGGTACAGGCGCAGAAGTTTCCATGACCGCCGTATTGACCGGCCCCGAAAAGAAACTCGGTCTTAAATGTGAATGGACCGTGTTCAACCAGGTGGTGTTTGACCCTGATCTTATTGCGACCGTGCCCCGCAACTGGTGGTTCTATACAGGAATGGACACCTATATCCATTGTATTGAATCGGAAAATGGCATTTTGAATAATGCATACAGCCATGCTTTTGCAGAGCAATCGCTAAAACTTTGCCGCGAGATATTCCTGGGAGATAACAGTGGACAAACACCGGAGAACGATGATAAGTTGATGGTAGCTTCCATGATGGGGGGCTTAAGCCTTACTTATTCTGAAGTGGGCGTCTGCCATGCTATTTCCTATGGACTGTCCAAAATACTGGGCATGCGTCATTGTTATGCCAACTGTGTTGCCTTCAATCACCTGGAAGACTATTATCCCGAAGGAGTGGCAGAGTTCAGGGAAATGGTCCGTAAGCATTCCATTGATCTGCCGCAAGGTTTGTCAAAAGAATGGAGCGATGAGCAGATCACGGCAATGGCAACTGTATCCTACAATCTTCCGCATATGTGGAACCATGCCATCGGAAGCGACTGGAAAGAAAAAGTAACGATCAAAAGCATTGAAGGATTATTCCGGAGACTGTGAGCAGGAAATAATCACTCATCACGAATAATAGTAAGAATATGAGTACGAAAATTGTAAAAGTAGGAGACATTGAATGTGGCACAGATGAACTCTTCGTCATCTCCGGGCCCTGCGTTATAGAAGAAGAATCCATTATGATGAAAACAGCGGAGAAACTGAAAGAAGTATCCGAGCGCTTGAAAATAAAGATCGTTTATAAAAGCTCTTTCCAGAAAGACAACCGCAGCAGTTTAAAATATTATACAGGCCCGGGGCTGGCAAAAGGCGTAAAGATCCTTGCTAAAGTGCGTGAGCAGTTCGGATTTCCTGTGCTCACCGATATTCATTATCCTGACCAGGCTACCGCTGCCGGCGAAGTGATCGATGTGTTGCAAATACCTGCTTACCTGTGTATGCAAAGCGACCTGATGGTAGCTGCAGCCAAAACAGGAAAAGTGATCAATATCAAACACGGTCAGTTCCTTTCACCGGAGAACATGAAACATCCTGTAGCAAAATGCGTGGAAGCAGGCAATGACCAGGTGATCCTGACAGAACGTGGATACACATTTGGCTACAATGATCTTATTGTTGATCCCCGCAGTTTTTATCATATGGGCAAACTGGGTTATCCGGTTGTGTTTGATATCACGCATTCCATCCGCAAATACGGCATACCAAGTGCAGACGCCAAAGGCGGAGCAAGGGAGTTTCTCCCTGTGTTGTCACGTGCAGGCGTAGCTGCCGGTGTGGACGGTGTTTTTATTGAAACACATCCTGAACCGGAAAAAGCGCTTTGTGATGCAGCCAGCCAGCTTTGCGTATATGATCTCGAAGAATTTTTAAAACCATTACTGGAACTGCACCAGGTGCAGGTAAAATATAAAAACCGGGAAGTGATCCCGGCCTCTTAACCATTAATACTTGACTATGGAATTGTATCTCGATTCAGCCGACATCAAAGAAATAGAAGAAGCCTTTCAATTAGGTTTCCTTACAGGCCTTACTACCACGCCTACATTTATGCACCGGGAAGGTGTAACGGATATTGATGGGCTGATCCTGAAATTGTCGAAGATGGTACCCGTGCTCCAGATTGAAGCACTGGGCAACACAGCAGAAGCAGTACTGAAAGAAGCACGCCGCCAGCTCGATCTTGGCCTTGACCCAAAGAAGACCGTATTCAAGATCCCTGTTTCACTGGAAGGCGTAAGAGCCTGTGCCCTGCTTCGCAAAGAAGGGCTACTGGTGAATGTGCATTTAGTGTACACGCTGCAACAGGCTTATATGGCCATGCAGGCAGGCGCCACGTATGTGTGCCCGCTGATAGGCCGCTTGCAGGACCAGGGCCACGATGCCCTCTCACTGGTAGAGCAATGCGTTTTCGCAGTTGACCATTATGGCTATGATACCAAAGTGATGTTCTCCTCCGTCCGTTCAACCGAGCATGTCCGCAATGCTTTGAACCTGGGCGTTCACACGATCACTGTTCCCTGGAAGATCATGAAAGGATTGACAGAAAATAATTTCACTACACTGGGCACTGATCAGTTCATAGAGCATACACGCCTTATGACCGTAAAAGTAAAAGACGTGATCAGCAAAACAAACCCTGTAGTGGAAGCTGATACATCATTGATGGACGCTATTGTGAAAATGACAGAATACGGATTTGGTGCCATCACCATTGTAAGAAAAGACGGAAGCCTGCTGGGTGTTTTCACTGATGGTGATCTGAGAAGAAAGATCCAGGAAGAAGGAAGGGATGTACTGAAGAAAAACATCGGCGATCTTACCCACAAAGATCCTATCGCTGTGGACGCTGGTGTGTTGCTGAATGATGCAGCGACGATCTTTAAGAAAACCAGTGTGGATACCATTCTTGTTACAGAAAACGGTAAGCCGATAGGTATGCTGGATATACAGGACCTCAAATCCAACGGCACCAATTAGAAGTTTAAGCGTTTAATGGTTTAAAGATTTAAGCCATCAAGCTTCTAAACCATTAAACGCTTAAACTTTTAAATCTCCATACCATGAACCCTGAAATCATTTTTACACAGGCAGGCGGCACATTCTGCATTCCCTATGCAGATTTTCAATCGAAGCTCTCCCGCATCAAGGCTTTCATCTTTGATTGGGACGGCGTGTTCAATGATGGTGGCAAAGACCACCAGGGCAGCAGCAATTTCAGTGAGGTGGACTCAATGGGCACTAACCTGCTCCGCTTCAGTCATTGGCTGCTAAAAAAGGAACTACCTTTTTGTGCTGTTATGTCCGGAGAAAAAAATCAGCTTTCTTTTCAGTACACACAAAGGGAGCATTTTCATGAGGGTTATTTAAAAATATTACATAAGACCATCGCACTTGATCATTTCCTTTCGGCACATTCTCTTGAAGCCAGCGAAGTGGCTTTTGTATTTGATGATGTGCTTGATCTTTCTTTGGCGGCGAGGGCTGGCCTGCGTATTATGGTTGGCCGCCAGGCGAATCCATTGTTCAGGCAGTATGTGACGGATAGGAAACTGGTGGATTATATTACAGCGCATGATCAGTACGCTGTTCGCGAAGCTTGTGAGTTGATGATAGGAGCAGCAGGAAATTTTGAGGAGACGGTGAGTGGAAGGGCGGCGTTTTCGTCTGAATACAAACAGTACCTGCAAGCGCGGCAGCAGGTCAGAACAGAATATTTTACCCTGGAAAAAGAAGAGATATTGAAAGTGGAGATGTAAGCACAAGCCAGTTAACAATTACGTCCGATAACGTACGAACACTGTATCAAATCCGAACAATTTCGTAGATCATCAACCCATACTAATCTTATAATCAGTCACTTTTACAACTGGCACCATTTTACGGAAATAAAACTGAACTACTATTCACCAACCAAACCCCTTCTTCACCAGAAGGTCCAGGAGGAACTGCTATATGTTCAGAAACTATTTCAAAACCGCATGGCGCAACCTGTCGAAAAAAAAATCATTCTCTGCCATTAATATTACAGGACTGGCTATCGGCTTAACCTGTTGCTTTCTGATCGCTTTATATATCCGGCACGAACTGAGCTTTGATAAGTTCCAGCAAAAAGGCGACCGCATTGCCCGTGTCATCATGGAATACAGTTTTAAAGGAGGTAATGAAGCAACCAAAGGAGCTTTTTCCAGTGTAAGAGTGGCAGCCGTTTTTCCCAAACTTTTCCCGGAGATAACATCAGCAGTGAAAATGACACAATATGACCGGGTCATTAAGTATGAAGATGAATTCTTCGACGAAAAAAAGGTCATGTTTGCTGATTCAACCTTCTTTGACATTTTCTCCTTTAAGTTATTACAGGGGAATGTACATGATGCCCTTGCAACGCCTTATAGCATTGTACTCACCGAATCAGCTTCAAAAAAATATTTTGGGAACAATAATCCTGTCGGGAAAGTATTGCATGTCGGCAATGACAGCAATTTATACCGCATCTCCGGGGTAATGCAGGATTGTCCTTCCAACTCACAGATACAGCCTGATTTTATTGCCTCCTTTTCCTCCCTCGGCCTCTCACCCGAATACGAAAACTCTTACAGCGATGCCAACTATGTAACATACTTTTTGCTGAAAGACAAGAATTCTTTTCAGCCACTGCAGGAAAAAATTTCTGCATACATGAAAAAGGAAATGGAAGGAAAGAACGCTATTATCAATTTCTTCCTTGAACCTTTTGAAAAAATACATTTGTATTCACCCTACGATAGTTTTGTACCCAATAGCAGCATCAGTTACATCTACATACTTGCAGCAGTGGCGCTGTTAATACTTATTATTGCCTGCTTCACTTATATCAACCTGAGCACAGCACGTTCCCTTGAAAGGGCTAAAGAAGTGGGGGTGCGCAAACTAATAGGCGCAGAAAAAAAACAATTGTTCTGGCAATTCATTTACGAATCCGTATTGCTTTGCCTGATTGCTGTTGTGCTAAGCCTGATACTATCGGCACTCTTATTACCGCTTTTTAACCAACTTGTCGATAAAGAGCTTGAATTATCCCAGCTTTTCTCCTTCTCCTTTATTGCATTTTCGGTTGCTGTTGCCCTGTGTCTCAGTTTTGCTGCAGGCATCTATCCCGCATTTGTTTTCACCAGGTTCCAGGTAATAAAAGTGCTGAAAGGAGCTTTTAAAAACACTGCCTCAGAACAATTGCTGAGGAAATCATTGATCGTTTTTCAGTTCTGCATTTCTGTTTTCCTTATTATCTCAACCTTTGTTATTCAACAGCAGCTTCGCTTTATTCAGAATAAAAAATTAGGGTACGACCGCCAGCATGTACTGGTGCTGCCACTGGACAATAAAATGATGACCAACCTGGATGCCATTAAACAGGTATTTAAAACAAATGCCAATGTGCTCAGCGTATCGAGATGCGTCCGTTCCCCGGTTGAAGGTGGTGGTGGTTATAATATGCGTTCACCCTCTATGCCCGGAAACCTGGAGATGAATGTAACAGCCAACCCGGTTGATGAGGATTTTGTAAAGACGGTCGGTTTACAACTGATCGCCGGAGCTGATTTTACACAACAGGATATTAAAGACGCTTCGCATATCGGCAGTTGGGATGAAAATATTTACCATTTTATATTAAATGAATCTGCGGCCAAGCAATTAGGCTGGTCGCCCCAGGAAGCGATCAATCAAAAAATGTCTATGGGCCCGCGTCAGGGCTATGTGAGAGGAGTGGTAAAAGATTTTAATTTCGAATCCCTGCACTCTCCTATCAAACCCTTTGTATTGTTCACTGAAATGAGAGGGAGAGAACTGCTGGTGAAATTAAACGGCGAGCATCTTTCCCAAACCATTTCCTTTTTACAATCGAAATGGAAAGAACTTGTTGCACACCGGCCTTTCGAGTTCCATTTCCTGGATGAAGATTACGATAAGCTGTATCAATCGGAGATCAGGCTTGGTAAGGTAATGAATATATTTACGATCATTGGAACCGCACTCGCCTGCTTTGGCCTGTTTGGCTTATCCTCTTATGTAATGCAACTCCGGATCAAAGAAATAGGCATCAGAAAAGTGCTGGGCGCAAGTGTTGCCAGCATCACGACGCTGCTGGCAAAAGATTTTATACGGCTCGTATTGATCGCCTTTATTATTGCCATGCCTTTATCATGGTTCGCCATGAGCAAGTGGCTGCAGGATTATACCTACCGTATCAGCATTGGGTGGGAGATATTCCTGGTCGCTATTGCAATATCCATACTTATTGCACTGATAACTGTAAGCTTCCAGGCTATAAAGGCTGCGGTAATAAACCCTGTAAAAAGTCTCCGAAGAGAATAATATTCCTGTGAACCGATATAATCAAAAATCCCCGATGATCGGGGATTTTTAGATTACGCCTGCAATTTCCTGTCTTAACCGCCCCTATCTTTTAATGTGGGTGAGCCTCGAATCTTCCTTTAAAATCAAAACCGGCATGTACCCTATCATTGATAGAAAATGTAGCATACTCATTTGGGCTGACTTTCTCCAGCACAATGAGCTTGGTAAAGGAATATTCCCAACTGCTTATTTCAACATCAATGGGTTGATCAAAAGGAAGGACAGCTTCGATTTCATAGGTATAGGTATAGTTGGGAGAATTTGAAGTGGTGGTATTTACAACTTTCATGCTGGTAATGGTTATGGATTTTTTATCTGTCATTTGGCCACCCACTATTTTGTAGCTGAACAGTTTGGTATTTGCTTTTACCTTGTTAATAAAATTGTTTTCTGTAATTGTCTTGGGATAAGTCATTGTTCCTGTAATGCGGCAGGAATGAAGCGCTTTTATCACCCCTGCATTGGGCTTTTTTAATACAGGTTGCTGGGCATTTACTGCCACTGCATTGATACCAATAAGAACTAAAGTGAAAAGAAATGATTTCATGATTTCCAATTATAAGATGAAAAAATGTTAGTGTGGTTTTCACATAGGGATCATTATTTAATTGATCAATCTATTTTTTCAAGCACCAACTGGCTTATTGCACAGGTTTCCATTTTCAACACATTGCCCGTAGATGTGCTATTGGGGCAAGCCCGACTGTTTCTCCATATTGTTGCATTATTAAACCCATCACATATAAACAACAAGTAGATTGAGCTAAACTACACCCGGCAGGAACCACCCGTAAAAGAGAAAGAGAAAATGGCCGCCGTTATTTATGGACTGGTACCTGGCGATAATCACAAATGAGAAAACGGCACCAGCCAATGAGATAAAGGAGGGATGATTGACCTGGAAGGTGGTACAAGTTTTTCCCGGAATATTTCCTGAAATAGCTAACTTCAAAGATGCCAATCACCTTAAAATCCAACTCATGCCTGGCGATTCATTAAAAGCAAATCTCAATACAAAGGGTGTACAGCAAAACAGTTTCGATGCTATTGTTATTGGCTCAGGTATCAGTGGCGGATGGGCCACAAAGGAATTATGCGAAGCAGGATTAAAAACACTGGTACTGGAACGCGGAAGGAACGTAGTGCATAATAAAGATTATCCTACTGCCAACAAAGCCCCCTGGGAGTTCCCACATGCCAACAGAATGACAAAGGAATTCATAGATGCGAATCCACTGATCACGCGGGCTGCCGGTTTTGGTGAAGACACCGCCCATTTTTTTATAAAAGACAATGATCATCCTTATGTGCAGGAGAAACCCTTCAATTGGGTACGGGGATACCAGGTAGGTGGCAAATCATTGACATGGGGACGTGCCTGCCAGCGCTGGAGCCCATTTGAATTTACAGCGCCGGAACGATTGGGATACGGTATGAACTGGCCTATAGGTTACGATGATATTGCACCATGGTATTCGCATGTTGAAAAATTTATCGGTGTATGCGGTAATAAAGATGGATTGGAATCAATGCCCGATGGTGAATTCCTTCCTCCATTCGATTTGAATTGTGTGGAGCAGCACATGCAGAAAACCATTAAAGAACATTTTGGCCGCTATCTTGTACAGGGGCGTTGGGCACACGTAACAGAAGCCAAAGATATCCATACACAACAGGGAAGGACCAGGTGCCAGTCGAGAAACTTATGTATGCGTGGTTGCCCTTTTGGCGGTTATTTCAGTTCAGTATCTTCTACCCTGCCCTGGGCTGAACGGACAGGCAATCTCACCATCAGACCGTTTTCAGTAGTTCACTCGATCATCTATGATGAAAAACAGGGTAAGGCTACCGGCGTAAGAATTATCGATACCAATACCAAACAGGCAACAGAATATTTTGCACGGATCATTTTCGTCAATGCCTCGGCATTAAACAGTAATCTTATATTACTTCATTCCATTTCATCCCGCTTTCCCAATGGACTGGGAAATGATTCGGGATTACTGGGCAAATACGTGATGTTCCATAATTACCGCGCATTTGCCTCAGCAGATATAGAAGGTTTTGAAGACAAATACTTTTGGGGCAAGAACCCAACTGAAACAATAATCGCCAACTATCGCAATTTGCATAAACAGGATACGGATTATGTAGGAGGCTTCACCACTTTTTCAGGAGCTTACCGTTCTTCTCCGAAAGAAGAGAACATGCAGGAAACGATAGGCGGCAATTACAAAGATGAAATGGGAGAAGCCGGCCCCTGGGGAGTGTATATGTATTTACAGGGTGAAACAATAGCGAAAGAAAGCAATCATGTGCGATTAAGTAAAGACAAGACCGATCAATGGGGCATTCCGCAACTGGTGACATCGGTTGGGTATGACGATAATGATGATAGAATGGTAAAAGACTTCCTGGAACAAAGTATGGCCATGCTTGAAAAAGCAGGAGGAAAAAACATTTTTCAAAATGACAGCAGGCAACCACCGGGTCTCGATATCCACGAAATGGGTGGATGCAGGATGGGCAAAGACCCAAAAACTTCCCTGCTCAATGAATGGAACCAGTTGCATCATTGCAAGAACGTATTGGTCACAGATGGCGCCTGCATGACGAGCACGGGCAATCAAAGCCCCTCCATCCTATACATGGCCCTGACAGCAAGGGCCGTTAATCATGCTGTTGATGAAATGAAAAAGAAAAACCTTTAAACCATTTCACTATGACCCGCAAAGAAGCCGTTCAATATATATCCCTTTTGCTGGGTGGTTCCCTGGTAGGCGCCAATAGTTTTTTAGCCGGATGCAAAACAACAGACAGGAAAGTATTGAGCAGTGATGATTCAGCCTACCTGGATGAAATTGCTGAAACCATTTTACCCGAAACAAAAACACCCGGAGCCAAAGCCGCAAAAGTTGGAGCGTTTATGGCGCTGATGGTAAATGATTGTTATGATGAAAAAGAACAGGCCATTTTCAGGGAAGGCATGCAAAAAATAAATGATCAGGCCCAATCAAAATTCGGAAAAGAATTTATAGCGATCACACCACAGCAAAGGCATGAACTGCTGGTGCAGACAGACAATGAACAGAAGCAATACATGAAAAACAAAAAGGAAGAAGAGCCTGTTCATTATTTCAGGATGATGAAAGAACTGACACTGCTTGGATATTTCACCTCGGAGCCGGGATGCACGAAGGCAAAAAGGTACATGCCTGTTCCAGGAAAGTATATTGGCTGCGTTCCTTATACAAAGGGAGAAAAAGCAATTGTTTGATAACCCCGGTTTGACCAAACTACTACAAAAGCGTTTCTTCTCAATTGATCCAAAAGGATTCTCAATTGATAGCATTCCTGTCTTGCACGTAATCAGGTAATGGATATTATTGCTGGCCTAATAATTATGCCATGGACCAGCCTGTCAGAGCTTATCATCCCAAAAAGGCGGCAACAGGTGCAACCGCTGGTAAACAAACTGTTTGACAGCCCTCCGGATTACAGTTATTTCACTATGCTGGAAGGCAAAACGTCCCTGTTTGTAAAATATCTTTTCTACATGTGGCTGAGCGCTGCCTTTGGAGAAGAACTTTCGCACTATTTCGTCCATCCACCACCCAATGCGCGATACAGGTTGACCACTGCAAAAAAGATATCCCGTTTCTTCAGGATCATTTCCAGCTCTGCTTCCAGTGTATTTTTTTGTGCAGTAATTACTTCCAGGTAGCTTGCATAGCCGTACATATACAGTTCATGTGAAGTAGCTACTGCTTCCTGCAATTGTTTAACTTCTATTTTCTTTAAACGATAGGCCTGCTGATGATTTTTAACGGCCGCCATAGCAGTAACTACTTCACTGTAAGCATCCAGCAGTGTTTGCTGATAGCGATGGACCGCTTCCCTGTTATCTGCATTGGCGATGACATAATCTGCTTTCAGTCTTTTTTGCTGAAGCACCGGTGCAGTAATACTTCCCAAAATGCCATATGCACCGGAGCCCTGACGGAAAAGGAGTCCGGGTGTGAATGCATTAAAGGCAATATAGGGACTGATCACCAGCGATGGCAGGAATGATTTTCGTGCAGCGCTCACATTTTCCCTGGATGTCTGCAATATCAGTTCCTGTTGGCGGATGTCCGGACGGTTCGATAACAATGCAGCCGGCGCACTCATAAATAAGGGAATACTGTCGGGCACTTCAAACTGAGCGGTATCCCTCATAATATACCTGGGATAACTTCCTGCCAGTGCATTCATTTCATTTTCCGTTGCTGTGCGCTCCTGCTGCAGATTGTAAGCGATACTTTTTGTATTCGTAAGCTGGGCAGCGAATTGCTGAACAGCAAGTTCATTCGCTCTTCCTCCTTCCTTTTGTGCCCTGACAATTTCAAGTGCCTGTTCCTGTAACCGGATATTCTTTTGTATAATGCCAAGCTCTGCATCAATGGAAAGCAGTTCATAATACTTTCCTGTTAATTGCGCCACAAGATTAGTGACAAGAAATTGTCTTGCTTCCCTTGTAGCCAGGGCTTCGGCCAGCGCTGCTTTACGCAGGTTTTTCAGTTTTCCCCAGATATCGATCTCCCAATCGCTTTTCAGTCCGACAAACATATCGGTGGTGGGGCTGACAGGTATTTTCTGGTCTTTGTCGATATTCGGAGAAAGGTTGGTATCAAAATTACCGACACCATTCAGGGTATAGTCACCATACTTATCTGCACCTGCTGATACCATCGCCGACACATTCGGGCCAAGCATGCCTTTTCTTGCCATCAGCCGGGCTTCTGCTTTCACGATGCGCTCCCAGGCAATCTGCAAGTCTGTATTATGCTTCATGGCAGAGTCAATAAATGCCAGCAGATTCCGGTCCTTGAAGAACTCTTCAAACGATAACTGTAAGGAATCTGCTGATAGCAATGTATCGGTACCGGGATATTGTGCAGGCAAAGGTTTGACAATTGGCATAGCCTGCGGCTTCATTGTCCTGCATGATGTAATAAGTACAGCGCCGATCAGCAGGCCGCTGATAGTGGCAATAAAATTTATACGGGGTATATATGTAGTATAGCTGTTCTTGCTCATTCGAATGGTTGATTTGTTGAATGGGAAATAGAGTGATTAGCGGCAACCGAAGGAATATCCTCCACTTTTTTGATACTGTTCTTTTTTTTACGTGTGAACAAAACGTACAATCCGGGCACGAGGAAAATGCCGAATAGGGTACCAACAAGCATCCCTCCTGCTGCAGCCGTGCCGATAGATCGATTACCCATTGCACCTGCACCACTTGCCATACATAATGGTATCAACCCTGCAACAAAAGCGAAAGACGTCATCAGGATCGGGCGCAGCCTTGATACGGCCCCGGCTTTTGCAGCTTCCAGCGCAGTATATCCCTGCCGTTGACGCTGCACGGCCACTTCCACGATCAGTATCGCATTTTTTCCCAGCAACCCGATAAGCATGATAAGTGCTACCTGTGCATAGATATTATTTTCCAGTCCGGCTATCAGCAACACACCGAAAGCTCCTGCAATACCAACAGGCAAAGAAAGGATCACCGCCATCGGAAGACCGAAACTTTCATATTGCGCTGCCAGCAATAAATAAACGAATAGCAGGCAAATAATGAAAATATAAACTGCCTGGTTACCGGATATGATCTGTTCGCGTGTCATGCCGCTCCATTCATACGTGTATCCCCTGGGAAGTGTGCTGTCAGCAACTTCTTTGATCGCTGTGATAGCTTCACCACTGGTGAACCCGGGCGCTGCATCCCCATTTATCATGGCTGCGGTGTACATGTTGTATCGCGTGATCTGTTCAGGCCCGAACACTTTTTCCATCCGGATAAAATTGGAGAAAGGCACCATTTCCCCGGCATTATTTTTTACATACAACCTCAATACATCTTCTGGTGTAGCTCGGTACTCAGGCAGGGCCTGAAGCATCACTTTGTACATCTGTCCAAACCGGATGAAGTTGGTGGCATAATAACTTCCCAGCAGGGTTTGCAATGTGCTCATTGCATTATCGATCGTTACTCCCTGCTTGGCAGCCATTTCCTGATCGATATGTATCATGTATTGCGGGAAATTGGGATCAAAGCTGCTGAATGCACCTTCGATCACGGGATGTTTGTTCAGTGCGGCAAGAAATGCTTCGGAAATTTTAGCTGTCTCATTCAGATCATCTCCCCTGTTTTTATTAAGAAGCCTCAATTCAAAACCTCCTGCGTTTCCAAAGCCGGGAACCGTTGGAGGAAGAAAGAATTCAATGCTGGCATCGGATATATAATTTGTTTTGCTCCTGAGCTTGTTGATGATTGAACTGATAGATTCAGAACGCTCATCCCAGCTCTTCAGGTTGATCATCGCCATGCCGTAGGAAGCACCTGAGATATCACTCAACAAACTGTAGCCGGCAAGCGTGCTGGTGTTCTCGATGTTTTCTTCATTGATGATGGCGCGTTGCACTTCATCCAGCACCGCTTCTGTCCGTTCCACCGTTGAGCCGGGAGGAGTGGTCACGTTCACATAGATCATGCTCTGATCTTCCGCAGGAATAAATCCGGAAGGCAACAGGCTCGATGTACCCCACGTCAGCACGAGGAAGAATGCAAGCATAGCCAGTGTAGCAATTTTGCGGCTCGCGATCCATCGCACTGCCCGGCCATATTTGTTTTCCGTTTTGTCATAGACTCTATTGAACGACCCATAAAAACGCTGAAGCAGGCTTTTCCGTTTTTTACCTGGTTGATGCGGTTTCATCAACAACGCGCAGAGGGCCGGTGTTAAAGTCAATGCGTTAATGCCGGAAATAACAATTGCCATGGCCAGCGTCAAAGAGAACTGCCGGTAAAACACGCCCACCGGGCCTGACAGAAAAGCAACTGGCACAAAAACGGCCGACATTACCAGCGTGATGGCAACTATCGCACTGCCGATCTCTTTCATGGCTGCTATGGTCGCTTCCAATGGCGGCAGATGTTCTTCTGTCATTTTCACATGCACTGCTTCAACCACCACGATCGCATTGTCTACCACAATACCGATCGCCAGCACCAGTGCAAAAAGCGTAAGCATATTGATCGAGAAACCGAGCCATTGCATAAAAGCCAGCGTTCCGATCAATGCGACCGGTACAGCAAGCGCAGGAATAAGCGTTGAACGGAAATCCTGCAGGAAAATAAATACCACAATGAACACAAGGATGAATGCTTCGATCAGTGTCCGTATCACTTCATGAATGCTTGCATCCAGAAACCGTGACACATCATAGGCATAGTTATAAACCATCCCGGGCGGAAAGCTGGTTTCTTTCAACTCTTCCATTTTTTCCTTGATCGTCTCTATCACTTCCTGCGCATTCGAACCGGGTCTTTGCTTGATCATGATAGAGGCGGAAGGCCTTCCATCGGTCTTTGAGACCATATCATAGCTAACCGTGCCGAACTCGATATCCGCAATGTCTTTCAGCCGCAATACGGAACCATCATTATTGGCACGCAAAACCACCTCCTTGTATTGCTGGGGCGTATTGAATTTCCCCGTATACCTCAATACATACTGCTTGGCCTGCTGATCTTTTCCGGAGTTCTCACCGGTTACTCCCGGTGCAGCTTCAATATTCTGCGCCCTCAGTGCACTGATAATCTCTTCAGTGGAAATATTGTAAGAAAGCAAGCGGTCAGGTTTTAACCATACACGCATGGAGTAGTCACGTGCGCCCATGATATCCACGAACCCGACACCATCAATGCGTTTCAGTTCCTGCAATACATTTATATCGGTGAAATTGTAAATAAATTCTTCATCAGCCGCCGAATCCGTACTCATAATATTGAGATAAAGCAGCATGCTGTTCACCTCCTTTTCTGTTGTCACCCCGGCTTTGATCACTTCTTCAGGCAACTCGTCCAGCACTGTTGTAACACGGTTCTGTACATTAACGGCTGCCAGGTCAGGATCTGTCCCTACCTCAAAAAAGACCTGCACTAAAGTGACCCCGTTATTACTGCTGACGGAGTTCATATACGTCATGCCAGGAACACCATTGATGGCCCTTTCAAGCGGAGTGGCAACGGCTTTTGCACAGACGTCCGCGTTCGCACCGTTATAGTTGGCGGTCACTACTACTGAAGGAGGCACAATATCAGGGAACTGGGTGATCGGCAGACTGAATAAAGCCAGCGCTCCCAGTAATACGATCAATATGGATATGACCAGTGATAACACCGGCCTGCGGATAAACCTTTCAAGCATTGAAAAAAATTAAAAGCTATTTTGAAGGAATGTTCAATAATGTATTAAATGAGAGCAGACGGGGTTTAATGATATTACCTTCCTTTATGTTTTGCACGCCCTCATAAACGATCCGGTCCCCATCCTGCAAACCAGACTTGACCAGGATAAGATCTTCCAGCCTTGTATCAGGCTCGATACTGCGCATGCTGACTTTATTTTCATTATTCAGCACAAACACATAATTCTTGTCCTGGATCTCAAATACCGAGCGTTGCGGTATCAGGATCGCATCATCAACCGTAGAATTAAGGATGATCTTTCCGCTGGCGCCATGCTTCAGCAGTTTATCCGGATTTGGAAAACTGGCGCGGAATGCAATTGATCCCGTTTCCTTTTCAATCTCACCATCCATCGTTTCTATCCGGCCGGCATACGGGTAGTCAGTTCTGTCGGAAAGCTGGAGCTTTATCTGCTGACCGGCATTTTCCTTCATGCCGCCATTCTTGATGAATTGAAGATATTCGTTCTCGGATACCTTAAAGTATACATGCATGGAATGTATGTCCGAGAGGGTTGTCAGCAATGTACCTTCTTCAATAAGGCTGCCTATCTTATGTGGAATGCGGTCAATAATGCCACTGAAGGGGGCACGGATCAATGTTTGAGAAAGGCCGATCTTTGCCTTCTCTTCACGCGCTACGGCTTCCTGCACTTTCGCCTGGGCAGCGTTGAACTTTGCCTGTGCAAGATCAAGTTCTGATTTCGTGACGATATTTTTCTTCACAAGCCCTTCCACCCTTGTCAGTTCAACTTCTGCCATCTTCACTTCCGCTTTTGTGCTGGCAAGGAATGCAGACGCCTCCGACAACTGCACTTTATATTCTGCATCATTGAGTGCAAAAAGCGGTTCCCCTTTTTTCACAAACCGTCCTTCATCAACAAATATCTTCTCCAGGAACCCGGCTACTTTTGCACGCAGTTCCACATTCTGATACGCATTGATATTCGCCACATAAGTTCTCCGCAACAATGTATCCCGCGCGTCAATCTGCAACACCGGTAATTCCTGTTCTATCGAAGTGTGGGATTTATTTTTTTCAGAGGAACAGCCGGTTGCAAGCAGGCTGCCGGCAACAGCCAGTAAGACGATAAATTTCATCTGCAAAAATTTTAATACAATACTTGGATTAATACAATACGGAACTGAATGACAAAGTCATACAGCAAGCATCGTTTGAACTGTAAGAAAAAATCAGGACAGGCTTTTGAATGGAATAGAAAGGAAATTGATCAGAACAGCGTAAGCCGGAAGAGAAAAACGTAGTAGAAAGGTGGAGGGAGATGATCACCACTGTTTTGCAATGATTCAGAGATACGGATAAAAGGCTTTGGAGTATTGCCTGTTATTACCTTCGTTACCCATTGGGTAGACGAGGATGGCACACGGAACTTTGAGCGGCGGTTTTGTATCTTCTCCTTTCCCACATCCGCCAATAATCCGTGTGCAGAAGAATCATCTTTGAGCAATTGATAAAAACCGGTCGGATTTTGCAGGTGATCATTGCTTTCATATTTTTTCAATACAGTGCCGGAAGGCATTGCATTGGGGGCGATCGAGCATAGTAAAACCGCCAGTAGTGATAGTATGATCTTTTTGAAGTACATTATTCAGCGCTGCAAAACTAAACAAAAAAATGTTTGCCATGAATATTTAACAAAAGCTATGCACCGGCACGGGCCAGTAAAAGTTTCTGTGTCGGATAAGCGAACCCGATCTTTTCCTGATCGAAGCGGCGGTATAATTGCAGGCAGAAAGCGTGCTGGCAATCCATATACTTCAGGTAATCTGGAGTAAGGATATAAAATACGATTTCGAAATCCAGGCTGAAATCGCCAAAACCAGTGAAATGCGTCCGGTCGAACACCACATCCGGTTGCGCATCAATGATCTCTTTTACGATAGCAGGAATACGCTCCAGTTTTTCCGCTCCGGTTTCATATTCCACTCCGATGGACAGTAAAACACGTCTTCGTTCCATCCGTTTGTAATTCTGTACGCGCGAATTGGTAAGATCTGTGTTGGACATGATCAACTGTTCGCCGGCCGGTGTTCTTAACCGGGTTGTTTTGATCCCTATATATTCAACGGATCCGGACTTATCACCGACCACGATAAAATCACCGGTTTCAAAAGGCTTGTCAAAAAATATAACGAGATAACTGAAAAGGTCTCCCAGTATTGCCTGTGCAGCCAGCGCGATCGCAATACCGCCAATACCTAAGCCTGTTACAATCGTAGTGATATTGTAGCCTAAATTATCAAGCAGGAATACTACTCCGCCCAACCACAAAAAAACTTTTACGATAAGCAGTATTCCTTTCGCCTGCTTCTCCTGTGTTCCATCACCCTTTGTGAACCTGGAGATGAGATAAGAAAACAGGCCGGAAATACCGTTCACAACATAATACGTTGTGATAGTGATGATCACAGCATGAATAATCTGCTCAACAGAAACAGGGAATTGAAGATAACGCGTACCCATGTAAAATGCCAGCACATAAAGCATCGGCATAACGGATGCCTCCAGCAGTTTCACAATAAAATCATCCAGCGTGGACGTCGTTCTTTCTGAAAATTTCTTGATACGCCGGAGAGTAAAAGTTTTCAACAGTTTGGCCAGTACAGCAAGCAGGACGAAAATACCTAACGCTGTAACCCATTGCTGCACGGTGTTACCCCAAAAAATTTCTTTCCAGATCGTATCCATAGAGTTATAAATTAACAAGTGAGCTTTCGGTAACAAACATAAACGTGCCTGATTACGGTGGAATTAAATGGAGATTAAAGATTCATTAAACTGGCTTCTTCAGTTTTTACGGGAATACCCCTGGATAAAACCAATAAGATTTTAATGTGAGGTTAATGCCTTTTTCATATATCAGTTATATCATGCTGGCCGGGCCATTCTTGCCAATGGTCCGGCGTAATATAGTCCTGCTTTGCAGTTTAAAGTTGAATCACTCTTATTCGCATTTTTGGTTTGAATGAGTGAAAATGCCCGTAGTCTTACGGGCATTTTGTTAATAATCAACCAGTTCCATTCCTATCACCTACGCTTTAATGTAATTCTAATCTTAGGTTAACCTCGCTCCATTATCAATCAGCCACCTTTGCACGCTGGAAGACTTTATTAAACCCAAATAAGAAATTATGTTATTAGCTACCGATCTTGATGGAACCTTCCTTGGCGGGACCAGTCTTCATAAACAACAACTCTATCGTTTGATAAGACAAAATATGGATGCCCGGCTTGTATTTGTAACAGGGCGGGGACTTGAGTCTGTGATGCCTTTGCTGAATGACCCAATTATTCCCAATCCTGACTACATCATTTGTGATGTAGGAGCTACCATCGTGAATGGTCATACGCTTGAACCGGTTGAAACATTGCAATCAGAAATAGAAAAGAACTGGCCGGGAAGTTTGAAAATAATGGAGATACTTGCCGCGTCAGACGATATCCAACACCAGGAAGTGCCGCAGCAACGCCGCAGTTCTTTCTATGTTCAAAGCGAAGAAACTGTAGCAAAAGTCAGGGAACTGGTGGCAACCGTGAAGTGTGATGTAGTCCATTCTGCAGGTAAATACCTCGACGTGCTTCCGCATGGAGTGAACAAAGGCACATCGTTGAAAAAACTGGTGAGCTATCTCCGTTATGATCCGGAAGATGTGTTAGTAGCGGGTGATACATTGAACGACCTTGCAATGTATCAATGCAGCTTTAAAGGAGTAGTTGTTGGCAGATCAGAAAAAAAACTGATCGAAGCCACCTCAGATATGGAAGGTGTGTACCATGCAAATGCGGCCGGGGCCGGCGGCATCCTGGAAGCCCTTCATCATTTTCCCGGCCTGGTAAGTGATCTGGAACTGGAAGAAGTGAGGCCTATGGAAAATGCAGCGGCCAACAGTTCTCAATTGATCATGATGTATCACCGTTTCCCCTATGAGAAAAAAGAAATAAACGGTCATGTGCAGCGGGTTGCACCAAAGAGTCCTAATGGAATTCTGCCTACACTGCAGGGTTTCTTCGCCGGAGGCCGCTCAGGGCTTTGGATCGCCTGGGAAGAAGTTGAGCAACCCGGCGAAGCTCTTCGTAATATCTATATCGATAAAACCACCTATCCCAACCTGATGGCTGCAAGGGTAGGCCTTACAAAGGAAGAGGTTAATATTTTCTACAAATCGTTTTCGAAAGAGGCATTCTGGCCAATGATCTTTTCCTTTATTGATAAAGTTCATTTCGATCACAATCACTGGGATCATTTTCTGGCAATCAACCACCGGTTTGCAGAAAAGGCTGCAGAACAGGCAGACCAGGGAGCAATCGTATGGATACATGATTACAACCTGTGGCTTGTGCCCGGTTATTTAAGGCAACTCCGGCCCGATCTCACCATCGCGTTCTTTCATCATACGGCATTCCCTGCTGCCAATACATTTAATATCCTTCCCTGGAGAAGGGAGATCATTGGCAGTTTGCTGCAATGCGACTTTATAGGCTTTCATATTCCCCGTTACGTGGAGAATTTTGTGGATGTGGCCAGCAGCCTCTTCCCCATCACTACATATCCAAAAGTCAACTGCGCTCCCCGGTTCCTGACCTACAGCAGTGCAATTGGTGTTTCAAGTATGACACCAGCCATTGAAACAGGCGAACGTACCGTTTCTCTTGGCGCTGTGCCGGTAGGTATAAACACAGAATATATAAACCAGTTATTTCAGGATGGTTTGATGCAGGAAAAGATCGAAGTACTCAAACAACAGCTCAATGGGAAAAAAATGATCCTGAGCGCAGAGCGCCTCGATTATGTGAAAGGGCCTTTGGAGAAGATACTGGCGTTTGAACATTTCCTGGAAGAATACCCGGAATTTCATGGCAAAGTAGAGCTTGTCAATATCTGTCCGCCTGCTGCTGAAGGAATGAAAATATATGACGATATCAAACTGCAATTGGAGCAGGCAGTAGGACGTATCAATGGCAAATACGCCAATATTGACTGGACACCGATCAGGATATTTTTCCGTTCCTTTCCTTTTGAAGACATCCTGGTATATTATGGCGCAGCAGATATTGCCTGGATCACTCCGTTAAGGGATGGATTGAACCTTGTGGCCAAAGAATTCATCGCTGTGCAGGGTGAATCACAGCAGAATAAAGGAGTCCTGATCCTTTCGGAGTTTGCGGGATCTTCCGTGGAATTGTCTTATGCCCTCTTAACAAACCCTTATGACCTCAGATCACTGAAGGAAACATTGCTGCAGGCGCTACTCATGAGACCGGAGGAAAGGAATATGCGTATGGAAAGATTGTATGAGCAGATCAAACACTATGATATTGAGTACTGGGCAAACGACTTTATCAAAAAAGCCTCTGCTTCTGCTATACCTGAACTGGAAACAGGCGTTTCCATTTAAAAAGTCATTAATGTGCGGGGCTTTAAAATTACATCATGGAAGAACTTGGAAAGATGAGCGACGAACAACTTACTGATCTGCTTGCTGAAAAGACCAATCAATATACGAAGATGTTCAGGGCAGGTGCAAAACACAAAGAATTTTATGCCTGTAAAACAATAATCGACCAACTCACAGCAGAAATAAAACAGAGAAAGGAAAAAGCAACAGTTATCGACAAAAAAAAGAAGTAATACCATGAAGCTAATTCTTATTGTATCATTCGTTCTAAGCTCATTTACTGCTCTATCCACTCCCCGGGAGGATAAGTCAGCAGTGGAGGATTTTGTCCGTCGCATTGTAAAAGAAAAAGCTTCTTCATTCATTGTTGAATATATTTCTGCAGATAACGGCAAAGATGTATTTGAACTGGAAAGCAAAAGCGGGAAGGTCATCCTGCGGGGCAATAACGGCGTGAGTATCGGTTCCGCCCTCAATCATTATCTGCGCGAATACTGTCATTGCCTGATTACCTGGAACGGCGTGAATATGACACTTCCGGAAGTATTGCCGGCTGTTAAAAAAAAGATCAGGAAAGCATCTCCCTATAAATACCGTTATTATCTTAACTATTGCACATTTAACTATTCAATGGCCTGGTGGGATTGGGAAAGATGGCAGCAGGAGATAGACTGGATGACCTTGAACGGTATAAATATGCCCCTGGCGATTACTGGCGAAGAAGCCGTTTGGAATAAGGTTTACCGCGATATGGGTTTCACTCAAGCGCAACTGGACAGTTTCTTCTGTGGCCCCTCCTACTTCGCCTGGTTCTGGATGGGAAACCTCGATGCATGGGGAGGCCCGCTTTCCGTTAACTGGATGCAGAAAAGGGAAGTTCTTCAGAAAAAGATATTGAAAGCCGAACGGGCAATGGGCATGACACCTGTACTTCCTGCTTTTACGGGGCATGTGCCGCCATCTTTTACATCCAAATTTCCATCCGCCAGGGTCAAAAAGACCAACTGGCATTCAGGTTTTGACGATGTGCTGATCCTTGATCCAGCCGATTCATTGTTTGATGAGATCGGCAAAATATTTCTTTCAGAGCAAACAAAGATCTACGGTACCGACCATTTATATTCTGCAGATACTTTTAATGAGAACGTACCTCCTACAAAGGATTCTACTTACCTGAGCAGCATCAGTAAAAAAATATTTGCTTCCATGCGGGCCGCTGACCCCGGTGCTACCTGGGTGATGCAAGGCTGGATGTTTCACTATAATTCGTCTTACTGGCAGCCAACTCAAATGCAGGCGTTATTGCATGCCGTTCCCGATGACGGAATGATCGTTCTCGACCTGTATTCAGAAAGTTTTCCTTTATGGAAAAAGACAAATGCGTATTACGGCAAACCCTGGATCTGGAATATGCTGCACAATTTTGGCGGCAATATCAGTTTATGGGGAAGGATCAACAATCCGGCAAAAGACCCGTCTTCCGCATTGCATGATCCTGCTTCCGGAAAAATGGCAGGAATAGGCCTGACGCCTGAAGCGATTGAACAAAACCCGGCGCTGTATCAGTTGATGCTGGATAATATATGGACAGATCAACCTATCAGCATCCATCAGTGGCTAAAGAACTATATCCTTCAGCGTTATGGTGCTTACAATAAGAAGCTTGACCAGGCCTGGTCCATTTTAGCAGGCAGTGTTTATCAGGGAGGACAGGAAGAAGGGGGACCGGAGTCCATCATTACCGCAAGGCCAACACTTGATTCATCCAATAAATGGGCGAGGACCAGGCTTGACTATGATCCGCATGAGCTCGTGAAAGCCTGGAAGCTATTTGTAGAAGTGGCACCACAGTTCAAGCATAATGATGGATTCAACTATGATCTGGTTGACATAACACGGCAGGTACTCGCTAACCATGCCCTCGACCTGCAGCAAAAAACTGTACAGGCATTCCGGCAAAAGGATAAACAGCAGTTTGCCAGCTATGCCAGGCAATTCATGTCGTTGATGGATGATATGGATAAGCTGCTTGCTACAAGAGCAGATTTCTTATTGGGGCGCTGGTTGCAACAGGCCCGTGACAACGGAGTTACAACAGCAGAAAAAGATCAGTACGAAAAGAATGCCCGTAACCTGATCACCACCTGGGGAGACCAGAACAGTCCGCTGCACGATTATTCCTGCAGGCAATGGTCTGGACTGATCCGTAACTTTTATAAACCCAGGTGGGCAACTTTCTTTCATTATCTACAGGAATCACTTGATAAAGAGACACCACTTGATTTGCCTTTTATTGACAATCAGATCCGCCACCAGGAATGGCAATGGGTATTGCAGAATGAAAAATTCAGTACCGTGCCCGAAGGCAATGCAATAGAGACAGCATCAGCATTGTATAAGAAATACGGTCTGTAGCGGTTGAATCATAACAATTGTTCTTTCAATAACCTGAATTCATTAAAGGGATTCGCATGCTGATGAAGGATCCGGTAAACGGCATTCAGCACAGGTGTATTTAACCGGACCTTTTTTAAAAGGGGCGCCAATTCCTTCGACGCGTAAAATCCTTCTGCAACCATTTCCATTGCCTGGATCGCTTTGCTGGCAGCAAGCCCCCTGCCGACAAGCTTACCCAGCGTTCTGTTGCGGCTGAAATCAGAATACGCCGTCACCAGCAGATCACCAAAATAAGCAGAGCGGTAAAAATCAGGCGAACCAGGAGCTACAGCTTCAATAAATCTGGCCGCTTCGCGCATTGCATTGGAAACAAGCACCGACTGGAAGTTCTCTCCATACAGCAAGCCTGAAGCAATACCAGTTGCAATAGCAATCACATTTTTTAAAATTGACGCATATTCCTGACCTGTGGGATCAGTGTTTGCCACCGCCTTAACATAAGGACAGGACAACCGTTCAACGATCTGCTGCACCAGCACCGGATCATTGCCCGCTATAGTGAGATAAGTGTATTTTTCTGTGGCAATCTCTTCTGCATGGCATGGTCCACCTAAAACCATCACATCCTGCATGCCTTTTTGAAAATATTTGCTGATAAAATTACCGGGAGTGCTGCTGGTGCCGGGAACAAAACTTTTGATAGACACCGCAACAGGAATTTCTTTCAGCAAATCCTTGTCAAATTTTTTAACGGCCCCCTTCAGGTATGCTGAAGGCACAGCAAAGATCATCAGTTCCGAATCACGGCAGGCCTCCACGGTGTTGGCTGTAGCCAGGATCAGGGACCTGTTAAGATTCACTGAGCTCAGATATCTGGGGTTCTGCCCGGTGGAATTAAGTACATCCGCCATTGCCTCATCCCGTACATACCATAATACAAAGACACCGCTTTCTGTAAAGATCTTTACCAGGGCAGTAGCCCAGCTTCCACTTCCGATGATCGTTATTTTATCAAGCATCAACAAACCTACAATCGTAATAATGGAGCTACATTAATGTGATGTTAGAAGACTATTAGAAGGCTATCTTAATTACAGAGCTGCATAAGGCTTCAATTAAACTCATATTAGATCATTATTAAAATACAATTGGATCAACCCAAAGATTTTATGCCTTCCTTTAAACTTGGTAAATTGAAGTATAATGAGAAATGCGAGCATATTATTGGTGGAAGACGAACGGCGTATCGCTGACACATTAGAATTCGGGCTCATAGAAAACAACTACGAAGTACGTACCGCTTATCAGCCTGATATAGCATTGGACATGTTCCAAGTGCGCCCGTTTGATCTTGTTATCCTTGATGTCAAGCTGCCAGGAATGAACGGCTTTGAACTTTGCAGGCTCATCCGTTTGCTGAATGAGCAAGTGCCTGTACTGCTGCTCACAGCACTTACGTCAATTGATGATAAAGTAGAAGGGTATGAAGCCGGTGCAGATGACTATTTGCCAAAGCCTTTTGAGTTCAGGGAACTCATCATGAAAATAAGGGTGTTGCTTCGCCGCACAACCGACCGCCACTTTCCAACAGGTAATATATTACGGGTTGCCGATCTTTCCCTGAACCTGGAAACAATGCAGGTACATAGAAACGGAAAAGAAATCCCTTTAACTGCGCGGGAACTAAAACTACTGGAATACTTACTGAGAAACAAAAACCGTACTGTATCCAGGGCAGATATTGCTATCAATGTTTGGGATACTGACTTCGAAACGGAAAACAATATCATTGATGTTTATATTAATTATATCCGTAACAAAGTTGACAGACCTTTTGCTGTAAAGCTGATCCATACACAGATAGGAATGGGATATATACTAAAAGAAAGCTAGCTGATTCAAATGGTATTTTCAGAGATCAGAATAATATATCAGCCTTTCTTTGCATCGCTGATTTAGAGAGTTCATAATTCCAGTTCTTTTTCAATAAAACCTTTTGCACCGCCCGGCCCTGTGATCGTCAGCAAAACTTCCTTGCCATCACCGGCAATCTGCAGGCTAAAATCGAAGAAATCGCAACATAGACGTTCTGTTTTTATAAAGGCCACGAGTTCATCCAGGATAGCATCATTGCCATCAAACTTATACTTGTAACCATTTGTAAGTTCTGACCTGGATAAAACTTTCTTTTTAAGTGAGTCGATCACTTCCTCTTTTCTCCTCCTGAGTTCCGGGCTTGTAAGCTTACACGTTACCTCTTTTACTTTTTCCTGAGTTTTCATTTTTGTCAGTTTTTGCAAAAAGCTTCTTAATTAATTATCTCCTGAACAGCATTACTGAAATTCAGCCGGCTATTACCGCTATCCTCATGGCAGAATTTATCAAAAAGAAGCCTCCAACCTAATCCTGCAAAGGAAAGCTTTATTGATTTAAGTTAAGTAATTATTGCATACACAATCCTGCTATCTTTTTGTACCTCTATACTATAGCTTTGTATCGAAAACAAAACAATCTATTACTATGACACAGGTCATTCTGGGTGCTGGCGGAGACATTGGTAAGCTGCTGGCAAAAGAACTAAAACAATATACTGATCGCGTGAGACTGGTATCACGTCATCCCGAACAGGTAAATGGAGACGATGAACTTGTGTCCGCAGATCTATTGTTAGCTGATCAGGTTGACAAGGCTGTTGCCGGTGCATCAATAGCCTACCTGGTCGTGGGACTGAAATATGATCTCCGGATATGGCAAAGAGACTGGCCGGTCATCATTAATAATGTGATCAGTGCCTGCTTAAAGCATGGAGTTAAACTGGTTTTCTTCGACAATGTATATATGTACGATAAGCATGCGATCCCGCATATGACGGAGGAGAGCCCTTTGAATCCGCCTTCAAAAAAAGGCAAAGTGCGGTTACAGATCGTAGAAGCGATCCGGAATGCCATATCTCAAAAAGGATTGCGGGCTTTGATCGCCAGAAGTGCTGATTTTTATGGCCCGGGAGCAAAAAACGGTATTCTGAATATTATGGTCCTGGAGCCTGTTGCAAAAAGAAAGAAACTGAGCTGGCAATCTAATGTGAATAAGATACATTCCTTTACTTACACGCCGGATGCTGCAAAGGCGACGGCAATATTGGGCAATACGGACAGTGCTTATGATCAGGTATGGCATCTTCCAACTTCTTCACAGCAATGGACGGGTAAGGAATTTATAACACGGGCAGCTTCAATAAAAGGTGTTAAAGCATCGTATACCTTACTCACTCCTTTTCTCCTGTCTGTAGCAGGACTGTTTAACAGGACCATCCGCGAACTGGTCGAAATGCAATACCAGAACAACCAGGACTATTTTTTCGATAGTGAAAAGTTTTTCAAGACCTTTGAGTTCACACCAACAAGCTATGAAGATGGAATGAAGGAAGCATTGGGTGAAAACAAATAGTCATTGCTGACTAATCTCATCATCACAGTCACCCATTCGTAAATCTTCTGCCATATATCCGTCACATCTTGAGCCTTCCTTTCTTTATTCCTGATCTCATAAACGATTTTCCAAAACCCGGAAATTTTTGGTACAACCTCAGCGCAGTTTTGCATTTCAAAACATACGCTTATGATATCCCGCAAACAAATACTGTTTGTATTTTCTATTTTCGCCTCGCTTTTTTCTTTTGCACAGAACGCTTCTATTTACGGAAAGATCACCACGGAAGACAATCAGCCGGTAGCCCTGATCAGTGTAACGCTGGTCAATACTAAATGGGGCACACAAACAAATGAAAATGGTGAATACCGCATTCCTAACATCAAGCCCGGTACGTATACACTTGAATTGTCCTTTACCGGCAGCGTAAAGAAATCTGAAAGCATTGCACTCGCAGCAGGCAGCAATGCTGAATATAATTTTACGATCAGCCAACAGGCCAAACAACTGGAAGAAGTGATCGTGGAAACAAATAAGATCATGAACAGGGCTGCTGCTACTGCGAACAAGATCCCGCTGAGCTCGCTGGAAACACCACAGGTGGTCCATTCTATCTCCAACGTTATCCTCCGCAAACAGATCGCGATGACGCTGGAAGATGCAATGAAGAACGCTCCGGGTGTAAGTAAGTTATGGGACGCTACCAGCCGGCCTGATGGTGGTTCCATCTTTGTCAGCCGCGGATTCCAGGTAGTGACCAAAGTACGCAATGGCCTGCCCAATATCGTTAACACCAACGTGGAAGTAGCTAATCTCGAACGCATCGAAGTGATCAAAGGCCCTTCGGCTACCATGTTCGGCAGCATTATTTCATCTTATGGAGGATTGATCAACCGCGTTACAAAGAAACCCTATTTCTACAATGGCGGATATGCTGATGTATCTTATGGCAGCTATAATTTCTATCGCGCTTCTGCTGATGCCAACTTTGTGATCCTGAAAGATAAGATAGCGGGACGCATCAATGTGGCCGGTCAGAACCAGGATAGCTGGCAGGATGCAGGTTTCCAGCGTAGCTATGTGATCGCTCCGTCTTTCCTGTATAAACCGAACGACCGCCTGACGGTTAATGTAGATGCTGAATTCGTTGGCTCCAAAGGCAACAGCAATGGCGGCAATTTTATGTTCGTACTGGCACCCAGTACCATCAATAGTGCCATCAGCGGATTGCTCCTGCAACAGGGTCTTACACCGCAGCAGGTAGAGGCTGTGATGTCGCAGGCGCCACAGACATTCAAACAGGCTTTCGGTACGGATAAGGTGAAAGAACTTAAAACAAGTTATAACCGTTCTTTCCTGTCAGACGATATCTATACCACCACGCGTTCCAGCGCTTACTTTGGTGATGCATCCTATAAATTATCCAGCCATTGGACCTCACAAACGGTGCTGACCTATGCCACCACCAATAACAAGGGTTATTCTGCTTATCAATACCTGCTGCCCAATTACCTGGGCAATTTTATAAAGTCGTACCTGACAACAGGCGTTCCGGACTTTGGCACTCCGGGTCATGACAGCCTGGGCCGCATGGTCTGGAACCCGGTGGGCAATACCAAAACTTTCAATGTGCAGCAGAACTTCATCTCCGATTATCAATGGGGAAAGATCAGGAACCGCGCTGTTGCGGGATTTGATTATGCCAGCTATAAATCACACGTTACCTATTACCGGTTTTACGGAACACTGTTCGGCGTAGTCCCCTACCCTGACCTCTATGATGTGGTGGACATCAACGGCGCTTCAACCAAAATGGGTGATTTCAATAAACCCAATGTGTTGAATGCATTCCAGACCCGGCCGCAGGGAACATTGCCTTATGACCAGGAATCACGCGTGATCAGTGGTTACGTAAATAACGTTACCAGCCTTACCGATTACCTGATCGTATCAGCCGGTGTGAGAATAGACAACTTCAAGAACACTTTGCTGAATGAAGATCAGACAAAATGGTCTCCGAAGTTTGGATTGATCGTAATGCCAATTAAAGATCAGTTAACTGTATTTGCCAACTACCAGAACAGCTTCACCAATAAATTCGGGGCAGACAGGAACAACAATGCATTTGTGCCCGAAGAAGCAAATGAAAAGGAAGTGGGAATTAAATACAATCTTTTCAAAAACAAACTCACCGGCAGCATCAGCTATTATGACATCCTGGCGAAGAATATCATCCGTGCAGACCTGAATGACCCGCAATTCAATATCCAGGACGGCGAACAGAAAAGCAAAGGCTTCGAAGCGGAGATCGTCGCCAATCCTGTGATCGGATGGACACTGCTGTTTGGTTATGGCTACAATGACAGCAAATACATCAAAGCCGATGCAGAAGTGGAAGGATTAAGACCTGTGGGGTCCGGCCCGGAAAATACTTTCAATTTCTGGACGAACTATTCCTTTACAAAAACCGCATTGAAAGGATTAGGCATTGGGATCAGCCTGAATTATTCCGGTGAGTCTTACGCCTTCAATCAAAGACCTGATGGCCAGTTGATCCTTCCTTCTTATACAGTGCTGGGCTCACATATCACTTACGATACCAAACGTTATCGCCTTGGCATCAAAATCAACAATATCACCAATGAAGAGTACTGGATGGGCTGGAGCAATTATATACCCCAGATGAAAAGACAGGTGATCGGTACTATTGGCGTTAAATTCTAAAATCAGCAATATGAATCTTCGGTTAAGAACTGCCTTCCTCTGGGTCCTCATCGTTTTCTGCTACCTGGTCCATGGCTATTATCATATTTCCGGCCTGTTCTTCGGCATAGATGTCCGGATGCCCGATGCAACGGGCAAAATGCCGCTGGCAATGCATTTCTTCAGTCTGCTGGTGGAAATACTGCCATTGGGAATGGCCGTGGCATCCCTTTATGTGAACAGGAAATGGTTTGGCTGGGCCAATTTTTTACTGGCAATACTATTCACTTTACTGAATATACTTCATCTGGGAGAAACAGTGATGCAGGAAGCTGATGATATCCGGCAACTGGCTTTGCTGAGCCTGGTGATAGTGATCAATATACTGTTGGTAATGGATACGAACAAGTTCCGGAAGGCCGGCACCCTTCTTTCTACTGAAAGCTAGGCATTATCAGTTCCGCTTAAATTTATGACCACACAAAAGAAAAGAGGGCTGCGCTGGGCGTTGCACCAGAAAAGATGGTTTGGTAAATGGCATCTGTATGTCGGGATAATAGCCGGCGCCATTTTGTGTATTGTAGGTCTCACTGGAAGCATTCTCGTATTCCAGGACGAGATCGATGTTGCATTGAACAAGCCGTTCTTCGAATCATTGCAGGGACAAAAGCGATACAGCATCGGTGAGATAGTGCCATTGGTAAAACAGAAATATTCGGACAGAAAATTCGATTATGTGCTGCAGACCGACGAAGTGAATCCCAATGCCACGTACCGGTTTTACGATTTTGAAAAACAGGCAGAATTTTTCATCAATCCCTATACCGCAGAATTATGCGGAGAACGTTTAAGAAGCAGTGGTTTCATCAATGTAATGACGGAGATACATACAAGCCTGATGATCCCTTATGCAGGTCCCTACATCATCGGTCTTGCCTCTTTATGTATGCTTATCCTTACCATCAGCGGATTGCGATTATGGGTGCCGCAACAATACAGGAAATGGAAACAATGGCGGGCAGTGATGACCGTGAACTTCAAATCCAGTTTCAAGCGGCAGAATTATGACTGGCATAATGTGCTGGGCTTTTATTCGGCACCCGTAGTGATCATGCTGGCATTGACCGGTCTTGCTATCACATTCAGTACATTATTCATTGCATTCCTGTTTGTACTAACGGGCCAATCGCCCCAATCTGTAGCAAGCATATTTGGCCAGAAATCTTTGTACACGGAAGGAGCAAAAAGCCTTTCGACCATCGATATGGCGAAGATCGCATCGGCAAAAATGCCGGAGGCGCAGTTGCTGGGCATTGCTGTCCCTACAACGAAGGACATGGTGTACAGGCTCGACCTTAAATCGCCATCCGTATCCAAAGAAGGGAACCGCGTCATGATGTTAGTGGACCAGTACAGCGGCAAGATCATCCTGAACAGCGAAACAGATTTCCCCAATATCGGCAATTCCTATTTGTCCTGGCTTACACCGATCCATTATGGTACATTCGGAGGCATGCCAACGAGGATACTGGCATTGCTTGGCGGATTGATGCCTTTATTGCTTTATATAACAGGATTCATTATCTGGTGGCCCCGTTATAAAAAACAATCGGGGAAGTCAACCTATGTAGAACCAAAACCTACATTGAAAGAGCGGGAACTGACGGAGATCAGGAAAGCCCCGTTTGCGAAATACTTTGGATACTATTTTAAGAGAAGCTGCAGGCATGCATTATTATTGCTGGCCTGTTCATTTGCTGCTGGCGCATTATATGGCTTGATCTCAGGTGTGATCATTCAACCGGCATTGTTTGCGGTACTGTACACGGGTATTTGCATACTGATCAATTTCATTATCGCATTGCTGGCAGGACTGTTCAATGTGATCTTTTTTGCTCCATTTAAAAAAGCGCGAAGAAATATCCTTAAATACTTTACGGTGTCGCTGGCTTTTGTATTGGTGTTTTTGCCTGTTATAGTCGCCATAGCTAAGTTAAGCAGGGATGTTTTCTAAGATGAATAATGCGTCTTGATTATAATTACTTTAATTTTTATATTGCAGGCTGTTCAGCTCTACAATTTATTAATTAAAGCTCGGACCCCACTATGAAACAGGGATTGATCTTCTGTTTATGGATGATTTGTTCAATATTGACGCATGCCCAGGTTGAACAGATCCTGTATATAGACTCTTCAAATATTCAGGAAATTCGAAACGAGATTTCAGATTCCGTATATGGCAATGAAGCTATTCCGGAATTTCAATTGGCTACAGGCGAAGACAACGAGTCTGCCCTGGCATCCATGTATCCCCCTGACAATATGAGCAGCATGGAAATCGGGGTAGTGAATTTGAAACATGGATTCACCAGCAAAATTTATATACTTCACCCGGTTAAGGACAATGGACTCAACATACCTATTATTTATCATTCGGGACATGGCTTTGGTATATTCCGTGAGGACGTGGTGGCCAATTTAGGCAGTGATGATGATACGGCCATGGGAAAACTGACTTTAGGGTTTTTCCTGTCCAAAGGTTATACGGTAGTGGGTATCGATATGCCTATGGTCGCTGAAAACACATGGCCCATAGAGGTAACAGAAAATAATTCCGTGTATCGGTTATATGGGCATAACGAGATGTTTTCTTTAGAAAACCCTTTCTATTATTTTTTGGCCCCGGTGAAGTCTGTGATCGACTATCTGCAGACCACCAGGAATTGCAATGAATTTATTATGTATGGATTGTCCGGAGGAGGATGGACCACTACACTATACAGTGCTATAGATACCAGGGTCCGCCTCAGTTTCCCGGTTGCAGGTTCCATTCCAATCCCCCTTCGTGTAGACCAACGGGATGTTGGGGACATGGAGCAATATTATGAGCCGTTTTACAACCGGTTCAATTATTCGACACTATATTTTCTCGGGGCTGCAGGTGAAGGACGAAAACAATACCAGATCCTGATAGAGAGGGACAATTGCTGTTTTTCGCTTAACGGGCATCTGCTTTGGGAAAACGATATCAAAGAAGCGCTCAGACAAAGTGGCCTGCCCGGCTCTTTTGAATTTTTCTTTGACACCTTCAGTAACACCCATCGCATTTCAGCGGTTTCAGTAGATAGCATTCAATCCCACATTATCACAGATATGATAGAAGAAAAGCTGAAGGAAATGTTTTTGTTGTCCTCTTCGCGGGAATCAAATACGATCTGTGACAATGACACTATGCAATTGTATTTGCCGCATAGTGATGCAAATCAAATTGAATGGTACCGCGACGGGATAAAAATAGATACGGCCACTTCGAACAGTATCGAGGTGGGGCAGGAAGGAAGCTATAATGCCATAGTGCAAAATATTTCAGGAGGAGTGATCTCTACGCGTACGATTACGGTAGAAAAGCAAAGCATTTCTCAACCCGTAATTTCCAGACGAGGTGATAAATTGTATTCTTCGCACCCTTCGGGAAATAGTTGGTATTGGAACGGACAGCCCATTATTGGCCCTGATGCAGATATACTCCCCTCGAAACCCGGTCGGTACACCGTTCGCGTATCTACATCAAACTGCACAAGCGAATTCTCGGAGCCGTATGATTATGGCGTTACAGCTTTTCCCAATCCATCCTCCTTTAGTTTAACGGTACGGGTGCCGCGTGATCTGCACACGGTTTCCTATTCATTCCGGACCATGCAGGGAGCTGAAGTGCTAAAAGGAGAATTTGTGGGTGAAACGGTTATCCGTTATAACAGTTCCTTAAGACCAGGTATCTATTTTCTTCTCTTGAGGAATAAGAGCGGGTTCCAGAATATGCAAAAAGTTGTTGTAATTAATTAATAAAGGACACTCAATTATCAATTATCTTTCGACGAGTCAAAATTGTGATCAACAGTGAGACTCCAATAACTAAATTGGATAACACGACAATCTTAAACTGCCAAATCATTCCCGACAACCGATTATTCATAAGAATAATGATCGGAGCTGACAAACAAAATATCATGATGTAATAGGCTAACCCTCCATTTAAAATTCCACGCAGAAAGACATTAGCCAACACTATTAAACCAGTAATCACAAACACTATGGTTAAAACCGCTATACTTATGTAAAAAAAGAAACCATTATCATTGTTACTTGCTCCATAAAAATATAAAGAGGCAAATAACAAAATGTTACTGATTATTGCTACCCATAACCTTTTCATTGTTTTCATTAGTTTTCTGCCGGAGGCCGGTGAGTATTCATTTTTCTTTTAGCCGGAGCCACATTTATGGTCAAACCTGTTTTATCTCCTGTTTCGGTATTGATAACTTTTCCTTCTAAAATGCTCTGCCCCGCACTTGCTGGGTTTTTACCTTTTCCCAGAGGCCACGTCCCATCCGATTGTTTTATACCAATACCGGCCGTTGCTGCAGCTTCGAGAGCAAATGTTGTACAATTCGCTGTATTCAGGTTATATCTCCCCTCTTCATATTTCTCTGCCAACTCCAGTATTTGATTTGCTTGTTCAAGCGTGATTTCCTTACTAACAGACTCGTCCCATTCATGTTTTGAGTTGTCTCTAAATGTTGACCCATTCGCTTCAGGAGTTACAGGATTACCTCCTCCTCCATCTGGATAAAATCCAAAAGTTTGAGTTGTTGTGCCACCACCGAAAGAGGTCTGCATTGTCAGTGAAATAAATGTGTGGCCCACTCCATCATTACCATACTTTGTGTGGCGACTTCCTGCTGTAGGTTGATCTACATAAATTGTAAACGTTGCTGATTCAGGAACTAAGTATCGTTGTGGCTTTAACGCTTTTCTTACATCCGCAATTTTAATTTTCGGATCCTCTCCTGACCTGCCATCAGGATCTATAAATCGTATGGGATTATCATAACAATAGGCATAGGGAGAGAATCTGCGCATACTATCAGCTAGTGGATCGATCGTATGCCATCTGCCTATCTGGTTGTCATACATTCTTGCTCCATAATCCAACCACTCCAGCCCTGATCCATCATTGAACTCCCGCCTTTGTTCTTCCTTCCCATTGAACGTATACTTATTCTCAGGCTCTCCAAAACCTAATGCCTTACTCGATATCCCCGCCATCGTCAACCCAAACGGATAATAATGTGTCTCTTCTATCAAAGAACCTCTTCTATGTTCCACATGTAAATCATCGAAATACACTGCTCCTTGGCTCTCATTACTGACGTACACATAAAGATACCCATTCTTTTTTATCTCGATCTCATTGCCTCCATCTGCTTGAAGCACCTGCTTACCCATACCACCTGTGATTGGAGGCACCTGCACCGCGTTAAAATTACCTGGGACCGCATTGAACTGCTCATCCACCGCGATCCAGTTCAGGTAGGCTTTAGGTATGCCGGTGGTTGTGACACTTTGTTGTATTCCGAGTAGACCCCACAAAGCACCATCCAATACACCCGTACCGGTAATATCGCCACTGCTATGCGATGAACCAACCGGCAAGCCCTGGCTGAACGCTGCTATGAGGTTGGCGACAATACTTGTTGCATTGGGTAACTCAGAAGCATCACTCCCCGGTTGATACCAACCAAATACATTGGCCTTGAACTTATCACCTGCCATCACTTTCAATACAATTCCTGGCCCTGTCCGTTTATCTGTTCCTGATACATTAAACAATTTACTTACTATCTGATTACTACCATCACTGTCGAAGCCCACCGGTTTAGGGTTTTGTTCGGTCTCCGGGATCTGAGTGAACAATTGCACTTCGTTGGCGCGGTTGGCTGCTTCCATCGTGGCCTGGTACGGTGTCGGTGGCATCACCTCATCGGTCAGCACCATCCGCACATTGCCCAGATGGTCCTTGACAAAGTAATCAAAAGGCAAACTGCTTGTCTTATGGTTAAACCGGATACGCCCTTCTTCATGGCCCAGGAACTGTAGCCGGTCATAGCCCAATGCTGTGTTCAGTGTGCCATTGCTGTAGCTTTTGCTTTCATACACCAGGCCGTTGATATATTTTGTCGTTGTGGTAATATTGACATTAGTATAATCAGTGCCGCCATATCTTACTGTGGCATTGTTCTCCTGTGTGGTCTTGTTCAGCTTTACACCATCGGGGTCGTATTGATAAGTGATCGTTCCCTTGCCGGTCACGGTAACCTGCGTAGGCAGGTTCAGGTGGTTATAACTGATGCTGCTGATCGATTTGTTACCATCCAGTGTCAGGTTACCATTGGCATCATACGCGTAATCATCTGCTGAAGGGGAACTGCCATCTTTAAAATCACCCAGCTTCCCATTGTCAGTTCCTGTCACCCCGTCCTGCACTTTCAATAGCTGGTTGCTGGAAGTTTTATAGGTATAGCTCAGTTTGTCGATCCAGTCGCTGCTGGCAAGTTTCAGTCCCTTTTGCCACATTTCTTTGATATTGCCATTAGCATCATATTTTATTTGCCCTCCGGAGAGTGGGTCTCCGCCGACAGTGAAGTCTACTCCAGCATTGGTGTTCCAGCCGCTATTGTACTGAGTGAAATCTGCTTTCAGCACCCGGTTGACCGGATCATATGAGAAGTCGTATTTTCTTTTCTCATCATCGCCAGTACTTTTCCAGATCATGCCGGCAATATTGCCATTATAAACACCTTGATTATAAGTATCAGCTACCTGGTCGTCTATGATCGATTTTCTTTTATCATAAGCCAGTTCATAACCAAACCTGGCGGTTCCCTGGTCTTTGATAAAGGGACGGTTCATACCCAGCACCCAGCCCCGGATATTATAGTCATAATCCAGTGTCTCCAAACCACCTCCCAATTTCTTTTTCTTTAACTGCCCCAGTGCATCGTATTCATTTTCCACGATAGTCTTGTAAGCAGACATGGTTCCACCATTCACCAGTGTATTGCTGAGTTTCTTTTCAACCTTAATTACCCGCGACAGGTTATCATAAGTCATTTGGGTTACCACTACAGTAGTTTCCGACGTACCGACGGCCTTTTCCGTTTTGGACACAGTGATCAGCGGCAGGCCGCTCCAACTGTACTGCATACTGTTAATATCCCAGCCGCCGGTCTGATTGTAAGCACGTGTCTGGATCACCCGGCTTTTGTCATCATAATAACTAACAGTTACTGCACCAGTTTTGACCCAGTGGCCGGTCTGCAACCCCTTTACCTGATAAGACTGCTGTGGCGTGACAGGATAAGGAAAACTGCTGGTGCTGGCTGAAAGAAAATAACCGTCGTACTCATTACTCCGGTCACCCGTTGTGTTATACCAGCCTACCCAACGGTAATCATCATAATAAGTAAGCGTTAATATGTCATCAGTGTTAGTAATAATCGGAAAGCTCTGGTTCAAGGTATAATAGACCCATGTTGATGGATTATCGGATTCATAGAACCCCAATGCCTGGCTGTTCAGATATTCCTGCATGCTTTGCTGGGTCGTATTGGTTGCATCGGTATAAAAACCTGTTATAACAGGCCGGTTCAGATGATCATATTTTATAAATCGCCATTTATTATTTACCCGCAGATTGGCATCTTGTATCAGCACCAGCCGGTCCCTGCCATCATACACCATGCGTACTTCGTCTGATCCTGGTACTTTTTTAACGATCATCCGGTTATGCTCGTCATATTCGTAGCGGAAACATTGTTCGGCAAGAAGAGTTTGTGAAGGTACCCAGTTGGCGTCCACAAGCGCTTTAACGCCTTCGGGCTGGATCACACAGCGAAGCCTGCCGATAGCATCATAAATATAATAGGTGGAAAGCCAGCCTGCATAACCCCTTCCAGTCCCATCATCTGCGGTACCTGCATCCGTTGAAAGCTGGACTTTTTTCAGCACCACCCGATCATCCACGTCTTTGAATTCAATTACCTGCCTTCCAGCCTCATCAACCGAAACCGCCTTAAATAAGGTGTTCGCGCTGTAGATGCCAGTAACCTGGATGCCGGCAAATGAGGAAACAATATTTTGTTCGACTATAATTGAGGGAACCCCAACACTGAACCAGATCTGGATCGCATAGTCATAGTTGCCGGTCGGGATCGAAATCGATCTTGGCGCTACCGGGCTGCCATGACCTGTAAACTGATAAGAACCGGTGCTGCCTGCGGGCCTGTATCCCATAGCTACAGTAGTAGCATTAGCATACGAACTCCAATAGAAGGTTACCGTTTGTGTACTGCCATTGACGGAAACAGATGTTCCAAAATTTTGGCCTCCTGAACCTGAAGCAAGATTCCATATCTTGACGTCATCAGTAGGTGTGTTTGCCCAGTGCTTAATTTCAGTTCCGCGATTGCTACCTACCCAACTTGTTCCGGCAGGCATGATTTTTACAACCCTATTTGATGGTGCAGCTTCAAAATCTGTTTTAGTATACGCCCAGTTGAGCTGATTTGTACCGACATTGACCTCGCCGGGCTGTCCGCCTAATTGATTGTTATAAAAGCTGACCTGTTGTTGAATAGGATTTAATTTCAATAATCCGTCATTAACTGAGGTATTACCCTGTGCGTTATTTGCTATAAACGGTAAATATTTGATCCTTTCTCTTCCAAGATTATCATATACTACGGGAACTACCATATCCGAAAGTATTCCGGTAGCCGTAACTAAGCTCGCTTGCTTACTAACTGTTTGTACCGGCCTGCCAAACCCGTCAACGTAATCAGTAGTTTGCTCCACATCCTGCACTGGTCTGGTAACAAGATTTGTTTCACTTTGTTCCGGTGCATTCGCTTGTCGTGTACGAACATATTTACCGTCCACGAGTTGGCCATTGGGCGTTAATACAATTGTCGGGGCTCCATTGGTAAAATAAACCTGCAGTCCAAATTCATAAGAGCCCAGAGGAATGGTTTGAACTTCAGGCTGGGTCGCACTGGTAGTACCCAGGATCGACCATGATCCTGCCCCAATTGTACGATATAAAAGTAATATCGTTCCTGTATTTGCCGGCAAATTAAAATCGCTGTAAATAACCGTTTGATTGGAACCATTAGAGGTAACCGTCACTTTAAAATTTGAAATAGTATAGGGAGTTGGTGGCGTTTCCTGGGAAAACAATGGCTTCTGGAATGCCAGTGCCATAACAAAAAGTAAAGCTTGTTTTAAAATTTTCATCGAAATGAAATTTTAGTATTTATATTCAAAAGATTTGAGAATATTTCTGTCTTTATCCCTGATCACCTTTAATCGTCTCATTGCATCATACTCATAATAAGTAACAATATTGTTTACATCACATATAGAGGTCATTCCCTTCAACGGCTCATACGTGTATGTGGTCATTTGAGACTCCGAAGGATATATTCGTAGTTCATCAATACCTGCATTTCCGGAAACGGAGATGGTGGAAACACCTGAAACTTTATGTTGAAAACATTTCCAGTTACCAAAATTTAATGCGGCTATCTGGCTGGATGATTGAGTGCCGGAGACACTTAATTGTGTGCCGTTTGTCCAGTATGAGACCAGATATATCTTCCCTACATCCAATCCTGACTTCGTCAGCGTGTTTCCAGGAGATAGTGCATAATACTTGCCGCCGGTAACAGCAGTGCCGCTTTGAATGCTGCCAAGTTGCAGCCCTGAGATATTACCCGTGCCAGCGTTCAGCTCATTGCTGTTCGAATATTCAAAGGAGGTGTGGGCGATCTGGTTATCAGCTACAACGGTCTGTGTTTGAAAAACGGTAGGGTATGAAACGGTGAATTTATACCCATAATAATTATTAAAGCCAGTGTAAGAAACCAGTGTAACATGCACCCGGTACGAACCGGCAGGCACGTTGTTTACAACAGCATTTGGCGAGCCGTAAGGACAGGTGGCGCTGTTTGTAGCGGCGCACATTGTATTGTTTACATGATAATTCGGATCCGTTAAGCCAAATATATGCCATGATAACATGGAATAATTGTTACCGGATATGTAAGGATTATTATACGCAAAGGAAAGATTGAGAGTGGCAGAAGAGGATCCGTTGTTTACATAAATATCCGTCTGATAGTTTATATACTGGGTGTTGGTTACACTGATATCTTGGGACATGGTCGTTACCGGCCCGGATTGGGGTGCCACTGCATAAATATTTTTAGCATTTACAACTTTCGCTGTCGGGAACTGCGCGTTGTAATCCCATATAAAAGAAGCTGGTTCATTCCCTGATTTCAGCGATGATGTTAAGTTTCCTGAAGCATCATAGCTGATATCCGCCATTTTCTTATACCTGCTGTCAAAAAATAGGTCGCCTGCTTCATTACTCGTAGTTGAGATGAACGAACTGGAACTGACTGGATCTTTCAATTCAGCTTTATAAATAGCATTACAATAAACTTTATTTAAGTCATTGACTTTGTAAGAATAGAGGTCAGCACTAACCACATTCCCTGCAACAGTCGTTTTCCTCTCTACAACAGCACTCACGTTGTTGATGTTCTTCATTATTGTGAAAGGGCTTAGTGAGTTAGTGGCGTTATAGAATTCATAAGCATACCTGTAATAGGTCACTACTTGTTGTCCCTGGCTATTAGTTGATGTCTGAGAAGTAATGTTCTTATACTGATCATACGTGTAAGTAACTGTCCGGTTAACAGCATTGCCAGAATAATTGCTCAAATATTCTTTCTTCGTCGATGAACTGGGGAGAAAAGGTGTGCTGATAATATTATAGGCCGTTTTTGCAAAGACATTGGTGCCGTATAACCCGCCAGACTGGGGCTCGCATACTGTCATGCCGAACTGATGTACTGCGTTAGTTAGAATTTCCGGCGTAACACTGCTATAGGTATTTATCTCTTCTGACACCTTGTTGTCATTCGCAGTATAATCAGTTCTTTGAAGAAGCCTACCTCTTTTAAAATAATTTGATGTAGATATAAGATATCCATCAAAAAAACCAGCGTTGAATGAATTCACTGCGGAAATATCATTATAAACCGAAGTTGATGAAGTTTCATGGTTACTGAATTGATAGATCGAATAAGCTCCATCGGCCCTTTTTTCCACAACAGTATTGTACCCGATATGATTACTCATACTGTTTGACGTCAGCGGAATAACCGAACTCGTTTGGTATTGGGTTATCGAAACCGCAGTGTTGCTGCCACCATAATTGCCAGTCCCAGTACGGGTAAAATTGTAAGTTGGCTTAGAGTCAAGTACACCGCTGGAAGGTAACTGTCCGGGATTGCTGACAGTAGAGTTATAATTGTTCACATAAAAAAAGGAAGATTGTTGTGAAGGGCCGAAGTCATTTGTTTTAGTGATCTGTTTCACCCGTAGCCCTCCCGCGAACCCGGTCTCCGCGGTTGCCGTTGTACCAATGTCACGCTTTACCACAGCGGTGTAAGTGTTCGGCTCATAATCAATATGAAGCTTGCCGCCTGTAGGATAGAAAATATCCGTCAGGATTTCCGCCTGGGTTTTAACTCCGGTTGGGTCAGGCTCCCGTATAGCGTACATTGATGCCCCCGGTGGCCAGCCCTGTCCTTGTGAAGTAAAGGGGGGAATAAAGTTGGATGGATGATTGCCTTCATTATTAAAGCCCCAGTGATCTCCGAATATCGTAATGTAATTGGGAAGACTGAGCGGGTTGTAATAAAAAGTATAATTTTTATCATCAACTGTCAGGCGTTTTAAGGACAGCCTTTTGGACGAGCTTTCATTGTAGACAAGGTTAACCGTTTGAACGGTGTTACCGGTCCTTGTATCCATCACACTCATCGAATTAAGTTTTAACCAGATAAACCGGTCCCAAAAATTAGTGGGTGCTGTGTTGCTACCAAAATAGGGAATGACCGATGGTGTAGTTATCAAAGTATAAAAACTGGGGAATTCGGTTCCAACTATAGAGCTGATTTGTTGGTTGGTGTATCCTGCATCCTGATAAACCCTGACATAGGGATCCATTGCAGAACCATTCAACATATATCTTAATTCATTGGTTTGAGACTTACTGAAGCTTATTTGGATATTCCTGGACGGCATTGTTATAGAAGCCAGGTAAACCGGTGAGACGACAGTTCCAGATACACCAGAGCTATGTGGACCGGTAGTTCCGCAGCCACCAGATGTTGTTTGATAGGCCATGGCACTGTAAGAAAGCTGGCTCGTAAATGGACCACGTTCATAATTGAGATTAATGATTTCTGATCCATCCGCTGACACTATTTGAGTGAGATTCCACGACGTAGCAAAAAAATTATTAAGACCCCGTTGGTTTGTCGGAATAATCATGCTCCCGCTGTACTCAATGGCAGAAGTATTAACATCAGTGCTGCCGAAAATATATTTATTACCGCTTTCGTCAATCAGCGTGAACTTTCCAAATGTTTTTATAATACCAGTAGTGTTGATGGAGTACCCCGAAACATTATTTAAAAAGGGAGTTACAAGGTCAGTCAATTCAAAAACAACCTTGATAGATTTATCACATTGCACCCGCTAAATACCATTCTGATCTAAAAAAAACTTTCCGCTATTTCCCAGAAAGTTAAAATCGTACTCGTCTGGTTCAACGTCTAATGGGTAAAGACTTGCGTAGAAATCATTCGTTTTAACTTTAGCATCGGAGGCCCAATCACTCATCCGCATATAGTACTGACCATTACCATTCACATCAAAAATGTACTGCATTTCATCCATCATTTGATTCATCTTTCTCGTAATGGTACCACCTGCTTGCAGTGACCATCCGTTACCAACCCAGCCTGGATGGACATCAGGCCTTAACCCAACCGCGTGATAGGACATTGTGATCGGTAGTTTTATTTTGTTACCCGCAACCTCATAAAGAGGAATGGAAATATTGGGCACACCTGTAAAATAAGAGACGGGCAGATCTGTATACTGGCCCAGGCTTGCTGCGTTCGGGCTGGGAACAGTTGGGGATAAGTTAGGTTGTCCGTAACTTTTCATCAAAATTACCTGCATGATGATGATCGCTACAATCTGTTTGCTTCGCCTGAACATATCGTTTTGTTTTAAAAAAAGAGTATTAATACTTATTAATGCAACGTGTATCCAATCCTGAACACTACCGCACTTGCCTTCGGCACCTGCCGGTAACTCAGAAAATCCCATAACAACTGCACCTTCGTTTTCCTCAAGATTTTCGACCGCACATCCGCCACCTTGCTCATCCCGATCAAACCGCTCTCTTGCCAGGCACTCCGATCCCTCAATTCTGCGAAGCGGCTGAACCCACTCCGGTAATTCATCTCGTATCCTCCGGCCAGCCAGAATGAACCTTTCAGCTTCCACTCGATGAATGACCGCAAGCCTATTCCCTCATGGGTGATTTTTATATTGCGGATGTTCTGACCCCAACCCATTTTGTAGCTGGCGCCAATACCAATGATGCTGTTATCATTCAACTTATACCCTGCTGAGAGAGCGATATCACTTGTTACCGGGAAATATCCATTGGATTTTTGCGATTGAATATTCGCTCCCAACTCAATTCGTTGAAAAAAATTTTTTATCCGCTGCCCATTCGGTTTAAACCCATCCGGCATGTCCAGACCCCCATCACCGCCGCCTAGTTTGGTAAGTTTATTTTTCAAAATATTCAACTGGCTTTGCGCCTGTTGAATATTTTGACTGAACTGCGCTTGGGCATTTGGCCCTCCGGCTGCGATCTGCTGTTGGATCAGCCCATTCACTTGTGCTCTTGTCTGTAGCCCGGCCAGGCTGGCGATAGCAGTAGGATCATTGGGATCACCCGGCAGACGGAATAAGGATGCCAACTGGCTGTTCTTGTGCAAGAAATCTTTGAACAGCTTTGTTTTACTTAATAGCTCAATCGCTTTCTGTTCTGCTTTTTTATGATTTTTTAATAGTTGCTTGTATTCGTTTATCTGAGCACTGTAGTAGTAAGCTTGTTTGTTCAGTTTCTTTAATTCTTTCGCCATTCCCAGTTTACCTAATTGGTCTTTGAGGTATTGTTTTCTTTCTTTGATGAATTTCCTGATCTCTTCAGCCTTTTGAAACTCCGATTGCAAACCATTCACCTTACCCACGGCATCCCTCAGTTTAGCCGGACCATCTTTGGCAAAGGCCATCAACTGCGGGTTCTGTTGCAGAAATTTGAGAGAGGAGCTTAAGGTATCAAGGGAAGGAATATACTGCTGCAGTTTTTCAGTACCAGCCAGTTTTTGCTGCAATTGATCATAGTGCTGCTGAGCATCTCCAAAAACAGCAGAAGCTGTCGCAGAATCTTTTTGCGTCAGCTTCCGTTTTAATTTATTTTCCTGCTTTAAAAGTTGAGCGATTATCTTTTCGGATTGCCTGTTCAATTTTTGTTCCAGGCTGCCAGCTTTGGCACTCACCTGTTCAACGTATTTATTACTGACCCGTAAAGACGCCGAGGCTGTATCTTCCTGTGCTTGCACATACACAGATATGATCATTCCAATAAATAGAAGATGGCAGCGGTTCAGCATGGTGGATAGTTAGTAATGGTGACTACTAAAAGACGTGATTTTTCTGAAAATACACACGTCCTTTTCCGATTTCTTTAAACATTAACAGGTAGATACGAGTTTATACCTATATCATTATCCTAAAAGATCGCTTACTAAAATTGAGGTTTATAAAATATACCAGACAAGCGTTTTTTCACCTAATTATAGGCGGGTGATTTCACGATACACCAACAAAAAGCTCGGTTCAAGGATCCCAACCGGACAAAGAATCAATTGTAGAAATTGAAAAAAGGAGCCGCGAATAATGAGGCATTTTTAATTGTAACATTCACCTTATTAAGAACATGGAGAAAAAATAACAGAACTTGTTACCTGGTCAGGATGAATAATTATTTCGGTAAAGAAAAAATGTCCTACGCCTATGCCTTTAACAAGGATATGAAGTTCGTTCGGTGGGAAGGTTGACATTGAATAGCAGTGGTAAAACATGACAGCGTAAATAGAAATGCCGCGTCTGTATTGTAAATTCAACTACGACAAACACGCATATATGCATCGTATATAGTGGCTGGTGATCTTTTTTGTCCTTTCAAAAATGTCCGTCAGACTGTCTGCCAAAAACGGCGGACAGAAAACAAAAAACCCTCACAAAAATTTGACAACCAAATTCTTATGAAGGTTTCAATGTGCCCAGGACTGGATTCGAACCAGCACACCTCGCGGCGCTGCCACCTGAAGACAGTGCGTCTACCAATTTCGCCACCTGGGCTTTTGATAACGGGCAGCAAAGATAAGGGGAATCACATTAATTTCTGAACAATCAGCCAAAAAAATAAGCCGTTCCTGTGGGTACTAATCCCCCAGCAAACTGATCACATATCCGTAAGAATATTTCTTTCCCAAAAGCCTGTATGCATCATGCGGTAAAGCGCCCCAGCTATTATCACCTCCTACCCCTCTTTGCCCCAGATCAATGGAAAGATAGATATGCTGATCAGGCGGAAGATCGGTTGGATGCTGCTGCTTTTTCGTAAACCCCGGATCAAGACTTTCTGCAGAATGATCAATAGCACTGAAACAGATTGGCTGCAAACCTTCGATCCTGATACCATTGCCGAGCCGGTTGGTCAGGCTTAGCCAGCGTGTATCTGTTTTGTACCCGCTTTCCTGCGGACGGATATAACCTCTGTAATACTGGTTCTTTGCATTATCCTTATAAAGACCGATAAACGCCGAGCTTTTCCTGTCGCTGTAATTTTCCCAGGGGCCGCGTCCATAATAAACAAGACTGTCATAAGCGCCGGGCAATTGCAGGCGCATACCAAACCTGGGCAGTTCAGGCAATTCCCTTCCCGTCATATCCATCGAAGCAGTGGCAGCTATTGAGCCATCATTCCTGATCTGGTAAATTATTTCATAAGGCACTGCAATAGTTAATTCATAATTGACCCTGATCTGCAAACCATCTTTATCCTGCTCACCAATGCTAACGCTTCTTATTCTTTTGCCTTCATGCGCGTTTCGCCAGATTCCCAGTTTTGATGGCATATCATTTCCAAAATCATTATCAGTGGGCGCACGCCAGAAATACGGCTCTGGCAAAGCTTCAAGCCGGATGTTCTTTTTTGCATAATGAGTGAATACGGCTCGGCTGCTATCAAACACGCCGGAAACATTCCCGGAACTGAAACTGATCTTTCCTTTTTCTTTCAGGACCGTTAATCCTGTTGCACCCTGTTCTTTTTCTTTTGCAAAATAATCTCCGGCATAATAGAACTGCTCCCTTGCAAACTCATGTCCTGCTTTGATCAATGGGGTGGTATTCTTTGTGCAGGCATACACATTCAGAAAATATTCCGTGCCGGGTGCTGATTTGAATACGGGAATATCAAGGGTTATTTCCTTGCGGGCATGGGGTGCCAGCGAAACAGCAAACTTTCCTTCCCTGATCCTTGTGCCGTTCTGCACCAATTCCCAATTGAAATCGAATTGATCAAGATTGGTAAAATCAAAACTGTTTTCAACAGACAGCTTATTATTCTTCCAGCCAAACACTACTGGTTGATAAACTTTCTTTACTTCATATGCGCCAGGATCAGGCGTTCTGTCTGAGCTCATGATCCCATCAGCCACACCATTCTCATCATTCTGCCAGTAAAATGATCCAAGATCTCCACCATAGGCCCAATAGGTTTTGCCATTGGCATCTTTTGTTTTCAGTCCCTGGTCCACCCAATCCCAGATAAACCCGCCCTGCATCTGTTTGCTGCTACGGATAATATCCCAGTATTCCTGGAAATTGCCATTGCTGTTTCCCATTGCATGGGAGTATTCACACATGATATAGGGCCTCGTTTTATCAGTAGCCTGCGCATATTTCTTCATGTCATGAATGGTCGGATACATGGGTGTAACAATATCCGTATTCCAATCTTCTCCTGCCTGCTCAAACTGTACCGGCCTTGAATCATCCCTTTTTTTGATCCATTTATATGCATCATGAAACACAGGGCCATTGCCCGCTTCATTCCCCAGCGACCAGATGATGATGCTGGGATGGTTCTTGTCTGTTTCCACCAGGCGGTATTCCCTGTCAAGATGCGCAGCCGCCCATTGCGGCAGATAGGCAGGATGAATGGTTTTATCATAAGGCGACTGGAATTCCGCGCCCATGCCATGACTTTCTATATTGGCTTCATCCACCACATACAATCCATACTGATCGCAGAGTTTATACCATAAAGGATCATTGGGATAGTGTGAAGTGCGCACGGCATTGATGTTAAACATCTTCATCAGTTGAATATCCTTCAACATGATCTCCCTGGAAGGAACATGGCCTTTTACATCATCATGCTCATGCCGGTTAACACCGCGTACATATACCGGCATTCCATTTACAAGCAATTGCGCATTTTTGATCTCCACTTTTCTGAAACCCAGTTTGGCGCCGGTGTACACGACCGGTGCATCAGGCTGATCAGTTTTAACTGATATAATACAATCATACAGGTCAGGTGATTCGGCGCTCCATTTCAAAGGGGATTTGATAACTCCTTTAAAATGTAATACCAGTAGACTATCCTTCCCAAATTGAAATTTCTGTTCAGCGGTGAAAACAGTCCTGCCTGTCTTATCAGCAACTGTCACCGTGGCCACCCCTTTTCCTTGCACATCTTTATAAAACCGGCGCAATACCAGTTCAGTGCTGAAAAGGCCATTTTTATATTCTGCATCCAGACCACCTTTCAGAAAAAAATCCCAGGGAGTAAGTTGCGGTGTTGCATACAGGAAAACATCGCGCTCTATGCCACTGAGCCTCCAGAAGTCCTGGTCTTCCAGGTAGCTTCCATCATGCCATCTGAAAATTTGAACAGCCAGTATATTCTTTCCTTTTTTCAGGTAAGACGTGATATTGAATTCAGCAGGTGATTTGGCTACTTTGCTCATCCCCGCTTTTTCGCCGTTCACATACACAAAAGCACAACCAGATACAGAACCAAAATGAAGAAATACTTCTTTACCATCCCAATCAGCCGGCAACTCAAATTCTTTACGGTAAGTGCCAACAGGATTATCCCCACCGATAAAAGGCGGATTTTTGGGGAAAGGATAAACAATATTGGTGTAGATGGGTATGCCATGCCCCTCTATTTCCCAGTTGGAAGGAACGGTAATATCCTTCCAGGCGGATGTGTTCAGGTCTGGTTGAAAAAAATCCGGTGAACGGTCCTGGTACCTGTCTGCATAAAGAAATTTCCAGGAACCATTCAGGGATCTATAATAAGGTGAACGGTTATAATCATCCGCAACAACATCCTTTGGCTGACTGAACAGCATAGCTGTTGCACGCGGCTTTTCCTTATTCCATTCAAAGAATGCCGGATTTTCCCAGTCGTTGCTTTGAGCCTGAACCAAAGAGAAGATAAAAAGAGCTATTGCCGTTTGTATATACTTACTTTTCATATTTATCAAGCTGGTCAGAACAATCTATTTAGCTTTCAGCATCTGATCATATCTGTGCAATGCTTCCATAAAATAATAATCTGCATACACCAGCGGCACATCGATCTCTGTTTGGTGAGGAATACTGCCAACACAATGTTTCAGCAGAAAATTCCCATTCCCTCCTTCTGTTGCTTTATAAGCAGGACTGGCCAGTGAGTGCAACATTTTTATTGCTGCATCTTTATAGGCCTTGCTTTCTTTCCTGGCATAGGTGCTCAATTCAAATAATGCAGAAGCCGTGATGGCTGCCGCAGAAGCATCCCTAAAATCAATATTTGTTCTGGCTGCAAAAGATTTTACACCGGGTTTATATCCTTTCTCTTTGATATTAAAATCCCAGTAAGGCACTTTATCTGCAGGAAGATTTTTGTTACGGAGATACCAGTTGGCCATTCCGATGGCAGCCTTAAGATATTTCGGGTCTTTTGTTTCGCGGTAAGTCATGGTATAACCATAGATCGCCCAGGCCTGGCCACGCGCCCAGGTAGAATTATCGGCATAACCCTGTGCTGTTTCGCGGGCCTGTACTTTCCCTGTAGCAGGATCATAACACACAACATGATAAGAACTGTAATCTTTCCGGAACTGGTTAGCCAGCGTTGTATTGGCATGCGTAATGGCAGTACGGTAAAAAGAACTGTCGCCGGTCACTTTGGTAGCGAAGAATAAAAGCTCCAGGTTCATCATATTATCAATAATCACCGGGTACTGGTACACTTTATCGCCATGCCAGGAACGGAAAGTATTCCATGATTTGATACAACCTACTTTCGGATCAAACCGGGTGCTGAGTGAGCGGGCTGCCTGTACCAGGTTGCCTTTATACTTTTCATTTCCGGTTAGCCGGTACGCGTTGCCATAACTGCAATACATCATAAAGCCCAGGTCGTGATGCTCTGTAAAATCCTTTAGCGGTTCCAGCTTTTCTGTCCATCTGATCGCTTCTGCCTTCATAACCGGATCATGCGTATATTCATAAGCATACCATAAACTGCCGGGAAAGAATCCCGGTGTCCAGTCGTACATACTGGTGCTGACCAGTTTTCCTTCCGCATTAATGGTGCGGGGAAAACTGCTGTCTCCCTCAATATCTTTCAGCATCAGCTTTATCTGGCGATCAGCAAATTCCATATTCTGACGCACAAACCTGCTTTCATTCGTATCTCTTTGCCTGAATGCACATAGCAGGAAACACAGGGCCAGCGATGACCCAAAAAACCATTTCATCATCATCAGTTATACTTTACTATTTAAGATGCTTTTCTGAATACAATACGATGACTGCCTTCAGTTTTTTTATTACGGACCTTTAAGATGATCCGGTTAACAATAGAGGGCCAGCTTTCCAGCAGCCGGCTGTCTTTGATCGTTATTGGTTCAATGACCAGCTCCAATTGGTTGGGGTCATATTCCATGTTCATTCTTATATCACCCGTTACCAATTCCACTAATCCATCTTTTCTTTTTTCCACGGCTGCACTGGTCATAAAATGCAGGGCAGTATTCCCATTATTGGAAAGCAGCTTGTATTTGTCTGTTATAGTGAATGACCGGGACCTCTTTAATTCATAACTACGCTCCCATTTGCTTACCCGGGCTGCAGAAGGATAAGCCTCAGCTATATCTGCTTTAAAACTTGCAGCGCTATTAGTATTGATAAAAGAAACCTCTCTGGCTTTGTACTGAGCGCCTTCCTTCTGCTCCACTCCATTGATCAGAGGAACATTGTGATAGGCGGAACGCATGGTCCAGATAGTGTATCGTTCGGGGCCAAATGTCTGTCTTGTATAAGTCTCACTGCCAATATCGATCAACAAAGGATGCCCGTCGTAATACAATACACAAGTGCCTACATCATTATGATTATGACTTTCATCATTATGCCCTGCAAGCGCAGAAAAATAAAAACCTTTAGCACTTCCTTCCTGGTCTCTTGCCACAGCTATGCCGGTTTCTTTCATCCAGGCATACGCCATGAATGGTTGCTTTGCTTCTCCCTGCAGCATTTCTTTTGCGGTGAAGAGATTCCTGAAACCTCCGTACACAGTTTCCATTGGTACCATTTTTTCCCAATGCTGGTCCTTGGCCAGCCAGGAACCGAATTCTTGCAATGGGGTATCCTTTACAGCTTTTCCATAATGATACATGATCGCTGCGTCACCTTTTAATTTTGCCGAAGCATCTGCATAGTTCAGGTACCAGGAACTATCGATATAAGCCTTGCAGATATAATTGCCGATATTCCTGATCAGTGGTTTATCAAAAATATTGATCGCGTTGCCACTCGCCTGCTGCAACAGTGAAAGATAATTATACAGCATCCCTCCTGCATGCGACCAGTAAGCCGGGCCTTCTTCACAAGCCCCATCTTCTTTATAATAGTTGATGAACCGGTCAACTGAGCGCATGGTTTTATAAATGCCTTCCACTCTTTTTGCGGGATCATCTTCCACCAGCAGGATCGTGGTGAGCATATTATAGTTGAGCCATACATTCCAGTTGTTCACCAGTTTTGTTTTCCCATCCAATGCCATCCACCAGAAATCATTCCTGGTATAAAATGGTTGAAGGATGCGGCGGTCTATCTCTTGCCGAAGCCTTTTGGAAATAAGAGGACTTTCTTTATCAAATCTGTCTTTGAATAAATAATAGGTCCAGGCCAATGCATTAACGGTGATGCCTGCGCCGAGTTCTATCACCGGTTCATTGATATCCGGCAAACCTGCACCTGCTTTCTGCAATCCGGTGCTTGCTGAAATAGACCAACTGGTAATTTCACAAACAGTCCAAATGCCATTGATCAATTGAGGAATGAAACGCCCCTTTGCTTCCGCCAGTTCTGCAAAAACAAGCTTCCGTATCGCCGCGATGTTCATGTTATACACATCTTCCATTACCCGCCGGTTACCTGATTTTACGAACTCGAGATAAGAAGTGGCCGGAACAACCTGCCAGGTATAATTAAGCACTGATTCGCCATCCCTGATCAGTTGTTGCCGGTAAGCTATATCCAGCGATTCCCATTTATCCCTCTCCTTATATCCCGGAAATTGTTGAATGATCTGGTCCATGGTCAGGCTTGCAGCCAGTTGTTCTTTTGTATACACACCGGCCAGCCAGTTACGGTCTGATTGCGAAAAGACCAAACGGGGAAGAAATGCACTAACAAGAAGAAGGGTAAAAAGGGATCGCATAAATAAAGGTAGCGCCTGCCTTTATTGACAGGCGCTTTACAAATTTACCAGTTTGGATTCTGAGTCAGGTTAGGATTCAAACCTGTTTCATTGGTCGGGAATGGCCACCAGTAATCCCGGTCCACCCTGAAGCTTCTCCTGGATGCATCCTGGACAATTACGAAACCATCTGCATCCACAGGTGAAGAAGGGATAAACGCGTGCTCACCAGGAAATTTCTTTGAACCTTTAATTGTTTTGGGCAATTCGATCTCTGCTGTTTTCCAGCGGATCAGGTCCCAATAGCGGAACTCACCTTCATAAGCCAGTTCCACACGTCTTTCCCTCCTGATCTCTGTAAGCATATCCAGGCCATTGTCTGCAACAAATGCATTGGTAAGCCTGGGCATATTCACCCTGGCACGGAGCAGGTTGATGGATTTATCCAAATCCTGATCAGAGATAGCGCCATCCATTTCAAACTTCAGCTCTGCATAGTTCAGCAATATTTCACCATAGCGGAAAATGATATGATGATTAAAACTTTGCTGCGAAGCCCAGTCCTGCGAAGTGGCATACTTCCGGATCTTGTATCCTGTTGGAGCCGTATTAAATGTGGGCACCCACATAGCAGTAAAGCCCCATACACGTTTATTAAATACGGTCATTGCGATCCTTGGGTCACGGTTAGTGAACTCTGCCATGCTGCTGTCCTGCGGAAGCTGCAAAGGTGATTTTCCCAATGGCAGGCCATCGCGATAGAGGTAAGCATCCATCATTGCACGGGTAGCTGTTACCACGCCTACATCAAGATACTGACGGGTATAGTTATGTTCAGCTATGCTGTTGGTGGAATTCACACCATACAATCTTGCCAGGATGTTTTCCCTGTTGGCAGGGCCATTGCCTGCATACTGGAACAGGTAGAAATAAGAACTGTCTGGTACTGCTGTATATTTGAAAAGCCCATGCCAGTTCAGGTTCATCAATTCCTGCGTAGCAGATAATGCCTGGTTAAGATGCTTCGCTGCATTACCCAGCGAATGGTATTTATTTCTTGTTCCTTCCATCAATCCCATTCTTGACTTAAGTGCCCAGGCAGCATTTTTGGTGATGCGGCCATATTCAGCAGCCGGCAATACAGACGCAAGCGGCAATCCTGCAACAGCCGAATCTAGATCACGGTACATGGTGTCCAGTACTATTTCGCGTGGTGTACGATGCGGAGTGGCCAGCGTATCGAACACATCAAATGTGCGAAGCAACAAAGGCACATCCCCATATCTTTTCACCAGCTCACTGTAGCCGAATGCACGGAAAAAATAAGCTTCTGCCCTGTAGCGGCGAACACGTACCGGATCATCTGTAACTTTTACAGAGTTTTCCAGGATCGTATTGGCTTTGCGGATCAGGAAATAAGGGATCGTGAATGCATTGTCCGTAACAGGCACAGTGCGGGTGCCATCACTGATGGGATTGGGAGCGGATCCGTAACCATCATCTGTCCAGATAGCATTTACATTATTGGTAATTACAGGGAGTGCCTGATACAGTTCATTACATGCAAGCACAAGGTCATTGGATGTTTTCCAGAAACCGGCATCCGTAAGTGTTGATTCAGGCTTAAGGTCCAGTTTTTTGCTGCAGGCAATCAAACCAGTTACCAATGCGCCTCCTATTATTATTGCGTTTATTATTTTCTTGGTCATTGTTCTTTTTTTACTGGTTTAGAATGTCAGGTTGATTCCAAAAGAATATGTTCTGAAGAAAGGATACTGCCAGCTTGCATTATCCGGTGTTTCAGGATCGAAAGCTGTTTTCAGCCACATTTTGCTGATCTCCCATATATCCTGACCGGCGAAATAAACCTTAACATTGGTCAGCTTTGCTTTGCTGATCCATTTCAATGGCAGGTTATACCCAAGCTGTATGTTTTTCAACCGCAGGTACGCGCCATTCATTACCCAATGGGAAGATCTCAAGGTGTTTTGTGCACCGCCAATAAACATCCTGGGGAAACGGGCATCCTGGTGATCAGGTTTCCAGTAATCAAGATTGAAATCCATTGGCACGATCCAACTGGAGGTATAAGGATACAGAGTGGTTGGATCTACGAATAATTTTCTTTGTCCAACTCCCTGGAACATCGCAGAGAAATCAATTCCTTTCCAGCTAAATCCAAGATCAAAGCCATAGCTGTAACGGGGTGATGAGTTGCCTAACTCAACCAGGTCGCCATGGTCTGACAGGCGTCCAAGACCTGCATTGATCTTTCCATCTTTATTTACATCTATGTATTTAATATCACCTGGCCCAACCGCAGAACTGTACAGAGGATTGGAAGCCACATCCTGTGCATCACGGTAATATCCTGCAGCCTGGTAGCCAAACACTGTATTAAGCGGCAGGCCTTCAATAATTCCATTTATGCCGGGTTGCACAGAAGTTTGTCCATTATAGCTTAATACCTTGTTCTTATTATCTCCGATATTGGCGTTTATATAATAAGAGAAGTCTTTACCGATACGGTCTCTCCAACCCAGGCTGAGTTCCCAGCCCGTAGTTCTCATATCTGCCAGGTTATAAGTTCCTGTGAGAATACCAATGCTGTTGGACAACTGGATCGGCACCAGCATTTCTTCATTGCGTTTCACAAAATAGTCTGCAGAAAAATTGAGACGGTTGTTGAGTGCTGTAATATCAAGACCAATGTTGGAAGTGGTAATGGTCTCCCATACTTTATCTGGTGACGCAAGGCGCGACTGGTAATAAGAACGGTTCCTTACACCATTAAAAGGATAAGGTTGACCAGCCGCCAGTTGAGCTATATAATCATAGTTCCCTGCATAGCCATCAGAGTTACCCAATTTGCCCCATGATGCACGAAGCTTGAATTCATTAAAGAAAGGTGCAAAGGACTGGAACCAGTCTTCCTGCGAAAGCCTCCAACCAACAGATACGGAAGGAAAACTTTTCCAGCGGTTCACCGGGGCAAGTTTAGAGCTTCCATCATAGCGGAAATTGGCTTCAAACAGGTATTTATTGCGGAATGCATAATTGAAGCGGGTGAAGTAAGATTCAAGCGCCCATTCATCTATTGTTTCTGAAGCCTGGTATTGTGTAGGATCACCAGTGTTCAGTGTAAAGAAATCATTTGTTGCAAGATTCACTGCACGGCCTACGGTTTGATTAATGCGTTCGTTCTCGAATGCATAACCTCCCATGATATGAAAATCATGGTCCATTCCAAGTTTCCATACATAATCAGCGATCAACTGTATATTATCAGAATTGATCTTGTACTCTGTTTTTGTATAAGAATTGGGATTGTTCATGTAGCTGCCGATGCCCGTAAGGTTATAACGGGGAATGGTCCTGATGGCTGATCCATTCGTTCTTACACCCAATCTCGGGCTGTAGGTTGCGGAAAGCGTAAGTCCTTTCACGATATCTTTTGCCTTCAATGCGATCTGGGCATTGCCTTCATTTTCCTTTGTATCGCTTGCTCCGCCTTCTTTCAGCAGGGCATACGCAAAGTTTCCACTGTTGTCATTGATATACTTATCCGTTGTGCCCGGGAAAAATGTCGGATACAGGGTACGGGTTGTATAAAGATTGGAAAATATCCTTGCGTTGCCCACACTTGGGCTTAAGGTATTGCTCTGACGGAAAGCCAGTCTGGTTTCCAGGCTTAAAACTTTAGAGATCGTTAATGCATAATTGAACCGGGCATTGATCCGCTCTGTTTTATCAGGCCCTAAAGTAAACACGCCCTGTTGTTTGTAGTAACCTGTGGAGAAGAAGAAATTATCCCTTGCTCCACCACCGCGCATGGAAATATTATGGTCCCACATGGGTGATTGATTACGGAGCACGAGGTCTGTCTGGTCCAGGTCATAATAATACAGGTAATCACTGCCGCTTGGGTTGACCACATATTCAACATTGGGATCTTTCATCCAGGCTATCTGCTCGTCAGTGTAACCGGCAGCCTGCCCTGCATTGATCCTTGATTCATTGGCCATCTCAGCTTCCTGCCATGAATGCAATCTTCCAGGCACATTGCTTGGTTTTTGCGTAGCATATTTGCCACTGTAGTTGACCGATATTTTTCCTGATGCACCTCTTTTGGTGGTCACCAGCACCACACCACCGGCGGCACGTGCTCCATATATGGAAGCAGCAGCAGCATCTTTCAACACACTGATGTTCTCAATATCATTAGGATTCACGGCAAGCAGGCTGCCCGGTGCACCATCCACCAGCACAAGGGGTGGTGAACCATTCACGGAAGAAAAGCCCCTGATCTGCAAATTATACCCTTCCCCACCGGGTGTGCCGTTTGAGCGGGTAACCGTAACGCCGGGAGCAACTCCCTGCAATGCGGCCATTGCATTGGCCACAGGGCGGTTCTCAATTTTTTTCTTGTCTACCGTAGCAACCGCACCGGTAAGGTTTACCCTTTTCTGTGCGCCATATCCTACCACTACCACATCAGATAAAGTTCCCGACTTGGGAAACAATGAAACGGAAATCGAGGTCTCAGTTCCCACTAACACTTCCTTGCTTTCATAACTTACACTGGAAAACTGAAGCACCTGGCCGGCAGCAGCAGTGATGGTGAATTCGCCGGCTTCGTTGGTAGTAGTGCCTCCGGGTGTGTCTTTCACTACCACGGAAACACCGGGAACAGGCTTGCCGCTTTCATCTGTTACCTTGCCCGTTCTTTGTTGTGCCTGGGCAAGCAGCAAAGATGAAGAAGCCATACAAGCTACTAATAAGATCAGCCATTTTAGCTTTTGGCCAAAACTGGCAATTTGCAATCGCGTCATGAGCAGTTGTTTTTATTTAAAAGAAAAATGGTGGCTGAAGAAGAACCATTCTTAAAAAGGAACATGTTCTCCTGCCTTTACAAATTTGAACGCTGCAATAAAAGCTGAGGGGGATTATCCTAAAATACTAAGGGGAAAAATTTAAACAACATACATTCAATTGATTCCCAATTGAGCATTTAAAAAATTCAACCAAACTACTGAGCATTACTCCCTGATTCGATACGGACAGAAGGCATTTTCTTTTTGAAATTTTCAGCACCGGCAGCACTGATCCGGGAATCCCAGCAATAAATGCTTTTTAAAGAAGGGATCGTTGAAAGGGTTAGCAGTCCTTTATCGTCCACTTTGGTATTGACAATATTGATATACTCCAGGTTTTTCAGCGATTTCAAAGCGGCCATTCCTGCACTGGTCACATTTGTGCCGGCAAGGTTCAACCGCACCAGGTTCTTCAATTTTCCGATCTCCCCCATCGCTTCATCGGTAATAGCGGTGTTATCGAGGCGAAGCCATACAATATTATCGGCCAGTTCTGCCAGCAGTGCAATTTTACTGTTATCAAACGCAGTATAATTGATGCAACTGACTTCCAGGAGATTTTTATCCTGCGCTACGGGAGAAACAAGAATGCCGAGGCTGCTTAGTTTGTCAACCACTGCTTTGTCAGGCAGGGCAGGATTTTCCTCAAACACTTTGGAGAGGGCGATATGCGAAGTAGTGTCTCCCGCCGCGCCTCCTGAAAAAGATGCCAGCACAGGAAGGATCGAGGCGTCAGGCGACAGTTCTTTCACTTTCTTTTTTGTATCCGCACCAGTCTTTATCCACCAACTGACCAGTTCGATCTCTTCTTTGCTTAATTGCGGCTGATCTTTGGGTGGCATGCGCTTGTCATCTTCCATTGGCAGCAGCAGTCTTTTCACCAGTTCGCTTTCCGCAGCATTACCAGGTTTGATGATCTCACCGTGCTTGCCTCCTTTGAACAAAAGTTTTTCCTGGTCCATCCGCAAAGAGCCTTTTACTTTTTTGGAGCTATGACAGCTATAACATTTTTCGCTTAATATGGGTTGCACCAGATCGCTGTACACCACTGCTTCATTAATATCAGTGATATTCTTTTTTACCTGCATTGTATCCTTTTTGGCTTCAATCCCCAACCAGCCGGCAAAAGGTTGTGGCAACCCCGCCGTCAGGTAATCTGCCCCATGTGTCATATTGCCGCCGAGATGGCCGGTGAACAGGAGTAATATAAATATGGTAATGAGTAAAAACCGGTAAGGCCTTGTCGCATTTTTTTTCTTTACTAGCCAACTGATGCCTGAAAGCGCGGCCACAGCAATTCCCATCCATTGATGCCATTGCAGGGTGCTATCATCATAACCGCCTTCCCTGCTGAGAAACCAACCGAATAAACAGGAAATGACGGCGCTCACAAAACCAACGATCAAACAGATCTCAATAGCATGCTTCAGCAAAGCTGCCTGCTTTTGTTTCCAGGCAACCAGTTCCAGTATGAACGCCACAAAAAGTATCCCGATCGGCAGATGGACCACCACAGGATGAAAATGGCCCAGGTAATTCATCCATTCACCAGCAGCATTGAGCAGTATCAAATGTTCGGTTTAAAATTGATAATTAAATAAAAAGTCAAAATTCAAAAGTAAAAAATCAAAACCTACACGTGATTGGTGATCGCATAATGGGATACTTTTTTACTTTTGACTTTTTACTTTTGACTTTTTACTTTTGACTTTTTACTTTTGAATTCCAGTTCACACCCTTTCCAACTTAACGGGATAAGTTCCATCAGCCATCCACTGACAGATATACAAATTCTTATCATCATCCACACACACATCATGGCAATGTTTGAACACCGGCGTATCCTGCACCATCAGTTCCGGTTCCCCATTTTTATATACCGGTCTGGTGCCACCAGGGTTCGATACCACTTTATTGTTCCTGTCGAGAATGGTCACAAAACCTGAATTCATCGTAAGCATGTGATGCTTCAAAGCAGAATAACAAACTCCTGAATAAATATTCTCTCCGTCAATCACCGGCCGGCTCATGTAAGCACCAGGCAGATAAATGGAATCAAGATATTTTCCATCGAGCGTAAACCGTTTGAAACAATTTTTCACCCTTTCAGTACAGATCAATACAGGATTTGCCGGGTCGCGTGTATCCAGTGCAACTCCGTGTGCCTGTTTGAATTTATCATCCTTGATAAAACTATCACCGCCAAATTTCCGGATAAATTCTCCTTTGGAACTGTATTGAAGAATGTATTGCGAACCATAGCCGTCGGCAATATAGATATCGCCAGTAGGACCGATACAGGTTTCCGTTGGCATGAACTTATCACAATCTTTATACTCTCCTATAAACTTTGGATGCTTAATGGTCAGCAGTATCTTTCCATCCATTGTGGTTTTATACACCTCCCCCAGTTCATAGTCGGCAATATAAAGGAATTCTTCACCGTTCTCGTTGTGCAGGGTAAGCCCATGGCCCCCGGGAAACTGATGCCCCCAGCTATCCAGCAACTTTCCTGATTTATCATAGATCAGGATATTGTTCTTTGTCTCATTGGTGATCA
>Ga0182746_1000074_pt1 | contig 187908 bp, 142 predicted proteins | sample eDN3rd30CBELigOP_FD_128881 | JGI IMG/M metagenome (GOLD analysis project Ga0182746, IMG submission 128881) | Enriched Organic Plus compost microbial communities from Emeryville, California, USA - eDNA 3rd pass 30_C BE-Lig OP (version 2) (version 2) ...
AAATAATATCCCGCTATATTTTTATGAGAACCTGAAAAACGGGGAAGATTTTGTGACCACCGCCGGTGAAGTGATCCGCAATGAATGGCTTACCATAGCTGCACCAAAAGGGAAAAGCTATGCTTTTTGTGCAGACACCCGTTATTTTGAACCCATTATCGATCATATCAGGGATATGGACATGATCTATCATGAAACCACTTATCTCGACAACCTGCGCGACCGTGCTTATGAACGGTTTCATTCAACTACCAGGCAAGCTGCACTGATAGCGCAGAAAGCCAATGTCAAAAAATTACTGATCGGTCATTTCAGCAGCAAGTATGATACGCTGGAAGAGTTTGAGCGTGAAGCAAGGGAAGTGTTCCCTAATACAGATATAGCATTGGAGGGAGTTACTTATCGGGTATAATGTCCCGTTTATTTATGTAACCATTCATAAAAAAGCGGGAACTCTTTCCGCCAGGTCGGCTCATTATGTTTTCCATCTTCCAGCACCCGGATCTCCAATGGTGATTTGGAAACAGCGTGTAAAAGATCATACGCTTTTTGCATATCCGGCACCATTGTTTCCCCTTCCAGTTTACCTCCGTAGAAATATATTCTTGAATTCACTTTCTTTCCATACTTCTTTATATCATCAAAGATGCCTGAACCACTGATCCAGAATGCAGGAGAGAACACACCGGCCCCACCGAATACCGAGGGATATTTCAACACAGCATAAAGAGAGATCAATCCGCCCATTGAACTGCCGGCCACAGCCGTGTTTTTTTTATCCTTTAATGTGCGGTAATGTTTGTCAATATAAGGCTTCAATGTTTTTACCAGGAAATCAACATAAGCGCCTCCCTCCCCTTCCCCGAAGCGTTCATTATTGTAAGGGTTATATTCATTCAAGCGTTTATTGCCGCCATGATCTGTTGCCACCACAATGCACTGGGCAAGTTTGGTAGAATCCATAAATTCATCTACTCCCCATTCGCCGGAATAAGAAGTGGCATTATCAAAAACGTTTTGACCGTCGTGCATATACAGCACAGGATAACGCTTTGATACATCTGTTGAATAGTTTTCAGGAAGATAGATCCATACACGCCGGGTACGTTTTAATTGCGGTATGAGGAATGCTGTATCGATAATATGTACCTGCGCTGTTGCCGAACTTTTTTTAGATTGGGCAGGAAAACGGTCCGCCCACTCCTGCACTTCCAGGGTGATGGCCCTATTGCCGGTTGTTGTAAGGATACGGTTGGGCGAATGCGTGCCGTTTTGCTGGCATTCGGCTTTGTCCCAGGCACCGCGGGTGAGCTTGAATTCGTAAGAAGTATCAGGTAATGACAGATCAAGATAGTAAGTGCCATTAGCTGTTTTCTTAAACCGGAAATTAGTGTCGGCAGGATTCCAGCCATTGAAAGAACCGGCAGCAAAAATATCACTGCCCGACGGATGATATTCCGGGAGCCTGGTTATTTCAATACGAACAGTGTTCTGAGCCATTGTTGTTAAATGAGCCGAGAGTAGCAGCAAGCAAAAATATATCCGGACCATAAAATTATTTCTTCATTAGTTCCCTGATCGTTGCATGCAAAGAAGCGCTTACCGGCCAAACGGGTTGACGGAAAGTATGCTGGCATAATCCCATTTCGGAAAGATAAGCTTTCACGCCGCTGGGACTACCCTCTGCAAACATGGAGTTGATAATATCTGTGTATTTATAATGCAGTTCGCGTGCATCAGCAAAATTATCGGCCAGGCAAAGCCTTACCATTTCAGCAAACTCTTTAGGATAAGCATTGGCCACAACAGAAGTAACGCCGGCAGCGCCCAATGCGATCATGGGCAGGGTCAGTGCATCATCACCACTGATCACCATAAAGTCGGCCGGTTTGTATTTAATGATCTGCATGATCTGCTCCATATTGCCACTGGCTTCCTTGGTAGCAAAGATCTTTTTGCATTCATGTGCAATGCGAAGCTGTGTTGCTGCAGTCATGTTTTGCCCGGTGCGGGAAGGCACATTGTACATCATGATCGGCAATGGTGCTTTATCATTCAGTATTTTATAGTGCTGGAACAAACCTTCCTGGTTGGGCTTGTTATAATAGGGCGATACAGACAATATTGCATCATATCCCTGCAAATCGAATTTGGCAAAACCGTCGAGCACTTCTTTGGTGTCATAACCACCAATGCCGGCCACAAGGGGTAAGCGGCCATTCACTGTTTTTGCAACGAAAGAAAATACCTGCTGTTTTTCCTCGCCATGCACGGTAGCGCTTTCACCTGTAGTGCCCAACACCACCAGGTATTCCACCTTACCAGCGATCCAGAATTCGATCAGCTTTTTAAAACTGTCCCAATCAATAGATCCGTCTGCATGAAAAGGGGTGACGATGGCGATACCGGTACCGGTGAATTTTTGCTGAAGTGACATGTTAAACACGAATTACGCTAATTAAACACGAATTGCGCGAAGGATATGAGTTGACGCGAATTACGCGAATTGAACTAGTCTGATTTTAGAATTGCTGTTTTGAAATTTGATAATTGAATCCTTTGTTTATTAGGGCTACCTGAATGACCGACTCCCGGCTAAAGACTTTTGGCTCATTCTTCTTCCCAGAATCCCATTTTGCCGAATTTCTCGATGCGGTCATTGATCCGTTGTTCGGGTGTTTTTTGCTTTAGTTCCTGGAGAACGGGCACCAGGTAATCTTTGAGCAGTTGTGCAGCCTGGTCATAATCCCAGTGGGCGCCGCCGATAGGTTCAGGAATGATGCCGTCTATAAGTCCGAAGCCGAGCATCTTGTCGGCAGTGAGTCGGAGTTGTTCGGCAGCCACTTCCTTCTTGTCCCAGCTTCGCCAGAGAATAGAGGAGCAGCTTTCGGGGCTGATCACGGTGTACCAGGTATTTTCCATCATGAACACTCTGTCGCCTACACCAATGCCGAGCGCTCCGCCGCTGGCCCCTTCGCCGATGATCACGCAAATGACCGGCACTTTGAGGCGGATCATTTCATAAATATTGCGGGCGATGGCTTCCCCCTGTCCTCTTTCCTCTGCTTCCAGGCCGGGATAAGCTCCGGGAGTATCGATCAGTGTAATGATCGGTTTGTTGAACTTTTCTGCCAGTTTCATGAGGCGAAGCGCCTTGCGATAACCTTCGGGGTTGGCCATACCAAAATTGCGCAGTTGACGCATTTTGGTATTGCTTCCTTTTTGCTGACCGATGATCATCACCGTTTCCCCGTTCAGTGAAGCAAAGCCACCTACCATGGCTTTATCATCCTTTACATTCCGGTCGCCAAAAAGCTCCACGAAGTTTTCGGTCATCTTGGTAATGTATTTCGTGGTATAGGGCCTGTCCGGATGACGGCTAAGCTGCACGCGTTGCCAGCTACTGAGGTTTTTAGTGATCTCCTTTCTTTTCTCAATGATATTTTGCTCTAACCGCTGGATCATGTCGCTCATATCAATATGCGTCTTCTCCTGGCGATTCTTCGTATTCTCAATTTCGTCAATCAGGTCCTTAACCGGTTTTTCAAAGTCCAAAAATTGTCTATTGGCGTTTGATGGCATAGTCTAAAAAATGTGGGGCTAAAATTAAGGGATTAAATGCGAATGAGTTTGAATTGGCCGGGAATTGGAAATAAAAAGCATGCAGCCGGTTAGGGCTCAAACGGGTATGAGCGGTGGCTGCGTGAATAAATTTGGTTGAATAAAACAATAAAACCGTTCAAAAAATTTTGGAAAGAAAGGTCTGCACTCCTATCTTTGCCGTCCCGAAAACAACGGGTACGGATCGGTAGTTCAGTTGGTTAGAATGCCGCCCTGTCACGGCGGAGGTCGCGGGTTCGAGTCCCGTCCGGTCCGCAAACATCAAAGAGAGATACTAACCAGCTCTCTTAAAAGCGAAAAAGCCTGTAAATGTTGAATTTGCAGGCTTTTTTATTCCCCTTATCCGAGATTTCCCGATTTGGACACTTTAAGTCAGAGCACACATTTTCTTCTACTCCTGTAACTTTCCCTGAAGCCATACGTCCTCCATGATAACCTTCAACCAGTTGCCTCCAGGCTTATCGCTATGCATAAAAAAATTACTTTCCCCGTTGCAGGAGTATTTTTTTTACTATGTGCTGCTGCCCATGCCCAGCCAAAGAAGGACTATTATACCAAATCAACGATAACGCCGCCGGTTATCGACGGCGCCCTTACCGATAAAGTATGGAATACAGTCAAATGGGGTGGTGACTTTGTACGGTATAAACCTACTAGAGGAAATAAGCCATCGTCCGGTACCCGGTTCAAGATATTGTATGATTCAGCTTACCTGTATATAGCCATTCGTTGTTTCGACCGTCCGGATTCTATTGCGAAAGTTCCTACGCCGCGTGATGGTTTTGGCGGTGACTGGGTGGATATTGAATTAAACTGTTCTTCTGATACGGTTAATGCGCATGCGCTGACCGTAACCGCATCAGGCGTAAGGGGCGATGAATACATGAGCAAAGGCGGTGCATACTATGATGCTGCCTGGAACCCTGAGTGGGAGGCTAAAAGCCATATCGACAAACAGGGATGGACGGCTGAAATGAAGATCCCATTGAATCAGCTAAAATATGATGGCACCCCTCCCAAAACATGGGGTTTGCAGTTCACCAGATGGAAGACAAAAGGGTCGGAACAAAGTTCCTGGCAACTGATGCCTACTAAGTCTACCAACCGTATAAGCAATTTTGGAACGCTTTACGGCATTGAGCATATTCAATTAGCCTCCTCTCCTCCAAAGCAACCCTACAATCCCAAAAGGTTATATGAGCCGGCTGAATTGCGACAGGACTTTGCCGTTCTTCGTAAAGTATTAGAAGGCATTTACCCGTCGCTGTACCGGTTTTATTCCAAACCGACTATTGATTCGGCTATGCTTAACATTTATGAAAGTATCAATGGGCCAATGACAGAACTGGAATATTACAAGTTAATCACGCCGCTGTTCGATATCATCGGTGATGGGCATATCAAATCTTTTCTGTCAAATGATTTCGGGGAGTTTTCGGCTGCCGGCATTAAAAAATTACCCGTACAGCTTATGATAATAGATGGGCAGGCATATGTGCTGGAAAATTACAGCTTGGATAGCACGCTTATCCCTGGTACAAGAATTCTATCCATAAATGGCAGGCCCTTTCATGATATTCTTACTGAGTTAATGAAATATGTAACGTCTGACGGATATAACCTTACCAGGAAGTATTACAGCATCGGTCAGCAGTTCGGTTATTATTATTCCCTGCTGGATGCAGGCAGCGACAGGACCGCGTTAGAGATCATTTTGCCTGGAAAAATGGAAATTAAAACAGTACAACTTGAAAGGTTGCCTGACAGGGAAATTGAGCAAAACAAGTCGGTAAGATATCCTTCTCAGGAAAAGAATTTTGAGCTTTTATGGCCTGACAGTAACACAGCGTTGTTAAAAATTAAAACCTTTATGGATGACTGGGCATTCCGGCAATTTGCAGATACGGCTTTCGCTATCATCTGGCAAAGAAATATTCCCAATGTGATAATCGATCTTCGCAATAACGGCGGGGGCAACGATTACAACGGGGCCTACCTTTTCTCTTATTTAACCGACAAACCGTTCGCCTATTACAGGCGTTTTGAAACGGCCGTGTCTATTGCGCCATCTGCTGTAGATAGCATCTGCTGCATTAGCCGGGAAGACCTGGCTTATCTCGATGAAATTTCTGCTCCCGATAACACAGGTGTAAAAGTAATCCGCGATTTTAAAGCATCGCGCAAGCAGGACCCGTCCGAGCTTCATCAGCCTGCTGTCAACAATTTTAAAGGCAATCTTTATGTGCTGATCAATGGCGGCAGTTTTTCCTGCTCCAGTGAATTTTGTTCGGTAGCTGATTTCCATCATCGCGCCATTTTCATTGGGGAAGAAACCGGCGGCGGATATTATGGGAATACCGGTAATATGTTCCGGGAGATCGTTTTACCCAACACGGGCCTGCGCTTCAATATAGCCTTCATAAAATATCTGAGTGCTGTGGAAGGCTCCGATGCTGAAGTGGGTCGCGGCATCATGCCTGATTATGAAATTAAGCCCAATGCATTGGATATAAAAAATGGCGTGGACAGGGAATTAAACTTTGCTATGGAGATCATTCAACACAAAAAGTAGTAAACCCAATCTATTACAGTTACTATGCATTTGCCATTAACAGATCATATGCCCTTTGCCCGATTATACTTTGTAAAACTTCAGGGCTGTCTTTAGCCTGGCTCCTTAAATCATTTACCAGCAGCGAAGGATCATAGTTAGTGCAAAAAGCAAGCTGGATGCCAATGCCCCAGATAGTGGTATCGGGGATCTTCTTTAAGAGCTCGATCAGCTCATTATTAATCAAAATATTCTCCAACGAAGTTTCTTTAAATCAGTTTTAAGTTGCACGCGGGATAAAAGCAGAGACCATTCCTTCACAGGTTAGCAACGGAGAACCCGGGTCTGTTTACGGAATGGCCTCTAAGCTTTCATAGAGTAAACCTAACTTGAGATCCGTTTTTAAAATCTGCAGTATCATCTTTTATGAAAAACATGCTGCCATTTTATCTCTTGCAGGTCTTCAATTTTCCTGAATTTTCATAAGGGAAAAAATTGTATCGTCTTCCACCACCATTCAATTCCATAAGAAATGTATGCGGGCCGCGATTTATACTATGTAGACGACCGGACAGTATCGGGGTTGCCCGGGAAAATAAAAAAGAAAATAGGGTTATGGCCAGATTATTCGCAGGACGAATAAAAAAGAAAAAGGTTGCCCTACATATGAATTTTTTATTATATCTAGTAATTCTACTTTTGCATTTCCCAAAAACTACTAGAAACATTACATGAATTCCATCGGGCTAAATAGCGGAACTTCTGCAGGGGGCAACGGAGATAGCGATATTGGAGTCTTTATTAAAAAGACCCTGGAAGGAGATGATAACGCGTTTCGATATATCTATGATCTGTATTCCGGAAAAATGTACAGCCTGTGCAGGCGGTATGCCGGTGTAGTGGATGCTGATGATCTGTTCCAGGAGGGGTCTATTAAAGTTTTCAGAAGCCTTGCCAATTATAAAGGATTGGGTTCATTTGAAGGATGGATAAGAAAGATTTTTGTAAATACCTGCCTTGATTTTCTTAAAAAGGAAAACAAAATGGTCTTCCTGGAAAATATTGAAGACAAGGAAGAGATTCATCCTTCTGTTGAAGCCGAAAATTTTATTACGCTGTCAAGCGATGATCTGTTAAAAATAATTCAGAGTATGCCCGATGGCTACAGAACGATTGTAAATCTTTACCTCATAGAAGGATACAGCCATAAAGAAATTTCGGAAATGCTTAAGATCAATGAAGGCACCAGCAAATCGCAGCTTTCAAAAGCAAGAGCAAAATTACAGGAGATCATTTTAAAGCAAAATGCCCGATAATCTGAACAATATATTCAAAAGCCTGTCCCAACACGAGGAGAAGCCACCTGAGGTCCTGTTTGAGAAGATACTCGGGGAAGTGCGGCATGGACATACGGAAAGCGGATGGCAGAACTTGAAAGAGCATTCTCTCACTCCTCCTCCGGAATTGTACAGGCATATCAGGCAAAAATGGATACAGGAAAGATCACAAAAAAAATCCCCTGTCTTTTTTATCCGGAAATACCGGGCGATCGCTGCCATTTTCCTGACCGGCATTCTGGCTGTTGCTATTTACCTGTTGCTCCCTGCAAAAAAAGCTACAGCCCCTCTGGCAGAAAAAAAACCACCCCCAGCCAGCCAGCCGGTTGACAGTATTCAAAAAATTGATTCAGCAACCCTCAATGCCAATGCAGCCAATACGCCGGCAAAAGCCAATACAAAAAAACGCGATACACCTGCCTGGCATGGTCCCGGCACACAGGAAATACCTTTTGTAAATAATGATCTGCTTTCTTCATTAATGGAATGCGCCGAGTGCAATTTTGCAGCCTACTTCACAGAAAAGAAAAAGATCATCCTGGATATCGATCAGTATTCTGCCGTAGCGATCAGCGACAAGATGCGCTTATTCATGAAAGCATTGTATACTACAAACCGGAGAGGCAAATCAACACATAAATCAAGAAAAACAAAAAGGATACTGGTAAGATGGCAAAAAACAGATGCCGCTTATTTTGACAAGGAATCATCCAAAACGGCATTGGACCCTCTTGACCTTACGGAATTCCTGATCGATAACAATAAAAAATAATTCTCCCGATATTAATAGCCATGCTGCAAAAGTTTTTCAAAATATTATTGCTCATTTTTATTCTGCAGCTATCCACACATAGCAATGCGCAAAGTCTTGTTGCAGGCGACACGCCCACAGAGGATATGGTAATATCCTATAGCATTGAAATAAAAACCGGATCAAAACGAACAAGTATTGCTGAAACATATAATGGAGGAAGCAAAACCGTTTTTATTTCAAAAAACAAAACAAGAATACGTTTATTGAGCTTAATGCGTATTGAAAGCCTGTTCTTTCTTCCCGGCACTGATTCAACCGTTCATATTTACCAGGAGAAGGAATCAGGAGGCAAGGCCAATCCCAGGCAATTGTCCTTATCCAACTGGCAGAAACTGAATTATAAATATGACAGCGCTTATTATAAACCCGTTGCCGATGAAAGCAAGAAGATACTCGGTTACAATTGCAAAAAAGCCATCATTTACCTGAAAGACGGGCGTACCATCACCGCTTATTACACGGAGGCGATCAAACCGCTTCGACCAATTTGCGAACCAGCTTTTGCCTGCCTGCCTGGCCTTGCACTTGAATATACCTACACCTATAAATCAGGAAGCTCTACCTACACTGCAACATCTATAAAGAGAGAAACGATCAATCCTGATATCTTTTTATTGAAAAGTAAACCGCCTTCTCATATAAGAATGTAATTCCAGATCCTTACAAGCAGGTTACTTATTGTTTTTGTACCTTTATTAAGCTGGTGGTGAGCATGCTGGAATTTTATGCCGATGCATCGCTCCCCTATCATAAACCTGAATTCGATAAAAATAAAAGGATCATCCTGCACTGCGCATCCGGCGGAAGATCAGCATTAGCCGCTAAAACACTCAAGGAAATGGGTTATGAAAATGTTGCCCATCTTGATGGCGGCATCAAAGCCTGGAAAGAAGCCGGAATGCCGGTTGAATGATTATGGAAAATAAAACCGGCCAACAATACTGGGACCAGTTATATCAAAGCAGGGAAACACGTTGGGATATTGGCTACCCTTCTCCCCCGCTGAAAGAATATATTGACCAGCTTAAAGATAAACAGCAGTCCATTCTTATACCCGGCTGCGGCAACAGCTACGAAGCTGGTTATCTACTGGACAAGGGCTTTACCAATCTTACCCTTATTGATATTTCGCCATCACTTACTTCATCCCTTGAAAAGAAATTCAAACAATACCTGGGTAAACAATTACAAATCATCACCGGCGATTTTTTTGAGCAGAAAGGAAAATATGATCTTATGCTGGAGCAAACATTTTTCTGTGCCTTGCCGCCTTCAAGCAGGTCTGCGTATGTGCAACAGGTATATGAGCTGCTAAAACCAGGTGGCAAACTGATTGGTGTATTGTTCAACCGGTTATTTGAAGATCCCGGACCGCCATTCGGAGGAACGGTGGAGGAGTATAAGGAGCTTTTTAAAGAAAGATTTTTGATTGAGAAAATGGAGCTTTGTTATAATTCTATTGAAAAAAGGGCGGGGAATGAGGTATTCATTAAGCTGATACGTACCCCTGTCACCGATTAGCTATTGCTCCTCATTTCCAATAGCAAGTTTCCGGCGCACGTATTTGCGTTCTTTTTTCCTTAACGCAATATTGGTGTTAAGTTCATATTCTTTTTGTTTCTCAACAACTTTAAACCAATATATGGCAGGGATCGCATTATTTGAATGAATTTCCAGTCTTACTGCCATATATTCAGGGAGCATGCGGTGCTGGTTGATAAACTGGCTGAGCAAGGTTTCATCGATGCTGATCTCCCTGGCAAATTCCTTTCTTTTTACCTTCAGCAACTCTACATATTGTTTAAGAAAATAACTGAAGGTAAACTCCGGATCAAACTCTTTATTCCGGATATAGTCTTCCATCTGAAATTTTAATTGCAAAAGACCCAAAATCAGCCTGTCCTTTTCAGATATGGTTTTTTGTGTCGCTTTTCTTGCAATAGCTAACTGCCTGGCAGCTTCTTCTTTTTGGGAAGTAGTAAGCTTAACAGGAAAAATGATCGCTTCAGCCAATTCCTCATCCGTATGCTTTAAAGAGTTCCTTCTGCTCTTCATAAATATTCCTCCATTATTTTAATCAAATTATTGCCGTCCAGATAAAGATGTCGGCCAGCATATTGCATATAATACTTTCTCATATAATGCCCAATTAGTTCGGTTTTAGGCACCAATGATACACAAGCTTCTACTCCATACCTGATAACAGCCAACCGGCAAGCAAAAGCTATCAGGCAACCGGCAATACCTTTATAGATTTTGCTTCTTCCAATGTTTTCTGCTGAACTCGCCAATAATCTTATCTCTATTCTTTTTTCTCCTGGCCAATCGATCAACCCCATCACACCCAGGATATCTTCACTTCCTTCAATTTGTAGTTTATAAACCGTGGTGGTTTTCTTCACTGTTTTCCAAACAAAAGAAAAACGTTTTTTGGTGAGTATCTTGAAATCATCTGGTCCTGCCAATCCAATTATGACTTTCTTTTCAGTCTCAGATCCAGTCTCTAATATCTTCATTTATAAAGATACTAAAAGTTTACATATTTTGTAAAGAAATGATTTTGGTATATTAAACGGTAATAAGTTTTCACCACACTAATTTATACCCCACCCCTCTTATATTAATGATCTGCACTCCTCCATCTTCCCGCAGATGTTTCCGCAGCTTTGTAATAAACACATCAAGTGTTCTCGAATTAAAAAAATTATCATCCCCCCAGATCGCTTCCAGGATCTTCTTCTTGCTGTTTAGTTCCTGCCGGTTCTCATACAATAGCCACAGCAGTTCGGCTTCACGGGCTGTAAGTGTTTGCCGGCGGAGATTGAACACAAGTTCCTGCTTCACGGGATCAAACTGATAAAGCCCGATACTGACCGGCCCTCTTTGTTCCTGCTTTTTTAATAAACGTCCATCGCTCAACAATACCTTTATCCTTATGACCAGTTCCTGCATGGCAAATGGCTTTCGCAGGTAATCATTACCGCCGCTTTCAAAACCATCTACCACATCCTGAGGCATGGTTTTGCTGGTCAGAAAAAGTATGGGCACCAGGGAATCGGACTTCCTGATCTCACGGGCCAGTTCAAATCCATTGATACCGGGCATCATCACGTCCAGGACAATGATCGAAAAAGCCTGAGCCTTTAATGCTTCCAGCGCATCGTGACCTGAAAGCACATGCGTCACGGAAAAGCCGGCCGACTCAAGGTTCTCTGCAATAATAGAACCCAGCGACTGTTCATCTTCTGAAAGCAATATGGAATAACCGTTCTTCAATCTTTTATGGGTAATTGGATAAGAAAGCTCAAACCGTTTTTATTCATTGCTTCAATGCTTCCTCCATGTGCAGAAATGATCCGGGCCACATAATACAGTCCAAGCCCAAATCCTTTGATCTCTGCGCTTCCTGATGAAGCACGGTAAAATTTATTAAAGATAAATGGTAAATGAGCATTGTCTATTCCCGGCCCATTATCCTTTATTTCGATCAATAGCTTATCGCCTGTTGATCTGGCTTTGATATTCATTATAACATTATTCCCGCCGTACTTGATCGAGTTTTCAATGATATTCTGGAACACGCTGGTCAGCTTTTCCCTGTCGCCATATATTTTCAACATTGGTTCTATTTCAAGTTGCCAGGAAAAAGAAGACTGGACTGTAAAAGAAGATAGCAGTCCTTCCAGGAACTCTTTCAAATAAAAATTCTCTTTTCTCAAATTCTCATTAAGATTTTCTGCCACTGACAGCGACAATACTTTGGACACCATTTCATCCAGCTTCTTTAATTCATCACGGGAAGTATTGAGATAGCGTTGGGTTCTTTGCCTGTCTTCCAAAGCATCGTAATACTGAAGTCCGTCAACGGCGGCCGCTACGGTTGCAATAGGCGTTTTCAATTCATGCGTCATACTGCTGATAAAATCATTCTTCAATTCATCCAGTTGTTTTTGCCTGATGATCGTCCTGTACATGCGGTAAAGGCAAAAAAGAGTAAGGCCCAGTAAGATCACTGACGAAAGAATAGCCAGCCACATCCGCCGCAATAATACAAAACCCGGAGATTCGACCAGGGCAACAGCTTTGTACTTCCTGTCATAATCATTCAGGGTAAGATAGTTAACCGGCAATTCTATACTGCGCACAGCACTGAATCTTTCTTTTACAGGTTCTTTTTGTACCGTAGTGTCCCGATAGCGGATCGTGAAGCCGGTAGTAATACCATTCTTGTAAAGCTCATCTGCAAAAAACCTGCCTACCAGCACCGTATCCATATTCATTTCCGCATGCTTTTTAGTCCAGATCTTTCCGAACCGCTGAGTATAAAAAAAGATCACATCATCGATCACATTCTTCCGGATATTATCCGATATATATCTCTCAATGATCTGTTCTTTCTGGCCTGGAAGAAGCTTCTCTCCAATTTGCATTGTCTTGGTTGACCAGGAAGAATAGTCAGAGGGATTTTCGGGATCATACATGGTGATCATCCACATCTTCTCTTTCTCATTGTATTTTGTACCAATGCCGATGAAATTCGTATCTGAAAGGAATTCTTCCAGGTAAGCAGACAATGTATCTTTTCTCCTGTTCCATTCTTTTTCAACAGCCTGTTGAAATGAATAATCCACCTGCCTTTTCAAAATATCTTTCCCGCTGTTCCATTCCTCGTTTATCCAGTAGACCTGCAGACACAGCAATCCTATGGATGCAATAACAGAGAGAATAAACAATTGCCTTAGCCGGTGCTTCATACCGGCAAATGTATCCGGTTTGTACGGGACAGGGAAAACCAATTAACAAACATTAACAATGATTCGTAACGGGTTAACCGGGTTTGACCTAAGGCAGGTTTATGTTTGTTCCGGCTAATTATTTATAGCATGAAATGAATCCTGAAATTTTCAAGCTATTCTACTCAAATGCAATGAAAATTTTAAGGTAAGTTCTATGCGGTCATTTTGGGCAATTAAAAATATAGGCATGAAAAAAATAATCGTCTCCCTGTTAGTTATTCTTTTTAGTACGGACTGCTTTTCCCAGGCGCTCGCTCCCGGCGATCAAATGCCGGATATTCTTCTACCTGCGCCTCTGGCAGGAGGACCATCCAAGCCGGTAAAAAATTTCCAGGGAAAATTACTGATCATCGATTTCTGGGCTACCTGGTGCAGCCCCTGCATCAGCTCAATGAAAGAACTGGAAGGATACAAAGCCGAACTCGGCGATAAGCTGGAAGTGATAGCCATTTCTGAAGAACCGGCAGAACGGCTGGTCAAATTCAATAAAGCCAGGCCCAGTACGCTCACGCTGACAAGCGATACAGCAGGCATGCTCAATTCTTATTTCCCACACAGGACCATCCCACACACCGTGTTAATAGGGCCCGAAGGAAAAGTATATGCCATTACCGATGCTGATAATATTTCCCTTGACATCTTAAAGCTGGCTCTGCAGGGCGTAGCTATCAACCTTCCGTTTAAAAAAGACCGGATCGACTTTGATATTGACGAATATTTAAGAGCAGACTCTACCCAACCTGAACATTTCAGCTTGCTGCCACCTGTTGAAGGAACAGGCTCCATGTCAAAGGCGTACAATACCGGCACTTTTAAAAACAGGCGATTAAGCATTATTAATATGCCACTCGATGGTCTTTTCCGTCTCGCATATGGAAAAACATTCCACCTGGTGATAAACGAATATGATACCGTGAAGCGCAGTTATGCAGATATGGAGAAATTCTCCCTTGATGCATGGATCGAGCAACCTGATAAAGCAAAACTGATGTTGTTCATTCAACAGCAGCTTAAGAAGCATTTTGTGGATGTGGAGGCGGTACTAGAAAAACGTAAACAGACCGTCCTGCTTATCAAAGCAAATAAAGATGCGATCACTCGTTTGAAACCCTCATCTGAAAAGAATGATAATTTCAATGCAGGCGGTGGGCATTTTGAAGGGAATGGGGTAAAGCTGGATGCTTTGGCTGAATATATGGAAGGCTTTGGATTGTTTCCTGGTAAAGTGATCAATGAAACCGGTCTCAATGGCCGCTATGATATCTTTTTCCAGTGGCAACCGGAGAAAAAGGATTCTTTAAAAGAAGCATTTGCCTCCCTGGGATTATATTGGGAAAAAGCGGAAAGAGAAGTGGAAGTGCTGGTGATAAAAAAGAAAGGATGATTTTGCTGATCATTGCTCTTCATTTAACTGTGAAGAATATTTAGTATCCTTCATAAAAAGATATACACACAGGGATATTCCAATACAGGCAGTAATATACCAGTAAAAATAGGACTCATGCCCTGCATCCTTCAACCAGAAAGCAATATACTCTGCACTTCCGCCAAAAATAGCAACAGTAAGGCCATAAGGCAATCCAACTCCCAGCGCTCTTACTTCAGCAGGAAATAGCTCTGCCTTCACGACGGCATTGATGCTGGTATAACCGCTTACAATAACAAGAGCGGCCATCAGCAACAGGAAGGCAACAACCAGGGAACAGGTCTGGCTCAAAGCTGTAAGCAATGGCACTGTACACAAAACGCCCAGCACGCCAAAACCGATCAGCAGGGGTTTCCTTCCTATCCTGTCTGACAAAGCGCCAAACAATGGCTGCAACAAAGCAAACAGCAACAGGGATATGAATGAAAGCGTGGTAGATTGCTGTTTGGTAAGATGCACGGTGTTTACCAGGAACTTTTGCATATACGTTGTATAGGTATAAAATGCCAGTGTGCCACCCAATGTCAATCCTGCTACGGTAAAAACAGCTTTCGGATGTTTAAGCAATTCGCGGATGGTACCTTTCTGGCGTTTATGTTCTGATGCATGCAATTCAAAAGAAGGTGTTTCATGCAAATTGCTGCGCAGGTAAAGCGCGATCACAGATAACACAGCACCGATCACAAAAGGAATTCTCCAGCCCCAACTATGCAACTGGTCTTCTGTCAATAATAATTTCTGCAACACCAGTTGTATGCCTAAAGCGATCAACTGTCCTCCGATCAATGTAACATACTGAAAGCTGGAATAGAAACCTCTGCGGTTGCGGGTCGCCATTTCACTGAGATAGGTAGCAGACACACCATATTCACCACCTACACTCAATCCCTGCAGCAGTCTTGCCAGCAGCAGGAGCACGGGAGCTGCCATGCCGATCGTCTTATACGTAGGCGTAAGCGCGATCAGCAATGATCCGAACGACATCAATAATACTGACCAGGTCATTGCTTTTTTGCGGCCCTGTTTATCTGCAATGCGGCCAAACAGCCACCCGCCGATCGGACGCATTAAAAAGCCCAACGCAAATACTCCTGCCGTGTTAAGCAACTGGGCTGTTGTATTACCTTCCGGAAAAAAGGAAGAAGAAAAATATAATGCAAAGGCTGAATAAGCATACCAGTCGTACCACTCTACAAGATTACCAATAGAACCACCAATAATTGCTTTTAAACGTGGAAGGGATATTTTTTCAGCAGACATAGTTTATTTTTTCAGGCGCTGTATCTACTAAAGATAAGGGGAATAAAAGAGACATGACGGGAAAGCATAGTGACTTTATATGTCGCAAGTTCACCCTTATAAAGTCGTCTTTGCACTGTCTTTGTTTTTATGCAGGGTGTAGGTTTGTAGTATCATTAAAACAAAAGGAGGAATTATGCGAAGGATCAATATCATAACTTTTATCACCATGGATGGAATAATGCAGGCACCGGGCGGCCCGCATGAAGATCCAAGCCATGGGTTCAGGTGGGGCGGATGGCAGGCCCCTTATCCCTGGGATGAGAAACTGGAGGAGATAATGGGTTCTTACCTATCAACTCCATTCGATCTTTTATTGGGCAGACGCACTTATCAGATATTTGCAGCTTATTGGCCCTATATGAAAGATGATGTTTTCTCTGATAAATTCAACAGCACCCGCAAATACGTTATCTCCTCCAAACCGGTTGATCTGACCTGGAACAACTCTGTTCAGATCAAAGGAGATATTGTACAGAATCTCCGGAAACTGAAAGAGGAAGATGGTTCCGACCTGCTGGTATATGGCAGCGGTAAAATGGTACAAACACTGCTTGCCAATGACCTCGTAGATAGCCTGCACCTCTGGACATACCCCATTACACTGGGAAAAGGTAAGCGCTTATTCGCAGAAGGAACAAAACCTGCAAGCTGGAAACTTGTAGATGCAACTGTTTCCAGCATTGGTATAATCCTCGGAAGATATGAGCCGGCAGGTGAAGTAAAAACAGGTTCATTTAATGTGGATGAGCCCTCAAAAGCAGAATTGGAACGACGGAAAAAATGGGTGGAAGAAGAATAAAATGAAACGGCCACTGAAAGATCAGTGGCCGTTAATTTATTTTAAAACCTGGTCAATGATGCGCTTCAGATTATTAATCCCCATTAAATGCTTTTTCCAGTTGGGCAATATCAAGCTTTTTCATTTGCATCAAAGCTTGCATCATCCTGCCTGATTTTGTTTTATCCTCACTGCTTACCATTTTTGCCAGAATAGTGGGTGCCACCTGCCAGGAAAGCCCGTATTTGTCTTTCAGCCAGCCACATTGCTGCGCCTTGGGATCACCACCGGCTGTCAGTTTTTCCCAGTAGTAATCTATTTCAGCCTGGTCTTTACAATTAATGATAAAAGAAATTGCTTCATTGAATTTAAAAATAGGGCCGCCATTCAGTCCAAGGAATTTATGACCATCCAGCTCAAACTCCACCGTCATCACGGAGCCGGGTTCCTGGCGGTGTTCTTCCTGCCCTTCTTTACCATAGTAAGCGATCCTGCCGATCGTTGAGTTCTTAAAAACGGATGTATAGAATTTTGCTGCTTCTTCTGCCTGGTTATCGAACCATAAGCAGGATGTAAGTCTTTGCAATGTAGCCATAATAGCCTCCTTTTTAATTGTGATGGAACAAAAATATTGCGAAGCTGTGGAGCAGGCGATGTGCAAATACGACAATCTGAGGGTTAATTGCGACTGGTATTATCCTCGTCATTCATACGGCGCTGCCGCTTTTCTTCCCTGAACAATGCAGAAGTGGTGAAAGACAATAACAAACTGAATAAAAGACCTGACCAGAAACTATCTATTTTAAAATCCTTTATCCATTCGCCTGCTATCAATACAATAATTGTATTGATCACAAAAAGGAATAAGCCAAATGTAAAGATCGTTAAAGGCAGCGTGATCAATATGAGCAATGGACGCAAAAAAACGTTCAGTAAACCCAACACAATAGCAAACCAGATCGCTGTGCCATAACTTTTGATATGCACACCTGGCAATACCTGTGAAAGGATATAGGCGATCGCCGCGATGACCAGCAGATGCAGGATCAGTCTCATGCTTCAAATGTATTCAACAAAACCCAATTATTCCGGTTTTCTTACAGGGAATGTCTTGTTAAAAACAGAACGCTTGCAGTACAGCGATTATATAATGCGCAAAGCACGGGCCAGGGATTCCCCGCTCTCCACTGGTCCAGCCAGGTTCATCATCCTGGCAATCATTCCATAAATATCACCCGGGGTTTTCCCTTCTTTCCGCAGAAACTGTATCGAAGTAGCACCTGCTGATTTGGAAAACTTTAATCCATCTTTTCCAGTCAGCAGGGGATGATGAAAAAAATGAATGTTGCTGAAAGCAGGCTTGTTCAGCACTGTTGCAAGATACTGTTGTGCCAGTGTGGAAGACCAGAGGTCTTCTCCCCTTACTATCAGATCCACTTGCCAGAGCAGGTCATCGATAAGAGAGGTTAACTGGTACGCAGGAAAACCATCTTTTTTTCTTACAATAAAATCTTTCAGGCTGCCTGGCAATATATCCCTGATGGTTTTTTGTTCAATCGTTTTTACCATTAGCCCCCTGTTATCTGTTTGCAGGCGCCAGCACGCATCTTTTGTATCCAGTGGAATGCCCTTGTTGCGGCAGGTGCCGGGATAAATCCCGTCAGAGCTTACCGACAGAATTTGTGTTCTTGAACAGGTGCAGGCAAACACTGCTCCCTGTTCCCTCAATTGCAGCAATGCTTTTTCGTATAGGAGTAAGCGATGAAGCTGGGAAAATTCTTTTTCAAATTCGTGGTAATTGCGCGGGCCCTCGTCCCAGGGTATCTCCATGAAATGAAGGGTATCGAAAATATCCTGTACATATTCCCTGCCGGCACGTTCCCTGTCCATATCATCAATCCGTAATAATATCCGTGCACCTGTTTGCCGGGCCAATGCTGCTGTTAATGCAAACGACAATACATTTCCCAAATGAAGAAAACCACTGGGAGTAGGTGCAATCCGTGTCCGCTTAAACTGTAAATCCATTGAGTTTACTTACCTGCTTCAATTAGTATGCTGCATGGCCCTTAACACACCTAAATATAGTACCTTTGGCGATTCAAGATGAATGCAATGTTATAACTTCTCTTTCCCCTGACTTAAAACTATCTTTTATGAACAACTATGTAATAGATATAAAAGAAATTACTATCCGGCTTCTTGTTGCTGTTGTTTTAGGTGGTCTTATTGGTTGGGAAAGGGAGCGCAAAGAAGGAGCTGCGGGCCTGAGAACACACATGCTGGTTTGTATCGCCTCCTCGTTGATCATGATCGTTTCCATTTTTGGTTTTAAAGATGTGATCGGCTATCCTGGTGTCACCCTCGACCCTTCGCGGATCGCTGCGCAGGTGATCAGCGGCGTTGGTTTTCTTGGAGCCGGAACTATCCTGTTCCTGAAACCGCAGATCGTAAGAGGATTGACCACGGCTGCAGGGTTATGGAGTGTTGCCGGCATCGGGCTGGCTGTTGGTGGCGGCCTGTACGCTGCAGCTATTATCACTACAGTGGTGGCGCTGGTAATACTTGCCCTGATAAAGCCATTGGAACACAGGATGTTTAAAGCTAACCGGGACCACACGATCAATCTTTCCTTTAATACCAAACAGTTTGGACTGACCGATCTGGAAAAATTGCTGAAGAAAAATGAGCTCGTACCTATGGAAATGTTATTGCAGACCGGCAAAGACAATGAGACAGGCAGCCTGAAAATCAGCTTTACTGAAAAATCATCCCGGGAATCCCTGCTGGCCGTTCTTGATGAATTAAAAAAAGCAGAAGGGATAAATGAAATTTCTTCACGGATCTAAATAAGGAATGAACTGTGTAATACCGATACTTGTTTCCGATCGCCTGACCGCAACTGCAAAAAATAAATCAATTCCCTTTTATCCTTCTGATAAATGACCTGGTCCTCTTCAAATCCCATCCTTCAAAGCGGCCCCGCTGCACCACCAGGTTATTTGCTTCAGGCCGGTCGCAATAATAATAAAACGCAAACCTTGCTTTCGGGTTTTCCCAACCTGCTATCTGCCCAAAGCGAAGCACATTAAAAATAAGGGTGTCGTTCCTTCTTTCCACCGTATAGTATCCATGGGCAAATACCTGGAGGTCTTTTACCTCTTCTTTGTTCTCCACAAGCGCAAGCAAGGAATCCTGCCGGGGAAACCAGGTAAAATTCATTTGCTCATTCCTGTCAAACACAGAGTGGTAAGCAATATAATATCCATCATCCTTCCTCACCACTGCCTGCCAAAGCCAGGTGTTCATGATGGTAGGAATGGTAAAATAATGATCGGCAGGAATATGCTGCGCTGCAAGGTTTTCACGCACCACTTTATCTACCTGAAACTTATTAGTGATAGCATAAGCCAGATAAAGCACACTCATGCCAATACCGATTTCCCAGCAACGCTTTCTTCGCCTGTCGTGCCGCCGGAGCATCAATAGTCCAAGCACTGCCAGGAATGGCCATATTGAGAAGAAAGGATCAATTACAAAAAGAACATTGAAAGAAAATCTGCGATGTGAAAAAGGCTCAAACCATCCTGTTCCATAAGCATTAAAACTATCGATGAACACATGCACGAACAGGTTGATCCCAAATAAAAGGAACCAGGATCTATAACTCAAAGGTGTTTTTCGGAAAATCTTATCCGATAAGAAACTCAGAACAAGTGTGCCGGCTACAATGAACAAGAGGGAATGGGTAATTCCCCTGTGTGCTACAATATCTTTAGTGTCGCTTAGGAAGAAAGCCGTAACAAAATCAATATCCGGAAGGCTTTGAGCGATCGCACCGAGCAGCATGGCTTTTTTGCCTAATCTTTTGCCGGCTACCGCTTCTCCAATGCAGGCCCCCAGAACAATATGCGTAAGTGAATCCAATCGCTATCCGTTTATTTTCACTGCAAAAATAAGCCCTGGATGCATCCGGTAGTCGGAATCGACCCTCAGAATGTCGCTTTCGTACCTCGTTAAAACTGGGCTTGCAGAATATCTTTATGCAACTATTGTACAACTATGGTAGAAGTTTTCAAAACAGATGTCAAAGACAGGGGCACTGCCAACCTGCTTATCAAACAGATACATCAAACGTATACTGGCTACACAGCCAATTTTGACCTGGATGATTGTGATAACATCCTCCGTGTTAAATCCGTTTTTGGGAATGTACAGGCAGACCCGCTTATTCTGTTGCTGGAGAAATATGGATTCAAGGCTGAAGTTTTACCAGACTGAAACAAGAATGCTTTGTTACAATTTTACTTCTATCTTTTTGCCGTTATAATTTATTTTTTTCCCGGAGGGTATAAAATCCATTCCCTGTGGTTTGGCTGAACTGATGAGTTTTATACAGATCACCCTTTTTTGCAGCATTCCATTAAAACTTCCTTCCCTGTCTCCGATCGTCAGGATATGTTTCTCTTCATTATAACTGAACGGTATCCGGCTAAAACTTCCTTTTTCATAATTATAATTCAGTCCTTCATCCTCATACAAATCAAACCGGCCATCCTTACCCGCATACACATATACGATCAAAGGATCAGCCGCGCGTTGATCAGTATATTCCAGTTCAGGGCCTGTAGGAATGATGGCACCTGCTTTTACAAAAACCGGTATCCGCTGATAGGGCGCATCTGCATTAATGGATTGACCGCCTTCATAATATTTGCCGGTATACAGATCATACCATCCCTGGCCAGCCGGTAAATAAACCTCTCTGTTCAATGCTTTGTATGTGTACACAGGACTGATCAGTAAGGAAGGGCCAAACATAAACTGATCGCCTGTATTCTTCACTGCTGCATCTTTTCCAAAATCCATCACCAATGCCCGCATAATGGTAGAGTTTTTATGATAAGCATCACCAGCTAAGGTATAGATATAAGGCATTAGCCTGTAACGAAGTTTGTCATAATACAACATGCTGTTGTAGGCAGGATGTCCCTCCGGGGCTGTATTATAAATTTCACGGAAAGGGAACTGCCCATGCACACGGAAAAGAGGCACAAAAGCACCGAACTGGTACCAACGGGTCTGTAGTTCCCTCCATTCAGCCAGGTCTGTTTCGTTGGGTTTTTCATAGCGGGGTTCAACAGAGAAACCACCAATATCCATGGTCCAGTAAGGGAGGCCGGAAAGAGAGAAATTAAGACCTGCACTGATCTGTGCCTTCATATCCTCCCAGCGTGAAGCAATATCCCCGCTCCAGATGGAAGCTGCATAGCGTTGCGAACCGGCAAACCCTGAACGGGTAAGCAGGAACACTCTTTTATCCGGATCAACGCTTCGTTGCCCTTCATAAATGCCTTTTGCATTTTGAAGAGGATAAGCGTTCAGGTATTCGGCAGCAGTGCCCAAAGCTGTCGGGCTCATCTGCTCTTTTCTTTTCTGAGGTGAAACATTGGATAAAATATCCGGCTCACTCGCATCCATCCACCAGGCATCTATTCCTTTGGTGTAAAGCTTATCCTGCATCAGTTGCCAGAATCCTTTTCTGGCTTCTTCATTAAAGGCATCATAAAAAGTGGAAGTATATCCCTGTCCTATCCAATCGCGTTGGCGGTCGGCAATATTTCTTTTGTAGAGCCATCCTTTTGTATCGAATTGTTGATAGGCTGTGATCCCTTCATAAAATTTTGGCCACACGGATATCATCAACCGCGTCTTATATTTTTTATGCAAAACATCGATCATACCTGATGGATCAGGAAACCGTGTGTTGTCAAATTCCTGGCTGCCCCAATCGTTTTCTTTCCAATAGCTCCAGTCAAGCACAATATTGTCTAATGGAATTTTTCTTTTCCTGAATTCCGCTACTGTGTTGATGATCTCTTCCTGTGTTTTATATCTTTCACGGCTTTGCCAGAAACCCATCGCCCATTTGGGAACGATTGATGCTTTGCCGCTCAACTGGCGATAGCCACTGATCACCTCGTCCATGTTTTGGCCGCAGATGAAATAGTAATCGATCTGGCGGCCGGCTTCGGAATCAAAACCAAAAGTGTTGTCCCATCCATCCGGCAAAGGAGGCAACCAATTCGCAGAGATATATGATTCTCCGCCGTCCGGTATCCATTCTATTTTGATGGGGTATTTTTTATCTTTTTCCAGTTGCAGGTTGATGACCCCGGAGCCCGGGTTCCAGGGCTGCCTCCATTTATCGAGCAACAGTTCGCCATTCACCCACACTTTGATATATCCGGCATAAGTGAAACGAAGTTTATGATGACCGCTGTTTCCGCTTTCAATAGCTCCTTCCCAGGTAATACTTCCTTTTTGTATAGCAAATGCTGGCGGAAGTTTCAACCTGGTATCTGTTACATACGGATAATTGATGGATGACTCTGCTTTTTCAAAAGCAATATCCTGCGGCTTGTTACGGTCATTGCAATAACTGGCAGTCAGCCATCCCTGCATGCCTTTTTTATCAAATAGGCACAGCTCTGAAAGCGGAAGAAAAGACCGGATATCGCCCACTTTTGAAAATGAATAATTATCCCACAAAATACCATAGTTCTTTACAGACACCATAAATGGTACAGCCACTTCTGTATTGTTCTGGAACAGGACCACCTGCTGACCTTTGTAATTAAATGTTCCTTCCTGATGCTGCCCCAATCCATAAAGAGCATCATCAGCACTGATATCAAACACCTGTTGCAACCTGTACATAGGTTCGCCTTCCCAAACAACCGGTATGATCTCACGGCCATTCACTTTTTTTTCGGACAATAAAGAATTTCCTTTTTGATCCTTAAAGGAAACAGTGCCGGTAAAGAGATCAACAGTTGCGTTAAGGGCAGCAGTAGTAAGGGTAAGACTGCTATCTGTTGTGCTTGTATTCCATTTCACCTGTTGAGGAGCATAAACGATCACCAGGCTTTTTGAAGAAGATAACTCCGTGGCCGGGGAAGCGATCACCCGAATGATCCTGTCTGTTACAACCTGGAGCTTTACCAGTTTTACCTGTGTCGAAAACCGTTGGTCGGGATAAACCAGCACACCGTCCTCCACAATTTTATACCGTGTATCAGGCGGCATACAAAAACAGAAAGAAGAAAAAATGCAACAGAAAATGAAGAAGGTCATCCGTTTCATAAGCAGGCAGGTTTTAAGAGCAGCATTCCGGAACAATGAAAATTAGCGCTTTTTTGTTCCGGTTAAGATGCCTGGATAATTAATGCAAAAGATCGGCTATTATAATATCAAACCCCACCCGTAAGGACTCCACTCTATTTATCTTAAATTCATAATATATATAATATTATAGGTATATAATCAGGATCAAGTTCTTCACGTATTCAAGAAAAATACCTGTTCTACCTGTTAAAATACCTAACTTTGCATGTCTTTCACCTGCCTGTTTCAGGTGTATTACCACAAACCATCACTGCCCGGGAAGGAGCCAATCGTCAGCAATCAACTCTGAGAAATTGCATTGCATTGTCGTTTTTTTATTTTAAAAAATTGAGCATCCTCTCCCGGGTGGATGGTTAAACTGTAAACATGAAGAAGAAATTAAAGGGGGCTTATTTACTTGTTTCAGCCCTGGTAATTGCTCTATTGCACCTGTCATTTGCGTTTGGCAAAAACGTTTTCGGATCACGCACATTTGCAGCATTTGCGCCTGACAAAACAAAAACGGACAGCCTTTCGCCCTTTTCTGGCGACAAATCCATTTATGACAGCCTTCGCCTCGACAGCATCGGCCTCAGCCGCCAGGCTTTTGAGTATGCGCAAAGAGGCTGGAACAAATTATTCCATGAAGGACGCCTCAGCAATCCCTTTGTGCTGGCCATTGTCGATTTCAGTCAGCCCAGCAACCACAAACGCTTATATGTCCTAGACCTGAAACAATATAAAGTCCTTTTCCAAACCCTGGTGGCGCATGGCCGCAACTCGGGCAAGGAACTGGCCACTTCATTTTCCAATCTTCCTTCTTCTCACAAAAGCAGTCCTGGTTTTTATATCACCGGTGAAACATACAATGGCAAACATGGCTATTCGCTTAAATTAACTGGTGTGGAAAAGGGTATCAATGATAATGCTTATGACCGGGCCATCGTGGTGCATGGCGCTGATTACGTTGATGAGTCCTATGCATCACGCCAGGGCTATATCGGCCGCAGCCTGGGATGCCCTGCTGTACCGGAAAAAGAAGCGCAGCCCATTATCAATACAATAAGGGATAACACCTGTTTCTTTATTTACGAACCGGGCGTTTCTTATGCCACCCGTTCCACTATGTTGAACTAATATTTTATCTGCTGGCGCCAATCTTTATCTTTGGGAATTAATTCATTCTTATGCTAAAGATCGGATTGTTTGGCGTTGGCCACCTGGGCAAGTTTCACCTGAACAACTGGAAAGAGATACCCGGCGTGGACCTCGTGGGTTTTTATGATCCGCATGACGATACTGCCAGGGAAGTTTCCGAAAAATATCAGCTTCCCCGTTTTCTTGATCCCGATGCGCTGATGGACGCCTGCGATGCCATTGATGTGGTCACTCCTACCAATCACCATTTCCAGTGGTGCGAAAAAGCGATCAAAAAAGGAAAGCATGTTTTTGTAGAAAAGCCGCTTGCCCATACCATGGAAGAAGCCCGTCAACTGGTAAAGCTGGCAGAGGAATCAGGCAGCAAAGTGCAGGTGGGCCATGTGGAAAGGTTCAATCCCGCTTTTCTTGCCCTGAAGGATGTAACGCTTAACCCGATGTTTATTGAAGTGCATCGCCTGGCACAGTTCAACCCACGTGGCACAGAAGTGAGCGTGATCCTCGATCTCATGATCCATGATATCGATATCGTACTCAGCATTGTGAAGAGTGATGTGAAATCGATCTCCGCCAGTGGCGTGGGAGTGATGACGGAAACACCTGATATCGCCAACGTCCGTATAGAGTTTCACAATGGATGTGTGGCCAATCTTACCAGCAGCCGTATTTCCATGAAGAAGATGCGGAAAATGCGGTTGTTCCAGAAAGATGCTTATATCGGCATCGATTTTCTGAATAAAAAAACAGAGATCATCAAACTAAAGGAAGCGCAGGACTCCAATGTATTTGCTTTTGATATAGAAACACCTTCCGGCGTTAAAACAATTGCAGTGGCCAACCCTGCTGTGCCTGAAGTGAACGCCATCAAAAAAGAACTGGAAGAATTCAAAGCAGCCATTCTTAACAACACCAAACCGATCGTTTCAGAGATAGACGGCTTTATGGCCATGGACGTGGCACACAAGATCCTGCATAAGATCGGGAATAATGTGATCACCCACTGATATGAGTACAGGCAAACAAATATCCATCGCCTGGTATGTTGCAGTTGATTATCTCATGTCTGCCCTTGCCTGGGCGGTTTATTATTTCATCAGAAAAGCTTTACTGGAAAAGGATATTACAGCAAGCGACTTGTGGCAAACGGACTATCATTTCTGGCTGGGTGTTCTTTTCATTCCTATGGGCTGGCTGGCTTTGTTTACCATTGCCGGCTCTTATCATTCCTTATATGCAAAATCAAGGTTGTATGAATTCAGCTCTACCCTGATCTGCACGTTGATCGGTACAGCCGTATTGTTTTTCTTTTTTGTAATGGATGATGTGGAGAACGATACTTTATCTGCGGCTGCTTATTACAACAAAGCTTTTCTCCTGCTATTCTTAATTCACTTTATCCTTATCTTTTTTGGCCGGTGGTTGGTCTTACGAAAAGTGAAACATCAATTACTCAATGGTGATGTTTACTTCAATGCCCTGATCATCGGTAACCGGGAAAATGCTGCCAGCATATTTCACAGAACTAAAAAGAACCTTCATGATGGAGGTTATCGCTATATTGGTTTTGCCAGTCCCGCAGACACTGATACCAATTCTTCACCATTGCCATTGCTGGGCAATTTGCCGGAACTGGAAAGATTGATCGACAAGAACGATGTGCAACTGGTAGTGCTGGCCCTGGAGAAATCAGAAAGCGGTTTGCTGGAAAACCTGGTTGCCCAGTTAAGCGAAAAAGATGTGGCCATAAAGATCCAGCCGGATACAATGGACATACTTTCAGGCTCTGTTAAAACCAATAACGTGCTGGGGCCTGCGCTGATCGATGTGAATACAGGACTGATGCCTGAATGGCAGCAGCATATCAAACGGCTGATAGACGTGGTGGCTGCAACTGCGGCATTGGTCTTTCTTTCTCCGCTGATGCTTTATACCGTGGTCCGCCTGGTGTTGTCATCCAAAGGCCCTGTATTTTATGTACAGGAAAGGATCGGTTATAAAGGAAAGCCTTTTATGATGTATAAGTTCAGGTCCATGATCGTAAATGCGGAAGAAAATGGCCCTGTTCTTTCTTCTGATCATGATCCTCGCATCACCCGCTGGGGTAAAGTGATGCGGAAATGGAGGCTGGATGAGCTTCCTCAACTATGGAATATCCTGAAAGGAGATATGAGCTTTGTTGGTCCCCGCCCTGAGCGCCGTTTTTTTATCGATCAGATAGTGGCCCGGTTTCCCTATTACAAATACCTGTTGAAAGTAAAGCCCGGTCTCAGCAGTTGGGGAATGATCCAGTTTGGATATGCAGAAAACATCGAGCAGATGATCGAACGCAGCAAATTCGACCTCGTTTATATTGAAAATATATCGCTGCTCCTCGATTTCAAGATCATGATACACACCCTCCGGATCATTTTTAAAGGCAAGGGGAAATAGCTATTTTTGCCCTAGGTCAAGTCCGGGGTGACAATGAGGAGTGGCAGTTTTAGCACATGCATCCGGTACCCACTCATAAACCAGCCAATGCAACCAGTAAAATTCGTTTTCTTCCTCTTAAGCTGCAGTTTCTTCTTTAATGCCCAGGCCCAGCGTGCATACTGGCAACAGGAAGTGAATTACTCCATTGATGTGTCGCTGAACGACAGGCAGCACAGCCTCGATGGGTTTGAACGGATGGAATATATTAACCACTCACCTGATACGCTTCGTTTTATCTGGATACATCTTTGGCCCAATGCTTATAAAAATGATAAGACTGCCTTTACGGACCAGCAGTTAGAAAATGGCAATACCGATTTTTACTTTTCGGGTAAAGAGCAAAAAGGTTATATCAACAAGCTGGATTTTAAAGTGAATGATATAACTGCAGAAACAGCAGATCATCCGCAGCATATCGATATCATACAACTGATCCTTCCTTCGCCATTATTGCCAGGGCAGAAGATATTGATCACGACGCCTTTTCATGTGCAGCTACCTTATAATTTCTCCAGAGGTGGCCATGATGGGGAAAGCTACCAGGTAACGCAATGGTATCCCAAGCCGGCAGTGTATGACAGGGATGGCTGGCACCCGATGCCTTATCTCGATCAGGGCGAATTTTACAGTGAGTTTGGGAGTTTTGATGTAAATATTACTGTGCCGGACAATTATGTAGTGGCTGCTACAGGTGAATTGCAGGACAGCAGGGAGAAAGAATGGCTTCGCTCCAGAAAGGACTTTAACTGGGAACCGCTTAAGAAAAAGATCAAAACAAAGGGCGGAGGATATAAAACTGTTCAGCAGCAATTTCCTGCTTCATCCCAACGGACCAAAACGCTTCAGTTCCGCCAGGACCGTATACATGATTTTGCCTGGTTTGCTGATAAGCGTTTTATTGTTGATCTCGACACCTGCCGTCTTCCTTCGGGAAAGGTCATTGAGATCGGCAGCTATTATCTGCCTGCAGAAAAAACAAGCTGGAAAAAAAGCCTGTCCTTTGCAAAGGACGCTGCAAGAAGCCGGAGTGAATGGATCGGCGAATATCCTTATTCTGTCATAAGCGTGGTGCAGGGGCCGCTTGGTGTTGGTGGTGGAATGGAATATCCTACGATCACAGTGATAGCTCCTACAACAGATATAGGTCAGCTTGACCGCACGATAGAACATGAGATTGGGCATAACTGGTTTTATGGTATACTTGCCAGCAATGAACGCCTGCATCCCTGGATGGATGAAGGATTGAACTCTTATTATGACAACCGTTACGTCCGTTCAAAATACGGCCCCAAAGGAGATACCCGGCTTGGCAAAACCAGTTTCTTTATAGAAGATGCGGAAAGGTTGTTGTTTGAATCAGTAGCAGCGATCCACCGCGACCAGCCTGTCAGTACACCCAGCGACAGTCTTTCTTCCTATAATTATCCCCTGGTAGCTTATGTTAAAACAGCCGCCTGGCTCGATTACCTGGAGCAGAAAACCGGGAGGTCGCAACTGGACGAAGCCCTTCAACATTATTACCAGCAGTGGAAATTCAAACATCCGGGGCCGGAAGATCTTAAGGCAAGTATCAATGAAAGCCTGGGCATTCAGCAAGACAGTTTGTTTTCTTATCTGGACGTAACAGGGGTTTTACCTAACCAACAGAGAACAGGCACTAAAACTGCTTTTGTGTTTGATCTGAAATCTTATGCGGCGTATATCCATTCGCCAGTTGCCAATCTTATCAGTATCGGGCCTGCAATAGGCGCCAACAGGTATGATAAATTAATGGCAGGCATATTCGTAACGAATTATAAACTTCCTGCGTCCCGGCTGCAGTTTTTTGTGGCACCGATGTATGGTATTGCCACAAAGAAACTGACCGGTACAGGTCTTGTCAACTATTCCTTTTTCCCTGATGGAGCATTCAGGAGAATAAACCTGGGGCTTAGCGCATCTGCATTTGGCATCAACCGGTTTAAGGACGAGAATAAGACCACTTATATGTCTTTTCATAAAATAGTTCCTTCTCTCCGGCTTACATTGAAAGAACGGAATCCACGGAGCACGCTTAACCGCTTCCTGCAATTCAAAACTTTTTTAATTAACGAAGAAGCTTTGCGTTTTTACCGCGATACGGTAATAGTTGGAACTGACACAACTATAGAAAATAAATACAGGGTTATATCCAATAATCGAACGCTTAATCAATTGATGCTGGTTTGGGGAAATAACAGGGCCCTGTACCCTTATCGCGGGGAACTTAAACTGGAGCAGGGAAAGGATTTTATCCGTGCCGGCTTTACCGGAAATTATTTTTTCAATTATCCGAAAGGCGGTGGATTGGACCTCCGGTTGTTTGCAGGAAAATTCTTTTACACTGTTTCCAAAACGTTTACCAAGCAAATTGAAACAGACCGCTATCATCTTAACATGACCGGGCCTAATGGTTATGAGGATTATACTTACAGTGATTATTTTGTTGGCCGGAATGAATTTGAAGGAGCCGCAAGCCAGCAGATCATGATAAGGGATGGAGGATTTAAAGTGAGAACGGACCTGCTTTCAGACAAAGTAGGTAAAACAGATGACTGGCTGGCGGCCATTAACCTGAGCTCTACCATTCCCTCCCATCTCAACCCGCTTAACCTGTTGCCGGTAAAGATCCCGTTGAAGATATTCCTGGATATCGGCACCAGCGCAGAAACCTGGAAAAGGGCTTCCGACCAGGACCGTTTTCTTTTTGATGCAGGCTTGCATATACCCTTGCTGAAAGAAACGGTGAATATTTATATCCCGTTGCTGTATAGTAAAGTGTATAAAGATTATATACGATCCACCATACCGGAGAACAGATTCCTGAAAAAGATATCTTTCTCCATTGATATTTCTCATTTCAGGATGCGCAAATTTATCAGGGACATACCTCTTGAATGAGTCAGTCTTTTCACATACGATACCTGACATATAAGGAGATTGATTTCCGGAAATGGGACCATTGCATTGCCAGTGCTTCCAATGGTTTGATCTATGGGTATTCCTGTTACCTGGATAATATGTCGAGGCAATGGAATGCGCTGGTATATGATGATTACGAAGCCGTGATGCCATTGACCTGGCATAAGAAATACGGAGTAGCTTATCTTTATCAGCCTTTTCTGGCAGCCCAATTGGGTGTGTTTGGAAATAATATTACAGCAGACCTTCTGCAATCATTCCTGGATGCTGTTCCTTCCAGGTATCTGTACTGGGATATCTATCTCAATCATAAAAACATCTTCCCGCTTGACCGGTTCTCTTTATATCAACGGAAAAATTTTGTTCTGTCCCTCCATAAACCTTACCAGGAATTATATGAACAATACAGGGAGAACACCAAAAGAAATATAAAGAAAGCATTACAGTTTGGTTGCAAGCCTGCAAAGGATATTCCTGTGGAAAAAGTAATAGAGCTGGCCGTGTTGCAGATGCGTGGTTATACAAAAGAATCCACCGATAATATTGAACGTTTCAGAAAGCTGTATGATCTTTTATATGAAAGAAAACAGGCGGTCTGCTATGGCATTCTTTCCTCCAAAGATGAGTTGATAGCTTCCTGTGTTTTTTTCTTTTCCCATAACCGGGCTTATTATATACTGGTAGGCAATCATCCTGATGGCCGTACATTGGGAGCTTCACATGCGCTGATCGATGCGTTTATTAGAGATCATGCAGGCCACGCTTTGCTGCTCGATTTTGAAGGTTCGGACATCCGTAACCTTGCTTTCTTCTACAGCAGTTTCGGAGCTGTGGAAGAAAACTATTCAGCAGTACGATTGAACAGGTTGCCGTTTTATCTGAAATGGTTAAAAAAATAATCAGGGTTTGGAGCCTGATTCATCCAGCAGTTTTTCTGCCAGCAGCATATCCACCGGTCTTGTTATTTTGATATTGTTCTCTTCACCATCTACAAGAGACACTTTAAGTCCATAAGCTTCCACTACCGTAGCTTCATCAGTGAACTTGTCTTTATAATCTATTTGGAATGCGGGTAATAAAATCTTACTGTGAAATACCTGTGGAGTTTGCACCAGCATCACCCGATTGCGGTCTACTGCTTCGTTACCTTCTTCTGTGAGCATGCGGATGCTGTCTTTACTCGGAACGACAGGGATGGCGCTGCCGGTTTCTATTGCCATTGCGTAACAACGGCGGATCAGATCGCTGGACAACAGACATCGAACACCATCATGTACAAAAATCACTGATTCTTCTTCTACCAGTTCCAGTCCATTTTTTACGGATTGAAAACGGCTGTCGCCACCGGCAGTGATACGGATACGGTCTTTATCAAAATAAGCATCGATGATCTCCTGCCCCATATCCATATATTCAACCGGTAAGGCCAGGATCACCTGCAGGTCAGGATAAGTGTCAACAAAAGCTTTAATGGAATAATAAAGAACGGGTTTATCTTTCAGCAACATGAACTGTTTGGGAATACTTGCGCCCATTCTTGTGCCGGAACCACCAGCCACTATTACAGCGTATTTTTTCATGAATACAAAAATCGGGATTTACCGGATATAATACAGAAATGGCTTGAAGGAAACCAGGTTGCCATCTTTATCCTTTCCAAGAATACATTCAAGGGATAGAACATTCCTGCTTTTCATAGCCTGGATAGCTTTGGTATCTTCTTCCGAAAACGTATCGCCATATACGGTGTTTTGGTGAGGTTCACAATCCTCGCCACAATCGATAAGATAAGTGAAGCGGATGATCGTTACACCGGTTTCTTCCGGCTTTAGTTTTTTGATTTTGATAAGATCTCCTACGGAAAGCATGCCTTTGGCCTGTATGCCTTCAAAAGAGGCCGTGTAGTGCGGAAGCACTTTGCATGAATCGTCATCCGACTGTGCCAAGGCAGTTTGTATATAAAGGGCAAATGCCAGGAATAAAAAAAATCTGCGTCCTAAAGAGTATTTCATTTACCGGTAAATATTTACTTCTTTTAATCCTTCACTGTTCTGAATGCCGCGGTACATTCCTGCACTGTTAAAGATCAGGGCTGCATTTCCTTTGGCATCCACACCGATCATTCCACCCTCGCCTTCCATTTTCATCAGTTTATCCTGCACAACGGTATCCATTGCTTCCTGCAAGGACAATCCTTTATATTCCATCAGGCAGCTTACATCATAAGCCGCTACAGCGCGGATAAATATTTCACCATGACCGGTGCAACTGATAGCACAGGTTTTATTATTGGCGTATGTGCCGGCTCCGATAATAGGGCTATCGCCTACCCTTCCCCATTGTTTGTTGGTCATGCCGCCTGTGCTGGTAGCAGCAGCTATATTGCCAAACTGATCGCATGCTGCGGCACCAACCGTTCCGAATTTCTTTTCGTCCACCTGTACATTGTGGTCCAGTACTGCATTCTCCGTTTCCCTTATTTTTAACCATTGATCATAGCGGAATTCCGAAAAGAAATAATCATCCGGTTCTGTTCTTACACCTGCTGAAGCAGCAAAAGCATTGGCTCCTTCTCCATTCAGCATTACGTGGGGGCTTTGGGTCATCACCGCATAAGCCAGTTCAACAGGATTGCGGATATTGCGCACTCCGCTGATCGCTCCGGCCTGTAAGGTTTTACCATCCATGATAGAGGCATCCATTTCCTGGCTGCCATCTTTTGCAAATACGGACCCTTTGCCGGCATTGAACAGGATATTATCTTCCAATGATACAACAGCGGCTTTAACAGCATCCAGTGCTGAGCCTCCTTTATGTAATAAAGCATAGCCTGCATTCAACGCATTTTCCAGTCCCTGCAGGTAAGCTTTTTCCATATCGGGGGTCATATTTTCCCGGAGAATGGTGCCGGCTCCGCCATGTATCACCAATGTGTATTTAGTCATAATGAAATCCTTATCCTTCTTGTTTTTTCCGTCCTGATGAGATCGCGATATAATAGAGAGGTACTCCCAGCAAGACGATAATGAATCCCGGCCAGGTATACTCAGGCTTATATACTATCAATAACAAACAAAATGCCGTTCCCATCAGGATATATAATAAAGGAAGAATGGGATAGCCGAATGCTTTATAAGGTCTTTCTGCCTCCGGTCTTTTCTTGCGCAGGATAAATATGCCGATAATGGTAAGCATATAAAATAATACTACCACAAAAGAGATCATGTCAAGCAATTGGCCATATTTACCGCTCAGGCACCAGGCAGATGCTACCAGGCATTGGATCCACAAAGCGATTTGTGGTACTGAATTCTGATTGAGTGTTCCTACTTTCTTAAAGAACAATCCATCTTTTGCCATGGTGTAATACACTCTTGCCCCGGCAAGGATCAATCCGTTATTACATCCGAATGTGGACACCATGATCAATACAGCAATAAGCGTTGTGCCGAAAGAAGGGAATATCTTATTTGCTGCAGCCACAGCCACACGGTCGTCCTGGGGCAAAGCCAGTTCATTCAATGGCAGCGCATTTAAATACATAAGGTTTGCAGACACATAAATGACGGTTACTGTCAGCGTGCCCAGGAAAAGGCTTAAACCGATATTCCGTTTGGGATTTTTCATTTCGCCTGCGATAAATGTTACGTTGTTCCAGGCATCACTGCTGAAGATAGAACCTACCATGGAAGCTGCAATAGCACCCAACAGCGCAGCTCCGCCAATTCCTTCCCAGGCTCCCGGGATAAATTTCCCATCTGCATCTTTTACGGCCTGTCTGGCAGTAAAACCTGTTTCCCAGTTTTCAGACCAGAAGCTTTGTTTTACCAGTATAAAGCCGAAAACGATCAGTCCAAATAAAGCCAGCAGTTTGGCAGAAGTAAATAATGTCTGGATAAACTTTCCTTCCTTAACTCCTTTTGAATTGATATAGGTCAGTATTACGATAATGGCAATAGCGACCAGTTGACCGGAATATACTTTTGTTATCCCTGCATCAAACAGCAGGTATTCATTCCCCAGTTCCGGTACCATATAAGCCAGGAACTTTGAAAAAGCCACTCCTACAGCAGCAATTGTTGCGGTCTGAATCACGGCGAAAAAGCTCCAGCCATACAGAAATGCCATCAGTGGGTTATAAGCTTCTTTGAGATAAACGTATTGACCGCCGGCTTTGGGAAACATGCCGCTGAGTTCTCCATAGCTGAGAGCGGCTGTCAGTGTCATAAAGCCGGTGAGAAGCCATACGGCGACCAGCCAGCCGGCACTGCCGGTGTTGCGGGTGATATCAGCGCTGACAATAAAAATACCGGATCCAATCATGGAGCCGGCTACGATCATAGTGCCGTCGAATAAACCCAGGGTAGGTTTAAAAGAGGTTTGCTGTTGACTCATGCAGTTTGTGATTTGGATAAAGCTAAGTGAAAAACGAAAAAGTTTTTCATCATTTTTTCTACGTTTTTTTCCGGGGAGAAATCTGGTTTTTTCCCAAGGTTAGGAATTTCCGGAAAGAGATATTTGCTTTGATTAATCGTTTTAAGGTGTGCGGGGGTGAAGGAGTGGGGACTCTGGTATGTAGATAGAGGTATAGGGCCTGAGTAGGCCCGGGGCATGTATTGCCTGGTGTGTAGCAACTATGAATTGGTAGGCTGGAAGGCGGGGGAGGGAGGGCCCCGCAAGGGGTAAGCTCAGACCGAACTTTAATTATTTACTCCCCTACTGCTTCTCCTTCTTATACTTCTCATTCAACCCCCTAATCACATCCGGCGTAATATCATACAACGTATCCTTATAATAAAACACCCCCGGATCATTCGCTACAATATACGCATATTCCCTTCCCTTATTATACTCCGCAATAAACTCCTCAATTTTCTTCTTCAACGACAAATTCCGACGGGTCACAAACTCCTGGTACTGCTGGTCCATATCCTGCTTTCTGCCCTTCAACACATCCTCCAGTTGCTTCAGTTCCATCTGCGCTCTCTCATAATCCGCCTGCGTCATGGTCGACTGCTTCTGCTGGTATTCCTGGACCTTCTTCCGGTAAGTCATATCAAGCTGGGAAAGGCCATTACTGTATTCTTTTTCCTTTCCTTCAATCTCCGATTTCACATCCTTCACCATGTCAAAATGGGCTTCAATGGAGTCCATTTCAAAATAAGCAATACGGAAAGGTTTGTTCAGTGATACTGTATCATTGACCGTTTTCCTTGTAGCCGTATCCCCTCCTTTCTTGCCCAATTGGGTAAAAAGAAGATACCCGCCAAGAAGCGTCAATAATACGTTCCATATCACGATACCATTTTTCATCTGTGTTTCTCTTTTATTTAAAAAATCATCACCTGCTACACAAAACAGGGGACTATTGCCTGCAAGTTAAATATCCTTAGCCGGGCAAATATAAGGATTCAGGTCACTTTATGAAACCCTTAACGCAAACGAAAACCTCAAATCCGAAAATGAAAAAAGGAGTAAGGGTCACTTACTCCTTTATTATTTCATAAATCGCTCTTATTCTTCTTCATCGAAGGTCATCGCCTCACGGGTCGTTTGCAGCAGCTCATACTCTTCTTTGCTGCCCACGATCATGTTCTCAAACTCACGCAAACCAGTACCGGCAGGGATCGGGTGACCTGTGATTACGTTCTCTTTCAGGCCGAGCATATCATCTGTTTTACCGTGGATAGCGGCAGAAGACAATACTTTCGTTGTTTCCTGGAAGGAAGCGGCAGATATCCAGCTTTGTACACCCAGCGAAGCCTTGGTGATACCGAGCAGCGTAGGCGCTGATGTAGCCGGTTTCGCATCGCGGTACTCAACCAGTTGCTTATCTGAGCGGCGCAGAATAGAGTTCTCTTCGCGTACATCGCGCAGGCTCACGATCTGCCCTGCACGCAGCTTGGTAGATTCTCCGGCTTCTGTAACCACTTTCTTATCGAATACATAATCGTTCTCTTCAACGAATTCAAATTTATCCACTGAATCGTCTTCGAGGAACTTGGTATCGCCCGGATCAACGATGTTCACCTTGCGCATCATCTGGCGTACGATCACTTCAATATGCTTATCATTGATCTTCACACCTTGCAAACGATACACTTCCTGGATCTCATTCACCACGTACTGCTGTACAGCGAACGGCCCCTGGATGGAAAGGATATCCTGTGGAGAGATCTGGCCATCAGACAACGGAGAACCTGCTTTCACGAAGTCGCCATCCTGAGCCAGGATCTGACGTGTCAGCGGCACCAGGTATTTCTTGGTCACACCATCTTTCGCTTCGATCACGATCTCACGGTTACCACGTTTGATAGCACCCATTGATACCACACCATCGATCTCAGAAACCACAGCAGGGTTGCTTGGGTTCCTTGCCTCGAACAACTCCGTTACACGAGGCAGACCACCGGTGATATCACGCAGTTTACCCAATACGCGCGGGATCTTCACCAACACCTGTCCGGCTTTCACATCATCTCCTTCATCAAGCATGATATGGCTACCTGTAGGCAGGTTGTAGGATTTGATCTCTTTTCCTTCTACTACGATGGAGGGGATCTTTGTTTTGTCACGGGTTTCAATAACCACTTTCTCACGGTGACCGGTTTGCTCATCCGCTTCTTCACGGAAGGTAACACCCTCGATCACGTTTTCAAATTTCAGCACACCATTGATCTCCGCAACGATTACGTTGTTGAACGGATCCCATGTACAGATCACATCTCCCTTGCTCACTTTCTGACCGTCTTTCACCATCAGCGTAGAGCCATAAGGAATATTGTTCGTGATCAGCAGACGGTCATTCTTCGTATCAATGATACGGACCTCACCGGTACGGCCGATTACGATCTGTACTTTATCGCCTTCATTATTTTCTGTTGTAACAGTACGCAGGCCATCGAACTGGATCGTACCATCAAACTTAGCGGTCAATGTAGAATCAACAGAAGCAGAACCGGCCACACCACCCACGTGGAAGGTACGCAGTGTAAGCTGTGTACCAGGCTCACCGATTGACTGGGCAGCAATGATACCGACTGCATCACCTCTTTGTGCAAGTATACCGGAAGCCAGGTTTTTACCATAACACTTCACGCAGCATCCGCGTTTGCTTTCGCAAGTCAGCACGGAGCGGATCTCTACAGTTTCAATACCTGCTTCTTCAATCCTCTTGGCAAGGGTTTCAGATATTTCCTCACCTGCAGCAATGATCAGTTCTTCTGTTGTAGGATTATAGATATCATGCAAAGAAGTACGCCCCATGATACGGTCTGACAATGGTTCGATAATGTCTTCATTATCTTTCAATGCAGATGTTGCAATACCACGCAATGTGCCGCAATCCTCTTCAGTGATCACCACATCCTGTGCTACGTCAACCAGACGGCGGGTAAGGTAACCGGCATCCGCTGTTTTAAGAGCGGTATCCGCAAGACCTTTACGCGCACCGTGTGTAGAAATGAAGTAGTCCAATACGTTCAGACCACCTTTAAAGTTGGAAAGGATCGGGTTCTCGATGATCTCAGATCCTGTAGAACCTGATTTTCTTGGTTTCGCCATCAGACCCCTGATACCAGCCAACTGTTTGATCTGTTGTTTAGAACCACGGGCACCGGAATCAAGCATCATGTATACGGAGTTGAAACCTTGCTTATCGCTGCTCAACTCACGGATCAATGTTTCTGTGATGCGGGTATCCACACGGCTCCAGATGTCAACGATCTGGTTGTAACGTTCGTTGTTGGTGATCAGACCCATGTTATAGTTGTCCCATACTTCTTCCACTTCATTCTTCGCATTCTCCAGCAATTCTTCTTTAACATCGGGGATGATCAGGTCATTGATGTTAAATGACAGACCACCCTGGAAGGCTGTACGGAAACCAAGTTGTTTGATATCATCCAGGAACTTCGCTGTTTTCGGAACATTGGTGATCTCGATGATGTCACCGATGATATCACGCAGGTTCTTTTTGGTCAGCAATGCATTCACAAAGCCAACTTCAGCAGGCACGTGCTGGTTGAAGATCACACGCCCTACGGTTGTTTCGATCAGCTTATGTTCCAGCAAACCATCAGCATTGCGGATATTGGCTTTTACCTTGATCCATGCATGCAGGTCCACTTTTCCTTCATTATATGCAATGATCACTTCTTCGGAAGAATAGAAGGCTTTCCCTTCTCCCCGGATAGTCTCATTCGCGTTTGTTCTCTTACCCTTGGTGATATAGTACAGACCGAGTACCATGTCCTGCGAAGGCAGGGTGATCGGCGTACCGTTCTGCGGGTTAAGAATGTTGTGTGATGCCAGCATCAGCAATTGCGCTTCAAGGATCGCAGCATTGCTCAGCGGCACGTGCACCGCCATCTGGTCACCGTCAAAGTCGGCGTTGAACGCGGTAGTAACCAATGGGTGCAACTGGATCGCTTTACCTTCGATCAGTTTGGGCTGGAAAGCCTGGATAGAAAGACGGTGCAGCGTCGGGGCACGGTTAAGAAGGACCGGATGACCCTTCAATATATTTTCAAGGATATCCCAAACCACCGCTTCTTTTTTGTCTACCAGTTTCCTTGCAGACTTCACGGTTTTAACGATACCCCTTTCAATCAATTTACGGATGATGAACGGTTTGAACAGTTCGGCAGCCATATCTTTTGGCAAACCGCACTCGTGCAGTTTCATTTCAGGGCCTACCACGATCACAGAACGGCCGGAGTAGTCAACACGTTTACCCAGCAGGTTCTGACGGAAACGTCCCTGTTTACCTTTCAATACGTCTGACAGTGATTTCAACGCACGTCCACCTTCTGCTTTAACAGCATTTGATTTACGGCTGTTGTCAAACAAACTGTCGATCGCTTCCTGCAGCATACGTTTTTCGTTGCGCAGGATCACCTCAGGGGCTTTGATCTCCAGCAAACGTTTCAAACGGTTGTTACGGATAATCACACGGCGATAAAGGTCATTCAGATCAGAAGAAGCAAAACGGCCACCATCCAGGGGAACCAGCGGACGCAGTTCCGGCGGAATAACGGGGATGTATTGCATCACCATCCATTCAGGACGGTTGGTGATCCTTGTATTGGCATCACGGAAAGCTTCCACCACGCTCAGGCGTTTCAGGGCATCGGCTTTACGTTGCTGTGATGTTTCAGTAGCAGCAGCATTGCGCAGATCGAAAGAAAGCTGGTCCAGGTCAATGCGTTGCAGCATATCATGTACCGCTTCAGCACCCATCTTCGCGATGAATTTGTTAGGATCATCATCAGGAAGATACTGGTTGTCTTTAGGCAATGCATCCAGGATATCGAGGTATTCCTCTTCAGTAAGCAGGTCACCCACATTTTGTCCTTTATCCGCACGGATACCGGATTGGATCACCACGAACCTTTCATAATATACGATCGTTTCCAGCTTCTTGGAGCTAACGCCCAGCAGGTAACCGATCTTATTAGGCAATGATTTGAAATACCAGATGTGAACAACAGGCACTACCAGTTTGATATGCCCCATTCTTTCACGGCGGACTTTCTTTTCCGTTACTTCCACACCACAACGATCACACACAATGCCTTTGTAACGGATACGCTTGTACTTACCGCAAGCACACTCATAATCTTTTACTGGTCCAAAGATCCTTTCACAGAATAAACCATCACGCTCCGGTTTGTAAGTCCGGTAGTTAATCGTTTCAGGCTTCAGCACTTCACCATAACTTCTTTCCAGGATGGTATCCGGAGAAGCCAGACCGATTGTGATCTTGGAGAAAGCTGGCCGGGGACGATTGTCTTTTTTGATAGCCATATGTATTTTAATAGATTGTTAGTTGTTAATATTTCGAATTAGAAAGTAAAAATTCAAAAGTAAAAAGTCAAAATGCGTTCGCGGTTTTTTGAATTTTTACTTTTGAATTTTTACTTCTTATTCAAACTTTAGATCCAGGCCAAGGCCTCTCAGCTCATGCACCAATACGTTGAACGATTCAGGGATACCCGCTCTTGGAACGTTATCACCTTTCACGATCGATTCGTATGTTTTAGCACGGCCGATGATATCATCAGATTTGATGGTGAGCAATTCCTGCAGGATGTTGGACGCACCATAAGCTTCGAGTGCCCAAACCTCCATCTCACCAAAACGCTGACCACCGAACTGAGCTTTACCACCCAGCGGCTGCTGTGTGATCAGGCTGTATGGTCCGATAGAGCGTGCGTGCATCTTATCATCCACCATGTGGTGCAGTTTAATGATATAGATGATACCCACGGTTGCTTTCTGGTGGAAACGTTCTCCTGTTTCACCATCATACAGGTAAGTGTGACCGAATTTCGGAATACCTGCATCTGCACAATATTTTTCGATCTCTTCAGTGGTAGCACCATCGAAGATCGGAGTGGCGAACTTCAGACCCAGTTTCTGACCAGCCCAACCCAGCACAGTTTCATAGATCTGTCCAAGGTTCATACGGCTCGGTACACCAAGCGGGTTCAACACCACATCCACCGGAGTTCCATCCTCAAGGAATGGCATGTCTTCCTGGCGAACGATTTTGGCAACGATACCTTTATTACCATGACGGCCGGCCATTTTATCACCCACTTTCAGCTTACGCTTAACAGCCAGGTAAACTTTTGCCAGTTTCAATACACCGGCAGGCAGTTCATCACCGATAGAGATATTGAACTTCTCGCGTTTGTAACGTCCGAGTTCTTCGTTGTACTTGATGTTGTAGTTGTGCAGCAGGATGTTGATCTGATCATCCACTTTCTTATCACCGGTCCAGCCCAGCGGATTGATGTTCGCATAATCCAGGCCGGTCAGGTTTTTCGCAGTGAACTTCGCGCCTTTACCGATCTGCACTTCACCAAAGTTGTTGCTTACACCTGCTGATACATGCTCTCTCAGCAAGGTGGTCAGTTTTTCCAGCAACACTTCCATGAGGTCCGCTTCGTTCTTTTCATGCACTTTCTCCAGTTTCTCGATAGCGGCTTTCTCACGCACTTTGGCATTCTTGTCTTTCTTCGCGCGTTGGAACAGTTTCTTGCCGATCACGATACCTTCCACACCGTTAGGTGCTTTCAGAGAAGCGTCCTTTGCATCACCGGCTTTATCACCGAAGATGGCACGGAGCAGTTTCTCTTCCGGAGTAGGATCGCTTTCACCTTTAGGAGTGATCTTACCGATCAGGATATCACCTTCCTTGATATTGGCACCGATACGGATGATACCGTTCTCGTCCAGATCTTTGGTCGCTTCTTCAGAAACGTTAGGAATATCCGGGGTCAGTTCTTCTTCACCCAGTTTTGTATCGCGTACTTCCAGTTCATATTCAGAGATGTGAACAGAAGTAAACATATCTTCTTTTACCACCCTTTCGCTGATCACGATGGCATCCTCGAAGTTGTAACCTTTCCAGGGCATGAACGCCACTTTCAGGTTTTTACCAAGGGCCAGCTCACCGTTCTGTGTAGCATAACCTTCCGTTAAGAAATCACCTTTCTTCACCTTCTGGCCTTTCTTCACAGCAGGCTTCAGGTTGATACAGGTTTCCTGGTTGGTCTTGATGAATTTGGTGAGCTTGTAAACACGGAGGTCTTCTTCAAAGCTTACCAGTTTCTCCGCTTCATCGCGCTCGTAACGGACATGGATCTCATTTGCATCAACAAACTCGACCACGCCAGTTCCTTCAGAGTGGATCTGGATACGTGCATCGCGGGCAGCCTTTCCTTCCAGGCCTGTACCTACGATAGGCACATCAGGACGGATCAGCGGAACAGCCTGGCGTTGCATGTTTGATCCCATCAGCGCACGGTTGGCATCATCATGCTCCAGGAAGGGGATCAGGGAGGCGCTCAAACCTACGATCTGGTTAGGAGCAACGTCCATGAATTCCACTTCATTTTTATCAAGGATCGGGAAGTCGCCTGTTTCGCGGCTTACCACTTTTTCTTCCAGGAAATTTCCTTTTTCATCCAGCGGAGTATTGGCCTGGGCGATCTTTGCCAGGTCTTCTTCCTCTGCACTCAGGAATTCCAGTTCTTTCATATTCACTTTACCACCTTCTACTTTGCGGTACGGGGTTTCGATAAAGCCCATATCGTTGATCTTCGCGTGAACGCAAAGAGTAGAGATCAGACCGATGTTCGGTCCTTCCGGTGTTTCGATCGTACACAAGCGGCCATAGTGGGAGTAGTGTACGTCACGGACCTCAAAGCCTGCACGCTCACGGCTCAAGCCACCTGGCCCGAGTGCGGAGATACGGCGTTTGTGAGTGATCTCAGAAAGCGGATTGGTCTGATCAAGGAACTGTGACAATTGTGATGTTCCAAAGAAGGAGTTGATCACGGAAGACAGTGTTCTTGCATTGATCAGGTCAACCGGGGTGAACACCTCGTTGTCGCGCACGTTCATCCGCTCACGGATGGTACGCGCCATACGGGCAAGACCCACACCGAACTGAGCATACAACTGCTCACCTACGGTACGTACACGGCGGTTGCTCAGGTGATCGATATCATCGATCTCTGCTTTACCGTTGGTCAGTCTCACCAGGTATTTAATGATCAGGATAATGTCTTCGCGGGTCAGTGTTTTCTGGTCCAGCGGAGCATCCCTGTTCAGCTTGCGGTTGATCTTATAACGGCCAACTTCGCCGAGATCATAACGCTTGTCGCTGAAGAATAATTTATCAATGATACCGCGTGCTGTTTCGTTATCAGGAGCATCAGCACCGCGCAGTTGGCGGTAGATGAACTGAACCGCTTCCAGCTCGCTGTTGGAAGTATCTTTATTCAGTGTGTTGTAGATGATTGCATAGTCACCGCCCACGTCTTCACGTTGGATGAACACGCTCTTCACGTCCATTTCGGAAATGGTCTCGATCGCTTCTTCATCCAGCACCGTGTCACGCTCCATCACGATCTCGTTGCGCTCGATAGACACCACCTCACCGGTATCTTCATCCACGAAGTCTTCCACCCATGTTCTGAGAACGCGGGCAGCCAGGCGTTTGCCCAGGTATTTTCCGAGTGTCTTTTTATCAGTAGCTACTTCATCGGCCATACCGAACAATTCCAGGATATCCTTATCTGTTTCGTATCCGATGGAACGCAACAGGGTGGTTACAGGGAATTTTTTCTTACGGTCGATGTAAGCATACATCACATTATTGATATCGGTCGCAAACTCCATCCAGGCTCCTTTGAAAGGGATAACCCGTGCAGAGTAGATCTTGGTGCCATTGGGGTGAACTGACTGGCCGAAGAATACACCGGGGGAGCGGTGTAATTGGGAAACCACTACACGTTCAGCACCGTTGATCACGAATGTGCCACGAGGGGTCATGTAGGGGATATTTCCGAGGAATACGTCCTGAACGATGGTCTGAAAATCCACGTGCTCCTCATCGTTACAGCTCAGACGCAGCTTTGCTTTCAGGGGAACGGCATAAGTAAGGCCGCGCTCCATACACTCTTCGATGGTGTAACGGGGCGGATCGATAAAATAATCCAGGAACTCCAGCACAAAGATGTTCCGCGTATCAGTGATAGGGAAATTGTCTTTGAACACCCTGAACAAACCTTCAATATTCCGTTTGTCAGGAGTCGTTTCTAATTGGAAAAACTCTTTGAATGACTGGATCTGGACTTCAAGAAGATCGGGTGTTTCAGCCAGATGCTTGATCTTACCAAAATTCACCCTCGGATTCAATTTTGTTGAAGACATATACGTAATAACCGGTTTAAAAGAGTAATGACACACAAATCACATTCAGCTCTCATTTTAGAAAAAACGAAAGACTGTGATTGTCAACTAGTTAAACATGATCTGGGATGTCAAAATATATTTGGCCAAAATAAAGGACTGCAAAGGTAAGGATAAAAAGCGTTCCGCCAAAAAAAATGACCCGACAAAAACCCCGCCAAAATCCTGTGAAAAACACCGGGATGCACTTTCAGGGCGAAATAATTTAGGGGTAAATACTGCCCGTGAAAAAGAGACAATTAATTGGCGATTACTTTCAGTTTACCCGTAAGGACCGGATCGCCATACTGATCATAGCTACAGTTTTACTGGCTTCTTTCCTGCTTCCTTCTGTGCTGGAAGACCGGTTTCTGGCGGAAAAGCCTGTTACTGACACAAGCTGGATCACCGCGTTGCGGCAACTGGAAAAGCCAAAACCCGCTGTAGCGGAGCAATTCTCCAGGGAAAGGAATACAAAAAATGGCTATGATGAATATGTATACGACCGGACTACAGACGGATATAATAACGGCTTAAAAGGTGAATTGTTCAGTTTTAACCCGAATACCCTCTCCTCAGAAGATTGGAGAAAGCTGGGACTACGGGACAAAACGATCAGGACTATCCGGAACTATATCGAAAAAGGTGGCAGGTTCAAAAAGCAGGAAGATCTGCAGAAAGTATATGGTTTGAAAGCGGAAGAGTATGAACGGTTGAAAGAATATGTGCAAATAGAGAACTCCTCTCCTGCCCTGTTGCGGACCAATGAGCCGGTTTATTCTCCCCGAAAAGAAATAGGTGTGATTGATATTAACACGGCAGACAGTGCGGCATTTGAAGCATTGCCTGGGATCGGAGAAAAGCTGGCAATGCGGATCATTCATTTCAGAGAGAAGTTGGGAGGGTTTTATTCGGTGGAGCAGGTGGGAGAAACATATGGACTGGCAGATTCAGTTTTTATAAAGATCAAACCTTATCTCCGGTTACATGATCCTGGTGCTGTTACTAAAATCAATATTAATACAGCAGGGTTGGATGAATTGAAAGCTCATCCTTATATACGATATAATCTCGCAAAAGCTATTATCAATTTTCGCCAACAACACGGGGCTTTTTCGGCAGTGGAAGATTTAAAAAGAATAGTTGCAATTGAGGCAACACAATTTGAAAAAATGAAAGCCTATCTACATCTTAACTAAGAAACCCAAATTTGATCAAAGCACCAGGCGTACCCTTCTACTATATGTTGAGCATTTTCCATAAGAAAAAGAAACAAAGTGCTGTTACATTTTGGACAGGAAATGTGACATACAAGGCTATGCTTACAAAGGAAGATGTAAAATTCATTTTCGAGCAGGCAGAAAAAATGCTTAAAGATTCTATTGACACAAGCAACATAATAGCAGCAAGAACAAACACATTAATCACCATTATCACTGGTTCGCTGATTGCTTTTATCAGTTATGTAATTACAAGGTTGAAAAACACCGATTTTGATCATCTTGCTTTTATTGGAATAGCAGCAACTGCCTACTTGTTTGTTCTGGCATTTTTAGCCTTCGAGAATACAAAGCAGACGTCATACTTAGCACCAGGATCTGCACCCAGAGACTTATTGACGAATACAATTTTTGATCAGGCAATTTCAAAGGAAGAACGCATCATCCACTTGTATATAAGTGAATATGAAAACTATCAGTTCAGGATTGAAAAAAATACCGAACTAAATAAAAAAAGATGGAAAAGGTATGACAGTATTCTTCAAGCGCTTTTATTTCTGCCGATAGGAATGCTGATCATATACCTTCTAACTTAATATTCTTTAGCAACCGGTCAAAATCTTTACTGCCTGATGTATTCATTGCAAGCATGGTGGGAGTAGTAGACGTATTTACTGTTCTCCATTTTGACTTCAAATAAGCAATCTCTGCTTCAGAAAATCCATATGGGTTCTTATCATTTTCTGATACAACATTGTTGTCAGCTAAATTATTTTTCTGTTTCATATCACAAACGTTTCTCAAATCTAAAATCATCTATCGGAAAAGAAGCGGGATTAAAACTCCAATCCTGATGTTTTTTCACAAAATTTACCCGCTTTATTCAAAACTCCCTGGATTATTTCAGAATACTGAGAAATCTTTCTCATACCTGTATCAGCTATCCATACTCTCTGCCTTTCAAAACCCCTCATTTGAGCTATAACAAGACCGGATTACCCTTTCTAAATTTCCAGTAAAATATTTACCATGAAACCAGTACCTTTTCTGATCATTCTGATTGCCACCTCCTTATTATTCGCCTGTAAAAAAGGGGATATCGGACCCGCAGGAGCACAAGGACCGCCAGGACCTCAAGGGCCACAAGGGCCTCAGGGCATTGCCGGCAATGCTAATGTAACGCAGTACACATACGGCGTTCAAAATCTTGCCGCCACTTTTTCGCAGTTAGCTGTTACCACCACTAAAGACACCATGGACAAATCTGCCTGGTTCGTGTATCTCTATTATCAGTCACTCGACCGTTGGTATTTTCTGCCCGGCGCAGGTTATGGCGGCACTACACAGTATCGCGTAAGCATGGGTTATTCAACAAATAAAGTTATCATCTATATTGATAAAAACGGGCCGGGTGAAAGCTATGCCCAGGCCAAAGTAATACGCGTTTATACCAGCAGCCAGCATACCGGCGGCCGGTCAATGCCTGCAACACTACCCGCAGATATTGATTTTACCAACTATGAAGCGGTAAGAAATTACTATCAGTTGCCATAATGCAAATCCCCTCGCCTTTTCGCCCAAAAACAAAAAGCCCTCTGTTCTTTGAACAGAGGGCTATAATTTTATGAAGCCAACAATTAAGCTACTTCTACTTCAGCACCTGCTTCTTTCAGCTTAGCTGCGATCTCATCAGCTTCTGCTTTAGAAACACCTTCTTTCACTGGTTTCGGAGCACCGTCAACCAGGTCTTTCGCTTCTTTCAGACCAAGACCGGTCAGGTCTTTAACGATCTTAACTACGTTCAGTTTAGAAGCACCACCGCTCTTCAGGATAACGTCGAATGAAGTTTTTTCTTCTGCTTTCGCACCGCCACCGTCGCCGCCGCCAGCTACTACTACCGCTGCTGCTGCAGGCTCGATACCATATTCTGATTTCAGGAAATCAGCTAATTCTTGTACTTCTTTTACAGTCAAGCCAACCAGGCTTTCTGCTAATGCTTTTACGTCTGCCATTGTTTTGAATTTTTTCCGTCTTCACTTCCACCTGTGGCGGATCCGACGGAGAGTTTAAAAAAATTGTTTTTATAATACAATAGATTGTATTCCGTTTGCTTACTCTGCTGCTGCAGTTGCTTCTGCGCCGCCTGCTTTTTGCTCGTGATGGTGCAATAAAGCAGCCAACACACGTTTTGCAGGAGATTGCAGCAATCCGATCACTTCGCCGATCAGTTCGTTCTTCGTCTTGATCTGGGTCAGTGTTTTCAATTGATTGTCGCCAGTGTACACATCACCATTGATGAACGCTGCTTTCAGTACAGGCTTTTCACCATTGCTGTCTTTACGGAAAGAACTGATGATCAGTGCCGGCTCTTTGGGGTTCTCAGAGAACATCAGCGCTGTTACTTTATGCAGGGAGTCATAAACACCTGAATATTTCTCAGCGTCCAGAGATTCCAACGCTTTTTTGATCAGCGTGTTCTTGGCCACTTTCATTTCCACTTGTTTGCTGAAGCAGGCGCGGCGCAATTTGCCCACTTGCTCAACAGTCAGTGATTCTGTATCGGCAATATAGAAGTTGTTATATTGGGAGAACTTACCTTTCAGCAGTTCAATCACTTCGTTTTTTTGATCTTTAGTCATGATAATAAGTTTTTAAACCACTTAAGATTAATGAACAAATGCTTTTGTGTCAATTGCAACGCCGGGGCTCATGGAGCTGGCCATGCTGATACCTTTCAGGTAAGTTCCTTTTGCAGTAGCAGGCTTTGCTTTGATGATCGCGTTCAGCAATTCCTGGCTGTTCTCTGCAATTTTTTCAGGAGCGAAGCTTACACGGCCGATAGAAGCGTGGATGATACCTACTTTATCAACCTTGAAAGCGATCTTACCACCTTTTACATCGTTGATCGCATTTGCCACATCGTTGGTAACAGTACCTGTTTTAGGGTTGGGCATCAGGTTGCGTGGACCTAACACTTTACCCAGCTTACCGATCTTAGGCATTACAGAAGGAGTAGCGATGATCACATCGATATCTACCCATCCGCCTTCGATCTTGGTCACAAACTCATCCAGGCCAACATAGTCAGCGCCGGCTGATTTCGCTTCTGCTTCTTTATCAGGTGTGCAAAGCACCAACACTTTTTTGGTTTTACCTGTACCATGAGGTAAAGTAACTGTGCCACGGATAGCCTGGTCCGCTTTCTTGGGATCAACACCCAGGCGAACGTGCAGGTCAACAGAAGCATCGAATTTGCAGGTAGTAATTTGTTTTACCAGAGCAGATGCTTCTTTTAAGGAATATTGCTTATTGCCGTCTACCTTGGTATTGGCAACTTTTCTTTTTTTACTGATGAATGCCATTGTAATTCGTTTTTATCCGCCGGGTGGCGGACAGTTCAAAGATTTAGTTTTCCCACGGAGCTTTACCATCCACGTTTAACCCCATGCTGCGGGCAGTACCGGCTACCATTTTCATGGCGCTTTCTACGGTAAAGCAGTTCAGATCGGGCATTTTGTCTTTCGCAATAGCCTCAACCTGAGCCCAGGTTACCTTGCCTACTTTTGCACGGTTACTTTCTTTGGAACCTTTCTGAATTTTAGCGGCTTCCATCAACTGAATAGCTGCCGGAGGAGTTTTAATGATAAACTCAAAACTCTTGTCAGAATAAACGGTAATTAATACGGGAAGAACTTTTCCCATTTTGTCTTGGGTACGGGCATTGAATTGTTTGCAGAATTCCATGATGTTCACACCTTTGGAACCCAATGCCGGACCGATCGGAGGTGCCGGGTTGGCCTGGCCACCCTTGCACTGCAGCTTTACAAAGCCTGAGATTTCTTTTGCCATTTTTAAAACTTTTTGGTGTTAACGACCTTTCTCTGTCTGGCAGATACTTGGTCTCCCAAATCCTCGTCCTCACAATAATGAGGATCTTTAAAGAACTCTTTGGGGCTGCAAAGGTAGGGATATAAAAGGATTTTCAGAAGGATTAAAGTAAAATATCCTGGATACCCGACAGACCGGCAATAAGTGGCTGTTAATCTGATGATTAGGGGAATAGTTCACTAGCCTTAATGGTATTCAGCGGCTTTTTTACGGTAATACTCCTGCATCACATAAAACGCTTTTTTCTTGATCCCCCTGTCGGAGATCAGACCTTTCCGGTTGAAAAAATCCTGGATAGCCGGCAATTGACGGCGTGGTGATCTGAAATCGACCAATATCCAGGGTGATAAACCAGACAGCCCATCAATCTTTTCCAGCATTTCCAGGTTCCGGACATATAGTTCTTCCTGGTATTCTTCTGTCCATCTTTCAGTTTTGTCACCATGCAATCCCTGCAAAGCTTCCCCGCCAAATTCACTTATGATTACCGGTTTATTGTAGGGGATATCCCACTTCATTGTACGTGCAGATTCATTGGTGCCCCTGTACCAGCCTATATACTGGTTAAAGCTGATCACGTCCACCAACTCATTCATGTTATCATTCAACCTGTTCACATTGTCGGTTGCTTTTGTTACTTCCATGGCCATACTGATCAGGCGGGTATTGTCCTGGGTGCGTGCATAAGTGGCCAGCCTGCTTAAGAACTTATCCCTCGCATCACTGTGCGGTGTTTCATTCGCGATAGACCAGATCACGATGCCGCAACGGTTCTTGTCCCTGCGGACCATGTCCGTAAGCTGGTTTTGCGCATTCTGGTAGGTTGCCTGGTTTTCCCAGGATATGGTCCAGTAAACAGGTATCTCCGACCATACCATAATGCCCATCTTTTCTGCCTGCTGCACCATCAACTCATTGTGCGGATAATGCGCCAGCCTCACGTAATTGCAACCCATTTCCTTTGCCCAGGTCAGCACGGTCACGGCATCTTCCTTTGACCATGCCCGCCCGCGTCCGAAAGGCGCTTCTTCATGAATGCTTACACCGCGAAGGAATATTTTCTTACCATTCAGCAACAATTCTTTTCCCTTCGTTTCTATTGTACGGAAACCAATTTGATCATGGATAGTTTCATCGCCTTTGCTGATGATAACGTCATATAATTTAGGGTTCTCCGGCGTCCATAAAACAGGTTTTGCCTTTAGTTCAAAGGAAGCCTTCCCATCAGCATCTGTGATAAGTTTAAGGTTTACCTTCAGCTCAGGTATCTCCAGTGTAATGGCCTGGCCTGATACGGCCGTATTCAGCCTGATCCAACCCGGTATCAGGTCTTTAGTGCTTTTCTTTAATTGAATGAAATAGTCTTCAATATAGGTTTCGGGAACTTTAGCCAATAACACATCACGGGTGATGCCGCCATAATTCCACCAGTCCATGTTCACCGTGGGCACATTATCCTTTGCGCGTTTATTATCCACTTTCACCACCACAAAATTCTTTCCTTCCACCAGCATATCGGTCACATCAAAATTAAAAGGTGTATAGCCGCCGATATGCGTCCCCACCAATTTGCCGTTCACATATACTTTGGCGTCATAATTAACCGCCCCGAAATAAAGTATGTCCTTTGCCCCGGCCTTTTTGGTATACAAAAAATCCCTTTTGAACCATACAGTGCCTTCATACACGAACAGTTGATTATCCTGCATGTTCCAGTCGCCGGGAATATTCATGACCGGTGATCTGTCAAAATCGTATTCAACAAGATCTGATGGCTTTGTTGCTTTTTTGTTCTCAAAAAAACCATTGTCCTTGAATGGCTGCAACCTGTAATCATAATACCCGTTTTCCAGGGGATCTATGATATAGTTCCATTTGCCATCCAGGCTGATATGCTCGCGTGCATAAATATTGGCCACCAAAGGTATTTCACCAGCTTGCGCTACATTAAACAACAGTATCAGTACAAATAAAGAAGAAGCTTTTACAATAGATCTCATCTTATCACTTTTTTGGGTATTATGGTTCCATTATGAATGTTGTTCCTGTTCTCATCTTGCCCCTCATGATCTTTTCCTGTCAAAATACCGGATGAGATTGTATGTATTGGTATTGACCAGTTTCATTTGCTCCAGCAATGGCGCATAAAGGTTGAAATAACGATCCACCACTCCCTTGTTGGAATCCCTGTTGGAAGGATCGGTTGATGGATCATCGGGATCATTATCCATGTACTTGAACCAATGCCAGCCCACACAATTTTTATTCTCGATAAGTGCAATGGTGAAATTCTGGTAGAACAATCCCCTGTCATGCTGAGTATGTACCAGCCAGCCGGCCCCTGTATTGTTGGGCAAACCGGAGTCCTCTGCCTTTGTGTACCATTCGGTGATCAGGAATGGCTTGCCTGACCATTCAGCCCAATTATCCATTATGCGCTGATCAGGTTCCCATTTCCTGTAATGGTTGATGGATATTACGTCCATATATTTTCCTGCAACTTTGAAAATAGCAGGGTTGCTGAGTTCCTGCCGGTTCTTATCCTGGTTAAACCGGCAACCAAGATATAAATGGTTGGGATCGGCCTTCCTTAATGCAGTTGTAACTTTCTGCATATAGGTCTCGAAGTAGAATTCGCTGAAGGCCGCCCTGTCTTCGTCCGTGATATCTGCTGCAGTAGCGTCCGGGCCTTTACGTGCATGGAACCATTTTTCAGCAGCGATATATCCTTCTTCATTTTTTTCAAGTTTTGTCAGGTGCCTGTCCAGGGCATCAAAGACCCAGGGCAATTCATTATCGGTAAAATATCCTAACAGGTATTTATCCTTTTTATATTGCGCAAGCGGCTTCACCGCTTCCTGGATATAATCGTCAAACGCCTTATCAAAGACCATGACCAGGTCATAACGATAACCCTGCCACCCTGCTTCTTTATACTTACCACCGAATTTCTTCAGATGATCCTTTTTATACATCCCCATCGGGGAAATAATGATCGTATAAACAAGCGGTTCTTTCTGTTGACGGAGAAGATCAATATCGGTCCAGGCGCCTGCGCCATTAAACCCATTGCTTCTTAACATGACTGAGGATTTTTCCAGCCAGTTATTCAGCGTATCGAATTTCCGTGCAAATACTTCCTTTTGCTTTGCCGACTTACCGGGATTCATGGCCACGACTGCCCTGTGGATATAAGGATAACCATCCGGGTCAATCAGCCACCATCTTCCATTTATTTTTTCTGTTCTGAAAAAACCGGAAGCAGTAGTCTTCCAGCTTGTCCAGCCGCCGTATGGAGAAAATGGGCTCTCCGGTGTTTGAACGAAGCCCGGTAGAGTGCTAACTGTTCTTGCTTTATATTTTTTCCAGACAGTGTCCTTATTGTCTGTCCGCGCTTCAACAAATTGTTCCTGTTTCTTTTGAACTGTGCAACTGCAGATGCACAAAGTTGCCAGTATTACCAGTATAGATCTCATCTTCATCCCAGTCCGTTCAATTATTTTTTTTATAAAATCCCTGCAGAAGACCATCATAAGCCGGCTTCCGTTCAAAGCTGCTGTTAAAGGGAAGCGCCCAATCCGGGTTAGAGCTTAACCAGGAACTGGGATCATGAACGCCCCACATGGTAATACCATACCGTTGTTCTTCAGGTATATCCATCATTGCTTTTGCAACGGCCCTGTAACTTTCTTTTTGCCTCAGCGCAACTGCATCATTAAAACTGGTCAATGTCTTATCCGGGTTCACTGCTACGTCCAGTTCAGACACATGCACTTTTAATTTTGTAACGGCCGCTGCTGTAATAGCATACCGGAGATCATCCAGTGAGCGGTTGATATTGGTATGCATTTGCAGGCCCACGCCATGAATAGGCACACCTTTTTTTGCAAGGCTGTCTGCTATCGTAAAGGCTGACAGCCTGCGGGTATGGCTGTACTCATGACCATAATCATTATAAAAGAGCAGGGCCTGCGGGTCTGCTTCGTGTGCATAACGGAAAGCAAGTTCGATGTACTCCGGGCCTATCTTTTGCAGCCAGATGCAATCGCGCAAAGTGCCGTCATCATTAATGATCTCGTTCACTACATCCCAGGAAGCGACCTTGCCTTTAAAGTGGCCTACCACGTCCTGGATATATTCTTTATAGATCGTTTTCCAGTCTTCCGTGGTGCCGGAAAAAGAAGACACCCAGGCAGGAGTATGTTTATACCAGATCAGGGTGTGGCCATACACGCGGAGATTGTTTGCCATTGCAAAATCCACCAGGTAATCCGCATCATCCCAGAAATAAGATTTCCTGCCCAGGCTGATAAAATTCATTTTCATTGCATTTTCTGCGGTGATGCTGCTCATTTCACTGATAACAGTGTTGCGGTACGCTTCATTATTCTTCAGCGTATTCACATTGATGGCCGCACCGATGGGGTAAGGAGCTTCTTTCAAATTGCTAATTTCTGCCATCGGGTATTCAGGGACGCTGTTATCCGAATTGAATTCTTCCTTCTTACAGGAGAGTATCACCATGCCCAATACAAGCATGATGGAGAGATTACTATACATTTTTTTCATTCTTTTGTTTTGATGGTTCAATGTTTCATTTCTTCCTGGCTTTTATCAGTAGCCGGGATTCTGCTCAAGGGTATGACCCACGTTGGCATCGATCACGATCTGTGGAAAAGGCAGCAGTACATGATAATCCTGGATACCTGGTACGCCATCCCGCTGTCCTGATGCAATATGATTATACTTGCGGGTGCGCTCGATCAGTTTACCTGTGCGCACTAATGTTTCGCGACGGTTTTCTTCTGTTACCAATTCCCTTGCCCTTTCATCCAGGATATAATCAAGTGTCACCTCCCCGGCAGTAATGGGTGTTGCGTTGGAGCGGGTCCTGATAAGGTTAATATAATAAGCGGCCCCGTCCACTTCGCTGTTTTTCCCTTGCATAAAAAGCGCTTCTGCCAGTAAAAGATAAGTATCCGCCAGCCGCAGGTAAGTCTGATCTGCATAGGAATAGCTTTCTCCATAGCGGCTTGGATCGCTGAATGTCCAGTCCCACTTGCGGGTGCTGGCCCAGCGGTGGTTATTGCTGGTCATCTTTGATTCGCTCATGTCGCAAACGATAACGCTGCCTGTACGGGTAACGTATTGTTTTCTTATCGCATACTCACTGAAGCGGTCATCCTGCGGCTCATAAATGGAGAATACCCAGGCAGTGATGCCGGCGCGGCCGATACCGCGTCCGCCATACTCCGGCGTATAGGCTATGTTGAGATTATTATAAGCAGACACCCATGTACGGCGCATGCAATTGGTATACTGCCCCAGTTGGTTATCAACAGCAGAGTTCGGGAAAACCCATAATGCTTCTGTATTGCCCTGTGCAGGCCGTATGTTCCCATCATAGAACTGGTCCATAAATGCACAGCCGGGTTCATTTTTCTTTACGCCATAGCGGGCTGTGATCAGTTTATAATTAGGATTGTTCACTACGGCCCTTGCCTTGGTTTCAGCATCTGCAGGGCGGTTTTCCCAGAGATACAATTCTGCGAGATAGTGCTGCGCAATAGCTTTGGAAAGACGTGTCACATCATTGGAATTGTCCGGAAGCCATTGCTCCGCAAAAAGCAGGTCCTCTTCAATAAGCGCCTGTATCTCCGATACAGGATTTCTTATCCAATCATCTTTATAGTTTTCGCCGGTCACTTCATCCACGCTTTTGGGCACAGCGCCAAACGTCATTACGAGGTGCCGGTAGGCCCAGGCCCTGATCAGTTTTGCATGGGCAATGATCTCGTTCTTATTGGCCGTATCTTTTTCTGCAGTGCCGCCCATCCAGTTCACTTCAGGGTTCTGTGCACGGGAGATCATGAGATTGGCCGAATTGATACACCTGTATAATATCAGGAATATTCCGGGCTTGTCAGAAGTGCTTACATCTCCATTCAGGAATTGCATTGTTGGGTTCATGTCTGCAGTGGTGTACCTGTTAAGACCCCTCGTCCAGGAAAGTTCTGTATTCGCCCATCCGACATCTGTACCGATCTTCCAGATCACTCCCAATTCAGCAGACTGAATAGGTTCGCGGCGCTCCTGCCTGGGGAAATTCAGCAGCGCGTACTTGGCGGAAAGAAAACCATTATAATCATTGAAGAGATTGTCTGCATAGGTTTCATCCTTTGCTTTTTCTTCCAGGAAATCCTTGCGGCACCCGGACAGCCCCAGGCCGAAAGCGATGATCAATGCTGTTAAGTATATTGTATTTTTCATCAGTAATTTATTGAGGATAGAATAATTCGTTTTAAGAAAATGATCTGCCTGCATCATTTAAAATGCAGCCCTGAAGCCAAACTGGAACGTTCTGATCTGTGGAATTCCATAGTCAGAAGAATATTCAGGATCGAGGCCGATGAAATTGGTGATCGTAAGAATATTCTTCACATTGCCAAAGAACTCCACCCTGTCCATTTTCAGCTTTTTCACTATTCCCTGTGAAAGTTTATAGCTTAATGAAAGGTCATTGATCCTTATATAAGAAGCATCATTGGGATCTCCGAAATAATTCAATCCATAAGGATTCGAGTTGTCGCGGTTGGCCGGATAAGTGGCAAGTTTATTCTCCGGCGTCCACCATTCCCTTTGACGGATATTTGTTTTTCCGTCAAAAAAAGTGTTCATGTATTCGGTGTAGCGGGTAATTCCTTTCACCGCATTGATAAAGAAGCTGAGTGAAAAATTCTTATAATTAAAAGTATTCATCAGCCCAACTGTATATTTTGGATCAGCATAGCCGATCACAGACATATCGGCCACAGATATCTTGCCATCACCATTAACATCTTTGAGCCTCACATCACCGGGGCGCGCTTCGGGCATGTGTGAATGCAGGATATCATCCGTTTCCTGCCATATGCCATCAAACGTGTAAGCATATATTACATTGATAGGTTGCCCGATAAACCACCTGTTGCCCAGGTTGTCCAGCGCACCGCCTTTTTCGTCAAACAGGCCAACGTTCACGATCCTGTTCCTGTTATGCGTGAAGTTGATATCCGTCCGCCAGGTGAAATCACGCTTTTCTATATTGATAGTAGAAAGAGCTACTTCAATACCATGGCTTTTCGTTTTGCCGGTATTCTGCCTTATAGAACCTACCCCATTGATCTGCGGAATGTTCTTGTTCAGCAAAAGATTAAATGTGTTGGCAGAAAAATAATCCACCGAACCGGATATGCGGCTCTTCAGGATGGAGAAGTCCCAGCCAATATTTACCTGGCGGGTAGTTTCCCAACCCAATGTAGGGTCAGCCAGTTTATTGGGATAAAAACCGACCAGCGTTGTATTATCATTATTGAGATAATAATCGGGAGACATGGTAGGCATGGTAGCATAGGCTGAGATCGCCTGGTTGCCATTCTCACCATAAGACAATCTTAATTTAGAGCGGTCAAGCCAGCCGGCCGTAGATTCCATAAAAGATTCCCGCTCCATATTCCAGCCTACCGCCACGGAAGGGAATACTCCATATTTGTTGTTCGCTCCGAATGCGGAAAACCCATCGCGGCGAACAGAAAAAGTGAGCAGGTATTTACTGTCATAATTATAATTGATGCGGAATAACTGTGAAAGCGCGGTCTGTTTTTCATACATATCGCTTGGCGTTAAGGTGGTGGCCAGGCGGAACTGGTAATAACTCATGTAATCGCCGATAAAACCCACACCGCTATTGTCATGATATTTTGTAACGTATTCCCTGCCCGTATACACAGCGGTGAGATCCACGTTATGCCTGCCAAACCGCTGGGTATAGTTCAGGATATTTTCTACAGACCATTCCTGCTTGTATTGGTTATTGACCGTTGCTATGCCGTTCTTGCTCCGGCCTGCCAGCGTAGCAGTAGATGATTCATAAGTCTCGATCAGGCGGGTACGGAAATTATAGCCTGCAATGGTTTTGAAAGACAATCCTTTCAGGAAAGGGAATTTTATATGGAAATAATTGATCGTGTTAATGCTGCGGGCCACGTCTTCTTTCTGGATATTCAATCCTTCCAGCGGGTTAGCTACGCCCATATCATCCGGGTTGGGTTGAAGGCTGATATTGCCGTCGGCATCATACGCTTCTGTAAGCGGGTTCATGCGCGTGGCATTACTGATATTGGCGCTTACACCCGGCCTGTCGTAATAACCAAGCAAAGTGTTCGTACCGTATGTGAGCCAGTCAGTGATCCTGGTGTCAAGGTTGATACGTACATTATAACGCCTGAAATTATCATTCTTAGCAACGCCGCTTACGCGCGACAAATTCCCGGAAACATAATATTTGGTCTTCTCTGTTCCGCCGGAGATGGACAGGTTATATTCCTGGCTGAATCCCTTTTGCATGGCCAGGTTAAGCCAGTCGGTATTGATCCCTTTCTCAAATTGTGCGGTCTCAAAAGAACTTGCGCCCAGTCTTGCCTCTTTAAAGTTATAGAACTGCGTACCGTCCATCATGTCCGGGCGGTTAATGATCTTGCTGATGCCCCAGGTAGAGCCCAGGGTAATGCTGGTCTTACCTGTTTTTCCTTTTTTGGTAGTAACGATCAATACGCCACCCGCAGCCCTTGCACCATAGATGGCGGCAGAAGATGCATCTTTTAATACTTCAATGGACTCGATATCGTTGGGATTAAGTTCTGAGAGAAATCCTTCATACTGGATGCCATCCAAAATGATCAATGGGCCGGCATCTGCATTAATGGAGTTTTGCGCCCTTACGCGCATCCTGGTACTGCCTTCGGCGCTTGTTCCGGTATTCACAATGCTAAGCCCGGGGAGTTTGCCTTGCAGGGACTGCACGATATTCACGTTGGGCATATTTTCCAGGTCGGCAGGCTTGATAGATACAACGGCCCCGGTCACGTCACGCCTTTTTTGCGTACCATAACCAACCACTACCACCTGGTCCAGCACGGTGTTCTTGCCGGTCAGCACCACGTCTATGACCGTCCGGGAATTGACGCCAATGGTAGTTGACATAAAGGAAGTATGTGTAAACACGAGAGAGTCTGAGCCGGAATTGACTTCGATCGAGTAGTGGCCGTCTGCGTTGGTGGCAGTGCCGGTGTTCTGGCCCTGGACGGTAACATTGACCCCGGCTAAAACTGTTCCTGATTCGTCAGAAACTTTGCCGGTAACGAGGATTTTTTGTGCATTAATTATCAGGGATGATAATAGCAGCAGAAGCAGCAGTACGTTCTTTTTACCCATGGCAGTTAATCGTTTATTTAATCAGCAAAGCAAACGATCAGCGGGTGTTATTGCTTATAATCCTGTCCATTTAAGTTATAAAATTGTACAAATAGCTGTTTTTGAATTGCTTTTGGATAGGGCTGCGTTGTATTCCGCGGGTTAGACCAGTTCAGGACAGGTCTTCTTCAATAAATTTCCTTGGCGATTTCCCGTATATTTTTTTGAAGCAGGTGCTGAAATACGCCGGTTCATCAAACCCGACCATCAATGCCACTTCATTGATGCTGTATTTTTTTTCCTTGAAATAACTGATCGCTTTTTTCATCCGCACGATCTTGATAAAATCGTTAGGCGTAAACCCGGTGATCGCATTAAATTTTGTGTAAAGCAATGTGCGGCTGACGGCCATCTCTTTTGAAAAATCAGATACAGAAAAAGCTGTATTCGATATATTGTTTTCAATGATCCCGGTCGCCTTTTCGATAAAGTCATCATTCAATTCATTGCCTGAAAGCAGGGTGCCTGTTGCCGCATTCTCATCCGTGCCCAGGAATTTCTGCCGCAGCAGTTTCCTGTTCTGGATAACGGTATCAATCTTTAACCGGAGATAGCCCGTATCAAAAGGTTTTTCGATATAATCATCCGCACCCGAATAAAGTCCTTTTTTAATATGGTCTTTATCATTTTCTACCGTCAGCAAGATGACGGGCAAATGTGAAGTTTCAAATGTTGTTTTTATTTTCTCACATAATTGCACGCCATCCATTTCCGGCATGTTCAGGTCTGAAATAATGATATCGGGATGAACCTTCAATATTTCTTCCCAGGCCCTGAGCCCGTTCTCTGCGGTGTATACATGATAATAATACCCAAGTGATACCTGCATGAATGAGCGGAGATCAGCATTGTCCTCTACTACCAGAATCTTCACTCTCATGGTACTGGCAGAGGCTTCCTCACTGGATATATCCTTTTCATCCACCACCGGCAGATTATGATCGTCCAGTATAATATTATTACGGTAATGCTTATTGCCCCGCCTGAATTGCATCCGGAATTCTGTGCCCCCATTTTCAACGCTGTCAACGCTGATACTGCCTTTATGAAGGTCCACATATTTTTCCACCAGCATAAGGCCCAACCCGGAACCGGATATCTGCTTGTTCACGACATTGCCCGCCCGGTAAAACCGCTTGAACAGGTTCTTACGGTCCTGCCGGGAAATACCTATCCCGTTATCTGCAATGGACAACTGCCAGAAATTGCTATCTGCCGACAGGGTGATCTTCACCCTTCCTGCTTCCGGCGTGTATTTAATGGCATTAGAGATAAGATTGTCCAGTATCTTGTCCATCTTTTCCGCATCAAACCATTCGGATATATCCTGGAGCGGAAGGTCCAGCGAAAGCAATATCCCTTTCGTATGTGCTGCTGCCTGCCAGTAATCCAGTTTTTTGGTAAGGTATTTCTTCACGTCCCTTTGCTTGATCACCAACTGGTCGCGGGATTCATAGGCTTTCTGGAAATCCAGCAACTGGGAGAACATCCTGTTCAGTTTATCGAGATTCTCTGTTACCAGGTCCATCAGGTAATTATTTTTAGAAGAAGGCTGTATCTGCTCCTTCAGTTCGTATATAGGTGCACCGATCAGTGTAAGCGGCGTTCTTATATCATGAGCTGTATTGATAAAGAACCGGACCTTTTCCGCCGTTTGCTTTTCCTGTACTTTTTGTTTTACATACCGGTATATGAGCCATGCGATCACAAGTAAGATCAATAGTATCAGTAAACGGGCCCAGGCAGTATCCCAGAACGGCGGCAATACTTTTATGTTTATTTCTTTTTCATCCAACACATTATTGTTCTCATCAAGGTATTTCACTTTGAACACGTAATCATTCGGGTTGAGATTGGTATAGTTGGCGATATGTTCGGCCGTAGGCCCTACCCAGTTCTGGTCCATATTTTCCAGTTTCCATAAATACCGGCGCGTTTTGCCCAATGAAAAATCAATGGCTACAAAGTCAATGGAAAATGAATGCTGGTTGTGGTTAAGCGTAATGCTCCTGGTATCATCCAGCGCCTGCTTTAAAGGAGAATGCGCATCCCCGGGTTTTATTACCTGGTTAAAAAGCCAGAAATTCTGCAGGGAAAGATGCGCTTCGTTCCTGGACTTGGTAATATTTTCCGGGTTAAAAAATGTGACCCCATAGTATGATCCAAAATAAAGGTCGCCATTAACGCTCTTTGCTTTGGACAACTGCCGGAACCGGTTGCCTGATATCCCATCAGCAGCAGAAAAGTTGGTCACCTCGTATGTTTTCAGATCGAAGCGGCTGATACCGTTTTCAGAACTTAACCAAAGATTATTATCACCATCCCTTTCAATAGCATAAATAATATCGGAAGGCAGGCCGTTCTTTTGGGAGAAAACCTTCACTTCACCCGTAAGCAGATTGCACCGGTTTAAACCATCGCCATAAGAGCCGATCCATATTATGGAATCGGATTCCAGGTACATATCACTGATATACCTGCTTTTCAGTTTGGCATTGAAAAGAGATTCCCTTATTTGTTTGGCATCTGTTGAAATTTCATACACGCCGGATTCCGTTGACACCAACATGGTATTGGCGTCTTTCTGAATAATGTGATTGGCCTGTGTAACAGGCACCGTAATAAATTTCTTTGTGGCTGGCGAGAACCTGGACACATTTCCCCTTTTGCCGCCAAACCACAGATTCCCTTCCGCATCTTCACAGATCGCATATACGAAATTGGTACCGATGCTGTTCTCAGTCCCTGGCCCTACCATGTAATGCCCGGTGATTACACCCTGTTTATTTAGCTGATATACGCCTGAAGAGTAAGTGCCTGCCCATATATTATGATGAGCGTCTTCATACAGGGTCAGCACATTCTTTTCATTCAATACTCTTTTCCATTGATTGGTTTTCCGGTCCCAGGAACAGAGATCGTTGTTGGTGGCAAACCAAAGCCTTCCATCCGAATCTTCCAGTATATCACAAACAATATCGCGGCTCAGTGAATTGGGGTTGTTTTTCTCATGCCGGATGATATGGAACCCCCTATCCGAAAAATCAAGGATGCTGATACCATCAGAAAAAGTGGACAACCATACTTTCCCGCCTGCATCTTTATAAACGTCATAAACGGCATTTCCACTGATGCGGTCCTTTTCATCACTTGGTTGGTTGTAGAATTTCTCGATCTCCAGGTTGTTGGTATTGAGCAGGTAGGCTCCCATACCTTCTGTGCCTACCAGTATATGATCTTTATCAAACCGGGCAATGGATAAAACCGGGTGGAACCATAAGCGGCTATCACCTACCGGCAGCAGGCTTTTCCTGCTTACATCATACACGAACAGTCCCTTGTTAAGAGTGCCTATCCATATTTTACCGGTTGATGATTCATACAGGCAGGTCTCACTCACCATATCTTTTTCTTTCAGCAGCCTGCTATCAATAAGAGAAGACAGAGCCTTCGTTGAGATATTGTATTTAAGGATATGCTCACCACTTACCAGCAGCAAATGTTCTTTATCCAATGATAATGCCCTTCTATACCCGGTACCGGGTTTCTGCAGTTCCGGTACGAGATGCAGGGTGCTGTCTTTTAATACACCGATCTCAGTTCCTGTTGTTACCCATATATTGTTATTCCCATCAAAGCACAACCAGCGGATATAGGTCTTAAGATCTTTATAAACAACAAACTCATCGCGATCATTATCGTATTTATAAATTGTTCCCCTGTCGGTATAGGCCCACAGGCTTGAGTCCCTGTCAAGCTCTACCCTGATGGTACGGATAGGCATCGTACCATTATAGAGGATATCCATGAAGTAATTCTTTATATTTAACCCGTCAAACCGATCAACGCCGAAGCGGGTGGATATCCATAAAAAACCTTTCTTATCCTGAACGATATTAAATGTTTGCTGGCCATTTATTCCCTGTTCTGCTCCTATATGCGTGATACGCTGGGCAAAAAGAGGAACAGCACCTATCATCAAAAGGCATGAGATAATGATCCTATGCAAAAACGGAACAGACATGAATGAGTTTAACCTGCTTAAAGATATTTATTCTATGACCGGTGTCCGATGAACGATAAACGGACAACGAACCCGGTCATCGAATATCCATCATTTCTTAAGAAAATCATCATACACTGTCTGCATCATTGCCTGGCCTGCCTTTATTTGTTCTTTTCCGACCTTTCCTTCTCTTTCAATAGGTCTGCGGCCGATATTATCATACACCAGTCTGCCTGAACTATCTACAAATCCGAATGCGTCATTATAAGTGAAGAAGGCCCATGGATTTTCTACAGGATCAAATATATTCTTGCTGAAAGGGAATTTTGTTTTATCAAGACCGAATTGTGCCGACAAGGTAGCTGCAATATCCAACTGGGAAACATTTTTTTCGATCACTACCCCGCTCCTGTTCAGTGCGCCACCGAGCCATAACATCGGTGTACGGAAATCATCTGCGCGGTGGTCAGTATCAGGAAGGATATGCCCATGATCACCGGTAATGATCACCACCGTGTTTTTCCACCAGGGCTGCTGGCGGCAGGAGTCGATGAACTCCCCTATCACCTGGTCAGTATAATGCAGCGAGTTCAGGAACTTGGTCTTGGTGTCCATACCATTGAATACGGTTGGCACCGGCGTTTCAAACGGCTCGTGGCTGGTAAGGGTAAGCCATGCGGCAAAGAAAGGTTTGGTTTCCCTGTCAAGGTCCTGCAACACACGTTTCATTACCACACCATCATGAGCCCCCCATTTGGAATTCATGTCCTTTTTATCAAAATCATTTTTCCCGACAATGGGATCAAATCCTCCCTGCAAAAGATAGGCTTTGATATTGGCGAATTCCGGCTCACCTCCATAAAAGAAAGGTGTGGCATATCCTTTTTGCCTGAACAGATTGGACAACACTTCCAGTTTGATGGATTTGCCGGGCGAATGAATGATCGTCGTATTCGGCATTGCAGGATACCCGCTGAAAATAGCCGGCAATCCTTTATAAGTGCGGTCACCGCTTGCATAGTTGTTGGCAAAAAATATCCCTTCTTTTTTCAGTTGATTGAATCGCGGGGTCACTTCTTTGTCTTTGATGGAAACATGCAGGGCTTTTTCTGTAAAGCTCTCCCATACAACAACCAGTACATTTACAGGAACATCCGTTTTTCTTATGACAGAATCAAACTGGAAGCCCGAATGATAAAGACTGTCTGTAATGATCTTTGCCTTTTCTTCCGGTAAGTACTCATAAGGATTATGACCGGAATTCCCTTTGCTCATGGCACTATGCAAAAGATTCCAGACCGGGTTCACTGCCGACTGGTTGGCATAATTGTGCGTGGAAAAGTACACGCTGCTTTGATTTAGCGGCGTCTGTTGCAAGCCGCCCCTCATGGGGATGATCAGTGCCCCGGTAAAAAGCAGCAGCAGCGCGGCTGTTTGTATCTTAAAATGATGCTGTTCCTGAAAGAAGATACGTTTCAGTATAAATACAAAGCAGAAATAAAAAAGCAGGTAGGCTGCAAGAAATATCAACCCGACAAAGAACAAAGGTATATGGCTGATGGAAGCATAAGCTTCTTTGGGTGTTACCACAAAGCGAAGCGGCGTTGTGTCGAGCCTTACTCCCCAGGAAGAATATATCTCGAGGTCTGCAAGGCATATCACCGATACGATCAGCAACACAACAATGGTGTATATTTTATAAAGCGGCAGCCGTTTGAAGAACCGTATCCAAAGGCTTAGTAATACGAACAGGCAAATGGGTGCAGTGATATAGGCTGCTACGGCCAGGTCCATCTTTGTGCCATAGCAAAAGCTTCCGAGCAGGGTACGGAAAGGCAGATGTTTGGTTTTACCGAAATGGTAAAGAAAAAACATCAACCGCATCAGGTCAAAAAAGATGACCCAGCTTAAAAAATAAAGCAGGATAAATTTGAATTTAGCAGTCATTTTCTGTGCGCAATTGAATGCACAAGGTTGTTCCCGCAACCTTTGTCCTTCAGGTGGTAAATATAAAAGCCATCCCGTTTAAGGAATGGCTTTGGTTCGTTAAAATTGAGCAGTTACCGTGTTTTTTCTCAACTGATCTTCTCAACCTGCATGTAGTTAAGCTCAACAGGTGTAGAACGACCGAATATTTTCACTGTAACTTTCAGTTTTTTCTTTTCATCATTTACTTCTTCGATCACGCCATTGAAATCGTTGAAAGGTCCTTCAATGATCTTGATCGTTTCACCAACGATGAACGGCTCGCTCATGCTTACGCCGCCGGCTTCAGCCATTTCATCCATTTTGCCCAGCATTTTGTTCACTTCCGCTTTGCGGAGGGCAATAGGATTGTCTTTTCCGAGAAAATGAATAACGCTGTTGGTGTTTTTGATAGTATCGCGGAGATCATCATTCAGTTTTCCGTCGATCACTTCTATCATTACATAGCCGGGATAATAGTTACGCTCGCGCATTACTTTTTTCCCATTGGCTACTTTGTACACTTTTTCAACCGGCAGGAATACTTGCTTCACCACTTCGCTCCAGCCACCACGTGAAATTTCCTTGTCCAGGTATTCTTTTACCTTTCTCTCCTTTCCGCTCACGACTCGAAGCACAAACCACTTTGTCTCCTGCTGCTGCGCATTGTCTGTATTGGTCGTAGTCGCTTCCATTAACTAAATAATTGGTTATAAACAAATTTCAGAATGCCACCCGCTGCAAAATCCATCAGTGATACCAGGGCCGTAATAACCAGGGTAGCTACCAGCACGATCATGGTCGACTGCTGAAGCTGTGCCCAATCAGGCCAGGTCACTTTTTCCGCCAGTTCCTTGTATGACTCTCTGAAGTAACTTGTTATTTTGTTCATGCTCTTACAATTTAAGAGTTTAATGTTTAACGGTTTAAGAGTTCAACGTTAAACCCTTAAACTTTTGAACCTTTAAACTTTCATCGCACGGGCAGAGAGATTCGAACTCCCATCAACGGTTTTGGAGACCGCTATTCTGCCATTGAACTATGCCCGTATAATTACAAAGTACCCGGGTAAACCCAAGTACTTTGCAAAAGTATATAAAGCTTTTCGTAAGTCCGCCTGAAGCGAACAAACAGGGGCTTTTTTATTTAATGATCTCAGTTACCTGACCGGCACCTACTGTACGGCCACCTTCGCGGATCGCGAATTTCAGACCTTTTTCCATCGCGATAGGCTGGATCAGCTTCACAGTGAGTGAAGTGTTATCACCAGGCATAACCATCTCAGTACCAGGATTCAGAGAAACTTCACCTGTTACGTCAGTTGTACGGAAGTAGAACTGAGGACGGTATTTGTTGAAGAATGGAGTGTGACGGCCACCTTCGTCTTTGCTCAGTACATAAACTTCGCATTTGAACTCAGTGTGCGGAGTGATAGAACCGGGTTTGCAGATAACCATACCACGACGGATCTGGGTTTTCTCAATACCACGGAGCAGCAGACCTGCGTTGTCACCAGCTTCACCTTCGTCAAGGATCTTACGGAACATTTCCACACCTGTTACGGTAGAGTTCAGCGGGGCATCGATCAGACCAACGATCTCTACAGCTTCACCAGTTTTAACGCGACCTCTTTCGATACGGCCTGTAGCAACTGTACCACGACCAGTGATAGAGAATACGTCTTCAACAGACATCAGGAATGGCAGATCAACCGGGCGGGGAGGCAGCGGAATGTAGCTGTCTACAGCGTCCATCAGTTCAGTGATCGCACCAACCCATTTTTCTTCACCAGCAAGTGCGCCGGTAGCAGAACCTTTGATGATCGGAGTATTGTCACCGTCAAAGCCGCGTTTTGTCAGCTCATCACGGATTTCCATTTCAACGAGATCCAACAGTTCAGGGTCATCAACAAGGTCAACCTTGTTCATGAATACCACAATACGGGGAACACCTACCTGACGGGCCAGGAGGATGTGCTCTTTTGTTTGTGGCATAGGACCGTCGGTAGCAGCTACTACGAGGATTGCACCGTCCATCTGAGCAGCACCAGTGATCATGTTCTTAACGTAGTCAGCGTGACCAGGGCAATCTACGTGAGCGTAGTGACGAGTGTCAGTCTGATATTCTACGTGTGCAGTATTGATCGTGATACCCCTTTCTTTTTCTTCAGGAGCACCGTCGATTTCGTCATATTTTTTTGCTTGCGCCAGACCTTTTTTAGCAAGGATCTCGGTAATCGCAGCAGTCAAAGTGGTCTTACCATGGTCAACGTGACCAATCGTACCAATGTTTACGTGGGGTTTGTCCCTCTTAAAGGTCTCTTTTGACATTGTTATCTGTTTTTAGTTGTGTTTACCCAATTATTGTTTGTTATAATGAAGCTGTTGATTTTTATCAGCAGCTTGCTTTGCCATTTACATTCTTCTTCTTTCTCCCCACACTGGCTGGCTTATTGAGCCGTTAGTGAGAATCGAACTCACGACCTCTTCCCTACCAAGGAAGTGCTCTACCACTGAGCTACAACGGCTTTTGTCCCAGTTGACCGCCTTCGCTGAAACTCGTACACTTCAGGCTAAAGGAGACAAGCCATTGTAAGCTGGCAAATCCAGCCTTTGCTCTTGTCTGTCTCTGTGGAGCGGGAGACGAGGCTCGAACTCGCCACCTATAGCTTGGAAGGCTATCGCTCTACCAAATGAGCTACTCCCGCTTATTGTTCAGGTAGCTGTCCGGACCCGCCTGGCGGATATCCGATAAGCTATTCCTGCTGTCGCTTTACAAAGAACTGTTACTTTAAAACCGGAAGTTTAAAAAGCCTGACAGGTTTAAATATTCAGGAGATACCCTTAAACTTTAAGCCTTGAACTTTTTAAACCTCTTCTCTAAAGAAACTGTGGGCAAGGATGGATTCGAACCACCGAACTCCGAAGAGGACAGATTTACAGTCTGTTGCCGTTGGCCACTTGGCTACTTGCCCGAGAGCCACCTGCCAGAATCGAACTGGCGACCTACTGATTACAAATCAGTTGCTCTACCAGCTGAGCTAAGGTGGCTTATTTTCCAAAATTCCGCCCTTGCTGGATACAAGGCGGAAATACACTAAAGAGCTACCCCCTTTTTTGGGAAGGCAAAGGTAAGGGAATTTGGATATTGTAAAAATTTTAGGGAAGAAATTTCTGCTGAAAATCAGGAAATAAAAATTCGTTGAAGACATTTTTGAGGCAGCTTCAGAGTCGGGAGTCTTTAGCCGGGAGTCAGGAGTCAGACCCTTACAAAGATTTAGACAAACACTTCGATATCGTAAAGCTTGTTCTATTTTCAAAAGATACCGACTCCAGACTCCCGGCTAAAGACTCCTGACTACAAAAACAAAAACCCGGGGTTACCCGGGTCTTTGTTTTTGTTAGGCTGCTTGTTTTTCTTTCTTTCTCTTTATCTGCGTAACAATTGAATCCAACGCATTATCAAATGATCCTTCAAATGATTTGCTGGTTGACTTTACAAAAAATTCGTGACGTGGTACGTGAATCCTGATCTCCGCGATCTTATCCTTTATCGTATGAACCACGTTATCTAATTTCAGAAACACCTGAACCTGAATGATGCGGTCATGAAAAGTATTGAGCTTTTGAAGCTTCCGGTTAATATACTCAATTAACCTGGCATCCGCATCAAATCGAACTGTCTGAATGTTTACGTTCATAGTCGTCTTTTTTTAAAACAGTGAAACAATAAATTAAAGAACTAATCAGTAGAAAATCACCGTAAGTCAACGCTGCAGTGATCGATATGAAGTTACTGTAAAAGGGAGGCTTTTGCAACAAATTTTTGCTAAATATTATTGTATAAGAAGCCTTTTTTTCAGGCCTTTGGATGGGCCTTTTTATGCACATCTTTGAGCTTCTCAATCGTGGTATGTGTATACACCTGCGTGGCCGCCAGGCTTGCATGGCCCAGCAGTTCCTTCACTGCGTTCAGGTCTGCTCCATTATTCATCAAATGCGTTGCAAACGTATGACGTAAAACGTGTGGGCTTTTTTTGTCAAGCGTACTTGCTTGCGACAGATACTTGTTCACCAACAGGTAAGCATATTTCGGATACAGCTTCTTTCCTTTTTCCGTTACCAGCAAAACATCTGCCGTTGTTTCAAACTCTTTTTTCTTCCATTGCTGGTAATCGCGGATGCAATCCGCTACTTCAGCACTCACGGGGATCACCCTTTCCTTGTTGCCTTTTCCCAGCACTTTGATCCCCGACCGTCCAAGGTCCAGTTGCTTTTCCTTCAGCCCGATCAGTTCGCTTAACCGCATGCCTGTTGCATAAAACAGGGTGATCAGCATTTTCGCATTCAGGCTTTTCCAGTCTTCAGCAGCCTGGTTCAGGCTGGTAAGTAAATCCCTGGCCTCTGATTCTTTTACAAAAACCGGCAACCTTTTGCTGATCTTGGGTGAAACAATATTCGCAGTGGGCACCGCCTCTATCTCCCCTCTTTTAAGATGGTATTTGAAAAAAGACCGGAGACCGGAGATCTTGCGGTTGATCGTCCGGGAGCTAAGCTGCTGCTCCTTCAGCCCGGCCAGCCAACTCCGGATAAACCCATGGGTGATCTCTCCCAGCTTCAAAGCCCCATAAGTTTTGTCCATGAACGCAAAAAAGTCCAGCAGGTCGGTCTGATAAGAGATAATAGTATGTGGGGAATACCTTTTTTCGAATTTCAGGTAGTCCAAAAAAGACTGTATCCGTAGTAGATCAGGTGCAGACATGTTCATTCCAAAGCTAAGAAAATGTTTATCCCCGGATTCCCCTTTGGGCAAAAAAATAGCTGCAAAACCGGCAGGTCCTGCAGCTATAATTCAGTATGAATAAAATCAAAGGCTTATGCTTCGATCTTTCCGCTTGCTATGCTTTGCTTGTAGATTGCTTTCAGCACTGCTCCACGACGCTTCACGGAAGGCTTGGTAAAGCTTTGACGCTCACGAAGTTGCAAAAGAGTTTTCGATTTCTCGAATTTCTTTTTGTACTTCTTCAGGGCCTTGTCGATGTTTTCGCAATCTTTTGAATCAATAATAAGCATGGTATAATACCTCCTTGGTATGTTTTTTAGAGGGGCAAAGATAAGGGAAAAAATTGATAGTATAAAGTTTCGGGAATGGCTCAGATTAAAAGTTTAATCGTTTAAAGGTTTAAAAATCAGGGGTGCCATTGGCAGATTTGGAAATTGCCTGTCAGAATTTGAGCTTTGCACCATGTTTACAGGCATTATTGAATCATCCGGAACAGTTAAAGAAGTTATTGTCAACGGTACCAATAAAACATTCTGGATCGAATCTCCCCTTTCTGATCAGTTTAAGATAGACCAAAGTGTAAGCCATAGCGGTGTATGCCTGACCGTGGAAGAAATAAAGGGGAATACCCATCGTGTCAGCGCCATTGCTGAAACACTCAAAAAAACCAATCTCGGCAACTGGGCCCCCGGCCATATCATAAATATCGAGCGTTGCCTGGCTTTAAACGGCCGCCTGGACGGCCATTTTGTACAGGGCCATGTGGACACGACCGGCACCTGTCTCCGTAAAACCGACAGGAACGGAAGCTGGGAATTTGAGATCGGTTTTCCTTCAGGCTTTGCCCCCCTGATCATTGAAAAAGGTTCGATATGTGTTGATGGCATCAGCCTGACTGCTTTCGCAGTAGAAAAAGACCGCTTTACTGTAGCGATCATCCCTTACACATTTGCCCACACCTCCATACAGGGGGTCAATCCGGGCAGCACGGTCAATCTTGAATTTGACCTGCTGGGCAAGTATATCCAGCGGCAGGCTGCTTTTCAATGAGGCCAGGACCGTTGATCAGCAACAGGGCCATTGCTTACCGCATCAGATACATTTTACCATATCCGTTGTTAAAGTATTTATCCGTGCTATCATCCTTGGCTTTGTATTTATCCAGTGATTTGCCATTCAGATTGGTAATAACACGGTACAGGTAAACGCCATTAGCCACTTTCTGTCCATACTGATCAGTGCCATCCCATTTGAATTCCGTTATATTTCTGCCGATATGCAAGGGACCTAATTCCTCTTTGGTTATATCGCGGACAATTTTTCCCGTTATGGTCAGAATTTGTATGCGCAGGTTTTGAGGCACTTCAGAACCTGTTAGTGTAAACACAAATGCTGTGGAAGTTGTAAATGGATTCGGATAGTTGAGCATATTAGAGATCATCGGCTTGTTGATGACCTGGAAGACCACACGATAAGCAATATTCCCGGCAGAATTATCACTCCTGTCCTTTCCTCTAATGATCAATTCATATTCACCATCTTCAGAGAAATAAGGCTTAAAGTCGATGCTTGCCGCATTCTGCGCATTTGGCGCCTGACCTGCAGCATGAAACTGAAGCGTATCGTTGTTGGCAAAAGCATAGCTACGTGTTGTACCATTGGGGAACTTCACCTGTATGGATACCAGGCTGGGATCATCCAGCGGCATCCATTTGGATTCATCCTGTAGCTTGATAAGGATAGTTGGCCTGGCCGATACTATATCATTATTAAGTATATGCACTCCATCGAAAGTAATATCCAGCACTGGCTGAATGCTATCAGGCTTTACATATATATTCCGGAATGCATAGTTATTGAAAAGATATTGCTCAGGCTGGTCTTTGTCAGGATTGAAATTGATATAAAGGGTGTTCTCTCCTGCAAAAGTTTTGGTATCGATCGGTACATTCAACTGGAGCACTTCACCCGGCAGCACCGGTTTCTGTTTAGGTACCGGTATGATATTTTCCACGTTGTTCTTATCGGTAACTGTAACTTTTACCCTTAAGCTGTCAAAAGAAGCTTTGCTGACATTTTTGAATCCAATGCCCAGGTTTAATGGCTCTCCCACGTCTACTGTATCTTTTAAAGACAGGAACGTGTTAGACGCTATCGCTCCTTCAGGCACAGGATCATAAGTAGCCATCCAGTAACGCAATTGGAAGGGAGTATAATTGGCCGAATCCGTTGTTTCCAACATGAACCGGAGGTTTGGATAAACAGCAGCATCAATACCATCAAGAGGCACAGAATACTGATTCTCCGGAACAGTGATAAGCGTATCAACACTGCCGTTTGCTTTTACACCCAGCACCTTAATGACCGGATGATCAGGATCTCCCGGTTCGATGGAGTAACCATTCCACTTCAATGTTTCCCATCTTTTAGAAGGCCCGATAAGTTCTGATTCAATATATCCTTTTGGATGTATCCCTTTTATTTCAAAAATCGCTCTGGGCAATTCAAATTGATATTGCCCGATGATTTCCCGTATCGGTGTTGTGTCTCCTTTCTTTACTGCAAAAATAAAGGGCACAAACGAAGTCATGCTTGCAAGGTTAGTAATGCCCAATTCAGTTATTTTATGGAAAAGGGAATTGCCCGAGCCAAGTGTTGTTGTATCATTCAGCCACACAGCAGGTAACACCGTTGAAGTCATGGTACTGTTTGTAATGATAATATAATCTCCCTGGGGAACCAGGTCAATAAAATCCATAGCCTTTTTCCTTCCTGCAGTCGTGGATACGTCGAACAGGAAAAAGCCGGCGGCTACAGTACTGTTATTGGGTATCGGAGCATAACTTCCATACATACCAACACCTCCCAGATTCTGATTCTCCCAGGGTCGGGTCGTTTTTTGATCGATCACATAAAACCTGATAGAATTGGCATTTGCACTGAGAGGAGCATATAACCCTGCCTGAAGACGTATGCCGTTAATGATCAGAGCATAATTACTTGTTTGATTAGCTGTTGGATAAATACCGGCAGTGACTTCCACCTCGGAAACAGACTCCTTAAAATGGAACTTTCTATCTTCTTTATATTCAATCCGGTCATAGTTATTTTTCAGGAACTGGAAATAATGTGCCTGTGAAAATCCGGGTTGGCTATTGGCAATGTACTGGAAAGAGGATGCATTCCAAACAGGTTCGCCCGATAAATTTTGAGGAGAGACCCTCCAATAATAAACGGTGCTGTCAGTAAAATTGACAGGCGGCGAAAATTCAAAAACCCCACCTGAAGAGCTTGCTGTAGCGGAAACTTTAGCGGGAGAGTTAAATAATTCTGTTGTGTCTACTTCCGCTTGATAGGTCCTTACAGGAGCAAAAGGATTTGCAGAAGAAGCTACCAGCTTTACATTTTGTTCGTTTACGATGGAATAAGTGTAGGGTGAAACCGGCCTTACATCATCTTCAATAATATATACATCTTTTGTAATGGTATTATTGGTTTCATATAACTCATCCACGGCGTTGCCGTCATCCAGCGTAATAGTGATCTTATTCAGCCCTTTATCCCTTGACGCAATGACCGGCAATGAATAAGTAAGAGAATCCATATACTTCCGGAGCGTCACTGTGTCCTTCCGGATCAGTTCTGTAGTTTGGTCCGGGTAAGTCCTTTTCAGGGAAATAACAATTTTTTTATTGACAGATTTACCCATATTCACGTACTGGGCAACCACTTTAAATGATGTTTCAGAAATTGGGATAAATGAGGGAGTTACTTTCACCATCGATGCCTCAATAGCATAATCCGGCTTTTCAAAGCTATACATTTTCACAGCAGGATCACCATGCAGCGTGAATTGCTCGCACTGGAACCTGGCAAAGAAATCATCATAAGAAGCAAAATTGATCATATTCTTGATCGCTTCATCCATAACCTCTCCAAGAGCACTTCCATATTTGATGTTGGACAATGCCTGATAAAAGCGTGTGTTGTATAAATCCAGGTAATGAACGACCCCTAAGTGAGTACTGGCAAGAAAGGCTACTGCGCCACGTTGCGGAGCAAGAATATAACTTTCGGAAATTGTTTCTTTGGTAACGAGCCTGGCCTCATTATATAAATAAAAGTTACCTGCATTACATCCCATTACAATAAATACCGGGTATTTCCCGGCGTTATCATATGCTTGCGGGTTGTCCAGATTGAACTCAAGAATAGTGGCAGACGAATGCCCGAAATAAGTAAGTAAGCCAACCCCTTGCCTGAAAAGATTGGCGATTTGGGTAGAACTTACCTGTTCTACTGCATCGGCAGTAGTTTTTGTGAAGGTGTGAACAATCCCTCCATAAGCTGTATCTTCTATAACCTTCTTATGACCATTTAGTGCATTCAACAACAGACCCGCAGTTTCTTCATCACTTGCACCAGTTACGTGTATCACATTTTTCTTCCAGCCAACATCAGTAATAGCCGAAGAAGATGTTTTCAGTTCCAGTTCATAAACTTTCAGCTTTTCAAGATAAGCAGTTATTTCATCTTTAGAAATAACAGACAGGCGGCCAATTGGGGTCAGAGGGACAGAGCTATTTCCCTGGGCAGTCAACAAATTATCAGAAGCAGGATTGCCAAACGTAGGTACCAGTTGCAATCTGGAGATATTCGGATTGGCTTCATTTGATCTGAAAGACGTATAAACCATCCCTTTGCCGATCAGTAACACAAATCTTGGCTTTACTGTATTTTTATCCCTTGCCGCTTTAATAAAATTCCGGATAGCCAGCGGATGCATTTTTATCCCGTAAGCATATTGATCAACCAACTGATCGATAAGATATACTTTGGCTGCAAAACCGCCGCCTGCAGCAGAACTCCGGTACTGGCGGTAATCTTCCACCGGATCGTCAGGGCCTGATGCGCCGGTGAGAACAGCATTGGTAATGATCATGAAATCGCCCTGGTTTTGCGACGAAGCATAATCAATAAAGTTGCGCTGCTCCAAAGTTGTTACTGCTTTGATATTGGAAGCTGCTTCACTTACCAATACCAGTTGACGGTCGACGGAAGAAGGTTGCAGCACTACTTTGATAAGCGAAGGAGTGGAAATATCCACTGTATACCTTCGGCCATTGGTAAGATCATATAACACAGGAGCTGTGCCACCAAAATTGAAGCCCGCTATTTCCAGGTAGTTGCCTGCTGTATTGGCTGGCAATTTAAAAGGGAAATTCACTGCATTGCCAAAATTGAATTTCCTGGGATATACCAGTTCAATTTTAGCTGTTACCAACTTGTCGCCGGAAGCTACTCCCAGGTTGGTTACCTGCACCGAAGCACTATTGGTGCTGATCTTTGATACAGGAAATACCTGGCCTGTTTTTAAGTATTCATAGTAATCCAGGGGTTGGCCGAGGATGGAATCCCCATTCACTCTCAACCGGAATGACCGTTGATTCATTGCATTGCCCGCTAAATTGATCCGGATTTCCGGAGATGGGGCATCTGTACCTGTATACACGTTCAGATTGGTGAAACTCGTTGTTTCTGTTCCGCCACTGGCAATATTGCCTCCTGTATATCCTTCCCCATAATCATACGAGGACGAATACACACTGGTGGTGACCACAATTTCAGCCCGGCCCGTATTGATCATATTCTTTTTGTAACTGCCTTCCGTATGTATAAAAAAAGGCTCTGCAGGCAGTGTGTTGCCTGCTACATTATTAGCTGTATTGATCAATCGCAGGTTGCTACTGCCTGTATTTACCGTGAGGAAAAAAGCAGCCGTATCTGTTTGCAGGCTCCATTTATCATTCAATTGATAATCGGGTTCACGGTACAAAGCATTGTCCGGTTTACCATCATTCATTTCCCCCCAGAACTCGATATAATCGGAAGCTCCGAGAACGTTGTTCTGAACAGAAGTGTAGAGAGGTATCTGCTTGCCGTTTCTCCATAGTTGGAAATGATCGGCATTGGTATTTTGAAGGTTAAGGGAAGCCAGCACAGGCTGTGAGATCCTGTAAAGGCCCGTAGCGCCCACTTTGAACTTATAATATGTTTTGGAATAATCTATCCACTCATTATTATAAGTTTGAGCGCTCACTGCCAGTGATAAAATTGTTAACCAAACAAGTAGAATTCTCTTCATTGAAGATGGTTTATAGGGGTACGGTTATTTTTTCTTGTTCTTTTTCTTATCATTATTCACGAGGTCAAGCCGCAGGGAAAATACATGGGTGAAAAGCGGGCTCGACTGGTTGGCCAGATTGGTGAAAGCATAATCGATCGTTACGCTTTGTATTTTAAATCCGGCCCCTGCACTAGGTTGATAGATCCATACTTTCTTTTGGTTCAGGGTATCATCATCGGCCAGTGCGCGTTGGAAATTATTGATGCCGGCACGCAGGAAGAACACATTGTTCATGTTGTATTCCAGTCCCAGTTTCGGATCAGCGCTTACGGGGTCGGCACTGATCAGTGTATTGCGTTTGCCATCGAAAGTGAGGTCAATATTGGTCTCTGCCAGCAGGCTTGATTTGCGTCCAAGCTTGAATTCACGTCCAATGCCCAGTATCAGCCTGGGCGAGGTCATTTCTGTTGATTTAACAGGTATTTCGTTGTTGGTAAGGTAGAGTGCTTCTTTTTCCCTTTCAGTAAAGTTGAACGTCCAGGCATTGAAAGTGGTGGTGATATCCCTGCCGGTGATGCCAAACCGCCATTTGCCCTGGTGTATCTGCAGGCCTGCATCAATACCAAAACCCCAGGCTTTGGCAAACTTTCCCACATTCCGGTGGATCACTTTGGCATTGATCCCAAATTGCACTTTCTTTTTTTCCGTATCCTTCAGGCGTTGGGCAAAAGAAAGCAGGAAAGCATAATCAGCCGAAGAGAACGACTGAATATTATTGTAGTTGATGGAGCCGTCCGGCTCTACCAGGAACAGGGTGTTCATGATATCATCCACGGCAAAACGAAGCCCGGTGACAGCAAAAGTCCTTTTATTATTGGCTGATGGAAAAGCAACGCTGGCAAAGTCGTATTTACCAATGCCGGCAAAATATTCGGCATGCATCAGGTTGATCTGTGGCTGGTCTTTTACCCCAACCAATCCGGCCGGGTTCCAGTAGCCGGCCGTTCCATCCATCACGGACGCGATCTGGGCGCTGCCCATTGCCAAACCACGGGCACCGGCACCGATATTCAGGAATTCGTTAGAATATTTACGGAACTGAGCGGCGGCGGCAAAAGAAAGAAATAGCGCAAGCAGAGTCACGACGTATAAACGACACGATTTCATCAGGATAGTTTTCAAATAAGCAATTAATAAAGCTGCATTCTTACAGGGTATACCGCCTGTAAAAATAGGACTTCGCCTGCGAAAATCATAGTCGGAAAGAGGAAATCCTGAATGCTGAAAACGAGGGAATTAGAAAAATATTGCTTTTCAATCCAAGCTTCCCCGTTCTGGCTTAATTTTGCCCTCCCGATCGAATTATAAAGCAATGAACCCGAAGCCGGTATTACAGAATACCCGTTTCGACCCAAGTTTTTGGACGCAAAAAATTAATACCGGATGAATCTCATTGAGGAATTACGTTGGAGAGGCATGATACAGGATATCATGCCAGGCACAGAAGAGCAGTTGAAAAAAGAAATGACCACGGCTTATATCGGCTTTGACCCCACGGCTGAGAGCCTGCATATCGGCAGCCTGGTACCCATCCTGCTGCTGGTGCACCTGCAAAAAGCGGGGCACAAACCCATTGCCCTGGTGGGCGGCGCTACCGGCATGGTAGGCGACCCTAGCGGAAAAAGCGAAGAAAGGAACCTGCTGGACGAAGCGACCCTTAACCGCAACATCGCCGGAGTAAAAGGCCAGTTGGAAAGATACCTTGATTTTGATCCGGCCAAACCCAATGCCGCCGAAATGGCCAATAACTACGATTGGTTCAGGAACATTTCCTTTATTGAATTCCTTCGCGACACAGGCAAGCATATCACCGTCAACTACATGATGGCAAAGGACAGTGTGAAGAAACGTTTTGATGAGGGCTCCGGTATCAGTTACACAGAGTTTGCTTACCAACTGATGCAGGGCTATGATTTTTACTGGCTCTATGAAAACAAAAAATGCAAGCTCCAGATGGGCGGCAGCGACCAGTGGGGGAATATCACCACAGGCACCGAACTCATCCGCCGGAAAGCCGGTGGTGAAGCATTTGCATTTACCTGCCCGCTGATCAAAAAAGCAGACGGCACCAAGTTCGGAAAAACAGAAAGCGGAAACGTATGGCTTGATCTTAACCGCACTTCGTCTTATCAATTCTACCAGTTCTGGCTCAATGCTTCTGATGCAGATGCTACAGACTGGATCAGGATATTCACTTTCCTGGGAAAAGAAGAAATTGACCAGCTTCTTGCAGCGCATACCAACGATCCGGGTCAGCGGTTGCTGCAAAAGAAACTGGCAGAGGAAGTGACCTGCTTCGTTCATGGAAAAGAAGAATACCAGAAAGCACTTGATACGACAGCCAAATTATTCGCCAATGCACAGGCACCTGCAGAAAGCCTGAGTGTGGAAGACCTGGAAGGAATGGAAGGCGTAGTGAAATCAGATTTTCCAAAAGAAAAAATAGCAGCCGGAATTGATGTGGTCTCGTTTCTCGCAGAGACGGGCATTTTTCCCAGCAAAGGCGAAGCAAGAAAAACAGTGCAGGGCGGTGGAGTAAGCATTAACCGGAAAAAAGTGGAAGGAATACAGTCTGTGATCGATCATTCTCTACTGCTTCATGATACTTACATACTTGTTCAGAAAGGAAAGAAGAATTACTTTCTTGTAAAAGCTGTTTGATAAAATAGTTTCTCGCCAAAAAATTCTTTGTGCTCTTTGCGTCTCTGTGGGCGGTTATCTCACAGAGACGCAAAGAGCACAAAGAATTAATAAATATTTGAACACTGTGTGAACTTAAAGTATTAATCAGTGAAAATATATTTCATTAGTGGGCTTGGCGCAGACAAACGCGTGTTTTCATTCCTGGACCTTTCCTTCTGCGAACCCGTTTTTATTGACTGGATAAATCCTGAACCGGAAGAAACCCTTTCTTCCTATGCTTTAAGATTGCGGGCACTTATCCCGGACGAAGCACCTGTTGTAGTGGGATTATCTTTAGGAGGAATGCTGGCGGCTGAAATGGCCAAGGCAGACAACAAAGTAAAAGCCATACTGATCTCCAGCAATAAGACCAGTACAGAATTCCCTTCCTACCTGCGGTTGTTCAAGTATATTCCTGCCTACAAATGGATCCCGGGGAAAGTGTTGAAGAACATGCAAAGCGTGTACACTTATTCATTTGGTGTAAAAGACCCGCAGCAAAAGAAAATGCTGTACGAGATCATTGCTGATGCGGATATTCCTTTTGTGCGCTGGGCTATCGGCGCCATTATGCATTGGAACAGCACTGTTTCAACTCCCAATATTATTCAGATACATGGTACGGGCGACAGGTTGTTGCGTATCCGTTATGTAAAACCGGACTATATTATCGATGGCGGCAGCCATACCATGACATTCGATAAACATGAGGAAATATCGGCTTTGCTCAGAGAGCTAACTATTCAATAGAGACCTGCTTCCTGATCACTGCCCCTTCTCTTGCTTCAGGTAAAAATTTGCGTTCATTAAGAAGATAGCCATTTCCTTTTTCACAGAAATGGACTTTAAGATTTTCAATGCTGATAGGATTGCCATCAGGGATATCGGCAATATTGCAATGGCGGATATCAAACCCATCCACGATCACGACCAGCCCGCTGCCGATAGCTTCCATTTTATTGCCACCTTCGGTGATGAGCATGCCGGTATCTTCTCCAAGGCCGATACCAATCGCTTGCGGATTGGTAGCCACAGCCTGTGCAAGCCGGCCAAAGCGTCCTCTTTTTTCAAAATGGGAATCGATGATCACATCATCAATAAAACCGAGGCCGGTAGTCATTTTCACTTCCCCTTTCAGATGTGCCCGCATGGCATTGCCTTCATAGATCATGGTATTGCTCATGGCCATGGCGCCGGCACTGGTGCCTGCTATAGTAAAATTCTCTTCTGCATAGCGGTTGAGCATGATGCGCAATATTTCGGTGCCTCCGAAAATAGCGCTCAGGCGCAACTGGTTTCCTCCGGAAAACATAATGCCTTCACAGCGGCGGATACGCTCCAGGTAATCAGGGCGGGCAGCATCCTGGCGGTTGCGGATATGCATCAGGTCCACATTGGTGCAACCCATTTTTCCAAAAGCGTCTATATAATTATTCCCCACTTCATAGGGGATCATGGAAGCGGTGGTAATGATCTCGATGCGGGATGAGGGCCCGCCAATCTCTTCAACAATGCGGCGAAGAATGCCCAGCTCAAAAAAATTGAGGTTACTCCGATGTATCTCTCCTTTTTCCAGGTCAGTGCCCTTGTCTTCAGCACCGCCTACAGCGATCAGTTTTCCCTTAGGATGGCTCATTCATTGAGGGTTTGATTAGCGACAAAAGTAACCAATTTCATTGAAGTTGTTTATTGAACAGTGCCAGGCAATTGCTTTTTGTTTACCATAAAATATACCAGTATGCCTGTGATGGCAATCAATATTCCCCATAATGCAAACCAACCGGCAGAATAAAACAGGAATAACCATATCAATATGGACAAAACAACCGGAACAGGGAACAGCCACATCTTAAAAGGCAGGTCTTTTGTACCAAATCTCCGGCGGAGCAACACTACGCCAACAGCCTGGGCAATGAATTGCACAAGGATGCGCATGGCCAGAATGGCAGTGATCACATCACTCAGTTTCATCAGCAAACTGAACACAAAGCCTGCCGCACATAACACGATCAGGGACACATAAGGGAAGTTCTTCGTGGGATGCAATTTGGCAAATGCTTTGAAAAAATTTCCGTCAGCCGCTGCTGCATAAGGTACCCTTGAGTAACCCAGCACTACTGCAAACAGGGAAGCCAGCGCAATGCAAAGTACCAGCACGGTAACAACAATAGCTGCCTGCTTTCCATAGATCAGTTGCATAAAATGACTGACCAGGTATTTATCATCTTCACGCACATGATGCCAGTCAACCACCCGCATCACACTTACATTCATTAATAAATACAAGAGGGCTATTCCGGCAACGGAAATAAAAATGCTCCGGGGAATATTCTTTCCCGGATTCTTTATCTCACCTCCAAGATGGCATACGTTATAATATCCAAGATAGCTATATACTGTTTTGATGGAACCCTGCCCTATCGCAGCCCAGAATGCGCAACTGAAAAAAGAAGAAGTGCCTTCCGGCAATAATTTTACTTCCTGTTGGCCATGTGTCAGTCCGCTGAAAATGATCCAGCCCACTGTTAATAGTACGATCGACCATAAGGCGACCGATATCTTTCCTACTGTTTCTATTTTCCGGTACAGGAGGAAGAAAATAAAAATGACCAGTCCGCCGGAAACCATTTTCTGTCCCCAAAAACCAAGATCGACCAGGTAAGAAAGATACTGGGCAAAACCGATAGCGCCGGAAGCCACAACCAGCGGGGCCTGTATGGCTGTTTGCCAAACAAAAAGAAAGCTCATCAGCCGGCCGTTCTTTTCACCAAAAGCAATACGATGGAAATTATAAGTGCCGCCAGCCAGTGGATATTTTGCTCCCAGTTCACTCCAGATCATTGCATCCATAAAAGCAGTGAATGCACCGAATATCCAGGCCCAGAGAAACAGGCCATCCTGGAATTTGCTGACTACAAAAGGCATTACCACAAAAGGCCCGATGCCGACCATATCTATCATATTAATAGAAGTGGCCTGTAGCAGTGTGATCTTGCGGTTAAGTTGTGTCGGCAATATAAAACAGTTGGTTGTTGAGCAATTAAGATCTTGCGAAAGCAGTAATTCCTTCTACTAACACATCAAGGTTCTTAATTGTTGTATACACGTTGGGAGTAATTCTTACACCGCTGATATTTTCCCACACCACAGTGGTGGTATGTATTTTATATTTATCCATCAGGAAACTGTCCAGTTCCCCCGGCTTTCTTCCTTCAATGCCAATATTGCCGATAGCACCTCCCCATTTAGGGTCCATGGAAGTATTGAATTTTACTTTCGGAAGGCCTTTCACTTTTTCCATCCAGTAATTCTTCAGGTAGTGAAGGCGTTTTTGTTTCCGTTCACTGCCGATCATATCATGAAACTCCACAGCTTTGCCAATGGCCTGTTCGATATAGAAAGGACGTGTTCCCAACGATTCAAATTTCCGGATATCATCCCGCAGCGGATCATCAGCCGTTGCAAACAGGGGATAGATCGTTTTGATCTTTTCTTTTTTTACATATAATAATCCGCTGCCGATAGGAGCATACAACCATTTATGCAGGCTGCTCGCAAAATAATCAGCATCGAGGTCCGGTATTTTAAAATCGAGATGGGCAAAGCTATGTGCGCCATCCACCACCACTTCTATTCCTTTTTTATGTGCTTCGGCCGCTATCTTTTTCGCAGGCAATACCTGCCCGTTCCAGTTGATCACGTGCGTAACGTTTACCACTTTGGTACGCGGGGTAAATGCTTTTGCATACTGGCTCACGAGATAATCTTCATTTTCACTTGGCAGTTCCAGGTTCACCCATACCAGTTTGATGTCGTCACGTTTTTCCCTTTGCTTATAGGCATTGATCACATTGGGATAATCCTGTTTGGAAAGCACCACTTCATCACCGGCTTTCAGTTGCAAGCCGAATATGACGGTTTCCAATCCTTCGGATGAATTTCTATTCATTGCAATCTCTTCCGGGCTGCAGCCGGCCATTTTCGCCAGGTTGGCCCGTAGTGGTTCACGGCCCTGGTCAAGGATGCGCCACATATAATAACTGGGTGCTTCATTGCTCAGGTCATAATACCGCTTCATGGCTTCCTGCACTGTTCGGGGAGCAGGCGATACACCTCCATTATTGAGATTGATGATGCCGGGGGAAACAGTAAATGCCTGTTGGATATAATACCAGAAGTCTTCCTCCGTAGCCATTGCATCAGCAGAAATTCCCTGCGCTGCCTGAAGGGCCTGGTCCAGTTCCTTTGCCCAGGAAGGAATGGAACTGATCAGAGCGGCAGAAGACAGGGCAGTCGCTTTTTGAAGAAACTTGCGGCGATCGGTCATAGTGGTGGGTTTTTGCTAATGTACAAATTAGTCGGGAGTCTTCTCACAGCCGGGAGTCAGGCTTTCTGAATTGTATGTATTCTTTACGGTATTGAAAGAGTTCCCCAAAAAAAGTTAACTTACTGCAAACAAACACCGCGCATGAAAGTACTCGAAGTAAAAGTGCTCCGTGGTCCGAACTACTGGAGTGTCCGCCGCCCCAAACTGATACAAATGAAGCTCGACCTGGAAGAGCTGGAGCAAAGTCCTACCAATACCATTCCCGGCTTTCGGGAAAGACTGGAAAAGCTGATCCCTACCCTGTATGAACATCGATGTAGTGAAGACAGGCCGGGTGGTTTTTTCAGCCGTGTGGACCAAGGCACCTGGATGGGACACGTGATCGAGCACATAGCACTGGAAATACAAACACTGGCAGGCATGGATTGTGGTTTTGGCAGGACCCGCAGCACCGGTGAGCGGGAAGGTATATACTTTGTAGTGTTTGATTATCTTGAAGAAGATGCAGGCGTATATGCAGCCAGGGCTGCGGTCAGGATCGCTCAATCATTGATCAACGATGAACCCTACGATCTCGATGCCGATATCCAGGCCATGCGTGAGATCAGGGAAGATACAAGACTGGGGCCTTCAACCGGCTGTATCGTGGAAGAAGCGGCCAAACGCGGCATTCCCTATATACGGCTCAACAAGCACAGCCTGGTGCAACTGGGTTACGGCGTGAACCAGAAAAGGATCAGGGCCACTATCGCTTCCACTACTTCCAATATTGCCGTGGATATTGCCTGCGATAAAGAAGAAACCAAAAGCCTGCTTGAAGCAGCGGAAATACCGGTACCAAAAGGAACAGTGATCCGCACAGAAGAAGGATTGAAAGATGCTGTTGCCAGGTTTGGCTATCCGCTGGTAATAAAACCGATCGATGGCAACCATGGTAAAGGCAATACCACCAATATCACCACCTGGGAACAGGCAGTAAAGGCACTGGAAGCCGCCCAGCAATATGGGCGCAGTGTGATCGTAGAGAAATTTATCACGGGATTTGATTTCCGCTGCCTGGTGATCAACTATAAATTTATTTGCGCTGCCTTGCGTACTCCTGCTTCAGTAGTAGGTGACGGAGTGAACAGCCTTCAATCGCTTATCGATATAACCAATAAGGACCCCCGTCGCGGTTATGGGCATGAGAAAGTGCTGACCCAGATCACCATTGACAGCTTCACTCAGAAAATGCTGGATGAAAGAGGTTATACACTGGATACCGTGCCACCCAAAGGCGAACTGGTATTATTAAAACCGACCGCCAATCTTTCAACCGGCGGCACTTCCACTGATGTAACAGATGAAGTGCATCCCGCTAATATTTTTATGTGTGAAAGAATTGCGCGCATTATCGGACTCGATATATGCGGCATCGATATCATGGCAGCCGACCTGCGCACACCCGTAAGTGAAAACGGAGGTGCCATACTGGAAGTGAATGCAGCGCCAGGTTTCCGCATGCATATCGAACCATCAGAAGGATTGCCGAGAAATGTGGCAGAACCCGTGGTGGATATGCTGTTTCCCAAAGGAAGCGCCGGCCGCATACCGATCATTGCCATTACCGGTACCAATGGTAAGACCACTACTACACGCCTCACCGCACATATTGCCAAGAACGCCGGTAAAAAAGTAGGATACACCACCAGCGATGGAGTGTATATCCAAAACCAGTTGATGATGAAAGGCGATTGCACCGGCCCGGTGAGTTCTTCTTTTGTATTAAAAGATCCTACTGTTGATTTTGCCGTGCTGGAATGCGCACGGGGCGGCATTCTGAAATCAGGATTGGCTTTTCAGCATTGTGATGTAGCGATCGTAACGAATGTAGCGGCCGATCATATCGGATTGGGTGGCATCAATACACTTGAGCAGATGGCCAAAGTGAAAGGCGTGTTGCCCGAAACAGTATTCCCGCATGGCTATGCTATTTTGAATGCAGATGATGACCTGGTATATAAAATGAAAGAAGGGCTGGATTGCAATGTTGCCCTGTTCAGCATGGACGAGCATAATCCCCGCATCAAAAAACATTGTACGAACGGAGGGTTGGCCGCTGTGTTTGAAAACGGTTATGTGAGCATTATGAAAGGCACCTGGAAAATAAGGGTGATGCCGGTCAAAGACATCCCGCTCACTTTTGAAGGAAAAGCCATCCACAATGTGCAGAATTGCCTGCCTTCTGTGCTGGCCACTTACCTGTTCCGGGACATCTCGATCGAAGATATCCGTACGGCATTAAGTACGTTCATCCCCTCCTCTACCCAAACGCCAGGGCGGCTGAACTTTTTCCATTTCCGGAATTACAGCATGCTGGCAGATTTTGCCCATAACCCACATGGTTTAAAATTATTATGCGACTTCATCAGCAAACTGGACTATGAGACCAGAATAGGCGTTATTTCCGGTACAGGCGACCGCCGCGACGAAGATATCCGCGAATTGGGGGAAATTTCGGCCCAATATTTCGACGAAATAATCATCCGCTGCGATAAAAATCTGCGCGGGCGTACAGCCGAAGAGATCATTGGCCTGCTGAAAGAAGGTATTGACAGGGCAAATCCTGCGGTGCCGACCATGATCATTGCTGATGAGAATGAGGCGTTGGAATATATTTATAACCATCCTCGTTCCGGGGCACTATACACCATTATGTGCGATGTGGTGGCCGGTGCGCTGGATAAGATAAAGGAATTGAAAGAGAGGGAAAACGCCACTGCAGGAAGTTTCAGCCGCCAGGACTAAGCGGCCAACTATTTTTTCAAAAACCTTTGGGAGAAATAGAGCTAAACCCTATTTTTGCACTCCCAAAACCGAAAGGTGATGGTACAGGATTGACCCATGGTGTAACGGTAGCACTACAGATTTTGGTTCTGTCTGTTAAGGTTCGAATCCTTATGGGTCAACAGGAAAACGATAAAACCCGCTACAGTAGCGGGTTTTATCGTTTTATAAAAGAAAAGGGACAAACAAGGGGATGAATTTATTTTGAGGCGGGTAAACCTGCCCAACCAATTTCTAAAGTCATCAGGAATTTCGCTCTCTCAACGCATACTCTTTTTCAACAAATCTTCAATCCGTTGATCAGGAATCAATTCCGTTGTACCGATTATCTTAATCGCGCCAAAATCACGATGTAAGCTATGCAACACATAATTGAAATTCATAGGTAAAATTGCAGATGGTACCTTCAATACAGGCGTAAGCCCTTTATCATACCATTTATTGCCAGCACGCTGACAAATACTATAGTCAGTATAGTCGCGCCATCCTGTGGATAAGTCTGCTGGATCAATTTCCGTGACAGAAAGAGTACCAGGAACTTCTATTATCATGACTCGGAATTGATCATTAAAACCAAGCCCTTTACGACGAATCATGTTTTCCATGAATGCAAGAGGGATGGATTCAGCCGTGTAAATAACTTTTTTTCCTTCGCTATTCCAGCGGCCGGCAAAACCTGGCGCAAAAAGCGAACTGCTGTACATTTTGTGAGCGATCCTATAAACAAGCATAACAATCAGGCTACATATCCGTATGCAAGTCGGTTTAATTCGTCTAAAACCATATCTACACCACCTGGTGTATCCAGCCAATCCATGGGAGTTTCTTTATTAGACCAATTGGGGGCGTTCAACCATTGGCGAAACTGTTCAATATTGCCGAATATCTCTTCCCCAGCCGTAAAAAGATAAATCAGTTTGAGGAGATGCTCGCCTTCGACAGGATTTAACACTTTCCTTTTTATCCGATAGTTATGAATAGTTCGGGGATGAATATGTAACAAAGCAGCCAGATCTTTTTCCGGAATATTAACTACATCAGAAAACGAATAAAAAATATTCGGCCGAACTCCCTTTCGCGCACTATACACTATGGAAATGTCATCTTTCAGATCGAGATTGCTAAATTTCTGACGAAGTGCTGTCATAAAAACTCTTTCTTCAAAGGTAATGAAAAAAATCAACTTTATAAGTGAATTTTTTCACCCCAATTTTATAGCCGATCTTTTGTTATTGATCTCCTACAACATAAGCCAACCCTTGCTTCACTTTAACCCACCGCGTTATCAAATAATTGTCTATTTTCCTACATAAAATAAAAATTATAGCGTGTCACTTGTCTTCTCAACCGACAACTTCCACTCCATCTGCGATAAACTTTCATCCAAAGACCGCGAGTTGAAATCCATCCTTACAACCTTCGGCTATCCACCCATGTGGACACGACCCAATACTTTCGAAACACTCATACACATCATACTCGAACAACAAGTATCCCTGGCTTCAGCTTTAGCGGCGTTGAATAAGCTCCGCGAAAAACTAATCAAAGTCACACCGGCTGGATTACTGGCATTGACTGATGAAGAACTGAAAGCCTGTTACTTCAGCCGCCAGAAAACGATCTATGCCAGATCACTGGCAACTGCCATCCAAAACAAACAACTAAATCTAAGATCACTGGAAAAATTACCGGATGAAGAGGTACGGGCCAGGATGGTCGCATTGAAAGGCGTCGGCAACTGGACCGTAGATGTATACCTGATGTTTGTGCTTCGCCGGGCAGATGTTTTTCCTATCGGTGATCTGGCTGCAGTAAATGCATTGAAGCAGGTAAAGAAATTAGCTAAAGACACTGCCAGAGAAGGACTGCTTGATATCACCGGGGAATGGCAACCCTACCGCACAGTAGCCACCATGATCTTATGGCATCATTACCTGTCGGTAAGAAAAGCTTCCTGAAGGATCAGGACTTGCGCAATCCACCCCGCAAATTGACGTAGAGCCTCCCCTGTTTTTTCCCGGGATTGCTGATCTTTGGCTTACAAAACTTTTCTCATGCAATACAGATCCTTACTAACTTTATTGCTGGCAACAATAACTTACTTGTCTATGAATGCTCAACAACCCGGCCATTACGCCGCTGTGAATGGTTTAAACCTTTACTATGAAATTCATGGCAGCGGCCGTCCACTCGTACTGCTTCATGGCGGCGGCTCTACCATTGAATCCAACTTCGGCCGCATATTGCCATCACTTGCCAAAACGCATCAGGTGATCGCCATCGAATCCCAATCACATGGTCACACGGCAGATATTGACCGGCCTACATCGTTTGAACAGGATGCTGATGATGTAGCAGCACTACTGGCTCAATTGCATATTGAAAAAGCTGATTTTATGGGTTTCAGTAATGGCAGCACCACTGCTTTGCAGATCGCGATCAGGTATCCGCAATTGGTGAACAAACTGGTATTGACCTCTACCCTTTACAAACGCAGCGGCATGCCACCAGGCTTTTTCGAAGGCATGAAGAAAGCTACGCTCAATGATATGCCCAAACCTTTGCAGGAAGCATACCTCAAAGTGAATCCGGACCCAAAAGGTTTGCAGGCCATGTTCCACCGCGATGCCGACCGGATGATCAATTTTAAGGATATTCCTGATTCGTTGATACAAGGTATACAATCACCCGCCTTTGTGATCAATGGCGATACAGAAGCGATACAGGCCGAACATGCTTTGGAATTGTTCAGAACATTACCTCATGCACAACTGGCGATCCTTCCCAGCGGGCATGGTGATTATATCGGCGAAGCCTGCGCACCGGATAAAAACAGCAGAATGCCTGATATGGTGGTAGAAATGATTGAAGCTTTCCTGAAAAAATAACTCCAGGCGTTTTACCATTCACCCGGGATGTATAATTGGTTTTATTGCCGATCCTCAGCCGGCGCTTCCAACTACTCATTCTGCTATTGCTGCTTCAGATTTCTGGATATGTTTGCAGCATGATGATCTTCTACCGGAAATATTTCATTGTCTGCATAATTGCTTTCATGGGCATTATTGGCCCATTGAAAGCACAGCCGGCTGTCAGCGACAGTTTCGGTCATTATTTTCTTTTTAATATGATCACCACTGATAAGCGGTACATGGTCCGTGAACCTGTGTATTTACCAATCAGTGACACAGCCCTTAACCAGGTATTTGATGAAATGAACCCGGCACACAACAGCACTCTTATAAACATCCGCCCCTTAAGCCCGGTTATGTTGGGTGTTAAATTAAATCCCAACCTCAGGCATTTTTACTCCACCATTGCACAGTCCATTTCACAACCGTATTACACTTTCCTGATACAAGACAGTTCAGATGCCATTCTTGTTGCTATGGGGATTAACCTCACAAACTACAGGGATTTCCTTTATCATGTGGTGGAGAATGACAGCACTGAATTAATCCCCTGGTCTCCCATTCCCAAACTGGAACAATCTTATGGAGCTGACAAGCCGTATGCATTTCTCGGAAAATTTAATGCGCCGGGCAAACAGATCATGGTGGAAGTATACAACACAAAAAATTACAGTATTCGCGAAGGCGTGATCTTCGATTGGAGAAACGATTTAAAGCCTGTCCTGAGCCAGATCATTGTGGAACTAAAAGGTGCTTATTTCAATCTTGCTTATCCTGCCATCAATCGTGGTTATGCCAGCCGTTTTAACAGGATAAATGGTGTGCCGGAAGATTTCCGTTTTCCTGCAGACAGTGTACGCAATATCACTTTCCAGTTCAAGAAGCAGGAAACTTTGCTCCACTCTGTGCACCTGATCTCTCAAACAAAAAAAGGACAGGATACCCTGATGCTCGGCTTTATCGATCAGCATGGTTATTTTGTGTTGGACCGTGAATACTGCCGGCAACCAGGACGGTATGAACTGGTATTTCAACGGCAACAAAAGTATCCATCCTGGGAAGAGTCGCAACTACTGCGGATACCATTTGAAGTATTGCCTGCATCCGCCAGAGACATTTCGATGAAATACGTATTGTTGCTTGCAGGGATCGTACTAGTTGTTTTATTCCTGCTGATGCTGTTTTTTCAGCGCGTGAACAAGCGAAGGGTAAGAAGGATAGCGCAACAAAAAGAATCAGCGCAGCTCAAACTTAAAAGTGTGCGGTCGCAATTAAATCCGCATTTCATGTTCAATGCACTTAGTTCCATACAAAACCTGATGAATAAACAGGCGACAGACGATGCCAACCGTTACCTGAACCGTTTTGCCATTCTCACCCGCGCAGCGCTCGATAACAGCGAAAAGGATATGATCAGCCTGGAAGACGAATGGCGTATCGTGGATAATTATTTGCAAATGGAACAACTCCGGTTCGGCTTTTCCTATACCTTATATTCAGATCCTGCTTTGCATCCCGCCGATATTGAAGTTCCTCCCATGTTATTGCAACCGCTTATTGAAAATGCGGTAAAGCATGGTGTCGCAGGAAAGAAGGACAGGCATATCACAGTGCAGGCAAAACAATCCGGTCATGATCTCCAACTCATCGTTGAGGATAATGGAGAGGGATTTGATATTGCTAAAAACAATACCGGCTTTGGATTAAAGCTAAGCCAGGAACGGATTGAATTACTGAACGAACTTTATCCGGGGAAACCATTTCGGCTCAATATTCAATCCTCCGGTACCGGTACGATCATTACCATTACCTTAAATAAATGGATCTGATATGAATATCCGTTGTGTATTGATAGATGATGAAGTCAATAATCTTGAAAACCTGCAATATCTTCTGCAGCAGTATTGCCCCGGCGTGGAAATTGCCGGTAGTGCCGGTTCTGCTGTCGAAGGAATACAATTGATCAAAGCTGTAAATCCCGATCTGGTATTGCTCGATATACAAATGCCTGCAAAATCAGGTTTTGATCTGCTCAAATCATTTGATACCGTATCCTTTGAAGTGATATTTGTAACGGCTTATGACCAATACGGCATACAGGCTATCAAATTTTCCGCACTGGATTACCTGCTGAAACCAGTTGATGTGGATGACTTAAAGCAGGCAATCGATAAAGCAAAACAAAGGATCGCTCTAAAACAACAAAACAGTAATATCACTAACCTTATCGCTTATTTACAAAAGCCGCAGCAGGAATCGCCCAGAATAGCACTTCCTAATTTGCTGCAAACACATTATGTGAAAGTAAATGAGATACTTCATTGCGAGGCATCTGACAACTATACACATTTCTTCCTGAAGAATGGAGAAAAGATACTGGTAAGCCGGACATTAAAAGAATATGCTGAATTACTGAAGCCTTATGGCTTTCAGCGAACACATCAATCTCATCTGGTGAACATGCACTATGTAAAAAGTTTGCTCAAAGAAGACGGCGGTACATTGCTATTGCAGGATGGCACAAAAATTCCTATCTCCCGCCAGCACCTGGAAGCAGTAAAAACATCTTTAAGCAACACGCTCAACTCTTAAAGACATAACCATGATAAAGAAACTATCAGCCCTGCTGATAGCAGGGCATTGCTTTGCTATTAGTTTTGCACAACCCTTGCAAACAAAAACGGTTACGATCACCGCTTCATTGATAAATGCCGACAGCACAACGCCAAAAGCAATGGCATTGAATTTTCTGAATCCTTTCATAAAAGGCAGGAAAAGCGCTGCCTTCAACCAGGCTGGATGGCTTTCTTCTTCGGAAGAAATGTTGTTCACGCAAAACATGACCATTCAATACAATAATGTTTTTATCAACCTCTATGTACAACCCGGCGACTCTGTTCATTTGCAAATAAACGGCGCTTTGATAAGCGAGCCGGATTTCAAATGGCTTTCGATCAGTGGCGATCATGCTCGTATCAGCACACAACTCAACCGCTGGCATTACTATTTCTCTACCAATGTTTACAAAAAATTTGACTTCTCCGTCTCACTACCAGCCATGCTGGATTCTGTAAAGCATAGTTATGCCCAATGTATTTCCATACTGGAAGAATATGCCAGGCAACATGATCTTGATCCTGTTGTAAAAGAATGGGCAGCGAATGATATCAAATACACAGTGTCTTATTGGGCTTTGGATTACCTAACTGCTCAAAACAGCGCCAGTGGAAAAACACTGTATCATCACGCGTTATATGCAGATCCCTTATTTGACCAGTACAACCCTACAGGTTTTCAGTCCATGATGTTTCCTTATCATCTGGGCAACTATGTTCATACGCTATTGAAAACAGACAGCACCATCGCTCGGTCAGCACAACAAGGATATTATCAAAAAGCCGCTTCCAAAGCGATCAGCCTCGTGCTTCATGAACCTGCAAGCCTTTCTAGGGATTATATGCTTTTCAATTGCCTTTCTTCTTATATCAACAAGTCACCTTTATTGCTCGATTCCCTGCCAGTGCTTGAAAAATATTTTTCTGATCCCCTCACCTATCGTTACCTGTTACGCTTTGCCAGCGAAGCAGCCAAACCCGATCTAAAAGAGCAGGCAATTTCAGGAATAAGGTATTTGACAAAAAACAATAGCCAATCAAACCTGCCGGCAGTTGAGATATTTGATTATTTAAGCAAACGCCACCCGGGCAAAATACTTTATGTAGATATTTATGCTACCTGGTGCGTTCCCTGCCTGGAGGAAATGGCTTATTTACCTGATCTAAAGAAACAGGTAGATACCAGCAAGGTCAGTTTTATCAACCTTTGCCTGCAATCAGATGAAGCAAACTGGCTCGGGTTGATAAAGAAAAGAAATCTGTCGGGAGAGAATTATTTTTTGAACGATGATGCTACCAAATTATTTATGGGCATATATAAGATCGGCGGATTTCCCACTTATATGCTATTTGATAAAAAGGGAAAACTTAAAGCAGCAAACGCGCCAAGGCCATCAGAAAAAGTAGAATTTTTGAAGGCAATAAACAAGCTTCTTACTACCAACGGCGATTAATTCCTACCAAACATACAGGAAATATACACAAGGGGATTATTTATAGCATAATCCCTTTTTTATTCTGCCTTTCACTCCTCCTGTTGAATACACATTCTCTGATCGCATTGCATTGTTAATTTAGGCTGTAGGGAAATTTTTACTGCATGTCCTGACTATATGTATGGACCAACGTTAAGTAAAGGTCCCATCAAAACTTCTTATGTGAGTACTTCCCACGGCTGGTATTTCTATACCGGCCTTTTTTTATCCTTGTCCGCCGCCGCAATCACCAGCAAAGCTATTATCAGGATAAAACTGTATTCACAACCGCCACTTCCATGTTCTCCCACAAACCATCCCTTTTCTGCATGGATCAATACAATGCCTGCCAGCAGCAGGATAATGAACCCTGCCGCCATCAGTCGTGTAAAATAATTTAATGCCAGCAACAATGATCCTGCAATTTCAAAAACAGTGATCGCTATCACCCAGGCTTTTCCGAGCGGCATTCCTTTTGCAGTAAGATAAGCCGCAAAGCGGGGAATGGTGCCATTGCATACTCTCACCACCGAATGAAGCAGGAAAATAAGGGCCATGGATAACCGCAAAACGGTTATTGATTGCTGAAGGGACAAGAAAGGGAATACACGTTGCATAAGATCAGTTTTTATACATACATCCTTTCTAAAATAATCAACTGGTTCATTGATCTCAATTGTATCTGTCAGATACATCTATCCGTATGGCCCTGGTTAACTGATTCACAGGAACAGCTTTTTTCATTCATAGGTAGATTCCTGCCGTTCGTATGTTGTTTGCTCTCCCTGACGGCTTTTTTGTCTCCTATGTTTTTTTACCCGATTTTAGACGGATGAAAAGGGTGCTGCTGCATACCGGCTTCTGGAGTTCCTATATCATATTCTGCATGGCAACAGAATATATGTGGGCAAAAGGTGCCATGCCCGATTTAAGCGCCCTTGACCTGCTGAAAGGAATGATCGTAGTGGCAGTGAGCACTTCCATACCGGAGATCGGGTTCTCCTATTACATGATGTATTATGGATTTGAGCGCGTGCTCCGGAAAAAAGGATCACTTGCATTCAATATCATCAGCATCCTGGCAGTTTTTTCCATCTGTATCGTACTGGTAAGAGTGATCACTTATTATGTATTGGGACATGTAGTATATGACGGAAGAATGGCACAACCAACCATCTTCGACCCGCTGATCATTTCACGCAGTATCATTTTTATGGGATTTGCAGCCGGCATATCAGTATCCATCCGGTTGTTACGGAACCAGCTTATTGCTAAAGAACGGGAGAAAAACCTTATCCGCGAAAAACTAAGCACCGAGATCCAACTTCTGCGCAACCAGCTTCATCCGCATTTCCTTTTTAATACACTGAACAATATTTATGCATTGACAAGAAAGAAATCGGACCTGGCACCCGAAGCCGTTTTGAAATTATCGGAGCTGCTAAGCTTTATGCTTTACGAATCACGTAAGGACACTATTCCTGTAAGCCTGGAAATGGCTTTCCTGGAAGACTATATTTCGCTGGAACGGATACGCTATGATAAACGGTTGAAGATATCCTTTGAAAAAGATGTGAAAGATCCCACCAAGCCAATCGCTTCATTGCTGCTCTTGCCCCTGGTTGAAAATGCTTTTAAGCACGGGGCCAGTGAAACAAGGTTTGATTCATTTATCAGTATCCGGCTGAAACAGGATAAGGAAGTTTTTCAATTCTCCATTGAAAATTCTTTTGAAACCGCAAAATCTGCAAATGATCATCAGCAGATCGGCCTTAACAATATCCGGCGCCAACTGGAACTTCTTTACGATGATTACAGCCTGGACGTAAACTGCAATGAAAATACTTTCGGTGTCAACCTCTACTTAAACCTGCACAGTTATGGAAAGAATTAGCTGTATGATCATAGAAGATGAACCACTGGCGGCAGAGATCCTCACCGACTATATCAACCAGGTCCCTTTTCTTGAACTGAAAAGTACCTGTAGCGATGCGTTGTATGCGCTTGAAGTGTTGCAGGCCCAACGCATTGACCTTTTGTTCCTGGATATTCATTTGCCCAAACTCAAAGGACTGGATTTTATCCGCACACTCAAATCTCCTCCACGTATCATTCTCACTACTGCTTACCGGGAATACGCGCTGGACGGATATGAACTGAACGTGGTGGATTACCTGTTAAAGCCCATTCATTTCAACCGGTTCCTCATGGCAGTGAATAAAGTAAAAGAACATACCATTGCAGAACCACCAGTCCGGAATGTGGCAACCGTGCCAGCAGAGCGCGCCCATCTGCTGATCAACGTCAACAAGAAAAGGATCAGGGTTTATTTTGATGAGATCCTTTATATCGAAAGCCGGAAAGAATACATCAATATCGTTACCACCACCAGGTCATATCTTACCAAATACCAGATCAGTGAAATTGAAGCGATGCTTGATAAAAGAAAATTTATCCGCATACACCGCTCCTTTGTTGTTGCGCGGGAAAAGCTCAATGCTTTCAGTGCAGCGGAAGTAGAGATCAATGGCGAAGTGATCCCGATAGGACGCAGCTATAAAGAACTGGTGTTATCTGTATTGGGGAAAGCTTTATAAGATCATCAGCCTCCTGCCCCTGTTTTTAACAATATATTTACTGTCACACTCAACCTGGTCAGGGTCTGACTCCTTCTCATTTCCGGCCCTAAAACGGCAATTCTTAATCATATGGTAATAATATAAAAAAAGCAATATTTTTAGGGCCCATTTCGTTCACTGAGCCTTAAACCATCTCTTAATGCTTTCCATTCTCAAGGATAACGTTGACAATAACCTCAACGGTAAATTTGATTATTGGCTTTGCCTGGGCAGGATCTGTGGGCAAAGGCCTTTTTTTCTTTTTCTGATCAATGATAAAGAAATAAGTAAGAACAGTCATGATCTTCCCTGGTACAGTTTTATCCACCAGTCGTCTGATACCAGCAGTCCGATGGAACTGCTGGACATTTCAGATTTCGATAATGCTAAAAAAAGCAATTTTCTTTTTCCGGTCGGCTCGCATGAAACAGTAGATAATCCTTCCCTTCGAATAGCCGGCAGCGCTGTCAAAACCAATGCCCGGCCCAGCCAGTTGATCACCGTTAACCCGCAGAACATTGATCCTTCCCAATTGAGCCTGGATGCTGCAGGAAAAAAACTGTCCATCAGTTCGGCCCCAAAGGAAGATTTCCTGGACATACAACTCACTTATTCAGCCAATGGGCAAACCTACAGTTGCAACCTGCGGTTCTTTTTTCATACGGAAGATTCCCTGTTCTTTGAGTCCTGGCTCGACTTCGGATCGGAAGCATCCCAATACGGCATTCTCGACACAAGCTCCCACGTTACCCAGGTGGTACATGGCGATATTTTTCAAAGCTTCAAAAGAATGTACGGGCATGACGGCATAAATGACAATGATTTCTTCCAGAAAGATCCTGGCGGTGATAATCTCATTAAAACAAGAATATATTATTCGGAAAATAATGCCGGGAAAAATGATAATATCCTTCATCAATCCACTTTCACGGACAATGATGTATTGCTGTATCTGAAAAGAATTACTGCAGCGCCCGGTTCTCCCGGCGATTACCAGCACCTGCTCCCCTACCTGAAGCTTTTGCTGAGCCAGTCTGAAAGCGCACATGTTTCCATCAACAGCCCCGATACCGGACGTTACAACCTGGGCTTACGGAAAACTTTACTGAAACTCACCGCTTCCATTCTTTGTTCTTATTGCCGGGTGCTGATCGGTGAAATTTGCAGGGATAATCCGCGCAAAAAAATACTGACATCCATTCATATCCTGTTTCCCAATACGCTCAGCCAGTTCACCATCACTTATATATTGAATGAACTGCATCATAAACTTATCAGCCTCTCTCCGTCCGAAAAACCTGTCAACTTCAAGGGTTTTGAATTAAATGCGCTGCCTGAAAGTGATGCCACTTACCTGTCTGACCTCAGTGAAGAAGATAAACTGAAAGAAAAAAGCATTGTGCTTTGCATTGATTGCGGGAAAGGCACTACGGATGTGGGTGTATATTATTATAATAAACCCAAAGCCTTTCGCCTGATGCGCACAGGGCTTCCGGTAGCCGGCAATTTCCTGACCTTTGCTGCCGGATTGGGGATATTGCATAGTTATACTGCCAGGTATGCTCCCAATTTTATCGAGAAAGGAAAAATAAAGGCTTCACTGTTGGATAGGTTCCTGAAAGAAATAAGGACCGGTTATATTCAAAGTGAGAATTTCTGGAACTACATTGAACGGGCCAAGATCCGAATGTCGAAATTCAATTTTGAAGAACTGCAGAATTTCTCTTTACCGGAATTTGCTACAGCGCTTAACACGCGGGATGAATCATCATTTGCACAAAACCTTATTGCAGCCATCAGTGCCGATACATTTTATAATTCGGAGATCTCGTCTTCTGAGGGCACCATCCCGTTCATTCCTTTTTACACCACCAGCCTGTTGCAAGCCTTCTTTGAATGTCTTTATACTCCGCTGGAGCGATTGAAAACACATCATCGTGAGTACGGCCTGGCCAATTTCAATATCAGCCAGATCAAGCTTTCAGGCCGGGGCATGTTGTTCAACCCATTCCGTTCTTTCCTGAAATCAGAACTGGTGAGGCGTTCCGTGGCTACGCAAAACAGTTTCAGCGAACCAAGAATAAACTTTCCTATCTCCTGGAAATCCGCCTCTATCGATGGTGTTGGCAATATCAAAAGCCTTAAAAGCAATAATGGCATACTGGATACAGCGCTGATCAATTTTACCGGGGCTTTTAAATCATTCAACAATGGTTTTGATGCAGGCAATTTTGATTACATACAACGTTCCGATAAATGGACGTTCCGTTTTGACCATCTTATCATCTGCGGAAGCCATCAATTGAAAAAACCCCAGCATGAAACCAATAACCATACTAAAAAAGAATACCGCCTTTGGTTTGATGGCTTGCAATACCGATACAGCCTGAAACAAAACGGCAATCACACACCAAAAGAAAATTTCAAGTACGAACCCGAACATGAAATGAAGAACGACCATACCAAATCTTTTACGCTTATATCACAATTTCCAAACGTAACTGACAACGATATTTCCCGTATCGTGCACTACTTAGATGAAATTGACAAATAAAAAACTATATGAAGTTTTTATCCAATCCACAGAATTTCCGCCTTATCGGCCTGTGTCTTGCAATGACTTTATTGTTGCAATACAAACCGGCCCTCAGCCAGGACCTGCCTGACAGCCTTTTTGAGAAAGTGACGCTTTCATTTGTAAAAAATGAACGGCCTGAAAACAAAATAAAGGACGGACAGCGACAGTTGTTCCTGTATTTCTCCGGTTACACCGCCCCCGATCAAAGAAAGTTCTATTACCATTACAGGGATAGCTTATTGGGGGTGGTAACAAGCGACACAACCATGAAAGCGGAGAGCCGAAAGAAATTTTCAGACCAGATCGCCAAAGCCGGATTAAGCAGCGAGCTTCCTTTTTATTTTGCGTTGGATGAATTGATCAATGAAGGAGACACTCTTGTATCCAAACAAACCATTTCATTGTATGCCGGGATGAAAAAGGAAAATGATGATTTGAGAAATACCCGGCAATTATTGATCTATATCCTTGTTGGTGCGATTGCATTGGCTTGTGTAGCACTCTTTCTTTTGGCAAATAAAATCCGGAAAATAAAAGCATCTGCAGACGCTGAAACCATAACGGCCATGAAAGCATCCGAACCGATTCAGACAACCAACGAAGAGCAAAAACCTAAAAAAGCAGACCAGGATAAGAAAATAAAAAAACTTTCCGAAGACCTTAAGAAACTCAGAGAAGAAAAAAAGGCGATCGAAGCAGAAAAAAATAAACTCCAGCAGGAAAACAATTCACTCAGTAAAGAAAAAGATGGCTTAACAACCCAAAATACAACACTCGAGACATCTTTATCAGAATTGAATACTCAACACACGACCTTAACAAGCGAACTCGAAAAAACACAGACCGAAAAAAAGACACAGGAAGAAGAAACAGCAAAGCTCCAGGATGCCTATGATAAATTGACACAAGTACAGAAAGAAAGCGATGAACAATCCAAAAAAATGCTGGAGATGGTTAATAAGCTGGAAGCCGTGATGCCGCCTGTACCATACCCGGACAATAACAGTCCGCTACATTCCTGGTTCCTGTTGCAGGAATTCATAAAAGGATATAAGAACAATGAGTTCAGCGTGCTCAGCACACCCAATTTCTCCAAATGGGCTTTGCAGGAAGATTATACTTATCCTGAACTGGATATAAGCAATCTCGCCGGCAATGCTCCGATCATTAATTTCCTGATCGATCTTAAGAAAAGAAAGTTCACCAAAGTAGCGCCCGACAATAGTTACCTGGTACTGGTGAACCAGAAAATAACACAACAAATATTCGATTCGCTGAAAGCAGTTGATTAAAGCAGAACGCATGAACTGGAAAAAAAATATTTCTCTCTTTATACTCCTGATCTCGACAGCGCTGGCCGGCGGTTTGCTTTTCTTCCTGCCGGGTTTGCTTACCGGTAGCTGGCTGGTGTTTTCACTCTGGGGATTGGTTTACCTGCTTTTTGCATTTCCTTCCATTGATGTGAACCAATGGCATTCTACCAAAAATCTGGTCCGGCTGATGACATCCTTGCTGATCAGTTTTACTTTAACGACCCTGCTTTTTTGTCTCGGGTTTACCGGCAGCCGTTTTTTCTGGAAAGACCTGGGCAATAATTCCCGTCACCATTTCCTGGTACATGAAGGCTTTGTATCATCCGGTCAGCAGCCTTTGTATATCGCAGGTAATATGTATGCTGATGTGCAGGCGGGTCTGGAAGGCAGGATCACTCTTACACAAGCTAACGGACAGTTTTCCCTTAACTGCACAGGCGTTCCTTATCCTCTATATGTTTCAAAGCAAAGCGACAATAATACCTGGCATTTGCAACAATCCGGTCTCCCTTCTTTGCAGACTGATCAACAATTGCTGATCAAAATGACTGATACTGGGCCTGCAGAAACGATCCGGGTGCGATCAACTTCCTTAGGAAAAAACAAGTTTGATTTCGATATCACTTATAAAGGAGTAACCGATACCATTAAAGAAAGAGTGATTGCTTATGGCACGCGTTTCTCCGACCTGCTGGAAAATACTACGCTGCCTGTTTCTTATGATGTTATCCAGTCGCTCCAGCGCCTTTACCTGCTGAAGACAGCCATACAATTTGTTACAAAAAATAACTATGAAAGCCCTGTAAGCTGGTATTATGGTAAAGACCCCACTTACCAGTACTGGCAAACCAAGCTGGTTTTACCACAACCGGTTTCCCTGCAATTGACAAGCCCGGCAGGCAATTATGATCTTATCTCATTGCAATACCAGGATAAAACAATTGCTTTAGGTGATCATGACCGGTTTTATTTTGGTTATGAAGCAGCAGCAGGCAAGCAGTTCCTTCAGCAACCCGCTTTCAGTGTTGAGCTTTTGCAGCCGGACCGTTTTGCTTTAAAATACCTGCAACCGCAGATATTTTCCCTTCCGGATGATAAAGGAAGGAATCACGAAGTATTCATCACTACCCATAACCGGTTTGCGCTCGAACGCGCCGGCTATGCAGGTTATATATTGCCCGCATTGAATTTTGAGAATACAGACAGCAACTATAATCATTTCTGGGGAACGCTTCAATATTCCAGCAGTCGAGCCGGAGATAATATCAGCAATGCAAGATTCCGTTCTGGTGAAGTTCAGCCGGTGCAATCAGACAGTTCCTGGACGGTGACACCCACTTCAGGAAGTGCAGGCTGGTTGCTCCAATTGCATAATTCCTGGGTGAACTTTACCGGTGATTTTCTCAATACAGTAATACCTTTTCTGATTGTAGTGATTGCCTCCTTTCTTTTCCTTTTCTTTTACACCAAAAGATATTCTGATGAAAAGCATAGCGGCACACCGGTTTTCTTTTGGCTGCTGTTAAATATCATTCTTTATTTCTTCCTGCTCCGCTTATTCCTAAGCTGGCGTGTAAGAAGCTATCCGTATACCGAAGCGATCAGTAAAAATGAGTTCAATGATTTTATCAACAAGAGCTATCTGAAAACCTCCTTCCTCGGCATATCCATGCCCACCAATCTCCTGATCAGCTTATTGATCTTTGCGGCATTACTGGTGTTCCTGTTTTTTCAATTTGCCAAACCATCTAAAAACTGAGCCATGCGAAAAGCAAACCTCATACTGGCTATACTATTATTGCTATTGCCCATAGCAGGCCTGGCCATTAATGATAATAATATTGCCCGGTGGCTGGTCAGTTTTTCCCTTGTCGCATATCCGCTGGTTATATTGTTACTGCAACCGCTGATCAAAAAAGATTCGCAGGAAACGGACAAACTGGATTACCGGAATTACTTTTTTTCCATCGGATTGAAATCCAGGTATACTCATTTAATTATCCTTATCTGGTTCACAGGATTATTTGCCCTGATGGATATGGGTATGGCTTATGTCTTTTTCCTGAGCAGTTCCTTAGCCTGGTTCTTTGTAGTGATCCTTGCAGGGTTGAAGCACCGTGTCCGGCTTTTTGGTTTCATTCCTTTGGGAAGCACAACCCTTCTTATAGCGGGTTTTATATTCATCAATGCTTTTCTATTCTTTGAATTTGGCAGCAGTGATAAAAAGATCGACCTGCCGGTCAACACCAATACTTTTCATTCCAGGTTTTTAAGCATACTGGGAAAAACAGAAACAGCCATCGCCAAAGTGTCTGCACTGAGCAACGACAAAATGCCCAGCATTGCAGAAATGGAGCGTGCAGAACAAAACAAGTGGTTCATTGATAACTATGCCAGCGAACGCGGATGGACAAGTTCCATTAAGCCGCATTTTTCCGTGGGAAGCAATTATGCCACACAGTTGAGCGATACACTGCCGGTGAGATATTTAATAGCTGAACATGGTTTTGTGGCAACAGCCCTGCCGATTTTTTTGCTGTTCCTCCTGCTTATCTTCCCTATCCGGTCAGTAGCAGAAGCACATAATGAATCAACAGGCTATAGCGCAGGTAATCTATTCAGCATTTATTTCCTGATGCAGCTTATCTGCTTTGGAGGGATCGATATACTCATCAACAGCAATGCTTTTCCGTTTACCGGCATCAGCTATTTTATTTTTGCTGTTAATGATCTGTCTTATACACTTGCCTTTTTCGGAACGGTGATCATCGCCTGCCTCCTGTACCGAAGACAGGAGAAATTCAACCTTGCTAGATTGCATATCAGGCATACTTTTTATTTTATGCTGCCTGTGGCCATATTTGCCCTGATAGCTCTCGGATTTTCTGTTGCCCGGAAAGCAACCGGCAACTACGAACTGGCCACACTGAAAAGCGATCTGCTTTATTGCGCACAAAAACTGAATGACGGGATCGAAGATCATTTTAATACGTTGCCTGAACAACAAAAGAAGCAATTGCGGAATATGGAAGCACCGGCATTTTACCGCGAGCTGATCAACAGCCCGGATATTTCCGCATTGCTTCCGGCAATGCAAACCCAGAATCCTGCTGCAAGTGGCATACTGGAAAAGTTCCTGTTGACCAATACCGATAAAAATAATCCAACCAATCTTTTATTTGTAGAAAGCGACCGGGAAACAGGATGGAAAATAAAAGTGAATGAATGGTTCTTTATTAAAGCTTCTCTGAACAACCGTGAAACCAGTCCGCTTCAACCCGTGCTTGGCTATGCAGGTAAAAATATCTCCCCGGTCTCAGGCTTTAACTATAATGGAGAATCATTACCTGCAGGCAGGATATTATATTCTACCAAACAGGTGGAAGGGACCAACACAGTAGCATTGCCTACGGCGGCATTCCGCAGGTTATCTAATAAGGAAACCAGCAGTCCTTATCAATATTTTGTACAGGCCAGTGCGCCGGATATCATCCTTGATGCAAATAATGGAGCTGCTACGAATGAACAGGCATTTGCGATCAGGGTAAATGAAACAGATGGGTTTACTGTTGAATCCAGCTCCAGGAAGGGCGATATCACTTTCTTTCATGGTGGCATACTGGCCAGTGAATTGCTGGCAAGGCCATTCTGGGTAAATGGAAAGTATCAGTATTTATATCCTGAAAGCGATCACAAGCTGTATACTTACATGCTTAGCCATAACCTGAAAAGCAGTCCTTCAAGCAAGCCATTGCAGCTTACACTGGACGTTGGTCTGCAAAAAAGTCTGGACAGTCTTTTAAGCAAGGTATATGACAGTTCTGAAGTTAAAGCCAGCATTACTGTAACGGATGGCGATGTGAATCTCAGGGCCATGGCGCAAAACGAATTGTACACAGAAGACCGGACCAGCCATATTTCCGTTGATCCCAATTATTTCACTTCCTTATCAGAATTGTTCACCCTCACCTATAAATTATCCGATGCCAATGCCAACCGGTTGATACAACGCAGAAGCCTGATCAGCGATGGTAAACCCGGCAGCACGATAAAACCATTTACCTGGGCAGCAGTGATCGATGGTTTTGCCGGCAGGTGGAATGAACTGGACCTGATGCCTGCAGGACTTGATGAAACAGAAATAATCAAAAGCTCTGACGACAATAAAACCACTAAATATTTTGCAGGCCGCGAAGTATTTCCTGTTTCACTGGATGAGGAAAAGGAATTTTTTGCCAAAAACTTTTTGGCTTTTTCCAAAAACAGTTATCACCTGCTGATAAATTATTTAGGTTCCTTTGAAAAAGACCAATTGAGGTCCACACCGCTGGTAGCAGGTTATCGCTACGATGCACAGCAGCCGGGAATATTCGTGCGTTACAATGGGACTTCCAATAAAAATGTTTATCCCGTAGTGCGCATCGGGAGAGAGACATATCATTTCAACAGCAACCTGGATAAATGGCCGCAGAATACGCTTGACAAAAACCTGTTGTTTGGCAATCCCCGCAGTCTCCTGGCCAGGGAATTTGCACAGAATTTCCATTGCATTACCAATAGCGATTCAACCGGTGCAAGGCAAAGCCGGATGAACTGGTATCTTGATAACCTGGAAGACAGTGCTATTGTCAAAAACAATCTGTTTACCGATGGATTGCTGCCGCAGTTTGCCACCTATGAAGAAAACCGGCGCTCCGTTGCCCGCAACAATCTGCCCGGAGGTTCTTACCTCACCTTCAGAGCCTCACAGGTGGGGGCTGAAATTTATAAAGTGTCACCGGCTACTTTATGTCAGATGGCCATTAAAATGACCCGGCTTGACAGAGATCTGAAACTAAAATTCATCCAGAAGGATTCTCCTGGCAAAGACACGATCAACTGGATATATGACCAGGACGGCTATAATAATGCTGAAGCGCTTTTCAGGGTCCGCCGCAATACCATTTTTGAAAGCATGCGTTTGTCAAACGCAGAACCGGGTGGCACGGCTTATGCGCTTCTTAATTCAGCTTCGCAGGATGGCATCAATCTTGGAAAAGGAACATTGATTATAAATGGCCAGACATTCTATCTCTACTCCAAAACCGGAACAGCCGACGAATCAGACAGGGATACATCTGCAAGAAGGAAAAATCTGCTGATCATTATTGCCAACAGGGAACTGCACCAGGGTGAATTGAAACAACAGAAGCCGACGCGATGCATGGCTGTGTATATCCAATTGCGGAATCATCACAGACATGTATGGTCAGAAGAAGATAAAGCCATGATCAGAAAATCCATTTTCACTATTGCGCGTTCTGCTTCATTCAATAATTATTTCAACTAAAAATTCCGGGATGTCAATCATACAAAAAAGTTTTTACACGGGTTTCCTGTTGCTGGCCCTTTTCATTATTTCCTGCAAAGGCAAAAAAGAAAAAGAAACATCTCCAGTGCAGCTCAGCTATGTAGTGAGCGACAGCCTGAAGCTGTGGTGCAAGACCAGGATGCCTGCCGGCAGGATACTGGCAGAAGGTGATACACTGAAATTGCTTTTCTTTGAAGATGAACTGAACCGGTTATGGTCGCCTTCTTATTCAGCATCCGCTGTGGATGAACTGGCGAAAAACGGGGAGTTTCGCTGGGAAGAGTTGCCGGCGCATGAAGGCAACCGCCGCTGGCAGCTTTCATTGATGATGCAGACAGAAGATTCTACGTATCTTACCCCCAATAATCTTCTTGTCTATTTGTTCAGATAATGATACGCGAAGAAAAATACCTGGCTAAAGAATTTGCTGTTTATTGTTTGACCCGCTACTATAAGTACAATCACATTGATCTGCGTCTGACACTTTCTGAACTGAAGCAAAGCAATAAGAATTCGATCGAGTTCCTTCAGCAATTCCTACAAAGAAAGAATGAGGACACTGAATCGATCGCCAGGCGAATTGCTGAATGGAAAAAGGATTATGCAAAACGGGAAGCCAGAAGAGTCTTTATCCAAAAATTAAAAATCCCGCTCTTGCTGATAGCGCTTGCTACGGCAGGTTATTTTATATGGCAATATCTGGCGGACCGGCCTAAGCGAACAAAAGAGGTGAACAGGGACACCTTGTATGTTATCACCACTTCAGGGTTCAGGGCTCACGACACACCAGCCATGGTCCGCAGCTACAGGAGGTTCTTTCAATATGGAGACACCGTTACCAATCTTCATGACACCGTGAATGGATGGCTGAAATTCGGCCACCGCAATACTGTATTATATGGCCCGGCAAAATATTTTGTAACAGAAGACCTGTTCATGAAATATGACTCGCTGTTTAAGAACTATCACTACAATAAATTCCTGGAAACCATCAATAGTAAAGCAGCTTTTTGTGTGTATGATTTTATTGTCAATAACCTGCATTCTTCCGTAAGGGACTGGTATATTCCTTTACGGCCAGTGTCCAAAAGGCAGATGGACCATGCCGTATTAAGCATGCCCAGGAAAGTTGATTTTGTGAATGTAGAGGGCGAGGGCAGCCTGGAAAAATATCATCTGCTATTGCTTTCCAGGAGAAATATTGTTTCGGCTGATTCAGTGAACCATTATGTGTTGCTACTGGAATTACTACCGAATGGATCAGTGATCAAAAAAGAAGATTTTCCGATAAATATTGCAGATACCTCCTGTTATATTGCAATCGGGAATTTTGATAAATTTTTAAACGGTATTGTCAATAATAATATTTACCTGAGAACGGCAGAAAGAAAAATACTAAGGCTTACCTGGCATGATACGAAGGAAGCACCGAAATGGGAATGGGAGGAATAAACAGTTTAAGCCATTCGTCGGGCTATCCGGCCATTCGTCAGCTTTTCTCCTGTCTTTATGGCCGGCATATTAGTTTTGCCGGAATATCTTCTTAACTCCCGATCACAGCACCATGACATTCAAAGAACGCCTTCAGAAAAAAGTAAAATGGAATATAACCCGCGGAGAGCTGCTGGCCTGGCTATGTTTTACTTTTTTCTGGAGCGCATTTTTTTACCTGGTACTGATCTTTTCTTATCATCCGCCAACCAAATGGCCACATGTTCTTTCCAATTTAATAGATTCAGTTATCAAGATCATTCTCACCATTCCTGTTTGGTGGTTGCTTTTCCGGAAACTCAAACACCGGTCGATCGCATTCAGGCTGGTGGTCCATCTTATCTGTCTTACTGTGTTTTGCATAATATGGGTATATACCTATGCCCAACTGGTCAACTGCCTGCCCCATATAGTTTTTGATTATGGCACCATGATGTGGGATATTTATACCACAGCTTTCTTTTATTGCCTGGAATTTTCAATTTTTCATGGTTATAATTTCTGGCTGCACACGAAGCGGCAACTGGTCCGCGAGCAGGAACTGAAAGAACTGGCTTATCAAAGCGAGATCAAAGCGCTGAAGGCACAGATAGAACCGCATTTTTTATTCAATACGCTTAATTCCATCAGTGCTTCTGTGCCTCCTTCTTTGGAAAAAACAAGGATCCTGATCGCGCAACTGGCAGACACGTTCCGTTATGCTTTAAAAGTAAGCGAAAGACAGTTGGTGCCGCTGGAGCAGGAACTGGAATTTATTAAGACCTGGCTTACACTGGAGCGCCACCGTTTTGGCAACCGCCTGCAGGTGGAATATGTGATCGAGCCTTCTGTGCTGCAAACACAGGTGCCGCCTATGATATTGCAACCACTGGTGGAAAATGCGTTGAACCATGGCATCAGCCCACTTGTAAAAGGCGGCTCCGTCAGCATCACCTGCCAGTTGCAGGACGATTTTGTTCATATCATCGTCAGCGACAGCGGTATCGGCTATGAAGGCAATCTCGACGATCTGTTTGTGAAAGGGATTGGGTTGAAAAGCACTGCACAAAGAATTGAAAGACTGTATAACGAAAAGCTCCAGGTAAGCCGCAACCAGCAGGGATTACGATTCTCTTTCAAAATACCCGCGGAATAAATAAACCATCTATTCTCCCAGCCATTTCTTGAATTTCGCTGCCTTCAAACGACTGATGATGATTTCTTCGTAGGGCAATGGATTGACCTGCACTTTCAATTTGCCGCTGAACCAGGCATGCACTTTTTCGATATGGGAGTAATTAAGAATGAACTGGCGGTTCGCCCGGAAGAAATCCGTTTCGTTGATGTCGGCTTCAATTTCATCAAGCCGCTTATCTATCAGCAGGTCTTCATTGCGGCAGGTTTTGATATACTGCAATTTTCCTTTGGTATAGAAATAAGCGATATCGTTGGCAGATACGGAAATATATCTTGTGCCTGCCCTGGCCAGAAAGCGTTCTCTTGAAACATTCTTTGTAGAGATATTGTCCAGTATACCGGCCAGTTGACGTTGCAAGGAAGAATTAAACTGGCCATGCCATTTTTTATATTTCCGGATAGCTGCTTCCAGCGCTTCTTTCTGAAGCGGCTTGAGCAGGTAGTCAACGCTGTTGAATTGAAAAGCTTTCAATGCGTATTTCTGGTAGGCCGTGATAAAGATCACCGGTATTTCCGTACAGGCATCTCTGAATGTTTCAAGATGGCGGTTATTGCCCATTTCAATGTCCATAAACACCAGGTCGATATCCCCGGTGCTTCGCAGGTAATCTGAACCTGTTTCCACATTATCAATTACGTTGACAATATGGGCTTCTTCTTCAATCTCAACAAGCATATCCGTGAGGCGACGGACAGCAACGGGTTCATCTTCTATTACCAGTACTTTCATGAGATCAGTTTATTCTTGCAATTCGTATTTATTTGCTTTATTCGTATCATTCGTGTTTCCAAACTTAGTTTTCTCTATTCATTAACCAGCCCGGTTTTCGCCGGAATGCCTTATTCGTCGACGAAAAAACGGACAGGCATTTCCTCGATTTTAACAAAAAAATTTGCCCCTGACAACACAGGCGGCCATAACGTTGCACTTATGTTACCGGTCATTTTGCCGTCTTATACAGGCATTCGTCGGTTTATCTTTTTCCTGGATAAGCAAATCCCTATTTTAGCGTCAAATAACGACCATGCCCAAAAGAGTACTGATCATAGATGATGAAGAAGCTTCCAGGCTTATTATCCGTCAATATCTTGAAGACCATGCAGACCTGGAAGTGGTGGGAGAATGCAATAATGGTATCGAAGCAGTAAGTACCATCAACCGGACAGAGCCTGATCTTATTTTCCTGGATATCCAAATGCCGGGCTTTAGCGGCTTCCAGGTGCTGCGGAATATCGTGCATGTGCCACAGATCATTTTTTCCACTGCGTTTGACCGCTATGCATTAAAGGCATTTGACTCCAATGCGATCGATTACCTGCTGAAGCCTTATACCAGGGAAAGGTTCAACCAGGCTTTATCAAAACTGTTGATCAAAGGCAATTCCCCCGAAAGCATACAGAATCTCACACAGGGAGGAAGCAGCAATTACTATGAAAGGATATTGCTGGAAAATGGCAGTAAGATGATCAGTATTCATATCAATGATATCGCTTATCTCGAAGCAGAGAAAGATTATACGCGAGTGTTTACCAGCGGCAAAACGTATCTCAGCAATTTTGGCATCGGTGTGCTGGAACAAAAACTCAATCCCGCCTTTTTTATTCGTATACACCGTTCACACATCGTCAATATTAACCACATACATGAAGTGTATAAAGAAAATGGGGACACTTACCTGGTGCTTAAAAATGAAGTATCGCTGAAAGTAAGCAAGAGCTACACAGAGAATATTAAAAAGATCATGTATTGAAATGACTTTACTGTTAAAGGCCTTACCGGTAAAGCGGGAAGGGGTCGTTTCAACACATAATTCTTTCCCATTCAGAATCAATTACTTAAATTGTAATAAGTTTTTTTTAACTTCCTGTCTCCAAAAAAAATTTGTTCAGAATTTAGAAACGTTATTAACTTTGCTAACGGTGTTAGGTAAAACACAGAAGATATGGGAATAGCAGAAAGACGTTTACGTCAGAAAGATGAGGTCAGGTCCAGCATACTGGAAACAGCCTGGCAGATCGTGAAAGAGGAAGGTTGGCAATCCCTGTCAATTCGCAAAATTGCTGACGCAATTGAATATAGTGTACCTGTGATCTATGATCACTTTGCAAACAAGGAAGCAATATTGCTGGAATTCGGTAAACAGGGTTTTAACCTGCTCGCCAAAAAACTCCAGCAGGCAAAAGACTCCACGGATGATCCCGGAGGCCAGTTGAAGGCCATGGCAGATGCCTACTGGAATTTTGCTTTCAGGAATAAAGAGTATTATCAGTTGATGTTCGGATTAGGTATTGCTTGTTGTGAACAGGAGAAATGCCTTTCTGAACTTACCCCCTTCAGGGAACTGGTAATGGAACCGATCAATAAGTTGCTCGCAAGTAATAAAAATAAACAGATCAATTCCTGCTTAAAATACCACACGTTCTGGTCAGTGATGCATGGATTGATCTCTATAAAAATGATCAACAACAACACAGAAGTAGCCGATGAATTGAACAAACTGGTACTTGATGATGCTATCGATGGCTTTATCAAGAACCTGAAAGGATAATTATATTTTTTTGCCTCAAAAGTTAACGATGTTAGGAAAGATAGTAGTGTTATAACTGATTGCCCGCCAGCCTGCAATCGTCCACCACGATCGCAGATCCATACTTTTTTATTTCATCATTTAGTAACTGGGAAGTGAGCCCGCTTCCCTTAATAACAGTGTTATGCAACAAACAAACAACAACCAAACCCGCAAACCTGTGTCATTATTGACACGGAACGTATTTCTCTTTATCTGGGGCTCGATCGTAGCAACCGTTTTATACGCTTGCAATTCTTCAGCCGGTGCTCCGGGAGCCATGCAGCAAGCGCCGCCAGCCCTGCCGGTAGTAACCTTGCAGCAGGCGCCTGCAACCACTTACCAGGAATTCACCGCTTCCCTTGAAGGAAGCCAGGATATAGAGATCCGCCCACAAGTAGACGGTTACCTGGATAAGATACTCGTTGATGAAGGCGCATATGTGAAGAAAGGACAGGCCCTGTTCCAGATCAATGCACGCCCTTACCAGGAACAACTGAACACCGCGCGTGCCAGCCTTGCCAATGCCAAAGCCAACCTGGCCAATGCAGAGATCAACGTATCCAAACTGACGCCGCTTGTACAAAACAATGTGGTATCAGACGTGCAACTGAAAACAGCCAAAGCTGCTTATGATGCAGCCGCTGCACAGGTAGCACAGGCAGAAGCAAAGGTGCAAACCGCCAACATCAATCTTGGTTACACCACTATCCATGCTCCTGTTGAAGGATATGTAGGAAGAATTCCTTTCCGCACCGGCAGTCTTGTAGGCGTTTCCACTCCCACTGCCCTCACCGTTGTATCTGCGGTACGTGATGTCTACGCGTATTTCTCTTTCAGTGAAAAAGACTTTCTCTCTTTCACTCAGCAATTCACCGGTAAGACCGTGGAAGAAAAGATCAAACAACTTCCTGCCGTGGAGCTTGTGATGGCCGATGAAAGCATTTACCCGCTGAAAGGAAAAGTAGAGACCGTATCAGGTCAGTTCAACAACAACAGCGGCACGATCAGTTTCCGCGCTGTATTTCAAAACACCAATGGTATTCTCCGTTCCGGCAACACCGGAAGGATCAGAATACCACATGCCATGAGTGCAGCTCTGCCCATACCACAGGAATCTACATTTGAATTGCAGGATAAAGTGTTTGTGTTTACCGTCGCTGACAGCAATAAGGTAGCAAGCGTGCCACTGCAGATAACCGGCAAATCAGGCAATTACTACCTCGTGGAAAATGGTTTGAAAGCCGGTCAGAAAGTAGTGTATGCTGGCTTTGACCGCTTGCAGGACGGTGTGGTCATTCAGCCGCAATCCATATCACTTGACAGTATCATTAAAGTACGTCCCTTGTAAAAGAAATTCCAAAGTCAAAATTCAAAAGTAAAAATCCCAGATGATAGTAAGGTTTTTTGAATTGGTGCTTTTTGCATTTTTACTTTTGAATTTTGACTTTTAATCCTTGCCTGCTTATCCAATTAACTCAATAGTCAATTTTCACTGATGTTTAAAAGATTTATAGAACGGCCGGTTCTATCTACCGTCGTCTCGATACTGCTCGCGTTGTTGGGCATTTTATCACTGTTCACGTTGCCGGTGACTTTGTTTCCCGACATCGCCCCTCCCACAGTGCAGGTTACAGCCACCTATCCGGGTGCGAACGCAGAAGTGGTAGCAAGAGCTGTGGCCACACCATTAGAGGAAGCTATCAATGGTGTGGAGGACATGACTTACATGACCTCCACCGCCAGTAATGATGGCACTCTTGCGATCAATGTTTTCTTTAAACTGGGGACCAATCCCGATCTGGCTGCCGTGAACGTGCAGAATAGGGTGTCGAAAGCTACCAGCCAGGTACCTGCAGAAGTAGTGCAGGCGGGTATTTCAACACAAAAGCAACAGAACAGTATGATCATGGTGCCGCTGATCTACAGCACCGACAGCACCTATGATGAAACTTTTCTGCAGAACTATGCCAAGATCAATATCATTCCTGAAATACAACGCGTGTCAGGCGTAGGCCAGGCACAGGTGTTTGGTGCAAAGGATTATTCCATGCGCGTATGGTTAAAACCTGATCGCCTCACTGCTTACAATCTTTCTGTGCAGGATGTATTAAAATCCATTCAGGAACAAAATATCGAAGCAGCACCAGGCCGCTTTGGTCAAAGCAGCACCGCTTCCTTTGAATATGTATTGAAATACAAAGGAAAGCTTACCCACAATGAAGAATATGAAAACATTATTCTTCATACGGCTCCTGATGGTGCTGTGATACGTTTGAAAGATGTGGCCCGTGTTGAATTCGGTTCTTTTTCCTATAGTGCCAACACGCAGATATTGGGTCATCCCGGTATTGGTATCGCTATCTTCCAGACAGCGGGTTCCAATGCAAATGATATCCTCACTTCTGTAGATGATGTGTTGAAGAAAGCATCCCTTTCATTCCCTAAAGGCATTGAATACTTCAACATGTATAATGCCAAGGAATTTCTTGATTCTTCCGTCAGCCAGGTATTGCATACTTTGATCGAAGCATTCATCCTTGTGTTCATTGTGGTATTCGTTTTCCTGCAGGACTTCCGTTCTACCCTGATACCTGCTATTGCAGTACCGGTAGCGATCCTGGGAACTTTCTTCTTCATGCAATTGTTCGGATTTACGATCAACCTGCTTACGCTGTTCGCTCTTGTGCTGGCTATCGGTATCGTGGTGGATGATGCGATCGTGGTGGTGGAAGCGGTGCACTCCAAAATGGAGCGTACCAAACTTTCGGCCAGGCAGGCGACCATACAATCCATGAGTGAGATCTCCGGTGCCATCATTTCGATCACATTGGTGATGACAGCAGTGTTCGTACCGGTTGGATTCATGCAGGGCCCTGCAGGCGTATTCTACAAACAGTTCGCCTTCACTCTTGCTATCGCGATCCTTATTTCCGCATTGAACGCGCTTACTTTAAGTCCTGCATTATCTGCATTGTTCTTAAAGAGCACACATGAAGAAGAAGGACATGAGGGCGCTCCTGCTAAAAAAGCAGGATTTGGAAAACGTTTCTTCAAGGCATTCAATGCAGGGTTTAATGCAACGACCAATAAATACCGCCAGGCCCTTCAATTCCTGTTCCGCCGCAAATGGATCGCCATTGGTGGACTGGCAGTGGTATCAGTTGCCACCGTTTTATTGATGAAGAAAACACCAACAGGATTTATCCCTACAGAAGACCAGGGCTTTATTATCTATTCATTGAACCTGCCTCCCGGCTCTTCCCTCGACAGAACAGAGAAAGTGATGCATAAACTCGACAGCATCCTTACAACTGTTGAAGCTGTGGAAAGACGCGGTGCTGTAGCTGGCCTCAACATCGTAGCAAATGCCAACAGCTCTGCTTATGGTGTAGGCTTTATCCGGATGAAACCGCAGGAAAAAAGAGGCCCGGTAAAAAGCATCGATGGGGTAATGGCGCAGCTCAACGAAAAGTTTGCAGCAATAAAAGATGCAAGTGTGTTCCTATTTGTATTTCCAACTGTACAGGGTTTTGGTAACACCAGCGGTTTTGAATTTATTATGCAGGACCGTACCAGTGGACCATTAGACAGAATGGCCAATACTGCCTATGGTTTTATTGGTGAACTGATGAAAAGAAAAGAGATAGCGTATGCGTTCACCACATTCAACACAGGCAATCCGCAATACATGCTTGATATCAATGAAGAAAAAGCGAAGCAACTGGGTATTTCTGTGAATGAGCTTATGCAAACATTGCAGGTGTATTATGGCAGCAGCTTTGCTTCAGATTTCAACCGCTTTGGTAAATTCTACCGCGTGATCGTACAGGCAGATATTCCTTACCGTGCGGAAGAATCTTCATTGAGCAATGTGTTTGTGAAGAATGATAAAGGTGAAATGGTTCCTGCCAATGCAGTGGTTTCATTGAAGCGTGTATACGGTCCTGAAACAGTGACCCGCAACAACCTCTTCAATGCTGTAACCATCAATGGTATGCCCAAGCCCGGCTTCAGTTCTGGTGATGCCATCAAAGCGATCCAGGAAGTAGCAGCCAGCTATCTTCCAAGAGGTTTTTCTTATGAATGGTCTGGCATGACCCGTGAAGAAACAGGGGCCAGCACAGAGACCAGTGTGATATTCCTGCTCAGCCTGGTGTTTGTATACTTCCTGCTGGCAGCGCAATATGAAAGCTATATCCTTCCGCTGGCGGTGATCCTTTCGGTGCCCACAGGTATATTCGGTGTGTTCGCCTTTATCAATCTCACGGGCATTGATAATAATATTTATGTACAGGTAGGCCTGATCATGCTGGTAGGTTTATTGGCGAAGAATGCGATCCTGATCATTGAATACGCAGTGCAGCGGCGAAGGGCAGGCAAATCGCTGACAGCTTCCGCAATTGAAGCAGCCAAGCTCAGGCTTCGTCCTATCCTGATGACGTCCTTTGCATTCATCGTGGGTCTGTTGCCATTGACCTGGGCAAGTGGTGGTTCAGCATTAGGCAACCGCTCCATTGGTACAGGTGCATTGGGAGGAATGCTGACTGGTGTGATATTGGGATTGTTCATTATCCCGGTACTGTTCATCATCTTCCAGGCGCTTCATGAAAAAATTAATAAGACGAAACCAGTTACTGTCGTTAATCCGGCATTGACATAACAGAAGGGAATTATTTAGTAAGAACATTAAATAGACATAGATGAAAACGATGATAACTTTTCTTAATTACATTCTTTCGTTTTTCCAGAAATTATCCGGCCGAAAAACGAATGGTACACAAAAGGGAATTGCCCTGGCAGATTAAGCACATAGATAAACTAAAAGAGATGAAAAAATTAATAAAGCATTCATTTACCGTAGCAGCCATATCCATCCTGTTGCTGAGTTGCAAGGTTGGAAAAGTATACCAGCGACCGGAATTAGTAATGCCTGCCCGGTTTGCCGACACTACCACCAGTTTTGCAGACACCAGCAGCATTGCAGATATACCCTGGACTGAGTTCTTTTCCGATACAACACTGAAAGGCCTGATCAGCAAAGGCATTCAATACAACCAGGACCTTCTCATAGCTGTGAAAAGGCTGGAGATTGCGCAAAGGCAGGCAAAGCAGGCAAAACTTTTGCAACTACCTGATGTGAACCTGCAAGTGACCGGCCAGTACAGCAGGCCTTCAGATAACAGCCTTAATGGTTTGAGCACACAAAGTTTTCTGCAAAAGAGTCATGTAGAAAATTACAACGCTGCGCTAAGCCTTTCCTGGGAAGCTGATATTTGGGGGAAGATAAGAGGCCGTAAGGAAATTGCCCTGACACAGTATTTGCAAACTACTGAAGCGTTGAAAGCAGTACAGACACAGCTCGTATCGGAAATTGCGCAAGGCTTTTTCAACCTGCTGATGCTCGACAAACAATTGGAAATTGCGAAGCAAAACCTTGCCCTGAACGACAGCTTCCTTACCGCAACAAAACTGCTGAAAGACGCAGGCAATGTTACCGGACTGGCCGTGCAACAGGCAGAATCGCAAAAACAGGCAACTGCTTTGCTGATACCTTCGCTTGAGCAGGATATTGCTTTGCAGGAAAATGCACTGCAGATGCTGACAGGTCAGTTGCCCGGCAAGTTGGCCCGCCAAACATCACTTACCGCACTTACCTTGCGCGACAATCTTAACACAGGATTGCCAGTGAGCATGGTAAGCCGCCGCCCGGATGTACGTTCTGATGAACTGGCATTGGTTATTGCCAATACAAGAGTGGGCATTGCACAGGCAGAAATGTATCCTTCGCTAAACATTACGGCCAGCGGAGGCCTGGAATCTTTCAAAGCCAGCAACTGGTTCAATATACCAGGCTCACTTTTCGGATTGGCTGCCGGTTCTGTCTTACAACCTGTATTCCGCAAAGGCGCATTGAAAACACAATTTGAAGTAGCTAAACTGGAAAGGGAACAAGCCGTCATCAAATTCAGGCAAACCGTTTTGCAGGCAAGCACGGAAGTAGCCAATGCATTGGTACAAACAACTAAGCTGAAAGAACAACAAACAATTGCTGCTTCTCAAACAGACACATTAAAAAAAGCTGTAGCCAATGCACAATTACTTTTCAGAAGCGACCTGGCCAACTATCTCGAAGTGATAACCGCGCAAGGAAATGCACTACAGGCAGAATTGAATCTCGCGATGATACAACGAAGCCGTTTAAATGCCATGGTAGAACTATACCGGGCATTGGGTGGTGGATGGAAATAGACCGGGTGATTATTTTTTGTTGCAAAAGACCTGCCTCCGGGCAGGTCTTTTATATTACTGACACTCCCATTCGCACCATTCGCGCCAAATATTCCCGTTATTCATATTATTACCCCATTCGCACCATTCGTGTTAAAAAAAGGGAGGAATAGACATTCCCCCCGATATACAGTATTACCACACACACTGTATGAGACTCTTTATATTGATTTACTTTTATCAACAAGTGGAGGAAGTAGACACTTCCTCCTTCACCAAAAACTAAACGCTTAAGAGAATTACTCTTCTATCAGATATCCTGGCGGATATGTCAAGAGTTATTACTTAATGATTTCGCAACACAATAGTAGCCCCTTCTACGCTGCCTTTTCAGGGAAAGTATATGAATTGTATTTTTTGGCAGTTGAAGTGCGGAAACTGCAGATTAAGGCAGTTGGAAATATAGGTGGCCTGGGTTAGCGGAACAATGAATAAACGATCCCCATTTCCAGCCCCCTTAGTTCGGCCAGCCCTCTCAGTCTTCCGATCGCAGAATAACCGGGATTGGTTTTCTTTTTGAGATCATCCAGCATCTGGTGGCCGTGATCAGGCCGCATGGGAAGGGATGTTTTTCTTGTCTGCATTATTTCCACCAGCGATCTCACTACATCATACATGCCTGCATCGCCTTCCAGGTGATTGTCTTCATAAAAATCGCCGGCAGCATTGCGGCGTGTGCTGCGGAGATGCACAAAATGGATACGGTCTGCAAATTGTTTTACCATCGCAGGCAGATCATTATCGGCCCTTACACCAAAGCTTCCGGTACAGAAGCAAAGGCCATTGGCTGTGGAAGGAACAGCTTCAATCAGCGCTTTGATATCATCGGCCGTGCTTACTACACGTGGAAGGCCAAGTATGGGATAAGGAGGGTCATCAGGATGAATGGCCAGCACAACTCCGCATTCCTCTGCTACAGGAACGATCTGCTGGAGGAAATAGATCAGGTTGCTGCGCAGCTTTGCAGCATCAATACCTTTGTAAGTATCCAGTACGGCGGCAAACTGCTCAAGGGTGAAGCTTTCTTCACTACCAGGCAGGCCGGCAATGATATTCCTTATCAGTGTTTGCTTCTCTTCTTCGCTCATGCTGTCCAGGCGTTGCATGGCGATGGCCAGTTGTTCTGCACTGTGTTCCGTTAAAGCAGCTTTCCTTTTCAACAGGTAGGCATCAAATGCTACGAAAGCTGCTTTTTCAAAACGAAGCGCTTTGCTTCCATCCTCTACGGTATATGCAAGATCGGTCCTGGTCCAATCCAGTACAGGCATAAAATTGTAGGTGATCACTTCAATGCCACAGGCTGCAACATTGCGGATGCTTTGTTTGTAGTTTTCAATATACTGGAGATAATCGCCGGATTGTGTTTTGATATTTTCATGAACAGGGATGCTTTCGATCACTTTCCATTCAAGTCCCGCTTTATTTATTTCATCTACCCTCTTTTGAATTTCTGCGATTTCCCATACAGAGCCATTGGGAATATGATGAAGGGCCGTTACCACACCGCTGCAGCCAGCCTGGCGGATATCAGCTAAGCTCACAGGATCATTGGGGCCAAACCAGCGCATGGTTTGGGTCATTCTATAAGTCATCATCTTGGTTTATTAATTGGCTAAAATTCAAAAGTAAAAATTAAACGTTCAAAAAGGATAAGACTGTTACGAAAACGTTTCCGTAAGAGTTAATGTATCGCCAAGTGCGCAAAGTGTAACGCAAAGAGCGCAACGTAGCGTCCTTTGCGTTACACTTTGCGCACTTGGCGATACTCTATTTCAAACAGCTCAACTAATTAATAAAAAAAACTTGTTTCAACCGTATATCTTCCGATGAACTACCGATCCTCACTTCAAACTCTCCCGGCTCTACTGTCCAGTTCATATTCTTATCCAGTATAGCCAGATCATCCGGTTGCAACAGGAATTTAACGGTCTTCTTTTCACCCGGTTGCAAGCTGATCCGCTCGAATCCTCTCAGTTGTGTTTCATAAGTGATCACACTGCTGATCTTGTCTTTTATATATAATTGTACCACTTCATCTCCTTTGCGGCTACCGGTATTGGCCACATCAACCGATACCTCAATATTACCCTGTGAATTTTGCCGGGCCGGCTTTACAACCAGGTTGCTGTAAGCAAAGCTGGTATAGCTAAGTCCATAACCAAAAGGATACAACGATCCATTCGCACTTGTATAGCCCGCACCATTCCTTCCTTTGGCAGGCTGGTCGGCCTGGGAGCCAGGTTTGAAAGGAAAATTAAATTCTATCTGGCCGATTGATTTGGGATAGGTCATAGAGAGTTTGCCTCCGGGATTATAATCACCAAACAATGTCTCCGCTACTGCTGACCCCGCAGAAGGGCCGGGGAAACCTGCCAGCAGAATACCAGGCACATATTTATCCGCCCAGTTGATGGTGAGCGGCTGACCGGTAACCAATACCAGCACTACCGGTTTGCCGGTCGCATACAATGCCTGCAGCAATTGTTCCTGCCTCCCGGGAAGATCGAGTGAAGTGCGTGAAAGCCCCTCTCCTACAGTTTTTTCATCTTCACCTAATACCGCAATAATGATATCAGACTTCTTTGCTGCCGCTACTGCTTTGTCAATATCATTTTGCTCCTCTTTACTGAGCGGTGTATAAATGATCTCTGATTCCGGCCATCCTTCATTGGTTATTTCACATCCTTTTTCATACACTACATTGGCCTGATTGCCGAGCAGGTCTTTGATACCTTTATAAACAGTTGTTACAGGATTATTGGAAGGGCCATAACGGCTGATCGTGTACTTCGTTGCATCAGCAAGCGGCCCTGTGACCAGGATATTCTTATACCCCGTTTTGCTGAGTGGTAAAAGGTTGTCTTTGTTCTTCAGCAATACCATCGATTGCCGGTTTATTTCCTGTGAGAATGCTTCGTCCGATGCTGTGTGCACAACCTTATCAGATTGTTTTGGATCGGCTACATAAGGCTGATCAAATAAACCCACCAGGAATTTTACCCGCAACACATCCCTTACTCTTGCATCAACCGTGTTAATGGAAAGCTTTCCTTCCTTTACCAGCTCGCGGATATTATTGATATAGGCATCGGGTGGATCGAAGTTAGTCCACACATTCAATCCCGCTTCAACCGCCTGGCGGGTGGCTTCTTTAAAGTCTGCAGCCACATGATGTTTCTCAAAAATATATTCCACTGCACGGCTGTCAGACACTACATATCCATTAAATCCATACTGCTCACGCAATAGCTCCGTAAGAAAATAATGACTGCCTGTAACCGGTACGCCATCCCAATCATTATAGCTGCTCATCACACCAAGCGGATGTGCTTCTTTTATCACTCGCTTGAATGGATAGAGATATAACTGATGCATTTCCCTGGGCGCAACATGCGGGTCTGTTCTTGCTTCACCATCGCGTCCGCCTTTGGGCACGCTATATACGGCAAAGTGTTTGATAGTGGCTGCCACACCCTGGCTTTGGATACCCAGCGTCATCTGCTTACCGAGTTCAGCAATCAGGAAAGGATCCTCTCCATAACATTCCACTGTTCTTCCCCAGCGTTGATCACGGGCAGGATCAAGAATGGGCGCATAAATATTGGTATAGCCTAATGCTTTTGCTTCGCGGCCGACTATCTCACCCGCCTGTCTCACCAATTGCTTATTCCAGGTTGCACCAATGGATATGGGAGCAGGAAGCGAAGTTGCCCTGTCATGCGTAAGACCATGTATCCCCTCATTGGTAAAATCGACTGGAATGCCCAGCCGTGTTTGCTCAATAAACCATTTCTGCACGGTATTGATCGCATCAGCATGTTTGCTGAAAGGATAGGAATACTGCGATTGCGCTTCAGGTTTGAAAGGAAGGCTATTGAGATGCTCGTCAATATTAGCGATACCATCTTTCCAGATACTGTTTTTCCATTGCGCAGTGGGCAATTCGTCTTTCAGTACACGGCCATAACCATAAAGAGTAGCCATCTGGCAGGTCTTTTCTTCCAGGTTCATCTGCGACAGGAGGTCTTCAACACGTTTATCAACAGGCTGAGTTGGATCTTCAAAAATGTCTTTACGTCCGTTCTTATTAAAATCAATCCAGCCCTTTTTGTAAATAGTGGAAGGCTGTGCAAATGCAGTCATTGCACTGAAGCAGGCAACTGCTGTAAGTAATCGTTTCATCCTGTATCTTTTATTTTTTATCAGGCAGGTTAAAAATCCGCCCGCTCCATTTTTGGCGTAAGCCAATGTATCAACAACCAGGCAATCAAAAAGGAAAGCCCACAGAATATGAAAAGGATATTATATCCTGCTGTAAGATTATTTATTCCTTTATAGTAATCCAGTATAGCTCCCACCCCCAGTGGAAACAATACACCGCCTACTGCACCGGCCATACCTCCAATGCCAATCACAGAACTGACTGCTTTGGATGGCAACATATCTGATACGATCGTAAAAATATTGGCACTCCAGGCTGCATTGCCGGCAATAGCCAGGCAAAGCAATCCTACTACCATCCACATATTGTCTGTATATCTTGCTGCGACGATCGGCAATACCATTAAGGCCGATACCAGCAAAGCCATCTTTCTTGCTTTATAGACCAGCCATCCTTTTTTGATCAGCTTTGATGAAAGATATCCTCCACCGATAGCACCAACCGTTGCGGCCGTGTAAATAATAATAAGCGGGGGTGAAGGCTTCTTTAAATCAAGATGAAAAGTGCTGGAGAAATAAGAAGGCAACCAGTACATAAAGAAATACCAGATAGGGTCGGTAAAGAATTTACCAATGATGAATGCCCAGGTCTGTTTTAAACCAAACAGCCTGACCCATTTGATATTCTCACCTTTCTCAGTCTGCGCTTCGTTATCACTTTTAATATAATTCAATTCAGCTTCAGACAGCCGTCTTTGCTTTTCGGGCACTTCATAAAAAATACGCCAGGCGATCAACCATAAAAAACCAATGGCACCGGTGATAAGAAAAGCAGCCTGCCATCCATAAAACCCAAGTATCCAGGGAATGATCACAGGAGCCAGCACCGCACCGATATTGGAACCGGAATCAAAAAAGCCTGTGGCCAATGCTCTTTCTTTTTTAGGGAACCACGACACAACTGTTTTTACCGCCGAAGGAAAATTACCTGATTCACCCAATCCCAGTAAAGCTCTCACCGCACCAAAACCAACAGTGGTTTTTACCAGTGCATGCAGCATGGCGGCAACACTCCAGATCGTAATTGAAATGGTATAACCAAGTTTACTGCCGATCTTATCGATGATGCGCCCGAATACTAAAAGCCCAAACGCATACGCGGCTGTAAACGCTGCAACGATATAACTGTAATCAGATTCAGTCCAGTGGAATTTTTCTTCCAGCACAGGTTTCAGGTATCCCATTACCTGCCGGTCCAGATAATTGATGGTAGTGGCAAAGAACAAAAGGCTGCAAACTACCCAACGGTAATTACCCGGTTTACCCTGCCCTGCTGCTGTATTGTTATTTGTTGACATGATGGCTATTTATCTTTTTTTCCCAGTACGCTATAATAAATAAGAAACAGATAAGAAGGGATCAGTATCCAGTAAGCATACTGATTATTGGATATTTCTGCAAGTCTGCCATACAGCAAGGGCAGCAATGCTCCGCCTGCGATACCCATGATCAGCACGGCTGAACCTCTTGCCAGTTTTTTCCCCTGCAAACCTTTCAAAGCCTGTGGCCATATAGCAGCCCAAAGCATGGCATTCGCCAATCCGAGTAATGCTACACAAACAACGGAAGCCATGCCTGGCAATAAGAGGATCAGTACAGAAACAACCAAACCAAGACAGGAGGAAATATAAAATGCCCGTTGCTGTGAAATGATCCTGGGTATGACCACAATGCCGGTAAGATAACCGATCATCATACAGGTGAGTGTGTAGGATGCAAGCGTTTTCGCTGTATCCAGTCCCATACCATGATAAGATCCATAATTACCAATGGTATCGCCTGCCAGCACTTCCACACCTACGGCAAAAAATATAGCGGTAAATCCCAGAAGAAAATTATTGCTCCTGGTTGCAGCAGGTTTGATACTGCCGATTTCTTCAGCAGGTATTTCCGGCTTTACCTCCGGTAAATGTGCATAACGGATAAGCACTGCAATGATCAGCCATATAGCAGCCAGCACACAATACGGAATGATCACATCCTGCGCCAACTCATCCAATCTTGCCAGCCTTTGCGCTCCGCTCATCTGTGCAAGCTCTGCAGTCAATACATTCGAATTTTTCAGGATAATGCTTCCCATGATCAGCGGCGCCAGTATCCCTGCTGTTTTATTGCAGATGCCCATGATGCTGATACGCCGGGCAGCCGTTTCCTGTGGGCCCAGTAAAGTGATATAAGGGTTAACAGCAGTTTGCAAAAGCGTAAGCCCTCCTCCTGTTATAAATAAACCAACCAGGAAAAGAAGATACGACCTCGTCAATGCGGCCGGTACAAACATGAGACAACCTGCTGCCATCACACAAAGACCAACACTCATCCCTTTCACCATGCCGGTGCGTTGCAATAACTGACCGGCAGGTAAAGCCATTACTGTATAAGAGATATAGAATGCAAATGTTACGAGATAAGGCTGCCATCCTTCCAGTTCACAGGCGATCCGCAGATAAGGAATCAGGGTAGCATTGATCCAGCTTACAAAACCGAAGATGAAAAAGAACGATCCAATGATAAGGATATTCTTTGTGTATTGATTGGATACGGACGGTTCCAGGTTTGCGCTAGCGGATACAGACATAATACAGTTTATTTATTTTCCATTGCTGCGTGAACACTTCCATATTTCAACAACCTCGTTTTGGCTTCTTCATAATCCCTGATGCCTGTTTTTTCCATCAGCATGCGTGTGCCGCGGTCGATCAGTTTTTCATTGCTGATCTGCATGTGCACCATCCGGTTGTCGTACACTCTGCCAAGCCGGACCATGGCCGCAGTAGAGATCATGTTCAGCACCATTTTTTGGGCAGTGCCGCTTTTCATCCGCGTGCTGCCGGTAATGAACTCAGGGCCTACGATCACCTCTACGGGGTAATCAGCATGTTCAGCAACAGGTGAACCGGGATTGCAAACGATACAACCCGTGGCAATGCCATTCTTCCTGCACTCCCGTAAAGCGCCTACTACATAAGGAGTGGTGCCGCTGGCAGCAATACCGATCACAAAATCTTTATCTGTTACTTTATAATCCTGCAGATCTTTCCAACCGGTTTCATAGCTGTCTTCTGCATCTTCAATTCCGAAACGAAGGGCTGCATCCCCTCCTGCCATCAATCCGTTCACCATGTCTGCATCCACTCCATAAGTAGGCGGGCATTCGCTTGCATCGAGCACGCCTAATCTTCCGCTGGTGCCGGCGCCCATATAAAACAGGCGGCCACCTGATGCCAGCCTTGGTGCAGCAGCATCTATCAATGCTTCGATGCGTGGTAATACTTTTTGTACAGCTAATGCCACTTTCTGATCTTCTTCATTGATATGCTGCAATATTTCAGCAGTAGACATTTTTTCAATATGCCTGTAAATCGAAGGTGATTCTGTGATCTTGCGTCCCGGGTTCTGCTCTCCCATATTTTTTAAACTTTTCTATACCTGCTTTTCAGTAAATCATTCATGTACGCATTCACTTCCCATTGATCGACCACCGGCTGCCTGGTATAAGGCAGTTGCGGCATATACGGATAAGGGCCAAATTCTGCAGTGAATGTCAGGAATGGTTGACCCGCCTGCTTATTAGCACTGTACACTTTGTCCCAACACCGGAGATGCATGTCCAAAGCTTCCTGCCATTCAGGTGCGCGGGGATCATTTACCTGTGCTCCCTGCGTATGCCCCACACGTGCATGAAAATGACGCGTACGGGAAATGGCCAGATCAACTGCATCCTGCTGATCATGCAGGAGGGTTTCTGCTACAGCCACCCAATGTGAAATATCGAGCGTCAACAGCAGTTCCGGCAATTGCCTTAAGTATTCCGCCGTGATATGTGCAGCAAAACTGAATTTGCCCCGGTGCGTTTCATGATACACCGGTATGCCTGTTGAGGCAGACAGTTTTGCTGCTTCAGCGATCAGTGCTGCATTCTGCTCCAGCGTGTAATAATCTTTACCTGTTTGCGAATTGATCAGCAGCGGCTTTGCCTCCGCCATAATTTCCAATCGCTTCTTATATGCTTCCAGGTGTTGTTCAAAATCAGGGTCTACTGTTTCCCAATGCTGGGCAACCAGTTTTAACCCATATTTGTCCAACACATTTAATAGAATGTCTTTTTCTTTTTTAACTGCGGGTATATCTGTTTCCACTCCATCATATCCGCTCTCTTTTACCCGTTTGGCAAATTCATCCCAGGGAAGATGGGTTTGTCCCCAGCGTGGGCAAAAGGAAATAATTTCTAAATACATTCAAATAGTCTTTTATCTGATCAATGTTGAAAGAGAGTCAAAATACAAAATCTATTTGAAAGACACTTTCTCAACAACAGGATCAAATAATAAAGGATAGAACTGTCCCTGCATTTTCTGTCCTTTTGGAATGCCCGGTGTGGTAGGCAATAACTCATCATCTGAATTGGACAATGTTCCATCTGCGAACACGTTCAATACAAAAGCACGACGGGACTTTTTCGATTTGTTAGCATAAGACCCATGCACCATCAGTGGATGATGAAAACTGGCATGTCCTTTTTTCAATTCAATAGGGACCGGTTTGAAAGTCGCTTTTTGTTCTTCTGTTAAATAATCCATCAATCCTTCCATATCTCCTGCCAGCTCTGGTTTATCGAGCAGGCCCCAATGCTGGCTGTACGGTACATAATACAGACACCCGTTCTCTGTAGTGGCATCATCCAATCCAACCCAGCAGGTGAGATGCTGCAGCGGAGCTGTACGCGTCCAGTATGAATAATCCTGGTGCCAGGCCACTACGCCACCATGCAGGGCAGGTTTGCAGAAAAGCTGATCATGCCAGAACCGTACAGCTTTATTGCCCAGCAACTGGCTTGCTGCCATTACAAAAGCAGGGTTCCATAATATATCATGAAAGCCTTCTGTGATGCGCCAGGCCCCCAGTGCATGAAAGAGAACAGTGTTCACATCGGCTGATTCATTGGAAGCAAACTGATAAAACAACGGATTGCCCGGATGAGCAGGGTCAGCGATCTGCGCCAGCTCTGCATTCAACTTATCGATCTGCCACTCGTCGAGCAATTTGATATTGCTGACATAACCATATTCATTATAAAACTCCACCTGCTCTTTGGAAAGACGGTACTGTTCCCATTCTGCTGCCGAAGTGGGCCAGCGGAATAGATCGGAGACCAGCTTATGGAATTTTGATAAATCACTCACTGTTGTTACCGGCATAATTATAATTTTTCAGATTAATAATTGAGGGTCGACAATTGCTTTGCTTCTTCTATTACTTTGGCAGCGCTTTCTTTGTCCAGGAAAAGCCATGCGCCTGCATGCTTTCTTAATATCGTGGAAGGATACTGCTCGCTCACTTCACTTTTTAAAGTGTGGTAAACAGCCTGTGCTTTAGCAGCGCCCGGCACCATGCAAAATATCTGGCTGGCTTTTAAAAGCGCCGGGATCGTAAGCGTGTAAGCATACACAGGCACCTCGCTGATATTATCAAAGCATCCTTCATTTACCTGTTGTTGTTTGCAGGCTTCGTCAAGGTCTACTATCTTAACCAGTTTGGGGTCATTGAACTCTGCAACGTGCGGGTCATTGAAAGCAAGATGCGTGTTCTCACCAATGCCCATGCAGGTAATATCTACCGGGTGTTCGCGAAGCAATGCTGCATATCTTTCACATTCTGCTTCATGATCAGTGGCCTGGCCATTCAGGTAAAACACCTGGCGGAAAGGCACTTTATCGAATAATCTTTTTTTCAGGAAAATGCCAAAGAGCTGCGGATCATTTTCTGGCAGACCGATGTATTCATCCATATGAAAAGCCTGCACACGCTGCCAGTCAATATCCTGTTTGATAAACGATTCAAGGAACTCATTCTGTGAAGCAGCAGCGGCGAAAATGATATTTACTGTTTCTTTTTGTTTTAACAGGAGGTTGATGTTGTCTGCTGCCATCTTTGCTGCATCTGCCCCCATTGCGGCCCTGTTTTCATGAATACGTACTCTCAACTGATCGGCTACAAAATCTGTCATTGGGTTTATATTTTATTCTGAATATTTTCATGAATAAGTAGTAGGAACAGGCGGAGAGCGGATCACTCTTCCGCCTGTTAAGGTTTTTTAGAGTCTGAATTTCACACCTGCACGTCCCCAGAAGGAATAGAATTGTTTTTGATAGAGACGATCTTCCTCACCGAAATAGATCCTTTGCGGAGCATTGGTCAGGTTTTGCGCTTCTGCGTATACCGTAAATCTTTTATTGATACGGTAAGATGCATTGGCATCTATTTGTACCCGGCCAGACTGTATTATATCCTGCTGGTCATCGGCACCAAGTATAGCAGTGTAAGAACCGTTATAGTTCAGGTTACCCTGTACTGTTAAACCTTTCCATCCATAGGACAATGATGCGTTGGCTGTATGTGTTGCCTGGCCTGGCAGGCGAAGGTCTTTGCGGAATTGTGCATCAGCGCTGGAGTGAGAATAAGTGTAATTGGCCAGTACGGAGAACCCTTTCAGGAAGCCTGGCAGGAAAGTCAGGTTAGCCTGAGCATTCAATTCAATACCAAACACATTTGCTGCGTCACCGTTCAGGATCTGCCTGTATCTCCAATCTATGTATCCATCCGCTCCCACAAACTCATCACCGGTAATACGGGTCTCACTCTGATACTGGAACTTGTCGATCTTTTTATAGAAAACACCAGCAGACAGGATGCCGAGGTTGGAAAGATATTTCTCCGCCATCAGGTCAAAGTTGGTAGAAAACGCTGGCTTCAGTTCCGGGTTACCATCTGTAACGATCTCGCTCAATACGCTGATCACACGGCCAGGAACAAGATCAACGAAATTAGGCCGTGAATAACCGAATGTAACAGCACCACGGATCAGTGTGGATTTGTTGATATCATATTTAGCCTGCAAATTGGGAAGGAACTTGGTATAGCTTGTCTTCTTTTGTGTAGGTGTGGTGGATTCCCATACATCGTCATCACCAAGCGTGATGATATTGCCCTTGTAATCAACATCCGTATGTTCCACTCTTAATCCACCGATCAGCATCCAGCGGTTAAACTGGATCCGGTTCATGATATAACCAGATGTAACTGTTTCAATCGCATCATAGTAATAACCATCGATCGTGCCGCGGGTCGTTGCTTCATCTTTTGTGAAATAAGCAGGATCATCTTTGTGTTGATCAAAGAAAGAAATAGTTTTATCCTTGTCCACACCAAGACCGAAATTGGTAGCGCCATCCAGCAAATGGGCAGATACTTCAGGATTGCCAGAAAAATTGGTTAAGCTGCCAACAGCAGGATCGCCGGTGAAATTGCTCACCAGGGCTGTTTCAGGACGCCATCTTTGATTATGCATTCTTTTCACCTTGCCACCCATTTTGAAAGTTGCTGAGTTGTTACCCAGTTTATAATCATAGGAAGCATTCAGTTTACCTACAAAGTTTTTACCTTCTGTGTTCCAGTTGTCCCTTTCAATGGTATTGTAAGTAAACAGTGATGCATTATTCTTCCAATCTGTACCGGTAGCCATCAGGTAATCGGTAGAGATATCAGAGATCTGTAAAGGAATATTGCCTGTAATGAAATTATAGGTACCGGCAACGGTAGTGAACTGTGAATTGCTGAAGAATGTTCCTGCATCCAGTTTTACACGTCCGATACGTGTTTCAAACTGCAGGTTCAGGTTCAGGTTCTTATTATCTTCTGCAGCAGTCCGCAGTTCGTTGTAGGAGCGGCCACGTGTAGTAGTGTAAACGCCATCATCATTTTGAGTTGTACGTGAAGTTTGCATCCGTGTGCGTTTGCGATAGCGGGTAAGATCATTATCGTGGTCGCTGTACATAAAGTTGGCCACCAGGCTTGTAACAGGACTGAAATTCAGATCGGCTGTTGCAGACACACCCTGGCGGGTACGTTGGTTCTCCACATACAGATAGCGCACATCAGTAGGGAAATACACAGGGCCTTTGCCATAATCGTTCTGCTCCCAAACCTGCGCACGAACTTCGTCATAACCATTGGTAGTACGGTAATAGCTTCCATTGGCCATGATGCCTAAAAGACCATTAGGATTTTTAGCAGTCGGGAAGAAACGTTTGCCGAGAGAAATATTGCCAATGCCATTGGCCTTACTGCGGAGATCATTGTAGCCAAGGCCGGCGTCCAGTGTCAGTCTTGGTTTAAGTGAAGTGGCAGTAGGCGATTTCATATTGATCTGTCCTGCGATCGCATCGCCATCCAGGTCAGGCGTCAGTGTTTTGATCACTTCCATTGAAGCAAGCACACTGGTCGGGATCACATCCAGTTGAGCATTACGATTACCTTCTTCTGATGAACCCATGATCTGCTCACCGTTCACATTAATATTGGTAAAGTTGCCTGGCGTACCGCGCAATTGAACAGTAGCACCTTCACCACTGCTGTTGCGGCCAATGGTCACACCCGGCAGGCGTTGCATGGATTCTGCAACGTTGAGATCAGGATAGCGGCCCATCAGATCGGCAGAGATCACCTGTTTGATGTTGTCGGCATTCCGTTGCTGGTTCAATGCTTTTTGCTGTCCTTCCCGCACGCTTGATACCGTTACGCCAGAAAGGCTGACAGTATTGGGGGTAAGTTTAATTTCACTGTTAGTCGTCTGGCCAGCACTTACCTCAATCTCCTGTTCCAGGGATTTAAAGCCCATGTAATTGATCACAAGAGTGTACTTCCCCTGTTTTACTCCCAGGAATTCAAAAACCCCTGCGAGGTTGGTGGTGGTGCCTCTTGTACTTCCTTTTATCATAACAGAAGCGCCGGGCAATGCGCCTCCATCCATATCCGTTACCTGTCCCTTAATATTCCCGCTCGTTGACTGAGCTGAAATATCCGAAAAGAAGAACAGGAATACCAGTGTAATCACCGGCATGAGCAGTTGGTGGGTCCTTTGTTTCATTTTGCAGATATTTTTTTTGAAAAAAATAGTTGTCATTGTAAGCAATCGTTTATGTATTTATTTGAATTTGAAATTCCGGTAGTCTACGAGGAAACGCAAGGCAAAGCTGGTCCCGATGTCGCGGTTGGTCAGCCATATTTTCCCTTTTTTAGAACGGGTACGTGTTTCCAGCACTGCACCGCGCAGATTTGGATCAGGATGATCTTCTGCATAGCGGTTCTTTATTATCCAGGCAGCAGACTTTTCGATATGGGGATCAAATTCCTTGAATCCTTCTTTAGACAATTCGATCCATACAATACCGGCAAGTGCTACTGCAGAACCTGTTGAAGATCCTTTATCCGGCTTCTGACCATTTGTATAGTTATCATAAAAGATAGTTCCGTCTTTTTGCTGTGCTTTTGCAAATGTGCGCGCTGTTTTAGCAGCAGATTCCAGGTATTTCCTGTCGCCGGTAAGTTTGAATGCTTCGATCAAAGATTCAGCATACCACAATGAAAAGCGGGGATGGAAGGTATGAGCCTCGGTTGAGTTGGGCATGAAGCGCATCCATACTCCTTCTTCACCCTGTTTTTCGATCAGGCTGTTGCATAAAAGAATAAAGGCGTCCTTAAATTTTTTATCGCCTGAAAACTCATAAGCGTCCTTGAACAAAGAGCCTTCAGTGTTGGGGCGTGACACATCAAACAACTCCTGGTCTTTCTGGGCTTTTTGTTTCCAGAAAGGGCTGTATTCTTTCAGCACCTCTCCTGTTTTTGCATCAATATTATCATAACATACGCCCTGTTCAGGATAATACATATTGGCCAGCATCCAGGAAGCTGCATTGGTAGCCACTTTCGCATACTTCGGATCTTTGGTCACGCGAGACAGTTCATATATGCCCGGAGTTCCATCAGAAACAGTGGCAAACACGATGAAGTCTTCCCCCAGCACATCCCCATGTCTTGCATCCACCATTCCTTTCAGTTTGGGATGGTCTTTTATTTCCATGCTGATCCAGTAATTGCCACCACGTTTGGCTGCGTCGAGATATGATTTATTGCCTGTTGCTTTGTAAGCAGCCAGCAATGCGTTCACAGCCTGGCCGGTATGCCAGGGCACTTCATATTCATACCATTTTCCTTCGGTCACATTATAGTCGCAGCGCGACTTGCCCTGTTTGTCGAGGATCACTTCAGAAACATAGCGGGCTGTTTCATTAATAGCTTTGGTTATTTCTTCCTTTTTGGGCTGGGCATTCACCTGCATTCCGCCCAGGGTAAGAGCAAGGAAAGAAAAAATACAACCAGCTTTCTTAATCGGCCTCAAATGTTTGGTCTTTTGCATTCAGTGTATACTTGTGTTTATGATTGGTAATGGCAAGATCGTCCTGCAATCTGAAAGTAAAAGTCCAGGGGCGATCGTTCTGCTTTCTTATCTTCAATAATACATGGTTCACACCTTCTTTGAGTGGCAGGCTCAGTTGCTCTTCGCGAGAACCGCTGCCGGTGCTGGAAAAAACTTTTATACCATTGCAATACACTTCAGTTTCGTCATTCACCGTAATAAAAGCATTGGCATTAATGGCTTTCTCAGCATTGATCAGGCAATAAGCATAGCCTGACACTGAAACAGGATCTTTATAATTAGCGTCCAGGTCAATAATTCCTCCTTCAGTTGAAGAGTACTTCTGCCAGCGATAAGTTTTTCCCAGGTAATGAGTGAAATCGCCAGGGGATGGTGGCTTATCATATTCCTTATTGGAAGAATAAAGAAACCCCGGTAATTCATTCTTATCAGCTAAAGGGAAAGGGCCTCCGACCATCCAGTTCTTAAAATAAAAACGGTCGCTCACCGTAATATTCAGCCGCAGCGCAGATGCCGGCGGAATGGTATGATGGGCTGCAATTGCTGCACGGGCGGCCGTGAGTTGCTGTTGCAATTGCAACAGGTCATTTCTCTTTTTATTATATGGCTCCATGGTCTTATCGAGCCAGTAAAGCTGATTTTCACTTAACCAGGATCTGCGGAACCATTCAGCATGAGCAGCATATCGCTTTTGCAGGGCACTGGCCGCATCAATACTTTCCTTCAACAATGCTTCTGCTTTGGTAGCATTGGCGGGCAAAGCCGCTTCTGCATATTTTTTCACAATATCAGCAATTGCCACTCTTGTATCAATGATCAGTTTATACTGACCTATTGCATATTTCAGTGCATCAATATCAGACAGGTTCCTGCTGCCTTTTGCTGCATTGATATAAGCAGTAGCAGCATTTAATATTTCAGTAGCTTTTGCAGTGGATGAATTGTTGAGGATAAGTTGCTTTCCGCTATCAGGCAGTATTTTTTGATACCAAAGCTGATCATTCAGGTTATAGGTCAGTTCCAGTCCTCTTAACTCCATCAACTTGAACAGGGCTTTCACATAATTATCTTCTTTGCTATTATAGGCAGCAAGGGAAAAACGCTGATCAAAACTGTTTTCATAAGCCGCGCTCACATTCCAGCTTTTTTCTGCTGCTACATACACGCCATACCAATCACCTGCAAAAAGATAAGTACCTCCATCATCCCAGATAGTAGTGAATGCACCGGTAGAGCCATTTAATTTACCCTGCTCCAAAAATCCTTTGATATTCGCTTTGGCCATTGCCATATCGGGGAACATGCGGTAGGAGTTGAGTATGCCGGGGCAAACCATGAATTCAAGACCGCGCTCCACAAAAGGCTTTATCCAGGGATCAAAACTTTTTTTGTCGCCATATTCCCAGGTGAGATAGATCACATCTTTAGGAAGCATGTCCAACACTTCTTCATGCTGCAAAGCAATATCGCCCCACATCATCATCCGCTTGCCATGACTTTTAACAACATCATACAGGAATTTGAGGTGATCTGCATAAAACCTGGCCTGGCCGATACTATCTATATAAGGCTTTGATCTGCCTTTGCCCAGGTCAAAGGTTTCATCACAATTCACATTAAAATAAGGAGCGCTGAATGCATCACACAATTCCCCGATCACGTCTGCCAGGAATTTCCTTGCTTTCGGATCAAGCGGGGAGATCAATGTAGATGTTTCACCCATTGATTTGTATTGAGGGAGCGCCAGTATTTTTTCAAAATGCCCGAATGATTGGAAGCTGCCGATCAACTGCATCTGGTATTTGGCAGCATAGGCAGATAATTCTTTTATCTGTGAAATCGTGAGTTTGCCATTGGCAGGTGCAAAATCTGGGTGAGACAGGGGCTGAACAACATGCTCGATATAAAAAGAAAGATAATTGATCTTCAGCTCAGCCATTCTTTCAATCTGCTTCTTTATATAATCCACTGTAGGAATAGGGCCACGGCTGATATCATCATATATCACGCGGTGTTCAAAAGAAGGCCAGTCAGTAATAGACAAAGCGGTGTTCCATTTGCTCCGGGTAAGTTGCTTCAATGTCTGCAAGCCATAAAAAATACCGGTTTCTGTATTAGCCGCGATCAACCGTTGTTTTTTATTGATCACTAACACATATCCTTCCCTGCCTATCTTATCAAGCTGGCTACCAGCTTCTGCCTGCAACAGGGAATCCGTTTTTTTATTTTTTCCGATAAGCGCAAGTGTGATATCTGCCTGTGGAAGTTGGTTGTTTTTTTCTTCAGCAACAAATTTGTTCCAGTTCTCTTTAAGCCGTTCTACCGCAGCCTGATCAAGCCCCTGGTTTTGAAAGCGTAAGCTGGAAGGAAAAGAAATGATTTGAGAAGATAAAGACACCTGTTGGGGATAAGGCAATACCGGCAGGTCATTCGACCAGCAGTTTGCGCCAGCAAAAAGCACAATGATCAACAGCAAGAAGTTCCTACTAATAGTCCACATTTATTTCAAAACCTTTTAAACTAATTAGAAGAATCCAAATCTGAAAAACACCACGACCGTCTTCTATAAACGAATGATGGCATTTCCAGTACCCAATCGTTAAACAACACTAATATAGGATTAATTTACGGTAACGTACCCGGAAACTCTTAATTTTTTTACAAAGAAATCGTTACTTTCTTCATTGCTACTGCATTTTAACAGATACCGAATTATTTAAAGTAGTGATCTCTGCCTGACCGCACGATGCATCAATACTTAACATACGCGCTCCCGGTGAAGGCTTCAACCTGAAAATCACTTGCTTCGAGCGCGGCTTCAGGTCGTTCGGCGCTTCCAGCACTGGTATGTTCAAACTGTCTTTTGCCTGCCCGCCAATTGTTAATACGATCTTGCAATTGCGGGCAACCTGATTGCCGATATTATGTATAACTGCCTGCACTTCCACTTCTTCCCCGGCGTTCTTAACAAGAGTGATATCCCTTGCTGCAAGTGCAAGATCAGGCTTTGCCGATTTGCCTGTGGCATAAGCTTTCAGTTGTTCCACCGATACGAGCAAAAGTTTACCGGCTAGTAAATGCAGTGATATATCATTCACTCTTTCTTTCAACTCAATAGTAGTATCTATCAGATTTTCATCTGCAACACCATCATTATCGCGATCAATACCTGAACGGAGTTTATACAAACCGGGCTGCAATTGCCAGGTGCGCATTCCAATTGTTTTTGCGTTGCCAAAATTATAGAGCGACGCACGCACTGTTTTATCATCTCCGCCCTTCACCAAAATGGCAACATCCTTACCAGTATTTTTCCATGAAGCGATCAAAGAAGGATATTCATAACCGGCTGCAAAATGCCCGGTATACATGCCCATCAATATATTACTGCCGGGTATGTATACCCTATCGGTAAATTTTACTTCGCTGGTAAGCAGGGGAAAATTATACCGGAGGATTTGCAATATTTTCTCCAACCCATTCTCCAGGATAGTATCACTATAAGTTATAGAATACTGATTGTAAGGCTGGCCATACAGTTTTACCAATGAATCATACTGGTTGTTCCGGGTAAGTTGTTTAGCCATGGCAAACACTTTACCCATGGGATTAATACCCGGATCATGATCTGATCCACCGGAAAGCAATTGCTGCTTCACCCATGCAAGACTACCTGGTTGAGTTGCCCCCTGATCTTCTTTCTCCAGCCTTGCTTTATTGATAAGCTCATTATAAAAATTAACTGTACGCAGATAGAATGCATTTTGTGTAATCGCGTACATGCCCATCAAATGGTATTGCAACTCATTAACATGGCCAAGATGGTCCCAATCATAATAATCATAAGTGAGGTCAGGGCTATACCATTTTTTGCTGTCACCTCCTATTTTGTCGCCTACGTATCCAATAGCAGAAGGTAGTACACCTGCAGGTTTACCATTATCCGTTCTTGCCGCATCTGCTATCCATGCTTTGCTCCACTCGCCAAACTGCTGAATGATGGAAGGATTTTCATTATACCATGCTGCCCATAATCCGGGCAATAAAGCTCTTGCATTCAATGCCACATCCACACCATAAGGAAACTGCGGCACCACTTCCGTTGCAGAAAGATAATACGATCTGAAATGACGATGGCCAAGAGAAGTAATGCCCGTCCATACATCATCAAAGTTTTGCATGCTCACCATACATCTCTCCACATACTCAGGATCTCCATAGTTTACAAGGAACATGCCCGGATGTGTATCGCGGAACAATTCAGCAGAGTGCTCCACATCATCCACTCTTTTTGCAAAGCCGCGCTCCAGTAAGCCGCTGTTCCATACGCCATCAGCCAACCGCATATAACCCAGTTTTGCCAGGCTATCATCTGCACCGAGAACAGCAGGCAGCCACCAGCGAAGTATCTCCACATCATCACCATACTTGCCGCCTAGTTCGCCATTGTCAGCTTGCTTTTGCGTTACCCACCAATGGATCACTTTCAACATGCGGTGCATTGCTTCCTGCTGATAGATGGCCCACAAAGGAGCGCCTTGTTGCGCAGCAACCGGCAACTCTTCATTCTTTATTTTCTTTCCCAGGTACATGCTGATGATCTCATTCCCGGGATATGCTTTTTGTAATTTGGTAAAATAGGTGCGGGCAGCTTTTTCATGCGCCGGATTATTATCTTCCTGGTCAAGCCAGTAGTATATCCTTGCAAGAAGATAAATCGCCCGGTCATGCAATGGATCTGTTGGATCAGCTATAACCTGCTCCAGCAGATCTGCTGCCGCATACATACGGTAGATAAGGCTAAGGCCTGTTTGCCTGGTCGCCCATAACCAACCGCCTCCATCGAAATAATAACAGGCAAGCAGGTATTTTTCAATAATATCCAACTGGTTCCGCAAAGCAATACTGGCTGTATCCTTCTTCAACTTTCCCAATAACTCTGAACGGAAAGCGCTTACCGCAGAAGTATCTTCTTCCAGCTCATTATTAAAGCGGATGGATGGGCTGGCTGATGCAGGCCTCAACTCAACAGCATACAATCCTACACCTGTTCCAATGCCCCGTATATTGATCACTGCATTTCCGCCTTTGATCGAAACCTTATGCCTGATCGTTTTATAAGCAAGCCTGTACCAGGGGGCATTGATGGTATCAGGAAATTGTTCACCATTAACCGTGACCAGCATCTTCATGGGTATGCTATCCTTATTACCCAGGCTAAGTGTAAGATAATAATCATCATCAGGCAGATCAACACGATACACCAGGCTGTCGCTGCCTAAAACACCTGAACGCAAAGCAGGATCAGGCAGTTTTTCATTCAATGTATCAAAAGCAGCCGATGGAGCATGTAACCAGCCATAACCTTTTCCTGCATCATATTGCATTGTATCAGTGATGCGCGTATATCCTTTTGCAACAGGCAAACGCTCTGTTCCCATATCGAAAAGGAAATTCTTTCCCTGTCCGCTTTTATTGCAGGAACCCAGGAAGAATAATCCGACCAGCATAAAAATGAAAGAGTACTTCAAATAAATCGTTTGATCAGGTTAAGGAAGTTTTGCTATCTCGATGCCTGCAGTGATCACAGCACCTAATCCACGCGGATCATTATCGATCGTCTTACGATCCAAATAAAATTGCTCATCGAAGCCGATCTCCGTACCACGGCAGATACCATGCACCACACCATTTGCATCTATCTTTCCTGCCACTGCATTCCATGCTTTCAGGGCAGGTTGTTTGAATGATTTGCTGAGCCAACCTTTACGCACTCCCCTGGCCATCGCCAGTGCAAACATGGCTGTGCAGGAAGTTTCTTTGTATGAATCAGGGCGTGTCAATACCTGGTGCCAGAAGCCATCACTGTCCTGGTATTTCATCAGACTGGCGATATGCTGACGGAAGGCTTCGAGTATTTTTTTATACGCGGGATGATTGGTGGGCAGCCAGTCCAGCAATTCTGCTGTGGCCCAAACTACCCAACCATTGGCCCGGCCCCAATAGGCTAGGGATTGCTGGCCGGTTCTGCTGAACCAGCCATGTTTATATAAACCTGTTTGAGGATTCAATAAATATTTTCTGAATTGTATCACCTGGCGTACGGCATCTTCCATATATTTTTTTTCACCGGTTGCTTTTGCCATGCGTATCAAAAAGGGAACGCTCATAAACAGGTCATCGGCCCATACGGTGAACTCTTCAGGTTCAGGGCGACAGAAAGTACCGTCTTGCAACCGTACCTGTTTGGCAGAAACATAGTCAAGCAAAGGTTCCAGGAATTTACCGATCGTTTCATCTTTTTCTTCTACATACAATCCTGCAAAAGAAAGTGCCGGCGCCCCTGCATCATCCAGCATAGTGCGGCGGAAGATGCGGTGATAACTGCCACGCCATGCATATAAAGAATCATACTGCCATTTTATATAGTCATAATTATCCAGTATAAAGCTGGCATATTTTTTTACAAAAGGCAGGTAACGGTTGTCTTTTGTTTCTTTTTCCAGTGCCAGTATGCTCCAAACCATGGTGCCGTGTGAGTATTGCCAGTCGGAGTATGGATCACGCTGATAGGCAGCCAGGCTGTCTGTGACCAATGCCGGAAGAAATCTTTGAGGAGCTGTTTGCCAGTTGAGAATTCTTCCATCATTTTTATAGTACGGTTGAATGGATTGCAAAGGAGTGTTGCCCGGCTGTCTGAAAGGACCGGCGTATACCCATTGTGCCAGAGGGGTAACAGACAGGTCAAGATCACCGGCCATTGTTACAGGCCTCAGGAAAACTACAGGATTGGCGGCACTGTTTTCATAAGCAACCAATAATTCATTCTCGCCTTTCTTTAATGGCACAGTAAAATAGTGATCAAACCGGAACCTGTTATAAGCTTCTTCAACAGGATTTGATGAAGGTGTTTCCTGTTGCTGCCAGGCAATCGTTTTATTTATCCAGATCTTTATATTTCCTGCACTGGTAATGCCAAACCTTACAACAGTATCTTTTTTCACTTCCATTTTCCTCCATGCATAAGCGCTTTCTTTTGCCTGCAGGGATAAAAACCGGAAATCGATCACCTGCATGCCCAGTTCTTCTTTTTGCAAAACCCATTCCCATTCAAACTTTGTATCGGCAATGATCTTGTCTGCCACTTTCCGGGATAAACTCAATGCATCAGCCTGCTGACAAAAAGAAGGCAGGCTGATCAACATCAAAGCTGTCAATATGTTCCATCTGTTCCGGTATGATCTCATATTACAAGCTATTTTCTGGGTTTATCAAAAATGATATTGGTAGAAGTTTTGTCCTTCAATAAAAATTGTTGTGCCGGATAATACTGAAGATTATTGGTTATGGTGCCATCTTTACTTTCGCTTACATATACAACAGCTTTGGTTGAATCTGTTGATTGAATATCCAGCCCGTTAAAAGAGAACTTGCTGGCATTGTTCACCACGATACCGGGACGGCTTTCGCGACCAGTTGAACGTATGGTGATATTCGACATCTTCACGTCTTTGGCATGGCGGATAAAGAAACCGTAGGACGGAAGTTTTCCAAACATTATTCCTTCAGGATATTCTTCTTCTTTTTCTACTACAGGTTTAAACAGATCAACCAGGCTGTCGCCACCTTTCGTTTCGATACGGATATTATGCAGTGAAATATTTTCGACCGGGGCTTTTGCTATGCCGGTAATGGAGCAGCCTGTTTCGTCTGCGCCGGTAGCAATGATATTCGAGAGGCTGATATTCCTGATCCTGCCCAGGGGCGGAGTAGCTGCATCAGCAATATGCTTTCTTGCCCTGTTCCCCAACCGTATGAAGATCGGTACCATCGGCCCATCGATCACGATATTATCGATCGTGATATTTTCCATGATGCCTCCGTCCACAACTTCCAGGGCAAGTCCGCCCATACCTGCCGGTTTTCCGTAGATAGTGCTCACCTGTCCCGAAGGTTTGATCACACAATTACTGATCACCACATTCCTGAACCCGCCGGTTGACTCCGTGCCGAATTTTATCCCGTTGCAATGGCTGCTCACCACGCAATTGGTGATCGTTATGTTCTCCGATATAAGCGGTGAGGTACTTTTAATGGTAATACCATCATCATCTGAATCACCGATCACGTTGGAGATGGTCACATTCCTGCATCCATCGATATCCATCATATCATTGTTCTTATTGGAATGATTCCATATCCGGACACCTTCGATCCATACAAACTCGCAACCCAGGTAATGCTGCATCCAGAAGGCGGAATTGCGCAGGCTGATGCCTTTTACAGTTACATCTTTGCATCTAACAAACCATAAAAGATAAGGCCGGTCGCGGTAGCGGTCAGGTTTTTTGATCGTATTCACTACAAAGCTTGCTCCCTGCCCGTCAATGGTGCCGCTGCCCTCGATGCCTACATTCTCCTGGCCTTTACAAAAGATCAGTGCCTGTTTGGCCCATTCTTCTCCATAAAAATGTATGCCGGCGTCCTGGTAGGGATAACGTTTGGTATCAGTATGCCCCAGTATCGTTGCATGGGATGATACATGCAGGGTCACGTTGCTTTTAAGCACCAGTGTGGCAGTTAAAAAAGTTCCACCAGGGAAATAAACCTTTCCTCCTGTTTTTGCACACTCATCAATTGCCTTCTGAATGGCAATGGTATTATCTGTTAAACCATCTCCAATAGCACCATACGTGGTCACATCATACAACTGAGCTTTGGCATGAATGGTCATGCCCATCATTATGCAAACTGCCCCTATACAGCAAAGCCATCTGTTAATAATTTTCATGTTATTGATTTAGTGAGTACCTGTTAATGTTTTCCTGCAGCCATTCTGCTGAACGGAGATAAGCCGTTTCCATATCCCTGATGCCTGACTCAGCACCGCCTACATCAATACCGAAATTCCCTTTGAAGTTAACTGACCGCAGTGCTTCAAAAAAACCATTCCAGTAAATATTTCCATCGCCCGGCATCAGATGCTCTACCCTGTTTCCACCATTATCGGATATATGGACATAGCTGATCTTTTCTGCAAGCCGCAATACACTTAAAGGAAGATTATCCCTGAAATAAAACTGGTTGGCAGTATCCATATTGAAAAACAGGTTGGAGCAATTCACTGCATCAGCAAAATACAGGAATGAATCTGCATTGGTGATAAGGCTGCCTTCGCAGGGATGTAAATGATAAATGAGTTGATATTTTGCTGCGATATTGCATGCTTTGCGGAATGTATCAACCAGGCCGGCCTGATAATCTTTCCATATAAAACCGGCGGGCAGTCCGAGATTGTTCAACAGCTCTTCTGAGTAATGCCGTAATATGGGAGCATTGGCCGGATATGCCAGGGGAAGCAGCGGCCCATTGTCCAGCACTCCTCCTGCACCAAGTTTCTTTGCTACTTCACATCCCATTTCAAACCATTCCAGGCTTTCAGTCCGGCGTGCATTGTCAACAGCTCCTAATTGCGGCAGCACGAGACAAAGAACGGGTAAGGAACAATCATATTTCGCGAGTGCTTCACCGATTGCTTCCTGATGCTGATAAAGATACTGAATATTGGAAGGCCCGATCCCTTCCAGCTCTACAGAGCGAAAACCCATAGCGGCCATCTCTTCAATATGCTTTACTGTATCCTGTATATCCGGTGGATAGCCATAGAGGGTGATCGGGTATAAATAAGCACAGGTGATCTGCCGGGTATAGGATCCCATATTCATACAGCTTTAATTGAGCAATTGATAAAACCGAAAATAGGGAATTTTCCGGGTACGTACACGATTTAGAGGTTAAAAAAAATATTTTACATTTTTTTCTCAGTTGAGAAGCGTTAACCGGTAAGTGATCCTGGCTGGCTGGTCCACTTTTCCCGGAGCTATTTCCCATACCAGCGGATAAGCTTTGAAAGACGGATAAGGTGTCCAGAAGCTGGCAGCATTTTCACCTGCCAGCAATTTCGCATTGCCTGAAATAAGTGTGAACAGCCATTTCTTTCCGCCTGCCTTCAATATAGCAGAACGTTCATCTTTTTTCTCCACTACCATTCCTTTATCCAGCACAAAAGGTTCTATGATCTGCACGGCAGGCCATGCATCATGATAGATCAATTCAATGGTCTTTTGCAGAAAACTATCCGTGAAAAAATATTCCATCCTGTAGCCCACTCCTCCTGTCAGCCAGTTCTTATCTTTCAATTCACCCGCTACTTTGACCAGGTATTCATTTTTTTTCCGTGTTTCCAATTGCAAACGGCTGTCAAATTCAAAAAGATTGGTAAAGTATCCTGCTGTATCCGTATACTCGATCCGGGGTGTTAATGGCACTACACCGGGAGCTTCGGGAAAGCTCATTGGTTCAGGTCTTGTGTAGATGGTTGGACTGGATGCCTGTAAAAACCCATGGCCCTTTGCCCATAAATGACTGATGGCACCGCCATCAGGACGGAACATGTACTTTCCTTTTGCACCTGCAGCCTGGTCTTTATAACGGTAACCGGTAATGGTTGCCATAAAGTTTTTTGTCCGCACCTGCACCACATCCAGGGTGGGAAACAATTTCATCCATCCTTCTTTATCCGCAGGTATGGGTTTCAGCTCACGTGTATCTTTTGTTTCAAACTCATAAGCCATCGCGAGGTTCTTGGCTTTGGCAAAACTGGGATAGATGCAGGGAGGTTTGCTAAACAATTCTGCATACTGAGGGCCATAACCCAGCAGATCGCCGGTAAGATTGCTCCGCATATATTGCAGGTTGCGGTAAGAAGCTGTTGCATAACGGGGATCTTCATCTGCCAGCAAGCTGAACAATACCTGGCAGCCATCAGAAGTAGCGCTTCCATAAGCTGTCCATTTATTGGAACGTATGCCCCAGGAAGCATCCAGTGAACCATCAGGATAAATAAAATACAAATGATTTTGCAATGCTTTTTTCACCTGGCCATACACCAGCGTGTCTGTAGTAAGTTTTGCATACAATGCCAATCCCCATAAAGACATTTCCATGTTATAACCCAGGTCAACACCCATTTTATTTCCATGGCTTTTCCCTCCTTCTCCATTCAGGAATCCATCTTCGTCCATTTTGCTGATCGTCCTTCTTGCCAGTGTTCTTGCCTTGCTGGTATAGGATGTATCCTGCAATACAATACCGGCTTTTGCTAATGTGGCTGTGGTTGTAGCTACATAATTGATGCTGGCAAATTCCGGTTTCATCACCGCTTCCAGGTAGTTGGCCGCATTTCGCATTGCCTGTTGCCAGCTCTTCTTCTCTGCATCATTCAGTTTCCCTTCCAGTTTTTCGTATGATAGCAGCATCATCAGCAACTGGTCTGTTGTAGTACCTGTCCATTCTTCCGGTGTTTCCTTCCAGCTTCCGTTAGGTTGTTGTTGCCTGATCAGCCAGGCAGCCGTGTTCTTCGCAGCCCCGAGGTAGCGTTCGTCTTTGGTAATAAAATAAGAAATGGTAAAAGGGTAAACTGCTTCTGCAGCGCGGGTATGCCATACATGACAATGCTCACACCAGATCCCTCCATAATTGGGATCTGTTGTATTCGCCATCTGCCTTTTCATCAAAGCATCCGAGAGCGATACAACCGTGGTGCCGTATTCTTTTTTTAACCGGACTGTTTGAGCAGTAAGCGATTGGGGAAAAACCGCCTGTGAAATGCCCAGGAAGAGACAAACTGCATGAATTAAAAATATCTTCCTTAACCTTTGTGGATCGCCCATGACATAGCATTTGTTGATCAGTTTCTGTAAAACTGATAGTTCTCTTTTGTAATAATATCAATAGGCATAAGGTAGTTTTTCTCTATAACATTGGAATAAACAAGATGCTGAAAAAGTGTCATCACTCCCCTGTATCCCTGTTCCTGTGGTTTTTCACAAATAAGGAAATCGATCGAGCCGGCTTTCAGATAATTCACATTGTCTTTCGTAAAATCATATCCCAGTAAAAGAATATCCTCCAGCCCTGCTTTCTGCAGGTATTTCGCCACTACCGACACGCGTGAATTGGTCACAAATACAGCGCCGATGGTTTTTTCTTTTTTGATCAACTGGTCCAGCTTACGCGAAACGGCTGTATAATCTGTTTGTTTTGAATCAAAGGTCAGTATCTTATTCGGAATATTATTATCCTTGAAATAAGCCCTGAATCCATCTTCTTTCCGCAGGATGGCATAGTTGTTATCGATCTCACGGGCGATCTTTACTACCAGTACCTGCTGATCTTTTTCAATACAGTAATTCACCAATTGTGCAGCAAGATAACCGCTATGAAATATTTCAGCACCGATATAGCACATGGAATCATAGCCGGGTATATCAGAGTTGATCATGACATAAGGTATTCCTGCTTTCTTGCAATCTTCCGTCAGCCGGATGGATTCTTCCGGGAATGTTGGCGTAAACAATATCCCGTCTGGTTTCAACCGGATGATCTTTTTTACCTGTTTGTCAAAAGAAGCTTCATCATTCTGATCAAAGAAATACCGTTCTATCTCGATACCATATTGCTTTATCTCATTTTCAGCCTGGTTCACTCCATCCAGCGGAGCCTGCCAGAATTCTGTTTCACCGGAAATATTCGGCAGCAATACCGCCAGCCGGATCGTGCCCCGCGAAGCCAGTGCCAGTCTTCTTGCCAGTACATTCGGCTGGTAATTCAATTTCTGAATGATAGCCTGTATCTTACTCTTCGTCTTTTCTGAAACGCCTTCTCTATTATGGATCACCCTGTCAACTGTTGCAATGGATACCTTGGCTAACCTGGCTATTTCCTTTACTCCACTCGCCGATTTATCTGTACTTTTCTTCATAAAGGTTTAATGCTATTTAAACAAATCTATAAAAATAATCATGCACTTTTATAGATTGAGCTTATAAACCTTCAGGACCATGCCGATGCCGCTATACTATCAATAATAATTTACCATTAGTTTTTAGCATTATCGTTCCTGACATTCCGTTCTCCTGTATGGTCAAATCCCCGTTCACGTTCAAAGCGGATCATCTCTTCCGGCCGGAAATTATTGATGAAAGCCCTTCTCCTTTTGTCAGTGCTATTGCCCCGGCTATAATGCAGCGTGCCGCCATGATGCCATACACAGGACCCTGCCTTTATTTCCACTGCTGTTCCTTCTGCTTCTTCAGCATCGCATTCCAATGCTCCGCCGCCCTTGCCTGCAGGCCTGTGTGCACGCACAGGCAAAAGATGCGAGCCCGGCACATACCACATGCATCCATTCTCTTTCACTGCATCGTCCAGGGCCACCCAGCAACTGGCAGCTCTTATGTCCGGCATGCTGATCCAATAAGCACAGTCCTGATGCCAGGGCGTGGGAGTATTGGAATAAGGTGCTTTGTCGATCAGCATATCAAAGTCAAGCGCCATATCATCGCCCAGCAATTGCCTTGCCACCATCATTGTTTTTTTATGCAATGATCTCTCCAGCAGTTCCGGCATCAGCCGGGAAGGCAACATGATCTGTGTTATACGTTCTTTTGATGCAAGGGGTTTATCCCCTTCCACAAACCCGCCCAGATCGGAACGGAAACGGGAAGCATCAATTTTATTTTCCAGGAAATCTTCGTACACGTTGCGGTAGTAGTCAACTTCTTCAGGTGAAAGAATGTTTTCCACTATCACATAACCATTGCGATTGAAAAATTCTACCTGTTGCTGGCTTATGTTCATGTGCATTTGTTTTGATCTGTTCAAAGCTAAGATTGTATCTTCAGGAAATATTTCAATATTATACCCCAGTACTATTTTATACATGCAAAAAAGAACTACAGCTAAAGCCGATATCCGCCGGGAAAGAAATATCCTTGATTTCAGAAAATCGGGCTGGAAGGATATTATGGTTTTAGGCAAGTACACTTACAAGCAGGCCCATGCCCGGCTGGCACCTCATTCACACGGGCAAATGCTGGAAATATGTTTTTGCAGCAAAGGGGAACAGGCCTATGAAGTAAAGGATACATTATACCGGATCAAAGGCGGTGAGTTGTTTGTTACTTATCCGGGTGAACTGCATGGTACTGGTAAGTATCCGGAAGAAAAAGGGGAGTTGTACTGGATCATCATCCATATACCTAAAACAAAAAAGCCAATGCCCTTCCTGCAATTTGAAAATGAACTGGCCGGTGAATGGTATAAGCAGCTATTGCAATTGCCCCGTCATTTCAGGGGAAACACATCTATGAAAATAAAACTGGAAAATATATTCCGCGTATATGCCCAATCCAAAAATCTGTTACGGCATATCCGGCTCCAGCATTCGATCGCTGATTTTTTGCTGGAAGTGATTAGGGCTTCGCAAACACCGGCCCTGTTGCGTCAAACCGGAAGGATGGAAAAAATAGATCTGTTCATTAAAGATCATCTTGATGAGCCGGTGGTTTTGCAGGAACTGGCCAACCTGGTCGGCTTGTCCCTCTCCCGTTTCAAAGCATGGTTCAAAGAAGAAACAGGCACCACTCCGTTGGATTATGTACTAAGGTATAAAATAAAGAACGCCTGCCTGCTGCTTGAAAAGACCAGGCATTCAATTGCCGATGTAGCGTTTGAAACAGGATTTCAGAACCAGCAATATTTTGCAACAGTATTCAGGAAATTCAAAGGCATGAGACCGGGAGAATATAAGCGGAAAGCGATAAAAAGATCATAACCTTTTCAGGCATTTGATCAGACTGCTCTTCCAATCTTCCAGTTCAATACCATACACTTCAACAATGCGGGAAGTGTCCATTACAGAATAGGAAGGCCGTTTGGCCGGGGTGGGATAAGCAGAACCGGGAATAGGATTGACCACGCAATGGCTGCCAGATAATTCCTTTATGGCAACAGCGAAATCATACCAACTGATAACACCTTTATTGCTGAAATGATAAATACCCGGATACCAGTTGCCCGAAGAAACAATGCTCAATATCGCTTTTGCCAGATCTGCAGCATAAGTGGGCGAGCCTACCTGATCGTTCACTACATTGATCTCCGGTTTTTCGCTCATCAGGCGAAGCATGGTCTTTACAAAATTCTTCCCGAATGCTGAATACACCCAGGAAGTGCGTATGATCACCGTTTGATCATTATGGGCAATGGCTTTTTGTTCTCCCTGCAGCTTTGATTCCCCATATACGCTTTGAGGATTTGTTGCTGCATCTGTTTTGTAGGGAGTTGTTGCCTTCCCGTCAAAAACATAATCGGTGGAGATATGAATAAAGCGGGTATTATATTCTTTGCAAACTGCTGCCAGTATACCCGTTGCTTCACTGTTTATAAGAAAAGCATTTTCCTTATCTGTCTCTGCCTTGTCTACGGCTGTGTAAGCAGCACAGTTAATGCAATATTGCGGTGCATGCTTTTTAAATGCCTGCTTCACTGATTCAGCATCATGAATGGACAGTTCTTCTCTTGAAAGAAAAATAAAATCAAATACCAGCAATTCACCCGAGAGTTCCTGCAATTCCTTTCCCAACTGACCATTGGCACCTGTAACCAGTATTTTTTGTTTTACAACCATTATCCTTTAAATATGAAATTATGCTGGCTGTCGGCCAAAAAAGGTAATTGCTGGTCTTTATCTGAAACAACCGCTTTATCGAGCGGCACTTTCCAGTCGATAGCCAATGCAGGATCGGCATAATGTATGCCTCCATCGCTGGCTTTATTGTAGAACGAATCACATTTATAAAATACTTCAGCTTTTTCACTCAATACAGAAAACCCGTGGGCAAAGCCTTTTGGTATCAGCAATTGTTTTTTGTTTTCTGCAGATAGCTCTATGGAAAAAGCTTTTCCATAAGTAGGAGATCCTTTCCGTATGTCTACAGCCACATCCAGTATTTTACCGGCCAGCACCCTTACCAGTTTTGTTTGTGCATGGGGATCTGCCTGGTAATGCAATCCTCTTATCACCCCGTAGCAGGATGAGGATTGATTGTCCTGTACAAATTGATAGAGGATGCCTTCCTGTTGGAATGTTTGGGCACTATACGCTTCAAAGAAATATCCACGGCTGTCTTCAAACACTTTGGGTTCAAACACCCATAAACCGTCTATTCCTGTTGCAACAAGTGACATAATTATAAACTCCAGTATGTTCTGTTAGTGATCTTATTTCTGTAAATGCCTTTCAGGTCAGCAACCAACCCATGCGGTCGGGTGATGCTGGTAAAGTAATCATCATTCAGTCCTTTATATTCTGCATGCGGAACGGTTACAATAACAGCATCATAATTGTCACCAATAGATGATGCGAGACGAAACCCGTATTCATGATGCAGCTCTTCAGAATCTGCATACGGATCTTCCACGTCAACGTTCACATAAAAAGCCTGTAATGCTTTTACTACGTCGGCCACTTTGGAATTCCGGATATCGCTTACATTTTCCTTGAATGTTGCGCCTTTCACCAGCACTTTCGCATCTTTTACATTGCCTACTGTTCTGATAAGATGCTGCACCACATTCCTGGCCACATAATTCGCCATATCATCATTAATGGTGCGGCCTGCAAGGATCACCTGGGATTTATACCCCAGTTCATTGGCTTTATGAGTAAGATAATACGGATCAACACCAATGCAATGCCCACCAACCAGCCCCGGCTGGAATTTCAGGAAATTCCATTTGGTACCCGCGGCTTCCAGCACTTCAAATGTGTTGATGTTCATTTTATTGAAAATAATGGACAGCTCATTCATCAACGCAATATTGAGGTCACGCTGTGTGTTCTCAATGATCTTGGCTGCTTCTGCCACTTTAATGGAAGATGCTTTATGAACGCCGGCTTTCACCACCAGTTCATATACTTTTGCGATCGTATCGAGTGATTCTTTATCGCAACCGGAAACTACTTTCACTATGGAAGCGAGGGTATGGTTTTTATCACCCGGATTGATCCGCTCAGGAGAATAACCCAGTTTAAAATCCTTTACATTTTTAAGGCCCGATAATTTCTCCATCACCGGCAGGCAATCTTCTTCGGTGCAACCGGGATATACAGTAGATTCAAATACCACATAATCTCCCTTCTTGATCACTTTACCGATCGTTTCGGAAGCACGCAACACCGGAACAAGGTCCGGCACTTTATGTTCATCAACCGGTGTGGGCACTGCTACAATATAAAAAGTAGCTTCTTTCAACACATCGAGGGAATCAGTGAAAGTGATATCACAACCTTCAAAAGCTTCCTTCTCCAATTCGTTGCTTGGATCGATACCCTGTTTCATCAGGGCTATCCTTTTTGGATTGATATCAAAACCGATAACAGATAATTTGCGGGCAAATTCTAACGCGATGGGTAAACCTACATATCCTAACCCGATAACCGCAAGCTTTTGCTTTTTCCCGATCAACTCCTGGTACATGGACTCAATTTATTTAGTTACACAAATGCAAAAGTAAAATGCAGAACCCTCATTTTACTTTTAATTTCAATCCAGGTGAAACTGGCGGCTGGTGGTTTATTTAATGCTTACAAACTCTTTGGGTTGTTTTTTCCATTCTTCTTCCGGCAGCGACTTGAAATAATCATATGTTATTTTCAGTCCTTCGCTGCGGCTGACTCTGGGTTCCCAACCGAGCAGGTTTTTTGCTTTAGTGATATCCGGGCGGCGTTGCTTGGGATCATCAACCGGTAAGGGTTTGTAAACGATCTTTACTTTGCCTCCGGTGAGTGTCAGTATCTCTTCTGCAAAATCTTTCAGGGAAATCTCATTGGGGTTACCAATATTCACCGGCAGATGATAATCGCTCAGCAATAAACGGTAAATGCCTTCAACAAGATCATCCACATAGCAGAAGCTGCGGGTTTGTGATCCATCGCCAAATACAGTCAGGTCTTCCCCTCTGAGTGCCTGCCCGATAAACGCAGGAAGAGCGCGGCCGTCGTTCAACCGCATTCTTGGCCCATACGTATTGAAGATCCTTACGATCCTGGTTTGCACACCATGAAAGGTATGATAAGCCATGGTGATGGATTCCATGTATCTTTTTGCTTCATCATATACGCCACGGGGGCCAACAGGGTTCACATTGCCCCAGTATTCTTCTGTTTGAGGATGCACCAATGGGTCACCATATACTTCGCTGGTAGATGCTACGAGTATACGTGCTCCTTTTGCTTTGGCAAGCCCCAGGCAATTGTGTGTGCCCATGGCACCTACTTTCAATGTCTGGATGGGGATCTTCAGGTAATCGATCGGGCTGGCAGGTGATGCAAAGTGCATGATATAATCCAGCGGACCGGGAATATGAATGAACTTCGTTATATCGTGATGATAAAATTCAAACTGTTCCAGTTTGAACAGGTGCTCGATATTGCGCAGGTCGCCGGTGATCAGGTTGTCCATTGCAATAACCCTGTAACCTTCTTTAATAAAACGGTCGCACAGGTGTGATCCAAGAAAGCCGGCTGCGCCGGTAATTAACACTCTTTTTGATTGCATAAAGCAGTGGTTTTATTTAGCTGGAGAAGAAGCAGCTCTTCCTACACTTTCATAATGGAATCCAAGCTCACGGATAGCCGCTACGTCAAAAAGATTGCGTCCGTCGAAAATGGTTTTATTTTTCAGGCTGGAAACGATCTTAAGGAAATCAGGGGTCCTGAACTCGTTCCACTCTGTAGCGATGATCAGTGCATCCGCATCTTTTAATGCAGCATACTGGCTGTCGGCATAGCTGATCTTATCACCGATCGTTTTTTTCACATTGTTCATTGCTTCAGGGTCAAATGCGGTGACAGTAGCTCCTTCCTTTGTCAGCGCTTCGATCATATAAAGGGCCGGAGCTTCACGGATATCATCCGTGTTGGGTTTGAATGCCAGTCCCCATAATGCAAAATGCTTTCCTTTCAGGTTTCCTTTGAAATAGTTTTTGATCTTGGGGAACAGGTGCAGCTTTTGCGTTTCATTCACTTCCATCACCGCGTTCAGTATCTTGAAATCATAGCTTACTTCAGTAGATGATTTTACCAGAGCCTGCACATCTTTAGGGAAGCAGCTTCCACCATAACCAATGCCGGGGAAAAGAAAACGTTTTCCAATACGATCATCACTTCCCACACCACGGCGCACCATGTCCACATCAGCACCCAGCAACTCGCAAAGGCGGGCGATCTCGTTCATGAAAGATATCTTGGTAGCAAGGAATGAATTGGCTGCGTATTTGGTAAGCTCTGCAGAGCGTTCGTCCATATAGATCACGGGATTGCCCTGGCGAACAAATGGCGCATACAGATCACCCATCAGCTTTTTTGCTTTTTCGGATGTGGCACCGATCACCACCCTGTCGGGTTTCATGAAATCGTCCACAGCCACGCCTTCACGCAGAAACTCAGGATTGGACACTACATCAAAGGCAGCTTCCAGTTTTTTCCCGGCTTTAGCTCCGCTTTCAAGAATCGCTTTTCTTACTTTTTCAGCAGTACCGACCGGCACGGTGCTTTTATCAACGATCACTTTGTAATCGTCTGATTTCAGAATATTTCCCAATTGAGTGGAAACGCCAAGAATATATTTCAGATCTGCGGAACCATCTTCACCCGGAGGGGTGGGCAATGCCAGGAAGATGATAGCTGCATCCTTAATACCTTCTTCAAGGTTGGTGGTAAAACGGAGACGTTCTTCTTTAAGGTTCCGGAGGAATAATTTTTCAAGACCGGGTTCGTAAATAGTGATCTCACCGTTGGTGAGTTTGGTCACTTTTGAACTGTCAATGTCTATACAGGTTACGGTGTTGCCGGTTTCGGCAAAACAGGTACCGGTCACTAATCCTACATAGCCGGTTCCTACTACAGCGATTTTCATGAATGCTTGTTAATTATGGTTAAGGTTAATGTTTTAAATATTCGAGCACTTTGCCGGTGATAAAGGACAATTGTTCTTTATCCAGTTCTGTATGCATTGGCAAGGAGATCACTCGTTCTGTCAGCCAGTCCGTCACCGGTAATGATTGTGACGCCACATCGAATTGTTCAAACATTTTCTGGCGATGACCAGGCACAGGGTAATAGATCATGGAAGGGATCTTATGCTCTGCCAGGAAACTGTTCAACCCGTTCCTTAGCGTTACAGGATCTTTTCCATCGTCAAGCAATATGGTATACTGGTGAAACACATGCCGGGAGTAAGATGCCCTGAACGGGGTCGTTATCATTGCATGACCCGACAATGCGTTGTCGTAGAAATCAGCCGCAGCTTCCCTGGCTGCAATATATTCATCCAGGTGTTTCAGCTTGATATCCAGGATGGCTGCCTGTATAGTATCCAATCGGCTGTTGCAACCCACTATATCATGATAATACCTACGGCTTTGCCCGTGATTGGCAACCATTTTCATCCGATCAGCCAACGTATCATCATTGGTAAATATTGCACCAGCGTCTCCAAAAGCGCCTAAATTTTTTGAAGGATAGAAGGAAGTGGCACCAATATGACCGATCGTGCCTGCTTTTTGCTTCCTGCCATCTGAAAATGTATAATCACTGCCAATCGCCTGGGCATTATCTTCAATCACCCACAGCTTATGTTTTTCCGCGATCTTCATGATCTCTTCCATGGGTGCTACCTGTCCATACAAATGCACGGGCACGATCGCTTTGGTCCTTGGCGTGATCGCTTTTTCCAGCAAAGCAGGGTCTATGCAAAATGTTTTGGGGTCCACATCCACGAATACGGGGGTAAGATTGAGCAGGGCGATCACCTCGGTGGTAGCAATAAATGTAAAAGAAGGAGTGATCACTTCATCGCCCGGCTGCAGGCCCAGTGCCATCATGGCTATTTGCAAGGCATCCGTGCCATTGGCACAGGGGATCGTATGCTTAACGTTGAGATAGGTGGAAAGGTGATTGCAAAAATCTTGTACCGGTTTTCCATTGATGAAAGCCGAACTTTCGATCACCTGTAAAACGGCGTTGTCAACTTCTGCCTTTATTTTTTGATACTGGGTCCTGGTATCAACCATTTGAATGGGTCGCATAGATATAGCTTTGAAGGGGGATAAGAAAACAGTGTCTCACAATGCCTTTGCAACCGGTCAGTAGGCCCCTTTCTTATAAAGTGTCGCAAAAATAGTAAAATACGGGTAGTTTCCCGGATTGACTTTACATTTGTCGCTTCCGGGCCTACCGGAGCTAAAATCAATGCTTTGGGAGTAATTTTTTACAATATTTTCCTGCTTTTCCTCCGCGCCGGTATGCGGGTGGCCGCCCTTTTCAATAAAAAAGCCCGGCAATGGACAGAAGGCCGCCGGCAGATCTTCAGCAGGTTGCAAACGGCAGTTGCCGGTAAAAAAAAGATCATTTGGATGCACTGCGCATCGCTGGGCGAGTTTGAACAGGGAAGACCGGTGTTGGAAAAATTAAAGCAGGATTACCCGGACCATCACCTGCTCATTACTTTCTTCTCCCCATCAGGATATGAGATCATGAAAAATTATACGGGTGCCGACTGGATATTTTATATGCCGGTCGATGGCCCCAGCAATGCCCGCCGTTTCCTGGACATGGTGAATCCTTCCCTGGTGATCTTTGTCAAATACGAATACTGGTATTATTATCTTAAAACAACAAAAGCCCGTCAGATCCCCCTGCTGATGGTTTCAGCCATATTCCGGCCAAACTCAGCTTTCTTTAAATGGTATGGCTCTCTTCACCGGAAAATGCTGGCTTGTTTTACGCACCTGTTTGTACAAAACCAGGAATCGGTGGAACTGCTTTCCCGTATTCTTCCTGCCGACCGTTACAGCATAGCCGGTGATACCCGGTTTGACCGCGTGATCGATATTGCAGAAAAAGGTGGCCCGATCGCATTGATCGAACAATTTACCAGCACTGCTCAAACGATCATTGCAGGAAGCACCTGGCCACCAGATGAAGCCATTCTGCAAAAAACATTACACGCTTTAAGCAACCTGAAACTGATCATCGCTCCACATGAAATTCATGGAGATCATATCGCTCAATTGCAGCAACTATTCCCTGGATGTTTGCTTTATTCCCAATTATCAGCCGGCAGCAGGACTGTTGATGAAAGCAATGTGCTGATCATTGACAATATCGGTTTGCTCTCCCGTATTTACCGCTATGCACATACCACTTATATCGGAGGAGCATTTGGTGCGGGATTGCATAATACACTGGAAGCAGCCGTATATGGCAAACCGGTTTTATTCGGCCCGGAATATTCCAAATACATGGAAGCGACAGGATTGATTGAAGCAGGCGCAGGCTTCAGCATCAGCAATGAAGCGGAGTGTATCGCAATAGTGAAACAGTTGACAGATGACAAAGCTTTTTATGACACCACCTGCCAGGCGGCACTTTCATTTTGTTACAAACACAAAGGTGCGACGGGAAAAATAATGAGCTTTATTCAGGAGAAACGTCTTTTGACCAATTGATCAAACTGCAGCACCAGCGGATGATCATTGTTCCAGCCCAGTTTTATTTTTAATTCCCTGCTGATCCAGTATTCTGCTTCAGGGAAAATATTAAAGCCATTGATCGTTTTAATGCTGCGTTCATACATGGCTTCATCGCCACGGAAGAGATCATTGATGAACACGAACCGGTCATTGATGCCGATCGCTTTGCGCAGGTCCTTTACAGGAGTTTCTTTTAATACTTCGGCCAGTTCTGTTTTTGCTTGTTTGAGCCTGTCGTTTAATGACTCCTGCTCCTGCTTGCCATTGATCTGGTGAGAGAGGGTAGGTATTTCAGTCAGCGGATCACTTACAATTTCTTTTTGCAGGTTTTCCTGGGTAAAAGAAATGGTTTGCCTTTCTTCTATCACAACTGTTTCCACCACTTCTTTCACCGGTGCAGGAACTGTTCTTTCCTGCGGCTGCGGCGCATACCTTTCATATTGCAGCGCATCCACGCTCATGGATGGAGGAAGCACAACAGCCACTTTGGAAGTGCCCAGGCGTCTGGAGCCTTGCTGTTGACCGAGTAATTCATTATGTAAAAGCTGAACAGTGGTCAGTAATTGAGTTGCGTCTGCCTCTAGCGCAACTTGTTGGTTTAATTTGGATATCAAAGCATGTATTCGTTCCATTGTGCTACTTTTGACGGACGGACGTTCCTAAAATTACAAACACTTTGCCAATTAATTGATTACGCGTTCCGGAATTTAAAATCTTAACAATGTTTATTGAACCCAATCTAAGGGGCGAACGCCGTGGATGGATCGAAGTGATTTGCGGATCAATGTTCAGTGGAAAGACTGAAGAGCTGATCAGACGTCTGAAAAGGGTAAAGATCGCCAACCTGAAAGTGGAAATATTCAAACCGGCTATCGATACGCGTTATGATGAGGTCAATATCGTGTCGCATGATACCAATGCCATTCATTCCACACCGATCGATAATTCCCAGAAGCTGTTGCTGCTGGCGCAGGGCGTGGACGTGATCGGGATCGATGAAGCACAGTTTTTTGATAATGAGCTGCCCAACGTGTGTGATGAGCTGGCTTACCGGGGTGTCAGGGTGATTGTGGCAGGGCTGGATATGGATTATACCGGCAAACCCTTTGGCCAGATGCCTTTTATCCTGGCCAAAGCCGATTATGTGACCAAACTGCACGCGATCTGCGTGGTTTGCGGACATATAGCCAATTATTCATACAGGAAAATCCCGAATGAGGACCAGGTGATGCTGGGGGCGACGGATGTGTATGAGCCGAGGTGCCGTATCTGTTATAATGCGAATAAGCACGAATGAGGAACGCGAATGGCGCGAATGGTGTCCTCAGATTGAAGAATGATAACGTTGCGGTCTTTGCGTAACGTGGCGAGCGTTGCGATACATTAAATTGACATGAATTCTGTACGTCATATATATACGCTTTTTAAGAAGGACCTGCTGTTGGAGATACGGCAGCAGTATAGTTTTTATGGGATACTATTATATATAGGTGCTACGGTGTTTGTGCTTTTTATGGCTATTGATGAGCCGGAGAGCCGGGTATGGAATGGATTGTTTTGGGTGATCCAGTTGTTTATTTGTATTAATGCAGTGGCAAAAAGCTTTTTGCAGGAGAGTAAGGGGCGGATGCTGTATTTCTATTCGATTGCATCGCCAGGGAGTTTTGTGATGGCCAAGCTTTTGTTCAATTCAGGGCTGATGTTGCTGATGAGTTTGCTTAGCTTGTTGCTTTTTACTATGTTTTTTGGTAATCCGATGGTGAAAGCAGGGGCTTTTATCGGGTTGGTGCTGCTGGGAGGGTGGAGTTTGAGCCTGATCTTTACTTTTTTGGCGGCTATAGCGGCCCGGGCGCAGCAGAATGCGGCTATTATGGCAGTATTGGGTTTCCCGCTGATCATTCCACAGCTATTGCTGCTGATGAAGATCTCCAATGCAGCTTTCAACCCCATTTTGACCATTCATGCCAGCAATGTGCTGTTGCTGGTAGCGCTGGATATAATGGTAATCATTCTTTCTGTAATTCTTTTCCCTTTTCTTTGGAAAGACTGATGATAATTCAAAATTCAAAAGTAAAAAATCAAAAAAAGGGGCTTTATTTTGAATTTTTACTTTTTACTTTTGAATTTGACCTCCGCTAAATTCCGCAAGAAGGAAATTTTGTGCAGGATTAACGCGGCAGTCTTAATTTTGTGCACTTTTCGGCCTCCTTTCTAATTGAAAGACAAACCAATGACCCGTAAAAAAAATATGATTTCCCGGTGGTGGTGGAAGATACTTTGTATCGTGTTGCTCCTGTTCACTTTCATAAAAGGCCTGCTGGTAAAGGTCCCCAACCTTCCTGCACTGGAAGAGACCAGCCGTAACCTTTTCTTTCATGTAGCCATGTGGATGTCGATGATGACACTTTTTACCGTTTCAATGGTGAATGCCATCCGCTACCTCCGCACTTTCAATCTCAAATATGATATCTATGCCCGGCAATATGCTGTGGTAGGGATTGTATTTGGCTTGCTGGGTTATTCCACAGGAGCTATCTGGATGAGTTATACCTGGGCTGATCCCAACAACAAGCTCTTCCAGTCGTTCGATGCCCTGGCCAGGGAACCCAAACTGATCGGTGCAGCTATTGCACTGCTGATCTATTTTGCGTATCTCGTGTTGCGGGATTCTATTCATGATATGGACAAGCGTGCAAGGGTCAGTGCGGTGTACAACATATTTGCTTATGCCATGCTGTTCCCTACCATCTGGATCGTGCCCCGCTTACTGCCCAGCCTTCATCCTGGTGGTCAGGGAGGGAACCCTGCTATGAATTTTAATGATGTGAGCCCTGAAATGCGCATAGTGGAATTACCTGCTTTTATCGGCTGGACACTGCTTGGCGTCTGGATCACCACGCTTAAAATACGCATGAGTTTATGGAAAGAAAAAAGATTGACCGCATGAAAAAAATAAAACCGTTACTTTCTCTGTTAGTAGTACTCCTTTTTGCGGCAGTTGCACAGGCACAAAATGTAGCAGGTGAATCCTCTTTCGGACAAACCATGCGCAGCAATGGCCGTATTTATGTGGTGATCGCCGTGATGACGACCATTCTTGTCGGCTTATTCCTTTACCTGATCAGGCTCGATAAAAAGGTCAGCAAGCTGGAAAAAGAAGCGTGATCAAATTCAAAACGCAAAATTCAAAAATCAAAATGCAAAAACTTAACCCAAACTTTTCTTCCTGATAGCCGAGGGCCATCTTTGCATTTTTACTTTTGAATTTTGAATTATTATAACAATTACGATTGCTATTCGAAAACAAAAATCAGAATCATGTCAGAAAAGCATTACAGTTTCTTTAACGCTGTTGAAAAGAGTTTCGACAAAGCTGCAAAGTTTACCAAGTGGGACCCAGGCATCCTGGAGCAGATCAAAGCCTGCAACGCTATTTACAGTATGAAGTTTCCCGTTAAAAGGGATTCAGGCGCTATCGAAGTGATAGAAGCATACCGCGTGCAGCACTCGCATCATAAAACTCCCTGTAAGGGTGGTATCCGTTTCGCTGCAGAAGTGAACCAGGATGAAGTGATGGCGCTTGCAGCACTGATGACCTACAAATGCGCTATCGTGAACGTTCCTTTCGGTGGAGGCAAAGGCGGTATCAAGATCAATCCCCGTGAATACACTCCGTTTGAACTGGAAAAGATCACCCGCCGTTATACATCTGAACTGATCAAGAAAAAATTCATCGGGCCGGGCACTGATGTACCTGCTCCTGATTATGGTACCGGCGAACGTGAAATGGCCTGGATACTGGATACCTATACTGCCATGCACCCCGGTGAGATCGATGCAGCGGGTTGCGTAACCGGTAAGCCTGTATCACAAGGTGGTGTTCGCGGCCGTCGCGAAGCTACGGGTCTGGGCGTGTTCTTCGGCTTGCGTGAAGTGTGCAATATGCCCGATATTATGTCCAAGCTCGGAATGGGCGTTGGCGTGGAAGGAAAAAGGATCGTGGTGCAGGGACTGGGCAACGTGGGTTATCACACTGCTAAATTCTTCCAGAATGCAGGCGCACTGATCATTGGCCTGGCAGAATACGAAGGAGCTATTATCAGCGATAAAGGTCTTGATGTGGATGAAGTGTTCAACCACCGCAAAAAGACCGGTTCCATCCTCAATTTCCCCGGCGCTACCAACCTTGCAAAAAATACCGATGCACTGGAACTGGAATGCGATATCCTGATCCCTGCAGCATTGGAGAACGTGATCAATGGAGAAAATGCACCAAGAGTAAAAGCAAAACTGATCGGCGAAGCCGCCAATGGCCCTCTTACTCCCGAAGCAGATGAAGTGCTTTCTAAAAAAGGAATTATTGTTGTTCCCGACATGTACCTGAATGCAGGTGGTGTAACGGTTTCTTATTTCGAATGGTTGAAAAACCTCAGCCACGTTCGTTACGGACGTATGGAAAAACGCTTCAACGAAAACATGAACGCACATATCGTTGGACAAATGGAAAACCTTTCCGGTAAAAAAATGAACGAGAAAGAAAGGGAATACATTGTTCACGGTGCAGATGAAGTGGACCTGGTATACAGCGGTCTGGAAGAGACCATGATCACTGCCACCCACGAGATCATGAATGAATGGAAGAACAATCCTGATATCCCCAATATGCGTACAGCAGCTTATGTGGTTGCCATCAACAAAGTGGCTACCAGCTATGCAGAACTGGGTATCTTCCCATAATAGGATATAAATATTCCTGTGTCCCGGCAGCATTCCTGCCGGGATTTTTTTTATCCCTCCTATCTTTTTAACTTGGGAGGCAAAATCTACTCTTCCCGTTCGCGCCCTTTTCTTTAACCTGCTAAACTTTTAATATGAGAAACGTTACCGGATTCGGCGGTTTTTTCTTCCGCACCAAAGATCCTGATGCAATGGCAGCCTGGTACCAGCAACATTTCGGCATCAATGCCGTAGGCGGCAATGAACTCTGGATACAACAGGAAGGCCCAACCGTGTTTGCTCCTTTTAAACAGGACACCACGTATTTTGGCAATAATGACCAGCAGTTCATGATCAATTTCCGGGTGAATGATCTGGATGCCCTTTTAAAAGAGCTGAGTGAAGCAGGCGTCCGCATTGATGAAAAAAGACAGGACGAACCTTATGGAAGGTTTGCCTGGGTATATGATCCGGAAGGCAATAAGATCGAACTCTGGCAGCCATTAGAATAATTCACTTCATCAGTCAATACCGAAACTCATGAAAAGACGGGATTTTTTAACTGCTTCTGCCATCACTACTGCCGGCATCAGTACTTTACTCACTTCGTGCAAACCAGGCACCCCGGCAGATACAAAAGCAAAAGAAAATGATCAGCTACCAGTTTTTGAACTGGAGGAAGCCGATATCTCTTCTCTGCAGGAAAAGATGGCAGCAGGCACCTATACGGCTGAAAAAATTACGGATATGTATCTCGCCCGCATCCGCGATATAGATCATGCCGGCCCTTCACTTCACTCAGTGATTGAAATAAATCCTGATGCCATTGCAGATGCGCGTGTATTGGATGAAGAAAGAAAAAGCGGAAAAACAAGAGGGGCATTGCATGGCATTCCTGTGTTGCTGAAAGACAATATCGATACAGCAGGAAAGATGCAAACCACGGCAGGTTCACTGGCACTCGAAAGTCATATTGCTGCAACGGATGCTTTCCTGGTTAAAAAATTAAGAGAGGCAGGTGCTGTTATTCTGGGCAAGACCAATCTCAGTGAATGGGCCAATTTCAGATCAAACAAATCCTGTTCAGGCTGGAGCAGCCGCGGCGGGCAAACAAAAAATCCTTATATACTTGATCATAATCCCTGTGGCTCCAGTTCAGGCTCAGGTGTTGCTGTTGCTGCCAATCTTTGCGTAGTGGCAGTAGGTACAGAAACAGACGGTTCCATCACCTGCCCTTCCGCAGTAAACGGGATCGTGGGTATTAAGCCGACAGTAGGTTTGGTGAGCCGCTCCGGCATCATTCCTATTTCTTCCACACAGGACACTGCAGGTCCCATGGCCCGTACGGTAAAAGGCGCAGCGATCATGCTTGGCGTGCTGGCGGGTATTGATGCCTCTGATAAAGCAACGCTGGAGCAGGAGAAACTAAAAACCAGGACCACTGATTATACCAGTTTTCTGCATCCTGAAGGATTGAAAGGGAAAAGGATCGGAGTGGAAAAGAAACCGCAGGGAGAAAATCCCCTGCTTCATGCATTACAGCAAAACGCATTGGAGGTGCTGAAGCAGCAAGGCGCCACCATTATCGAAGTGGAATACCTCGATGCAATAAGCAAGCTGAGCGAAGCAGAATTCGAACTGATGCAATACGAATTCAAAGATGGATTGAACCGTTATCTTGCCGGTGCCAATGCACAGGTGAAATCGCTGGAAGAAGTGATCGCTTTCAACAAAGCCAATGAAAGCAAGGCCATGCCTTATTTCAAACAGGAACTGCTGGAAAGTTCACAAAAGAAAGAAGGATTGGATAGCCCTGCATATAAACAGGCAGTACAGAAAAGCCATGCAGGCACACGGAAGATAATTGATGATTTGTTCAAGCAACACCAGTTGGATGCATTAGCAGGTCTCACCATGGGGCCTGCCTGCAGCATCGATATGATCTATGGCGACCGTTGGGGCAATGTATTTCTTACCCAACCTGCAGCCGCATCCGGCTATCCGCATATTACCGTTCCCTGCGGAATGGTGTATGATCTGCCGGTAGGATTCTCATTTTTCGCACAAGCCTACAGTGAACCTGCTTTGATTGAAATGGGATATGCTTATGAGCAGGCAACAAAGAACAGGAAGGTGCCTGCATTCCGCAAAGCATTCCTCCCCTGATCCCGGGGAATGCCTGAAAGCATCTTTGCTCATTTTTAATTAGCTTACTAATTCAATCGGATATATGAAACCTTTGTTTTGCCTGTTCTTGTTCATTAGCATTTCCGCTTCTGCACAAGAAAAAAACTGGAAACTGGTATGGAGTGATGAATTTGATTATACCGGTTTGCCTGATTCTACCAAATGGACAGCCGAAGTGGGTGGCAATGGTTGGGGGAATAATGAATTGCAGTATTACACTGCCGGCCGCAAGGAGAATGCGCGTGTTGAAAATGGTTTGCTCACTATTGAAGCGCGTAAAGAAAACTGGAAGGGAAAATCCTACACATCTGCAAGGCTGATCACCAAAAGCAAAGGCGACTGGCAGTATGGTAAAATAGAAGTAAAAGCTAAACTGCCCAAAGGCCGCGGCACCTGGCCTGCGATCTGGATGCTGGCTTCAGTACCCGATTTCCGCTGGCCTGATGATGGAGAGATCGATATCATGGAGCACGTGGGATTTAACCAGGGTTTTATTCATGGCTCCATACACTGCAAAAAATATTATCACGTCATCAACACACAAAAGACCGATACGGTAGAGATAAAGGATTGTTCAGAAAACTTTCATGTATACAGTGTTGAATGGAATAAAGAATTAGTGAAGATCGCAGTGGATGGAAAGGTATTTTTCACTTTCAATAATGAACATACCGGTTATGATGCCTGGCCTTTTGACAATAAAATGTTCCTGCTGCTCAATATTGCTGTAGGTGGCAATTGGGGTGGTCAAAAAGGAGTGGATGAAAGTATCTGGCCGCAGAAGATGGAGATCGATTATGTAAGGGTGTATCAGTAGTGGAATGGCCACCGACTTTTATGATCATCTTCTGATACCGGGTGCTTCTGCATAAGGTTTATAATCGAGCGGCAATAAATTAGATACTTTTTCATTCCATGCCCAGTAAGACATTGAAAAAACTTCCTGTGGCGGGAAATAGCTTCCGTTAGCGTCTATAGCAATAGCCTGGTGATTTTGCAGGAAGATATAGGAACGCTGAAAGGTCGGAGTTCTCCGTTCGTTGTAATAAAGCAGGTATTCTTCGTCTTCCAGTTCCCGTTTATAGGTAACATAGAGATAGTCATCAAAGTAAAGCACTTTGAGCTCACCTTGTTGCTCAATGATCAGGCTGTCGGCTGTGAGTATATCACGACCATACGTATCGATATTATCTTTCTGCGACATCACCCGTTGATAATAATCTGCAGAGTCTTTCGATAAAGAATCCTGGACCGGTATTACCTGGGAAGGGCTGCTGCCATTACTGCTGACCCTTACAAATCTGCCAGGGCGGTATATTTTTCTGACCCTTTCTTTTTCCAGGTTGGGGCTTCGTACCATGCGCCTTGCTTCATATCCTTCTTCTGCCAGTTTATTGTTGTAAAGGGTCCGCATAAAATGCATCATGGATCCATAATAAGCTTTATCACGACTCTTCTGCCAACGGCGTTGCAGGCCTTTTCTTTTTTTATCTATTTCTTCAAAAAGGGGATAGCCGACAAAGAAAGTGGCATTTGTTTTATAATTGATCTCGAAATCTTCCAGTTGATATTTGATGATATAGCCCAGCGCTTTATTTTCCAGGATGATCGGATCATCTGAATAAGCCACCAGCCGGTTGCTTTTGCGGTAATACCGGAAACGGATGGACGATTCATTTTTAATTTTGCACTCTCTGGCATTAGGCGTTTGGCCAACGAAATTATCCAGGAACACTTTGCCCCATTTATCCCAGCCTTCTTCCACCGATGGTTCTACCACCACGTTTTGCAGTTCTCTTACTTTCACTTCGAGTTCCACACGAAGCTTAAGTGGCAACTGATCAGTGCTGAAACTGTATACGTTTGTTTCATATCCAACAGATGAAATGATCAGATCGTATTTGCCGGGAGGAATATCTGCAATTTCAAAACTGCCATCCTTGCTGGTCACTGTGCCATAAGATGTATTGCTGATAAAAACACTGCTTCCCGGAACAGGTTCTTTATTGGAAGCAGCCACTACCCTGCCCTGTATGGTACGCTGGGATAGCAATGAAAGCGGAATAAAAAGCAGCAGGCAAAAAAATGCCGGTATTCTGAACATACCGGCAATATACAGCATTAAAACTAATTCTTTAGTTAATAACTCTGGTACGATAAACAATGGTCGAATTCTTATGCAAGCCGGAGCCGATAGTTTCTTTTCCATTGTCACCCCGGCCGTGGTTCAGTACGCTTACTGGTTTAAAGAATATAAGAGCCGGGGTCTCCCCAACGTTGAGGAGACCCCGGCTCTTAGTGTACTATTCCAGTTATTTTTCTTAACCCAGGGCCGGGGTGACAGCAGAAAATACTTTTTAACCATCGGCCACTCGAACAAAAGCTACTCCAACCCAAACATCCCCTTATTTAATTGCTGTAATATTTGCATTTTATATTTTGCATCGATCAGCAATGAAATATTGTGCGGGCTACCTCCATAGGATACCATACGAACGGGAATGTTCATGATGGAACCAAACAGTTTTTTTACAATATCTGTTGTTTGTGCTATTTCATTACCTACTACGGAAATGATCGTTTGGTTATGGTCCACCTCCGTTGTACCGAACGGTTCCAGTTCCTTCAGGATTTCTTTCAGGAAAACAGGATTATCAATAGTAAGGGATACAGCTACTTCTGAAGTAGTGATCATATCGATCGGCGTACGGTATTTTTCAAACACCTCGAATATCTTTCTGAGAAAACCATAAGCCAGCAGCATGCGGCTGCTTTTAATACGGATGGCAATGATATTGTCTTTTGCAGCTACGGCTTTTACACCTACACCATTAGCCAGCTCCGTGATAAGCGTGCCCTTTGCTTCCGGCTGCATGGTGTTCAGCAGCTTTACAGGGATCTTATAAGTTTGCGCCGGCCAGATAGAAGCAGGATGAAGTATTTTAGCACCGAAATAAGCAAGCTCCGCCGCTTCTTCAAAGCTCAATTGCTCAATAGGCACGGTCTTCTTCACTACGCGGGGATCATTATTGTGCATGCCGTCGATATCGGTCCATATCTCACACGCTGAAGCACCAATGGCTGCTGCGATCAATGAAGCTGAATAATCACTGCCTCCTCTTTTCAGGTTGTCAACCTCACCACGTGCATTGCGGCAGATATAACCCTGGGTAACGAATAGTTTTCTTTCCTTATGCTGTTGCAGCAGTTGTGTAAGTTTTACTTTGATGCTGCCGATCTGTGGTTCATCATACGCATCAATGGTCATGAACTCCAGGGCAGGCAACAGCGCATGATCAATGCCCTGCTCTTCGAGATAAGCCGAAAACAATTTGGTCGAAAGCAATTCACCCTGCGCCAGGATATCTTTATTCAGGGCTTCGCTAAAAGATATCTTGAGAATGATATTAAGGAATTCAAAATGCTCGGCTAATATCTGGCGTGTCTTTTCAATAGAAGCCGGCTTTTTCACCAGTTCAGCAATGAATTGCTGGTAATGCGCTTCAAGTTTGTCAATGGATTGCCTGGCTGCACTGCGGTCACCTTTGGCAATATGCTCGCCTATTTCCACCAGCGCATTGGTGGTGCCGGACAAAGCAGACAGCACTACAATCGTGGGCTCTTCCTGTTTGGTAACCAGTGAAGCAATATGGTGCATACGTTCCGGCTTACCTACACTGGTGCCGCCAAACTTCATTACTTTCATGATGATTCCCCTTCCGGGCTTTTAAACGATTAAAAATGGTGGCTGCAAAGATAAAGGCTGACAGATAACCAAAAGATATAAAATAAACAGATGACCCCTGAATGATAAAAAAATTCGAAGAAAATGCCGTTTTCTTTGAAATCACTCCAATCGTATCCCAAACTTTTCACCTATTGACCGTAAATCCTGGACTACAGATTCCAGGAAGGGAATTCCTTCTTTCATTCTTTCTGCTTCCATTTCCCTTTCAGGATCGCCCGGTACCAATACTTTTTCCTGACCCGGCATCGGCTTTGCAGCCCTGAAACCTTCGATCCAGTGATCCATGCTTTTTTTGAACTCTTCCGCAGGTCTGAAAGCATCCACCCGCATGGCCCCGAAGAAGTGGCCGATCCCTTTACCCGGCTGCTGTGCAGGCATTGGCACATAGGCAGGGAACGGTGGCACCCAGGGTGCATAATTTGCACCGCTCAACAGTGCTGAGAAAATATCCACTATTGCTCCCAGTGCATATCCTTTATGACTGCCATGTTCCTTATCTCCACCAAGCGGCAGCAAAGCCCCTCCTTTCTTCAGTTCATGCGGATCATGCGAAGGATTACCTTCCGCATCCTGTACCCAACCTGTGGGCGTCGGTTGATTTTTCCGTTGCAAAATTTCCAGCTTGCCATTTGCTGCTGTAGTGGTAGCAAGGTCGGCCACAAAAGCCGGCTGCTTACCTGCCGGCGCCGCCACACAGATAGGATTTGTTCCAAGCATTTTATCAATGGAAAAAGTAGGCGCTACCAATGGACTGGCGTTGGTCATTGCCATACCGATCATATCATATTGCAAAGCCATCATGGCGTGATGGGCAGCTATACCAAAATGATTACTGTTTTGCACGCTCACCCAACCCGTACCCACCTGTTTTGCTTTTTCAATCGCCACCTGCATGGCATAAGGCGCCACTACCAGACCAAGCCCGCTATCTCCATCTACCACTGCAGTAGACGGCGTTTCATGAATGATCCTGATATCAGGCCTGGCATTCACCCGCTTCACTTCCCAAAGCCTTACATAGCCACTGAGCCTGGCCACTCCATGCGAATCAATACCCCTGATATCTGCGGAAAGCAATGCTTTAGTAGCTGTTGCCGCCTGCTCCTTTGGACATCCGATCGATAAGAACACCTGTTGAGTGAAAGCACTGAGTTGCTGATAAGAAAATAGCTGTGTTGACATTCAGCAAAGAAACAAAGAAAAATGCCTCCCTGTTACAGGAGGCATTGCCTTATCATTTCAATGTGTTCAAGAAATCTTCAATTATCAAACCCTATTCGCGCCATCCGCATTCATTCGCGCCATTCGTACTTAAAAGGGGAGGTCATCAATCGGCTCCGTAATATCATTCGCTGAAGGAACGCTGCTTTGAGAAGTACTGGAAGCTCCATTATTATAAGAAGAACCTCCACCGAATCCACCTTCGCTACGGCCGCCCAGTAATTGCACTTCACGCACACGGAGGGAAAGGGAAGCTCCGCTTGTTCCATCCTGGCGGGTAAATGATCTTACTTCCGGTGTTCCTTCCACAAATACCTGTTTGCCTTTGGTGAGATAAGGAGAAAGAGCCGTCCTGTCTGTCCAGTACGCACAATCTACCCAGGTCGTTTTTTCCTGGCTCATTCCCTGACTGTCCTTATATTTCTCTGTATGGGCTACTGTAAAATTGATCACATTCTTTCCATTGACGGTGTTAACCACGCAATCCTTGCCGAGGTTACCGATAACTTGCATTTTAATCATAGTGCTCTGTTTTAATATTCGTAATAATTATTAAGCGGCAAGTTAGCATTATTCTCCCGCCTGGGATGCCGCACTAACTTGATTTACCCGTTGCAAAGCAGACTTGTGAATAACTTTTGACTTCCCTGCCGCTTATGAGTGCAAGATGCATTCAGATGGAAAGGATTCCTTGAGAAAAAAACGTTTATTTTATGTGTTTTTCCTATTCAGCTCTCCCGCTCGCCGCATCAATATTTCTTCCAAAGAAGATAGCATTCATGAACAGCTTGCTGCCTCCCAGCCAGAATGCCCTGAAATTGGGATTGTCGGCTATGTTGATCACCCTTCCGCCTCCAACTGTATTCACCACTACTGCTGCGGAATTTTTGATGGCATCCAGGTTCTCCCGGCTCACCCAACCACTCTGCATCGGCTTACTTCCATAAAAGAACGGTGTGGCATAAGGGTTCTTGCTTTTTTCCATAAACACCCTGTTGGCTTTGAACAGGCTGATCGTTTTTTGATTATATCCATACGCCAACGGATGCGTAAGATCTGCTTCAGCCCCAAAGATGGCGCCACTCACCCGCTGTGCTCCATCCACCTGCTCCCTGTCTACATAAGTTGCTTTCTGCATACTGTCTACCGGCGCTTTTGTTCTCTTGAATGATACATTGCTGATACCATTCTGTGCAGCCCAGGTCACAGCTTCTTCTGTAAGGATCAATGTGCCGCCTGCCTGCACCCAGCTTTTCAGTTTTTCTTTATTCAGCTCACCATAGTTGCCGCCTACCATGATCAATGTATTGTACCGGTCGGTTTGTGTACGGTTGAAAGCTGATGGTTCCAGATGGGTAGCCGGGATATTCATCCGCTGATCAAGCAAATGCCAAACCTCACCAGCATCGGTCGCATTCACTCCTGCACCGGTGATCATAGCGATCTTTGGCTCTGCTACCGGCGCAAATTTGCTGCTGCCCAGATCACTGCCACTGCTTACATTTCCTCCGCTTACAGCCCATATTTTTATATAGTTGCGTTCGGCCACTTCTTTGATCAGATCAGCCAGTTGACTGCTGTTCATTTTCTGTGCTTTTACCGGCACCATTATCGTTCCATAATCAAACGGGAAGGTTGTATTGCCTATCGGCATGTCAAATTTATTGGTGGCCACTTTTGCCATAACCCCTGCCTGTTGTAACTCATACAATGCACGTGGCGCATACAGATCATCCCAGGCAAACAGGTAAGCATATTCACTTTTACCAGTCAGTTCACCGGCAAGTTTGGGCAGATCTGTCAGCTTATCACCGGCTGCGCCTGCATACTGTGCAGCATTGAGCTCTGCTGCCGGCAGGCCAAATGCCAATGGCATGGTCCAGGAAGTGATATCATAGAACAGGCTGTCCTTATACTGAAATGTTTTTTCAAAAATGGTCCTGATCAGCCTGTATTGCGGTTGATTGGTTGGCACTACATACGCACTGCCGGGTTTGAATTCATTTCCGTCTGCGCTGAGCTTATTCTTTACTGCCAGTATCTGTATCTGGTGGCGGCGCAGCATTTCTGCAAAATGCCAGGTTTTGGCTTTATCCTGTTCATCGCCGAACACATATCCTTTTACAGGCGTTGCTGCTGATTCCGTCATAGCTGTTTTATAAAAATCCCTTTGCCATTGCAGGAACTCTTTCCGCAATGCTTTTGCTCCTTCCAGTGTAGACAGTGCTGTTATAAACTGGTTGCGGATCGTAAAGGGGAAGCTCAGCAATCCATTGGCTGTTTGCTGCAAATGACCTCTTGAAGATGCCTGCTCGAATAAGATACCGATAGCGCCATTCACATCAGGATAGGTTGAACCTTTTCCATAATAGAAATCATCATAATTCTCTTTGGTAAAATAAAGCGAACCGATACGGTCCAGGAATGCCGCATGGAATTTGGCCAGCTTACCGGTCAGTTCCTGGTTTTTATCGGGCGTCAATGGGTTAACCCTGGAAGGCACGCCCGGTTGAAAAAAGAAGGTAGCATTGCTTCCCTGCTCATGGTGGTCGGTAAGAATATTGGGTTTCCATTTATGAAACCATTCCAGGCGGTTCTGGCTTTCCACATGTACGGCGGGCAACCAGTCGCGGTTCAGATCGAACCAGTAATGATTGAACCTTCCGCCGGGCCATACTTCATTAAACTCGCGGTCGCTCGGATCGCTTACCAGGTTCTTGCTGCGGTGTTGGTTCACCCAACCGGAAAAGCGCTGCATGCCATCGGGGTTAAAGGAAGGATCAAAAAGAATGACCGTATTATCCAGCAGGTCATCTATTTGTTTTCCTTGTGCTGCTGCCAGGTAATAAGCGCTCACGAGGGAAGCGTTGCTACCGCTTTGTTCATTGCCATGTATCGAATGTCCGATCCAGACTACGATAGGCATATTGTCGATATTGAGTGAGCCGGAGCGGTCGGGGTCTGTCAACTGCACATGCTGCTGCCGGATCTCTTCCAGCCGCTGATGGTTTTTCGGAGAAGTGATGATCAGTAATACCTGTGGCCTCTTTTCATATGTAAATCCCATGATCTCCAGTTTCACCCTGTCTGGCGCAGCGGCAGCTACGGCTTTCATGTAATTCACCAGCCGGTCGTGGGTAACGTGATATTCCCCTACTTCATGGTAAATAATGTCCTTGGGTTTGGGGATGGCCGGGTTGTAGGTAACACTGTCCGGCAAATAGTACTTCAGATCCTGGGCCATGCCTGCACAAGACAGGGCCAGCAAGCAGGTAATCAGAGCAAGTTTCTTCATAAACAATTGTTTGTTAAGTGTATGAGCGAGGAAGATACAAAAGTTGCCAGTTATTTGGGGGATAATTATTTCGATGGTTGTTGTCCGATGATCGAATGGCCGATGGCCGAATGACGGTTGTCTCTTGCTTCGTTTCGACCATCGGCCATTCGATCATCGGCCATCGGATAACAGCCTCCCACAACTCCAGCTTAAATCGTATCTTTGCGGATTGCAATTTTTTAAAAATTATGAGTCGAAAAGGAAAAGTGCTGGTTGCCATGAGCGGCGGTATTGACAGTACCGTAGCTGCCCTCATGCTTCATGATGAAGGGTATGAAGTGGTCGGCATCACCATGAAGACCTGGGATTATGCAGCCAGTGGTGGAAGCAAAAAAGAAACAGGTTGTTGTAATGTGGACAGCTTTAACGATGCCCGCCAGGCAGCCGTGGAGCATGGTTTTGCGCATTATATTCTTGATATAAGGGAAGAGTTCGGCGGTTTTGTGATCGAGAATTTCGTGGAAGAATACCTGGCCGGCCGCACACCCAATCCCTGTGTGCTTTGCAATACGCATATCAAATGGAGGGCCTTGCTGAAAAGGGCCGATGCCCTGGGCTGCGATTTTATCGCTACCGGCCACTATGCAAAGATCAGGCAACATGATAATGGCCGCTATTTAGTGAGCAAAGCCATTGATGAAACAAAAGATCAGAGCTATGTGCTTTGGGGACTGCAACAAGATCTGCTCAGCCGCACTTTATTGCCCCTGGCCCCCTATCGCAAAACAGAGATCCGCGATATGGCCCTGCAATATGGCTATCCTGAACTGGCTAAAAAAAGCGAAAGCTATGAGATCTGCTTTGTGCCGGACAATGATTACCGCGGCTTCCTGAAAAGAAGAGTGGAAGGCCTTGAAGAAAAAGTGGCCGGCGGCAATTTCATTGATAAGAATGGAAAGATACTCGGCCAGCATAAAGGTTATCCGTTCTATACTATCGGCCAGCGCAAAGGCCTGGACATTGCTTTCGGAAAGCCTGTATTCGTTACGAAGATCGACCCTGAAAGCAATACCGTGATGCTTGGTGATGAAGCCGATCTGGAACAAAATGAAATGACGGTAGGCAAATTGAACATGATCAAATACGATACGGTCACCCCCGGTATGGAAGCGATTACCAAGATCCGTTACAAGGATAAAGGCAGCCTTTCCAATATCTATCCTGAAAACGGCCAGATGAAAGTCAGGTTTTATGAAAATGCCAAAGGGATCGCACCGGGGCAAAGTGCTGTTTTTTATGAGGGGGATGATGTCATAGGTGGGGGAATTATTACAGTCGGGAGTCGGTTGCCAGTCGGGAGTCTGTAGTCAGGAGTCGGGAATTGGAGCTCGTCTTAAAATATTGACAAGCTCTACGATATCGAGATGAATGATCAGATAGCCATGAAGTCCGGACTCCCGACTGGTAACCGCCTCCCGATTAGCAATCGATTCCCGGTCAGGGTCATTGCAATAAAATTGTTCCTGTTTCGTTTATACTTCTTCAGGTCTAACTGGCTGTGCCTGAGGATTTAACCATACCCTTTCATAACTGGCCTCTTATGAGAATCTTGACTATCTGCCGATTTACGCTTTTTATTGTCCTGGCCATGGCTGTTTTTTCCTGCGGCAAAGAAAAAGAGGATTATGTAGCTGCGGAGCCGGTGGCGGATTACCTGCCTCTGCAGGTCGGAAAATATATTACCTACCGCGTGGATTCTCTTGTTACCAATACTTTTAATACAGCGCTTGAAACACATAGCTACCAGGTAAAGCATATCGTGGATGCTGAGATGACCGATAATCTTGGAAGGCCTTCTTACCGGATCTTCCGTTACCGCAATGATATTACTGCATCAGGCTCATGGGAGCCTGATGGCACTTATTTTATTACTCCGCTGACCAACCAGGTAGAAGTAGTGGAGAATAATCTCCGCATCATCAAACTGCGCGACCCCATGAAGGAGGGTTTCAGTTGGACAGGCAATTCTTATCTTCCCCCTGATCCCTTTGAACCCTTTGGCTACAGTTTCAGCGTGGATAATTCAATGGGAAGCTGGGATTATACATATGACCTGTTTGAACCTGCCACAGAGATCAATGGCGAAACTTATAACGATGTGTGGACAGTGGAACAAATAGACGAAATTAAAAGCGATCCCGTACTTTATCCAAGTGATTATGCCAACAGGATCAGGTCAGTTGAAAAATATTCAAAAAATATCGGCCTCGTTTACCGCCAACTGATATTATGGGAATATGAAACGACGGCCACTATCAATCCTGTCTATACAGGTTTCGGCATCACGATGTGGATGATCGATCATAACTGATCTTCTTCAATTTTATGCAGGCTTTTGCAGCAAAGCCGCAAACAAGGTATCCGCTTTATCAGCATATCCTTTTAACAAAGCCGATCTTACCAGCTTCAGGTTTGTTTCCTGTTGTATAAACGCTATCACTTCTGTGTTCTCCTGCTGGTATACCGAACAGGTGATATAAAGAAAATAACCACCGGCCCGAAGATGCGGATATGTATGCAGCACTATCTTTTTTTGCCGGGCCGCATACTCCTTTATTTTTTCTTCTTTAAAAAAAAGTAATTGCTCCGGTGTGCGCCCCCAAGTACCACTGCCGGTACAGGGAACATCGGCAAGGATCAGATCAAAGGAGCGGCCCGGATTTACAGGATGGCTCAGATCGGCCACAAAACTTTCATAGTGTTTGATCCCGGCTTCCTTAAACCGCTTTGACAGGTTGGCCAGTATATTCTCCCGCACATCCGATACCACCAGGTTTATCTGCGGGTAATGATCATGTACTAACAGTGATTTGCCTCCGCTTGCAGCACAGCAATCCCAGACATGCCGGGGTAGAAATCCTTCAGGAAAATGCAGCAATTCACTTACGCGCTGCGAACTGTAATCCTGTATCACGGCTTCTTTATTGATCACGATCACCTCATCCAGTTTTGAAGCATTCGGTAAAGCAAGGCAGCTTTGAGACAGGATATTGAAAGGAATTTCTGCTTTAGTAAGTTTCGCTTTCACTTTTTCTTCCCATCCCGGCCTCAATCGTAAAAAAAGATCTGGTTGCTGAAAATGTGAAAGTGCAAACGCATTTATATCCATCTCTCTTTCCAGATGTTCCAATGCAGGAAATACGGCAGCAGCAGAAAATGGATAAGCTGCCAGCAGCAATTTTTCTTCCGGCTTCAGTGTTACCTGTTCATTCCATTCGGGCTTGATGGCCTGCAACAAATCATCTGGCGCTGTGCTGCAAACAAAAAGTCCCAGCAAAATCCTCTCTTCAGTATCTGCACCGGCGGCCAATTTCCCTAACCGGAAATAACTATAACACAAGCTGGCAATCCTTTTCCTGTCTTTCGATCCGTATTTCTTATCTGCCCTGAAAAAATCTTTCAGAAATATCCCGAAAGGCTGCAGGCCTTTGTATTGCTCCAGCACAGTTGCGGCAGTATGCAGATGGGAATAGTGTTTCATGCCGATGCAAGATACGTACAATGGGCTTGGCTGATAGCATATGAGTCTGATGAGCAGTTCTTTTCCATTGTCACCCCGGACCTGGTTTAGTAAATTTTCAACAGTAGTTCGCTAAGATCCGGGGTCTCCCCCATCTGCAGTATTTTCCAATCGAAATGTCTTACTGCTCTGAAACAAGTGCAGCGCTGTGAGACCTCGGATCTTAACGAACTACAGGAGTCAGTGAACTGAGTATGGTCCGGGGTGACAATGGAAAAGAACTGCCCATCAGACTTGCGTGTCAACGAACAACACAGCAATCATCTAAATTTATTATCTTACTACTTCATACCCTTCAATACATGCCCGGACGGTTGACCATACTTCTTGTCAGTCTTCTGCCTTTTATTTCACGGGCCCAGGTCAGGCCGTTTTCTTTCCATAACATCAGTATCAACCAGGGACTTTCACAAAGCAGTGTGGTAGATATTGCTATTGATAAAACCGGTTTTGTATGGATGGCCACACAGGATGGACTGAACCGTTTTGATGGAAAAGATTTTATTACGTTCCCCGGCAACTTCGATGATATTACCACGCCTGCAGGTAACCAACTGGGAAAACTTATCCTGGGTGAACAGAATAAATTATGGTTGATCACCCGCAGCGGTAAACTGGAAAAGATGGATCTGCTTACCCAGCAGACCAGCCCTTTTAAAAGCATTAATGAACAAACCTTGCCTGCAGTCAGTTGTGTTTACCAGGACACGACCCGTCTTTTTATCGGCACAAGAAAAGAAGGTCTCTGGATATACAATCAACAGAACAAACAACTATCGCAGTTGAAACAAGATGGAACAACACCGGTCAGCAGCAATGAAATAAAAGATGTCTTCAAAGACAGCCGCCATCAATTCTGGATACTTACTTCCAATGGCGTGACGCATTTATCTGCTACTATTTCCAATCCCACATTTTTTCTTACTGACCAGGAGCAACCTGTCCGCAGCAGTGCCATTGCCGAAGACGGGCAGCAGAATATCTGGCTGGGAACATTCGGCAACGGACTGTTTGTAAAAAATAAAAACGCTGATTCATTTCAACCCTTTACCGGGTTCGGACATTCAAGCTTGCCCACCGATCTTGTGATCGAGACCCTGCTGGCCGACGGCGAAGGGCGGATATGGATCGGCACATTCAGTGATGGCTTGTATGTTATAGACAACAGGCAATCCACTATCCATCATTTTGTATCAGATAAGAAGAATCCCTTCTCTCTTGCTTATAATGATGTGTTGTGTACCCGGCAAGACGGCCGTGGTGGCATCTGGATCGGCACGGATGGTGGAGGTGTAAGCTATTACGATATACGGCTGAGCAATTTTGAAACGATTTCGGGAAATAATCTTCCTGAAAATATTTCGATAGAACAGGTGCGGGCCATTACTACCGATAAAGAAAATAATACCTGGGTAGGCACTTCCATCAATGGGCTTACACTGCTGGGAAAACAACCCGTCACAATAGGCAATTACAAAAAGATAGGTGCTTTGCTTACCGATAAGGACGGCGATATATGGGTGGGCACACAGGAAAGCGGGTTGGATATCCTGGATGGACGCACACGAAAGCTCATCAAAAGATTCCTTCCCGGGCAAACCATCTGGCATTTGCTGGAAGATGCAAAAGGAAAAGTGTGGGTAGCCACAAGGCAACAGGGTTTATACCAAATAGATAAAGTACAGGGTGAGCTGAATCATTTTGATGAACGCAGCACCCCTGCTCTTTTGGAAAACAATGTGCGCACAATGGTTTTCACGCGCGATAGCCTGCTGTATATCGGTTTTGAAAAAGCAGGGATACAATTACTTGATATAAGACATAGACAATTAACGCCCATCTCGGCACATTCTTCCGCCATTTTCAATGGTTCTGTTCCGGTCCGCAGTATGTATTATACTCCTTCCATATTATGGATAGGCACATTTGGTAATGGGCTGATCGCACTTGAAACAGCCACTGGCAAAACAACTGTGATCACCGAAAAACAGGGGCTTCGCAACAACACCGTATATGGTATACAACCTGAAGGCCCTGGTTCAATATGGTTAAGCACCAATAAAGGCCTTTGCCGCCTGCGTATCCCCTCTGATCCCGGAAAGATCAGCCGGGCAGATATGGGTGTATTTACTGTGGAAGATGGATTGCAAAGCAATGAGTTCAATACCGGTGCCCATTACCGTTCCCCTGATGGGCGCTTGTTCTTTGGTGGCATCAATGGATTGACCGTGTTTGATCCTGCAAAGCTTTCCCACCCTGAACAACCTTTATCAGTAGTGATCACGCAGGTGCTGGCCGATAACCAGCCACTGCATACTGATACATTGATCACTTATAAAAAAGTATTGCGGTTACCCTTCCGGCAAAATTCACTCTCTTTCAATTTTGCCGCGCCGGATGTTTTATCGGCCGGCAGGTTGAGCTATTCCTATCAATTGACCGGTTATGATAAAGGCTGGATGGAAGCAGGCAACAGGAACTATGCAGCTTATACCCATCTTCCGTCGGGCAAATATCTTTTCCAGGTAAAAGCTTCCCATAATCTTTCCGGAGATAATCCCCCGGTTGCTTCGCTGATGATCATCATCAGTCCTCCATTCTGGCAAACGCCCTGGTTCATTGCTTTATGCGTATTGTTATTAGCGGCTGCTTTATACGGCATCTACCGCTATCGCATCAGCCAGTTGATCCGTTTGCAAAAAGTCCGTAACCGCATTGCTTCCGACTTGCATGATGATATCGGTTCAGCGCTCACACATATAAGCATCTTATCTGAGTTAAGCAAAGCCGGCATTTCACCAACTGCGGAAACATCTGCTTTTCTTAACCGCATCTCGGAAGAAGTGGCAAGCTCAGGGCAGGCACTCGATGATATTGTATGGAGCATTAATTCCAGCAATGATTCCATGGAGCAGATGGTAGCCCGGATGCGCCGCTATGCTGCCGAAATACTGGAAAGCCGGGTAGAAAAATATATGATCGACTTCGACGACCGCTTTGCTCATCGCAAACTGAGCATGGAACAGCGGCGTGATTTTTTCTTACTGTTTAAAGAAGTGATCAATAATATTTATAAACATTCAAAAGCCACACAGGTAGAGATCAGGATCTGGTTTGAAAAGAACGATCTTCATTTGCAGGTAAAGGATAATGGCGTTGGTTTCGACAAAAGCAGGTCGACCGAAAGGAATGGGATCAAAAATATGCAGGCCAGGGCTGAAAAATGGAAGGGCCACTTTCTTATACGCTCTGAACCAGGCAAAGGCACAGAAACGAGCATATCCATACCGGTTGTGTAAACCACACAAATGAGTGAGAACTACCCATTGATAAAACACTAATTTTAAACCCGGGTTTGCGGTTTGTGTGTTGGATTTCCGGGTAACCGGAACATTTATTTACAATTGCAAACCAGCTTAATCAAAGAATATGTCTCCCAAAATAATCCTTTTTGAAGATAATGACAGGCTGCGGGAATCATTGTCTTATCTGCTTAAAATGAATGGTTATGATGTTGCCGGTGATTTCAGTAATTGTGATGAAGCGGCAAACATTGCACGGGTATATCAACCAGATGTAGTGCTGATGGATATAGATATGCCGGGGAAAACAGGCATTGAAGGCGTGACCATGATTAAAGAAGCAAGACCCGAAACTGCCGTGATCATGTACACCGTTTTTGAAGAAGAAGATAAACTATTCAAATGCCTTTGTGCAGGAGCCAATGGATATTTATTAAAGAAAACACCACCTGCCAAACTCTTTGAGGCCATACATGATGTGGTGGAAGGCGGTGCACCCATGTCGCCCACCATCGCCAAAAAAGTACTCAGCACTTTCCAGGTAAAACAGGACCCCGGCAAATACAAGCTCTCTCCCCGCGAGATCGAAGTGCTCCAATGGCTGATAAAAGGATACAGCATCAAACTCATTGCCGCTGAAATGCAGCTCGCTTTCGACACCATCCGCTCCCACCTCAAAAACATTTATCAGAAACTACATGTTAACTGTGGCAAGGAAGCGATAGCTAAGGCATTAAGTGAGAGGATAGTTTGATGTTAGTCGGATGCCAGTCAGGGGTCTGTTCCGAGTCGGGAGTCTGTAGTCAGGAGCCGGGAGTACGAATCTCATAGCTATCTGATCATTCATTTCAATATTGTAGCGTTTGTCAGTATTTTCCGGGAAGTTCCTACTACCGACTCCTGACTACAGACTCCCGACTATCATCAATTCCCAATATTTCCTTAAATTAGTCAGCTACCCCCTGTAAACCAAAATCACGTATCGAGCTATGTTCCCGATTCTTGCACTGAAAAAGCGGAAAATATGGGTGATGATGCTGATGATGGCTGCTCTTCATTGCCTGCCGTTGTTGCCGTATGCGCAGCGTCTTCTTTTTACTACTTACCGGCTTAATGAGAATCTGTATGATGCCAATAGTGAGATCGTATCGGGGTATGTGAAAGTGATCCACCAAACCAGGAATAAGCTGCTCTTCATTGGCACCAAATTCGGCTTTTGCATTTATGATGGGAACAAGTTCAGGAACTATACCCGCTTTGCCGGAAAATATATTGGTGCGGTCAATGATTTTGCCGAGTTGGATGATGGCCGTATAGTAGTGCTTTCCACTAATCAGGGTATGCTGGTGCTTGACGGGAATACGCTGACAGCAATGCCGGTATTACCCAATGCTCCGGCAACACGCTTCATCAGTTTTCATCGCACTCCCGGCAATAAATTGCTTGTTTCAAGCTCCAATGGCATTTACCGTTTTCACAAAGACCATTTTTTGAAAACACCGGTGAGCACAGTTAACAGCAACAATTTCTTTTATGACATCGAGAATATCAATGATCATTTACTTCTTGCGTCCAATTCAGATAATACGCCGTTCACCGTTTTCGATTCATCATACAGGATCATAAAAAATTATCCGATCACCGAGGTGGTGTATGATGTGCAGGCCGATAAAAAAGGGAATCTCTGGATGGCCGCACCTACAGGGCTCAAGCGTGTTCTTACTGAAAAATTGCTGGCAGGACAGTTAAAATTTGAACCAATGCCTCCTGCGATCACCATGGCTGGTATTGATGGAAAGATAGTGGTCAGCCTTTATGCAGATCCTTATTCCAATATCTGGGTAGGCACTGCGTTTGGTGGATTGTTCCGGATCGATTCGCTTTTTAATGTGACCCAATTCCATTTCCGCAATGGCTTCAATTTCGACAGGGTCAATTGCTTCCTGGAAGATGCAGAACATAATTTATGGCTGGGCACAGAAAACGGTCTTGTCAAGATCCCTGACCCGCGGATCGTAAAATATATTTCTGACGACGGGCTTCGATACAGCACTATTGCCGGCCTGTATTTGTTTCATGGTGATCTGCTTGGCATAAGCACGGACAATATGTTCCAGGTAGATGAGCAGGACCATAAGAAAATAATACTGATCGATACACTGCCCAATGCTATCGGCATTTTTTCAACAGATGCTTCCCTTTATGTTTATTCCAGGTACAAGCTGATGCAGGCAGATAAAGTGAAGGGAAGATATGTGCTGAAAAAACCGGTGCTTTCCGCACCCGGCAATCTTTCTTTTAAAAGAGGGGCGTTGGCTTTGCGAAATGATTATTTACTTATTCCTTTTGCTACAGGAGGATTATATGCAGTGGAAGGGAAAACCGGAAGCCGCTTGCCCGGTATCGACTATATCGTGAATACAATGTATTATGATAAAACCAATCAATTGTTATGGGTATCTGAACTGAATGCAGGGTTGCGTATTTACCATACCGGCAAAACCCTTGAATTGGTTTGCATGGACAGTGTTGTATCCAAAAATATATCAGCGATTACCAGTGATGGCCATGGTGGCTTTTGGCTGGCAACAAGAGATAAGGGACTTTTCCAGGTGATCAAAGAAAATGACCGGTTAAAAATATTGCAGCATATCGGCACTAACGAAGGCTTGTCTTCCGATCTCTGCACCACCATCCTGCAGGATGCACAAGGCAAACTGTTTGCAGGCAATACTGCCAGCCTTGACATTATTCAAAAGATCAACGGCAGTTATGTTATCAACCACCTGGCTTCCCAATTGGGTTATTACAATGAGATGTATACACTGTCAAACGACAAAATGGGTAATACCTGGGCAGGCGGCTTAAATGGTCTTTTAATGGTGCCTTCAGATGCAAATCTTCTTTCGGTAAACAAGACCAGTACTTTTATTACCAGGATGGAACTGAATGACAGTATCATCAATGCGCCCGAAATGGCAGCCAGCCATCCGCTTACCTTATCCCATAACCAGAATGATATCACTTTTGAATTTGCCAGTCCTTATATGAAAAGCGAATCGATGGTACGGTATGTTTACCGTTTGCTTCGCAAAGGAGATACTACCTGGAGCTCTCCTTTTACCAACACATCGCTGGCATTGAAAGATCTTCCTGCCGGTTCATTCACATTCCAGGTAAAAGCCTTATTTCCTGACGGCTCAAACGCTGAAAACATTGCAGCCGTTTCTTTCCATATCTTATCTCCCTGGTATAAAAGCTGGTGGTTTATTTCTTTATGTATATTAATGCTGGCTGCATTATTATATGCCTTGTATCGTTATCGCCTGCAGCAGTTGATACGGCTGCAACAGGTACGCAACCGCATAGCCAGTGATCTGCATGATGATATTGGCTCTACCCTCACCAATATCAATATCCTCTCTTCACTGGGGCAAAAGAACCTGCATGAGCCGGTGCAGGCACGCAAATTCCTCGACCGCATTACAGAAGAAGTGAACAGCTCTTCACAGGCGCTGGATGATATTATCTGGAGCGTTAACACCAACAATGACGGACTGGAAGAAACAGTAGCGCGGATGAGACGCTATGCTGCAGAGTTGTTTGATGCAGGTAATGTGCATTATGAATTCCAGATAGACCCTTCACTGGAGCAGAAAAAACTAAGCATGGAACAGCGGCGTGATTTTTATCTTGTGTATAAAGAACTGCTGAATAATATTTCCAAACACGCTGAAGCCAAAAATGTCCGGATCAGTATTCATATTGAAAAAGGCCATCTCATCTTATCTGTAAAAGACGATGGTAAAGGATTCGATTGCCTTGCCGAAACCCATCGCAACGGCCTTAAGAATCTCCACAAACGTGTCGATCACTGGAACGGGAATATACAGATCAGGTCTGGTGAAGGAATGGGATCTATGATCATTGCAAGCCTGCCTGTAAAAGGATAGCTTAATAAATTAAAGCGGCCATGAATCTCTTCATGGCCGCTTTATTATTGTTGTATGAAATTGTTCTACAGTTCCAGAAGCGTCTTCACCGGATCCTTACCGATCAGCAACTGTTCAGGGTTTTCCAGCAATTCTTTCACTCTTACCAGGAAGCTTACAGATTCCCGGCCATCGATGATGCGGTGATCATAGCTGAGGGCTACATACATCATGGGCCTGATCACTACCTGACCATTGATCGCCATTGGGCGCTCTTGTATCTTGTGCATACCAAGAATGGCGCTCTGCGGGATATTGATAATCGGCGTGCTCATTAAAGAACCGAATACACCACCATTGGTGATAGTGAAGGTGCCGCCAGTCAATTCTTCTGTGGTCAGCTTGCTGTCGCGCGCCTTGCCTGCGAGTTCAATTACTTTCTTTTCTATATCTGCCATGCCCAGGCTTTCCACATTGCGGATCACCGGCACAGTCAAGCCTCTTGGAGTGCTCACTGCAATGCTGATATCTGCATAGTCATGATACAGTATCTGGTCACCATCGATATACGCATTCACGGAAGGCCATTCAGCCAGTGCTACGGCACAGGCTTTGGCAAAGAAGCTCATAAAGCCCAGCCCCACGCCATGCGCTTCTTTGAACTTGTCTTTGTATTTGCTGCGGATCTCCATGATGGCCGTCATGTCCACTTCATTGAAAGTGGTAAGCATCGCAGTGGTATTCTTTGACTCCACCAGGCGACGACTGATGGTTTTGCGGAGATTGCTCATTTTTTCAGCCCGTACATTACGGCTGAACAGTTCAGCACCGGCAAATGCCTTCTTCCCGGGATTGGACAATGCTGCCAACACATCATCCTTCAATATTTTGCCCTGATAGCCACTAGGAGTAACTGTTTTGGGATCTACTTTTTTATCAGCAATGATGGCCGAGGCTACAGGTGTGGCTTTAATATCATTTGGAACAGAAGTAACAGGTGCCGCAGTAGTTGTGCTGGAGGCTTTAGCGCCATTCGCAGGAGCAGCTTCTGTTTTCTTTTCTTCTGCAGGCTTCGCAGCAGGCGCAGGTTTTCCTTCCGGCTTCGGTGCTGTTTCATCAATGCTCGCCATGATATCACCGATCTTCAGTGTATCGCCCTCTTGTGCAGCGGTCTTTAATATACCCGCTTGCTCAGCATTCACTTCAAAGGTGGCTTTTTCGCTTTCCAGTTCAGCGATCACTTCATCCCTTTCTACATATTCCCCGTCTTTCTTATTCCATTTCAGTAAGGTTACTTCGCTTACTGACTCTCCTACTGTCGGTACTTTTATTTCAATCATAAATCGCTTATTATATCGCTGATAAATCTATTTAATCGTAAAGGTAATTATATACTAAATGCTGTTTCCACTATCTCTTCCTGCTCCTGCTTGTGCACTTTGGCATAACCTGTAGCAGTAGAAGCAGATGGCTGCCTGCTGATCACGCCATAGTTGATGCTCTTCAGGTTCATTTGGAGGAAGGAAGCGGCACCCATATTAAGCGGTTCTTCCTGTACCCAGAACCAGGTGGCTTTGTTGTAGCGTGCATACAACTCTTCAAGTTGCTTTATCGGTAATGGATACAATTGCTCCATGCGGATGATCGCAACATCTTTGCGATCGTCTTTCTGCTGGCGATCGGCCAGGTCAAAATAAACCTTACCGCTGCAGAACAATACTTTTTTCACTTTGGATGCATCTGCAAATGTATCATCGATCACTTCGCGGAATCCGCCATTGGTAAACTCATCCATGGAAGAATAAGTGCCCGGATTGCGGAGATTGGCTTTGGGTGAGAAATTGATCAGCGGTTTCCTGAACGGCCATGCAAGCTGACGCCTCAATGCATGGAAGAAGTTGGCCGAGCTGGTAATATTCGTGATCACCATATTCTCTTCGGCACAGGATTGAAGGAACCTTTCCAGGCGGGCGCTGCTATGTTCAGGCCCCTGCCCCTCATAACCGTGAGGCAGCAACATGGTGATGCCGCTCATGCGGTTCCATTTCTGTTCGCCGGAAGAAATGAACTGATCGATCATGGTTTGCGCGCCATTCACGAAATCGCCAAACTGTGCTTCCCAAAGCACCAGCGCATTGGGATTGGCCAGGGAATAGCCGTATTCAAAACCAAGCACACCATATTCACTCAGCAAAGAGTTGTATATCCTGAATTTGCCCGGAGCTCCAAAATTGTTCAGCCTGTTATATGGTTTATCGCTCACTTCATCCATCAGCACTGCATGGCGATGGGAGAAAGTGCCTCTCTTCACGTCCTGGCCGCTCATGCGAACATCCTTGCCTTCCAGCAGCAAGCTGCCATAAGCGAGCAGTTCGGCAGTGGCCCAATCTGTTTTCTTTTCGGTTTCAAACAGCTTTATTTTGTCCTGCAATATCTTTTCCACTTTACGCAGCGGTTTGAAATCAGCCGGCCATTGCATCAATGCATCGAACACTTTTTTGAAATCATCCGGACTGATGGCAGTAACAGGTGAGTGTTCAAAATCCGCTTCAGTGGATGGACGCAGGCTGTTCCACCATTTATCAGGCGGCTGCAAATGATAAGGCAATGGATTTTGTTTCACTTCATCCAGGCGTTCCTGCAGGTCAGACCAGAATTTCTTTTCCATTTCCTTAGCCAGTTCCTGCGCATCTGCTTCTCCGTTTTCCAGCAAATATTTTACATACACTTCCCGGGGATTGGGATGCTTATCGATCAAAGCATACAAGTGAGGTTGTGTAAACTTGGGATCATCACCTTCGTTGTGACCATGACGGCGATAGCATACCATATCGATGAACACATCCGAATTGAATTTCTGACGGTAACGGGTCGCTATCTCCACGCATTTGATCACCGTTTCAGGATCGTCTCCGTTCACATGGAATACAGGAGCCTGGATGGCTGCTGCCAGTGAAGTACAGTAGTCAGAGCTGCGTGCATCATCAAAATCAGTCGTAAAACCGATCTGGTTGTTGATCACGAAATGGATGGTGCCACCGGTGTAATATCCTTCCAGGTTGCTCATCTGCATCACCTCATACACAATTCCCTGTCCTGCCAGTGAAGCATCACCATGAATAAGTATCGGTAATATCTTATCAAAATCAGAACTGTACAATACATCCGCCTTGGCGCGTGCAAACCCTACCACAACCGGATCTACTGCTTCAAGGTGAGAAGGGTTAGGCATCAGTTTGAGATAAATGCCTTTGTCGTTGGGCGTTTTCAGTTCGCTGCCATATCCCATGTGGTATTTTACATCACCGCTTCCCATGGTCTGGTCCACTTTAGCAGTGCCTTCAAATTCGCTGAAGATCTGCTCATAGGTTTTGCCCATGATATTGGCAAGCACGTTCAGGCGTCCGCGGTGGGCCATGCCGATCACCACTTCCTGCACATCATGATCAGCGGCTGTATTAATAATAGCATCGAGAGCGGGAATGGTTGTTTCACCACCTTCGAGCGAAAATCTTTTTTGTCCTACATATTTCGTGTGAAGGAATTTTTCAAACATCACACCCTGGTTCAGCTTTTCCAGTATTCTCTTTTTCTTTTCAAGTGACAATGGATTGGCAAAATCCTTTTCCATTTCATTGGCCAGCCAGTTCACTTTCTCCTGGTCGCTGATATATTTGAATTCGATCCCTAAATGGGCTGCATAGGTCTTTTGCAGATGGCCGAGAATATTGCGCAGTGTTGTAGCACCCAATCCCACTCTTTCACCCACCTGAAAAGTTTTGTCCATATCATCCTCACTCAACCCGAAAAATGCAAGTGTAAGATTGGCATTACGGTCTTTCCGCTCACGGATGGGATTGGTCTTTGCGATCAGATGCCCCTTATTGCGATAACCCAATATCATCCTGTAAGCACCCAGTTCTTTTCTCCAGTCGCTACCTGTGCCAGTGGCAGGCGCAGCAGTGGAAACTGCCCCATTCGCATAATTCGCGCTTCCATTCGCACCATTCGCGTTGCCTATAGCGAAATCAAATCCTTCAAAAAACTTCTTCAGTTCAGGATCTACACTATTAGGGTCTTTGGAAAAGTCACGGTACAGATTTTCGATGAATTCGGGGTGGGAGTTTGTGATATATGAAAAATCTTTCATGAATGTGGATGTTTTAGACGGCAATTTTGGGACACAAATATCGCCTAAAAACTCCGAAAAAAAGGCTTGATTTTCGGTAAACAACCGGTTAAAAATCAGAAATTAACCTCCTGAGACCCGGTTTTTCCCGGTTTGGGGAGCCCGGGCAGGATAAATGCCTCTGCCGGCCAACTGAATCTCAATATTTTGGGGAGTTTGTGAACTTAGGTACGTTAAAATTTGGTGATTAGCCTGTCCGACCCTACCTTTGCCGTCCTTAAAATTGATACGAAATGGCTAATCATAAGGCAACGAAAAAAGATGTGCGCCAGGCTGCAAAACGCCGTGAAAGAAATAAATATTATGGCAAAACTACCCGTAATGCCATCCGTGACCTGAAAGCAGCAAAAGGCAAAGAAGCAGTTGATGAATTGCCTAATGTAGCCGGCATGATCGATAAACTGGCTAAGCGTGGCATTATCCATAAGAATAAAGCCGCTAACCTGAAAAGCAAACTGGCTAAGAAAGTAGCTGCTGCTAAATAAGCCGCAGACATCTTTATATATTTTAAAAAAGCATTCTCCATTGGAGGATGCTTTTTTATTTGCTTACTTTTAAGCACAATTACAATTTCCTGTTATGAGAATAATCTTCCTGGCTGTATGCTTGCTTGGCTCTGTAGCGGCAGCATTCGCTCAGCCCATCACTACCCGCTTTGAACAATCCAATGGCACCCAAACGCCTACTTATTATGAAGCTATCGAGTGGTGGCAAAAACTTGACGCACGCTCTCCCAAAGTGAAAATGCAGACCATGGGCCTTACTGATGCAGGCCTGCCGCTGCATCTTGTTTTCATTTCCAACAGCGGGGATTATAATCTCGCCAGCATCCGCAAAAGCAATAAGCGGATCTTTTTCATCAACAATGGCATTCATCCCGGCGAACCGGATGGTATCGATGCTTCGATGCTGCTCGCCCGTGATATCGTGACCAATGCTTATAAGCTTCCTGATAATATTGTGCTGGCCATCATCCCTGTTTATAATATCGGCGGATGCCTTAACCGCAGCGCCAATTTCAGGGTAGATCAAAACGGCCCCGAAGAATTCGGATTCCGCGGCAACTCTCAGAACCTTGATCTCAACAGGGATTTTATCAAATGCGATTCAAGAGACGCCAGGGCTTTCGCCGCTATATTCCGCATGCTTGATCCGGATGTGTTTGTAGACAATCACGTGAGCAATGGTGCCGATTACCAGCATGCGATGACATTACTTACTTCCCAGCATGATAAACTGGGTGGTGCCATGGGAGAATTCATGAACAAAGAATTTGAACCTGGCCTGTACTCAGCCATGAAGAAAAAAGGTTATGACCTTATCCCTTATGTAAATTCATTTGGCGATACGCCAGACAATGGCTGGCCTGAGTACTGGGACAGCCCCCGTTACGGAACCGGCTATGCCGCACTCTGGCACACCTTTTCTTTTATGCCCGAAAGCCATATGCTAAAGCCTTATGAACAGCGGGTGAAAGCCTGCTATGCATTGATGCAATCATTCATCGGCTTTATTGCTGAGCATAGTGAGACGATCAAAAAACTTCGTGCTGAGGCCAAACAAAATACACGCAACATGAGCGCATTGCCAATAAGCTGGACGCTCGACCGCAATGTGACACAGGATTATCTCTACAAGGGCTTTGCCGCAGGACGCAAGCCCAGTGAGGTTTCCGGCCTGCCGAGATTATATTATGACCGCAGCAAGCCTTATGAAAAGACCATCAAGATCATGAACCACTATGTGCCGAAGGAATCTGTTACCAAACCTGCTGCTTACATCATTCCACAGGGATGGTGGAAAGTGATCGATCTCCTGCAATTGAATAAAGTGGAAATGCAGCAGTTGAAACGCGATACAATGATTGAAGTGGAAGTATATAAGATCGCTTCCTATAAAGCATCTCCACGCCCTTATGAAATGCACCATACCAACACAGAAGTAAAAACAACTTCTTTCATGGAAAAAGTAAACTTCCGCAAAGGCGACTGGTACATACCTCTCAACCAGGAAGGTAATCGCTTTATCATGGAAGTGCTGGAGCCACAAGCAGAGGATTCTTATTTCACCTGGAATTTCTTTGATGGCATACTTGGGCAGAAAGAAGGCTATTCAGCTTATGCATTTGAAGATATTGCTGCGGATTATTTAAAGAACAATGCAACATTGCGTAATCAACTGGAACAACAACGGGCCACCGATACAAGTTTTGCTAAAAGCGCACGCGCACAATTGGATTTTGTGTACCAGCACTCTCCGTGGGTTGAGCCTGCTTTCTTGCGCTATCCTGTGTACCGGGTAAAACCACAATAGCATAAGTTTGCATTCGCTCAATTTGCTTCCGTAGATTGAGCCAGTTCATTTATTTCTGGCTCACTCCTACGGTCCACTTTCCGGAATATCATCTGTGCAAGAATAATCGTTGCTGTCAGTACCACAATGCTGAGATAGCCCAGCCATTCATACCGGTATATCTTTCCCCTGTGATCATCATACACAACAAAGCCGGCGATCAGGGATGCAAGGCCTGTCCCTATCTGCTGTACGCATCCGTTAAAGCTCATAAAGCTACCCCGCTGTTCCGGCTTCACTACTTCACTGATCATTGCCTGTGCCGTTAAAGCCCTGCCAGTAGCAAACACAAACCATGCTGCAAAAATCGTCAGCACCACAGAAAAGGGCATGGCAGGCATTTGCGTGATCAGCAATACCATGAATAAAGAAAAGAAAACCGACCAGGAATAGATCGGCAGCTTTCCTTTCTTATCTGCCACACGGCCCAATAAAATAGCTGATGCCAGTGATGCGATGCCGCCCACCAGGAAAATAGCCGGTATCAGGTTTTTGGAATAGCCTTTATTGAATTCCAGATAAGGCGTAATAAAAGGAATGATCAGAAAATGCCCTATCATAAGCAGGCAGGAAAAGAAAAGTGCAGAAACCTGTGCCGGTGTCCGGATGATCTTTGAAAGCAAAGCCAATGGAGCAATACGTGCTTCAGCACAGATATGACCGGTAATGGCAGGAATATGCCTGATCACCAACGGCACCAATACAATACCAAACCCTCCTACAAACAGAAAGGGCACATGCCAGTCTTCTTTAAAAATATTCGCCAGGTACAACGACAAAGGAACACCCAATATAGAAGCGATCGCAAACGAAGCAGAAACAGAAGCCATGGCCTTGCCCCTTCTTTCATAAGAAAAAGTATCAGCAATGATAGCCAGCACCTGCGCACCGATAATGCCACCAAAAACACCGGCTGCTATCCTTGCCGCCAGCAACAAGGTGTAGGTGGAAGCAAAGCCGCATGCAATCGTTCCTGCTAAAAAACCCAGGTAAGAGAACAACAGCGTTTTTTTGCGGTCATAATTATCCACGATAAACGCTGTGATGAATCCGGATGCTGCCGCACTGATGGAATAGGCGCTTACTAAAAGACTGAATTGCCGCGGTGAAATATTAAAATAAGGCGTCAGATAATTATTGAGCGGTATCATGACCATGAAATCCAGAAAATGGGTGAAGTTGAGGCAGGCAAGCAAAAACAGTATAATTCTTTCTTTCCGGGTCATGTATTATATTAACAGACAAAATGGGAAATCTACTATCAACAATTTATTCAGCAGGACCTCTCCTATTGCTGCCCGAATGTACAATATAATTATCTTTAACTAAATCTAACGATCATGGACCGCCGGGATTTTATTAAGAACACCTCCGTTGCAACTGCAGGAGTAACAATCCTCAATTTTCCTGTCTTTGGGAAAAATGCCCCTTCCAATAAAGTAGTGCTCGCCGTAATGGGCGTCAACAGCCGGGGTGCTTATCTTGCTGAATGCTTTTCCAGTCTTCCGAATGTTGAGGTCGCTTATCTCTGCGATGTGGAAGAAAAAGCTATCGCCAATGGTTTAAAGCCATTCGCCGGAAAGCCGCGCCAACCGGCAGTTGTAAAGGATATCCGCAAACTCGTTGCACAAAAAGATTTTGATGCGCTGGTAATAGCTGCGCCAGACCACTGGCATGCACCGGCCACTTTGCTGGGAGTTGCCAATGGCAAGCACGTATATGTAGAGAAACCCTGCGGTCATAATCCGCATGAAGGAGAATTGCTGGTGCAGGCCATGAAAAAATATCCGAAGCAACTGATAGAAATGGGCAATCAGCGCCGCTCCTTCCCCAACCTCATAGAAGCGGTAAGACTTGTAAAAGAAGAAGGCATTATCGGCAATGCTTATTTTGGTAAAAGCTGGTATGCAAACAATCGCAAGTCGATCGGCATTGGTAAAAAAATACCTGTGCCTTCCACACTTGATTTTGATCTCTGGCAGGGCCCTGCTCCACGCCGGCCTTACCAGGATAATCTTGTGCATTACAACTGGCACTGGTTCTGGCATTGGGGCACATCCGAAACCTGCAACAATGGAACACATGAAATAGACTGCTGCCGTTGGTTCCTTGGTGTGGATTATCCCACCAAAGTTACTTCAGCCGGAGGCCGCTATGCTTTCAAAGACGATTGGCAAACACCCGATACCCAGGTAGCCAGTTTTGAATTTGGCGACAACAAATCCATTACCTGGGAAAGCCGGAGCTGCAATATTTTTCCGGTAGAAGGTGCCGGCCGCGGTTTCATCATTTACGGAGATAAAGGAACACTGGTGAATGGCGGAAATGATGATTACAAGATCCTTGACTATGACAACAAACTGATAAAAGAAGTAAAGAACAACACGAAGAACGATGCCAACAATGCTGTAAGTGCCAGCGGCAATCTCGACTTCTATCACTTCAATAACTTTATCAGTAGCATCAGAGGCGAAGCAACCCTGACCTCTCCGATCAATGAAGGACATAAAAGCAACCTGCTCTGTCATCTCGCCAATATTTCACAACGCACCGGCCGCACGCTTCATTGCGATCCGCAAAACGGACATATACTGAATGATAAAGAAGCGATGACGATGTGGAGAAGGGAGTATGAAAAAGGATGGGAGCCTAAGGTGTAGTCTGTCCGGAGTCGACAGTCAAACCCTTCCCGCTGTCACCCCGGCCCTGGTTTAAGAAAATTAACTGGAATAGTACATTAAGAGCCGGGGTCTCCTCAACGTTGAGGAGACCCCGGCTCTTATATTCTTTAAACTTGTATGT